>WBZO01002637.1_pt2 | contig 16345 bp, 1 predicted proteins | sample 5204261 | NCBI WGS metagenome assembly WBZO01 (sample SAMN12412400, study PRJNA552823) | activated sludge metagenome | isolation source: activated sludge from anammox sidestream of wastewater treatment plant... | place: USA: North Carolina | collected 2017-09 | reverse complement strand
CGTCTGATGATCCCCTGGCGGACGATCCCCTGGCGGACGATCCCCTGGCGGAACATGCCGCGCTGGATGCGCTGACGCGCCGTGTCGTGGCTTCCTGGTTCGCCGCCCGGACGCTGATGGAAGAGGATGTGGCGCCGCGTCACCGGCGCCTGTTCGCGGCGCTGCGCGACATGCTGTCGCGTGCCCCTGCGCCGTCGCAGGGAGACACGGCGGAGGCCGCCTTTGTCGCTGCCCATCCGGACCTGGCGCCGCATGTCCGGCTGCTGCAGCGCTGCGTCGACTGCTATGCGGCGGTGCTGCGCGACGAGATGCCGGCGACCGAGGTGCTGTTCCCGGGCTCCTCGATGTCGCTGGTGGAGGGGATCTATCGCGGCGACCGCCTGACCGCGCGCTGCAACGGCGCGGTTGCCGATGCGGTGCGGTCGGTTGTGGCGGCGCATCCCGACCGGACGGTGCGCGTGCTGGAAGTCGGTGCCGGCACCGGCGGCACGACCGCCGCGGTGCTGGAGGCGCTGTCCGCCGCCGGCGGCCGGGTCGAGTATGTCTATACGGACGTCTCGCGCGCTTTCGTGCTGCACGGGGAACGGCGCTTCGGCGCGCGCTATCCGTTCGTGCGGTTCGGCGTGCTGGACCTGCGGCGCGATCCACAGGCGCAGGGCTGTGCGCCGGGGGATTTCGACGTCGTCATCGGCGCCAACGTGGTGCATGTGACGCCGGATCTGCACGAGACGGCGGTGCGGCTGCGCGGCCTGCTGCGCGACGGCGGGGCGCTGGTGCTGTACGAGATGACGGCGCTGCCCGATTTCGCCACCGCCACCTTCGGCTTGCTGGACGGGTGGTGGGCGTTCACCGACGTCCGCCTGCCGCACGGGCCGCTGCTGGATGCGCCGGGCTGGGCGCGCGTGCTGCAAGGCGCCGGCTTCGCCGCAGTGGCGCTGCACGGCGTGGGGGAGGGTGATCCGTCGGACTGTCGCCACACGGTCATCGTCGGAACGGTGGCGGCAGAGGCCGGCGGCGACGGGCTGATCGAGGCGGTCCGCGCCGTCGTCGCCGACACGTTGCAGATGCAACCATCCCTGCTGGCGACCGACCGCAACTTCGCGGATTACGGCACGGATTCGATCATCAGCGTGGATCTGATCGCGGCGCTGAACGCCCGGTTCGACATCACGCTGAAGCCGACGATCCTGTTCAGCCATCCGACCATCGAACGCCTGGCGGCGCATCTGGCGGCGCATCACGGCGTGCGCGTGGCAGTCCCGGCTATCGTCCCGGCATCGCCCCCGGCAACGGCGGCCCCGGTGCCGCCCGCCGCGCCTTGGCTCGCTCCAGCGCCGGCGTTACCATCGCACGACCCGGCCCCGATCCCGGCGCCACCCGCTGCGCCGCCCCCCCTCCGCGGCGCTTGGGCGGATGACATCGCCATCGTCGGCATGGCCGGCCGCTTCCCCGGCGCGCCCGATATCGAAACATTCTGGGCGAACATCCGCGACGGGATCGACAGCGTGCGGTCGGTGCCGCGCAGCCGCTGGGACCACAGCGCCATCTACAGCCCCGAACCGGCCGTGCCGGGGCGCACCAACTGCCCCGCCGGCGGGTTCCTCGACGACATCGAATCCTTCGATCCGCTGTTCTTCAACCTCTCCCCGGCCGAGGCGACGCTGATGGACCCGCAGCAGCGGCTGTTCCTGCTGGAAGCCTGGCACGCGCTGGAGGATGCGGGCTATGCCGGCCCACACCCGTCGCACGCGCGCTGCGGCGTCTTCGTCGGCACCGTCGCAGGCGACTACGACGCGCTGCTGCAGCAGGCGGGGCGGCAGCCGGACGCGCAGCGCTTCATGGGCAATGCGGCCTCGATGCTGGCCGCGCGCATCGCCTATCGCCTGGACCTGCACGGCCCGTGCCTGTCGGTCGATACCGCCTGCTCCTCGTCGCTGGTCGCGCTGCAGCTCGCCTGCGAGAGCCTGCTGCGTGGCGAGTCCGACATGGCGCTGGCGGGCGGCGTGGCGGTGCTGACCACGCCCGCGTTTTACGTCGCCGCCGCCAGCGCCGGCATGCTGTCGCCGACCGGGCGGTGCCACGCGCTGGACGAGGCGGCGGACGGTTTCGTGCCCGGTGAGGTGGCGGCCGCGGTCGTGCTGAAACGGCGAGCGGACGCCGAGTGCGATGGCGACAGGATCGTGGCGCTGATCAAGGGGGCCGCGACGAACCAGGACGGCACCAGCAACGGCATCACCGCGCCGAACGGTGCGGCGCAGACGGCGCTGGTGCAGGACGTCCATCGCCGCTTCGCCATCGATCCCGCCGGCATCGCCTATATCGAGCTGCACGGCACCGGCACGAAGCTCGGCGACCCGATCGAGATGGAGGCGCTGCGTGCCGCCTTCGCCGGGCGGGCGACGCGCTGCGCCGTCGGTTCGGTGAAGGCGAATATCGGCCACGCGCTGCCGGCAGCAGGAATTGCCGGCGTGATCAAGCTGGCGCTGATGCTGCGCCACGGGGTGATCCCGCCGGTGGTGCATTTCCGCCACGCGAACCGGCATATCGACCTGCGCGACGGGCTGTTCGAGGTGCCCATCGCCGCGCGACCCTGGATCATGGACGGGCCGCGCCGGGGGGCGGTCAGCGGGTTCGGGTTCAGCGGCACCAACGCGCATGTGGTGCTGGAGCAGGCGCCGCCGGCGCCGCTCCGGCGAGTTGCGGCACGGGATTGGCACCTGGCCGTGTTCTCGGCGCAGACCGAAGAGGCGCTGGCGCGTGTCGTGCGGGGGACGGAGGCTTGGCTGGAACGCGACGGTGGCCGGACATCCCTGGCGGATATCTGCGGCACGCTGGCGCGCGGGCGGTCGCACCTGGCGCACCGCATGGCGTTTGTGGTGACGGATGCCGATGGTCTGCTGGCGGCGTTGCGGGGGCAGGCGGTGCCGGCGGCGCTGCCCGAGGCGGAGGCTCTGCGCGCTGATTTCCTTGCCAACCGGCCGGTGGCATGGGACGCGCTGTATCCCGACGGCACCTTCGGCCGCGTGGCGCTGCCGACCTATCCGTTCGACCGGCGCCGGTGCTGGCCGCTGGCTGCCGCCGCTTCCTCGCCGGAACCCGCCCCGCCAAAGGCAGCATCGGTGCCGCCGGCTACGGGCGATGCGGAATCGCTGTTCGACGCGGTCATCCGCGAACTGGGGGCGGTCGCATGACATCCCGTATCGATCCGTTCCTGGTGCTGGACCCCTATGCCCGTCTGCTGCTGCGGCGGGTCACCGCCGGCCATGACCTGCCGGCACTGGCCCTACCGCGGCACGCGGGGCTGGTGCGGGCACTGTCGGCATTGTTGCGCGAACCGGCGCCCGCGGCCGGCGACGGCACGGCGCGGGCGCGCCTGCTGGCCGCGGCACCCGACCTGGCGCCGCATGTCACGCTGCTGGAGCGCTGCGCCGAACGCCTGATCGACGTGCTGGCGGGGCGAGTGCCGGCGAGCGACGTGATGTTTCCCGAAGGCAGCATGGCGCTGGTGGAGCCCATCTATCGCGGCAACCGTTGGACCGATCATTTCAACCGCCTGACCGCCATTGCCGTTGCGCGCGCCGTTGCCACGCGCCACGCGCAGGATGCGCACGCCACGGTGCGGGTGCTGGAGGTGGGGGCCGGCACGGGCGGCACCACGGCGGCGGTGCTGGCGGCGCTCGATCCGCATGCCGGCTGTGTCGTCTACGACTATACCGACGTCTCGCCTGGATTCGTGCAGCATGGCAGGCGGGTGCACGGGATGAACCGGCCCTATCTCCAGGGGCGCCTGCTGGACCTGGAGAAGCCGCCGGCGGCGCAGGGCTTCGCGCCGGCCAGTTACGACGTGGTGCTGGGCACCAATGTCCTGCATGCGACGAGCCATATCGCGACCTCGCTGCAGCATGTGCATGCGGTGCTGCGGCCCGGCGGGCTGCTGCTGCTGAACGAGATCACCCGCGCCGGTGCGTTCGCCACCATGACCTTCGGGCTGCTGGACGGGTGGTGGGCGTTCCGCGACGGCGAGATGCGCCTGCCGGATGCGCCGCTGCTGTCGGTGCGTGGCTGGCGCGGGGCGCTGCGGGCGGCGGGATTCAATGCGCCAGCCGTGTATGGCTGGACCGACCCGCCGGACTCATCGTTCCAGTGCCTGTTCGTGGCGGCGCGCGAGGCGGCATTGACCGCGGCGGATGTGTCGACACAGATGGTGGCACCTGTGCCGACACCGTCTCGGACAGCGGCCGCGGCTGCCGCGCCCGTCATGGCGACGGTGTCGTCGCCGGCCGCCCCGACGCAAGCGGCGACCGCCGCCGCCCCGGCGGCTGCGCCGCGTCGCGACCTGCGTCCGCTGCTGACCGAACGGCTGGCGGCGCTGCTGGGGCTGGAGCCCGGAGAGCTCGCCTCCGACCGGCCGTTCGCCGAGGTCGGCGTCGATTCGATCGTTGCGCCGCAATTCGTCTCGCTGCTGAACCGGGAGCTCGGCAGCACGCTGGTGCCGACCGACATGTTCAACCATGCGACGATCGATGCGCTGGCGGACCATCTGGGCACCATGACGCTGGCACCGGCGGCGGCGGAACCAGACGCGGCTGCGCCGTGTGCGGAATCGCCCGCAGCCGCGCCGCCACCGTCCGCCGTGGCGGGCGACGACATCGCCGTCATCGGGCTGGCCTGCCGCTTCCCCGGCGCCGCCGACGCCGACGCGTTCTGGCGCAACCTGGTCGCCGGCCATTGCGCGATCACCGACGTGCCGCCGGAACGCTGGAACGGCCGCCGCGACGGTATCACGCGCTGGGGCGGCTTTCTGGACGAGTACGACTGTTTCGACCCCGAGTTCTTCAACCTCTCCTGGCGCGAGGCCGAGGCCATGAGCCCGCAGCAGCGGGTCTTCCTGGAACAGGCCTGGCACGCGCTGGAGAATGCCGGCTATGGGCGGCGCGCGCTTGCCGGCCAGCGCTGCGGGGTGTTCGTCGGTGCCGCACCCGACGGCTATGGCATGCAGCGGAATGACAGCCTGTCCGCGCTGGGCGGGTCGCTGGCGATCCTGTCGGCGCGGATTTCCTATCTGCTGGACCTCAAGGGGCCGAGCGTGCCGGTGGATACGGCGTGCTCGTCGTCGGCGGTGGCGGTGCATCTGGCTTGCCAGAGCATCCTGGCTGGCGACTGCGACATGGCGCTGGCGGGTGGCGTGTCGATCCTGATGACCAATCCGCGGCTGCATGCGTTCCTGGACGATGCGGGCATGCTGTCGCCGACCGGACAGTGCCACACGTTCGACGCCGCCGCCGACGGGTTCGTGCCGGGCGAGGGCTGCGGCGTCGTCGTGCTGAAACGGCTCGACCGCGCATTGGCGGACCGAGACGCCGTGCTTGGCGTGATCAAGGCGTCCGGCATCAACCAGGATGGCCGCACCAGCGGCATCACCGCACCCAGCGGGCCGGCGCAGACGGCGCTGGAAACCGCCGTCTATCGCAAGGCGGGCATCGACCCGGCTTCGATCACGCTGATCGAGGCGCACGGCACCGGCACGCAGCTCGGCGACCCGATCGAGGTCAAGGCGCTGGAAGCCGCCTTCCGCGGGGCGACCGGCCGCACCGGGTTCTGCGCCCTGGGCTCCGTCAAGACGAATATCGGCCATGCGCTGGCGGCGGCGGGCGTCGCCGGCCTGATCAAGGTGCTGCTGGCGCTGCGGCATGGCACCATCCCGGCGAGCCTGCACTACACCACCGACAACCCCGAGATCAGCTTCGCCGGCAGCCCGTTCTTCGTGCCGCGCCAAGCCATGCCCTGGACCGCGGCGCTGCGCCTGGCCGCGGTCAGCTCCTTCGGGTTCAGCGGCACCAATGCGCATTTCGTGGTGGGAGAGGCGCCACCGCGTCCGGCCCCCGTGCCGGTGCCGGGGCCGGCACTGATCCTGCTGTCCGCCCGGACCGAGGACGCGCTGGAAGCCCGCTGCACCGGCCTGCTGGCATGGCTGGCCGACAACAGGCCGGCGCTCGCGGACCTTGCGTTCACGCTCAGCCAGGGACGCGGGCATTATGAGCATCGCCTTGCCTTGCTGGTGGACAGCATCGACGACCTGCGCGCCGGGCGCGGTCGGGTGTGGCGCAGCAAGGCGCTGACGCTGCCTGCGCGCGACGGGCAGGACGCCGAGATGGCGTCGCTGCTGGCGGCGGCCGAACCGGACCTGGCGCGGATCGCCGACTGCTATGTCCGTGGCGGCGACGGCGACTGGTCCGGCCTTGCGCCGCCGACCGCGCGCCGCCTTCCCCTCCCGGCCTACCCGTTCGCTCGGCTGCGCTTCGCGACGCGGGGGCTGGATGTTGACGCGCCGGTGGCGGCGAGGCTGCATCCGATGCTGCGGGAGAATGTGTCGACGCTGGATGGCGTTGCCTACCGGCTCGACCTGGACGAGGCGGCACCGTGGCTGCGCGACCACCGCTTCGGCGGCGCGCCGGTGGTGCCCGCGGTCGCCTATCTGGAGCTGGCCCGCGCGGTGGGCAGCCTGGCGGGCGGGCGCGCCGTGGCAGGGGTGGCAGACCTGCACCTGGAGCGGCCCCTGACCGCCGGGATGACGGCGCGGATCACGCTGCGGGCGGCTGGCGATGGGGCGGCGTTCGCCGTCCTGGGTACCCCCGATGCCATGGTCGGCACAGGCGGACCATCTGCGGCTTTCACCGTGCCTAGCTCGCAAGCCTCGACGGGCGCCGCACTGCCTGACGCCGCGGCCGTGGACATCGCAGGCAGCGGGTCGACAATCCCCGGTGTCATGATCGGCGCAGGCCGACCATCCACGACTTTCACCGTGCCCGGCGCGCAAGCCTCAGCGGGCGCCGGGCCGTTTGATGCCGCGGGCAGGGAAGTCGTGGATGGTCGGCCTGTGCCGATCATGACGTTGGGGGCACCCACCCCACGAGACGCGGCCACCAACCAAGGCGACACGCGGCATGCAGGGGGACGCATCCTCTTCGCGGTGCCGACCGTCGTGCCGCCGGCCGACAGCCCGGACGTGATCGCGCAGCGCCTGCCGTCCCGCTTCTCCCAGGCCGAGGTCTATGCGCGGTTCGCCGCCCTGGGCTTCAGCTACGGCCCGGCGTTCCAGGTGATCCGGTCGCTGCGTGCCTCCAGCACCGAGGCGCTGGCCGAACTCGTCCCCGCGGTGCCGGCAGAGGCCGGGATGGTCCTCGACCCTGCGCTGCTGGACGGCGCCGTGCAGGCGGCGATCGGCCTGATGATGGCGGGTGGCGAGGCGTTGTCCTCGGTCGTGCCAGTGTCGGTCGGGCAGGCCGTGTTCCTGGGTCCGGTGACCGGACCGTGCTTCGCGCATGTGCGGGCGATGGGAGGTGACGCCGACACGCGCCGGCTGGAGATCACGGTGACCGACCGCACCGGCCGGGTGCTGACAGCGCTGTGTGACCTGGTGGTCCGGGTGGCGGCAGCCCGGTCGGCCACCCTGGATTGCCTCGCCTATGCGCCCGTGTGGGAAGCAGCGCCGGTGCCCGCGGCGGACCGGCCCGCCGCCGTGCTGCTGTTCGACCGCGACGAGACGATCTGGCGCGCGCTGGGTGGCGACACGATCCTGGTGCGCCCGGGCAGCGCGTTCTGCCGGCTGGACCGGACCTGTTTCGTGATCGATCCATCCAGCGAGGCGGATTATGCCCGCCTGCTGGAAACGCTGCGCGCCGAGGCCCTGTTGCCCCCCACCACCTGGCACCTGTGGTCACGCTCGGCTGCCGCTGGGGTCGAGGTTGGCGAAGCCGCCCCGCATGCCATGGTCGGCGCAGGCCGGTCATCTGAGGCTTCCACCCCGTCTGACGCGGAAGCCGCAGACGGCGCTGCGCTGTCTGACGCTGCGGGCGCGGATGGCGTCGGTGGTCAGTCGACGCCACTCCGCGTCACGGTCGGCGCAGGCCGGTCATCCACGACTTTCACCTCGCTCAGCGGGGAAGCCTCGGATGGTATCGGGCTGTCAGACGCCGCGGGCGCAAAAGTCGTGGATGGTCGGCCTGCGCCGACCATGACACCGGGCGGCCCCGCGACTCCGGCGGGCGTGGACCGGCCATCCCCGGCTTCCGCTCCGCCGCGCGATCCGGCTGTGGCTGAAGCGGCCGATATCCTTCGTCATGGCCTGCGGTCCGTCATGCTGCTGGCGGCAGCATTCGCCCGCCTGTCGCCGGTCGATCCGGTGCGGATTCTGCACGTCCACGCCGATCCGGCACGGGACGCGCCGCTGCACACCGCGGTCGGCGGCTTTGCCGCGGCGGTGCGGCGGGAGAATCCGTTGCTGCGGGTGCGGTCGGTCGGCGTGCCCGCCATGGCTCCCGAACGCCTGATCGCCTGCCTGTCCGCCGCGAGCGGGCAGGGCGAGGAGGCCGAGCATTGGGCGGCGGACGGCACGCGGCTCGTGCGGCGCCTGGTGGCTGTGAACCTGCCGCCGCCGGTCGGCCTGCGGCCAGGCGGCGTGTTCCTGCTGACCGGAGCGATGGGCGGCATCGGCCGCCTGCTGGCGCTCCATCTGGCGCGGCGCTGCCGGGCGCGCCTGCTGCTGGTCGGGCGCTCGCCGCCGGATGCGTCGGTCGACGCGCTGATTGCCGCCATCCGGGCGGCGGGCGGCGAAGCAGCCTGTCACGCCGCCGATGTCAGCGACCCGGCGCAGGCATCCGCGGCCGCCGCCGCCGCGCGAGCCCGGTTCGGCGCGCTGCACGGCGTGATCCATGCCGCCGGCGTCACGCGCGACCGGTTCCTGCTGCACAAGACGGCGGCCGATATCGACGCCGTGCTGGCACCGAAGATCGCCGGAACGCTGGCGCTGGATCGCGCGACGGCGCAGGATGATCTCGACGTCTTCATCTGCTTCTCCTCGCTGGCCGGCAGCCTGGGGAACGCGGGGCAGAGCGACTACAGCGCCGCCAACCGGTTCCTGGACGCGTTCATGGCGACACGCACCGGCCCGGGCCGGTCGCTGTCGATCGGCTGGCCGTACTGGACGGCGGGCGGTCTGCATGTCGATGCCGAGGAGCAGGCGCGCCGCACAGCGGCCACCGGTATCCGGTCGTTGGAAACGGAACAGGGGTTGGCGCTGTTCGACGCGCTGGCCGGCTCCGCCCGCGGCGCCGTGCTGCTGCTGCCGGGGAAGGCGGACGCTTTGTCGTCGCTGGTCATCGAGGCCGCGGCAACGTCCGACCGGCCCCGCCCGGGCGATGCGGCGCCGGATCACGACGCGGTGGCGGCGGCGGTCGCCTATCTGCGCGGGCTGCTGGCCGATGCCACCGCAATGCCGGCGGATCGGATCAATCCCGACCGGCCACTGGAACAGTACGGCATCGATTCGATCCTGGTCACGCGGATGAACGCGGCGCTGGAACGGGATTTTCCGGCCGTGCCGAAGACGCTGTTCTTCGAGCATCAGACATTGCGCAGCGCTGCCGCCTATCTGGCCGCCCGCCATGCAGCCGCCCTGCCGGCGAGCTCGATCGCCACGGGCGTGCCGGCCCCGCGCGAGACCGTGCCGGCATCGGCTCCGCACCCGCTGCCGTGCCACGAGGCGCCGCGCGTCGTTACGGACGCAACGGCACCCGCCGGCGTGCCGGTGCCGGCCGAAACCATGCCGACGGCGCGGCATGCCCATCCCGCTGCATCACCTGCGCACAGGCCGGTTGTAACCGGACCCGTTCCGCCGCGGACGGACGGCATCGCCATCATCGGCATTGCCGGGCGCTATCCCGGCGCCGGGACGCTGGAGGCGTTCTGGGACAATCTGTGCGCCGACCGGGACCTGATCACGGATATCCCGCCGGAACGCTGGAATCATGCCGCCTGGTTCGATGCGCGCCCGGGGACGCCCGGCCGCAGCTACAGCAAATGGGGCGGGTTCCTCGACGGCGTCGACCTGTTCGATCCGCTGTTCTTCAACATCGCGCCGGCCGAGGCCGCCGGCATCGACCCGAACGAGCGTCTGTTTCTGGAAACCTGCTGGGAAGCGCTGGAGAATGCGGGCCACACCCGCGCCACGCTGTCGCGCGACGCGCGGTCGGCGTCTATGCAGGTGTCATGTACGGCGAGTACCAGGTGCTCGCCGCCATGGCGCAGGCCGCCGGCGCGGGCGGGGTCGGCGGCGCCTCGCCCTACTGGTCGATCGCGAACCGCGTTTCCTACCATCTCGACCTGCACGGGCCCAGCGTGGCGGTGGATACGGCGTGCTCGTCTTCGCTGACGGCGATCCATCTGGCGTGCCAGGCCCTGTCGGCCGGCGAATGCGACGTGGCCATCGCCGGCGGCGTGAATCTCAGCCTGCACCCGCTGAAATATGTCGGGCTGAGCCAGGGACGGTTCGCGGCGAGCGATGGGCGCTGCCACAGCTTCGCGGCGGGCGGCGACGGCTATGTGCCCGGAGAGGGCGTGGGCGCGGTGGTGCTGAAGCCGCTGGCGGTGGCACTCGCCGACGGGGACCATGTCCATGCGGTCATTCGCGGCTGGGCGGCCAATCATGGCGGCAAGACGAATGGCTATACGGTGCCGAACCCGGTGCAGCAGGGGGCGGTGATCGCGGCGGCGATGCGGCGGGGCGGCATCGACCCTGCCACCGTATCCTATGTCGAGGCGCACGGCACCGGCACCGCGCTGGGCGACCCGATCGAGATCGCCGGCCTGGCGGCTGCGTTCGGCGACGGCGTGCCACGCCAGTCCTGCGCGTTGGGGTCGGTGAAAGCGAATATCGGCCACCTGGAAGCGGCGGCGGGCATCGCCGGCCTGACGCGCGTGGTGCTGCAGTTGCAGCACCGGACGCTGACCCCGACGCGCCGGCACGGGCCCGACAATCCCAACATCGATTTCGCTGCCACGCCGTTCCGCCTGCAACGCGTGACGGAGCCATGGACGGGCGCCGGACCGTTGCGGGCGGGGATCAGCTCCTTCGGTGCAGGCGGCGCGAACGCGCATCTGATCGTCGAGGAATTCCACACGCCGCGCGCCGCGCCATCGGACGCGGAACCGGCCCTGCTGGTGCTCTCGGCGCGGACCGGGGCGCAGCTTCGCGCCTATGCCGCGCGGATGGCGGCGTTCCTGCGCCGCTGCCCGTACCGGCTGGCGGATGTGTGCCGCACCCTGCAGACCGGGCGGGAAGCGATGGCGGTCCGGCTTGCCGCCGTGACCGGTTCGCTGGCCGAAGCGGCGGCGATCCTGGAGAGCCATGCGGCGGGCCGGCCCTCGGCCGCGCTGATCGGCACGGTGGATGAGGCGACGGTTGCGGCCGCCCCGCCGGATGCCGGGCTGACTGCACTGGCGCGGGCCTGGATCGGCGGCGCGGCGGTGGATTGGGCGGCGCTGGCGCTGGCCGGGGAGCGCGTGCCGCTGCCGCCGCACCCGTTCATGCGCCGCAGCTACTGGCTGGCGATGCCGGAGACGGACGGGCAGGGGGCGCTGCACCCGTTCCTCGACCGGGCCGAACCCTCGGTGGACGGTGCCGTGCTGGTGCGCCGCTTCGATCCGGCGGATGCCGTCGTGCGCGATCATGTGGTGCAGGGCCGGACGCTGGTGCCCGGCGTGGTGCAACTGGAGATGGCGCGCGCCGCGGCGGCGGCGGCCGGCGTGCCGGTCGCCGGGCTGGCGGATGTCGCCTGGCCGGCGCCGTTCGAGGTCGCGGACAACGGCACCGAGGCGCGGATCGTGCTGCGACGGACCGGTGAAGGCGTGTCGTTCGCAGTCCGCCTGGTCGATGGCGGCCTGGTCTGTCAGGGGCGCATCGTCGCTACGGCTGGTGAGACCACTCAACGGCTCGATCCGGCGGGGCTGGTCGGGCGGGCGGAACGGCATCTCGACGCTGGCGCGATCTATGACCGGTTGGCGGCGCTGGGGCTGGCTTATGGCGCGGCGCTGCGGTCGCTGACGGATGTCTGGGTGTGCGATGGGCAGGTCGTGGCGGCACTGGCGCCGCCGGTGACCGAGCCGAGCGTCGGCTGGCCGCCGGCGGTGCTGGACGGTGCGTTGCAGGCGCTGCTGGGTTTCGTCGATGCGGGTGCGGCGCGGCTGCTGGTGCCGTTCGCCCTGGCGCGGATCGAGCAGGTCGGCGCGCTTGCCGCCGCGCGCTACGTCCTGGCTGTGCGGCGGCCGGCAGCCGAGGGAATGGCGGTGTTCGACCTGACGCTGACCGACGTGCAGGGTGCGCCACTGCTGCGGCTGACCGGCCTGGCGGCGCGTGCCGCGTCTGAGTCTGTTGCCCACACCGCATCGCCGGCACCGACTGCTGGCGTGCCGTCGCCGCGAGCGGACGGTCTGGCGGAGCCCACCACGCCGGAAGCCGTCAGCCGGGCTGCGCCACGGCTGCGGCCGGACGACCTGGCCGAGCCCGCCGCGCTGGGCGCCGCCGCCCACGCAGCGCCGCCGAAACTGCTCGCTGGCATGCCGCCGATCCGACCGGACGACCTGGCCGAGCCCGCCGCGCCGGACGCCGCCTCCGGGGCCGGCTCCGCGGCGGACGTGCCGCTGACGATCTGCCGGCCGGTCTGGCAGGCCGCGCCGCTCCTGACCGACCTGCCCGCTGATGCGGTGGTGGCGGTGGCGCATGACAGGGACGATCTCGGGGTCACGGCCGCGCTGGCGCAGGCAATCGGCGCCGCGCGCGTCCGTGCCGTGTCGGCCGGGAACCCGGAGATCGGCGCTGCCACCCATCTGGTCTGGGTGGTCGCGCCGGCACGTTCCCGGCCGGACCTCGCCAGCGCGGCCGAGACCGCCGCGCTGGCGCTGCTGCGCGCCGCACAGGCGCTGGACCGTGCCGGACGGCTGGGCCACGAGCTGCGGCTGCACCTGGTCACGCAGGGGCTGCAATCGGTGTCGCCGCGCGAGCAGCCCGATCCGGTCGCCGGCGCCGTGGTCGGTGTGGCGAAATGCATCGCGCTCGAGTTCCCGCGGGTGGCGGTGACCCTGACCGACCTCGACGCTGCCGCGCTGGCCGACCCCCGCCTGCCCGCCATGGTGCTGGCGGAGTCGCCGGCGCTGCCGGTGCAGGAGGTCGCGTGGCGCGGCGGCCAGCGCCATGTCCTGACGATGGCGCCGTGTCAGCCACGTGCCGGCGCCCTGCCGCTGCGGCCCGGCGCCGGCGTGCTGATCGTCGGCGGTGCCGGCGGCATCGGGCTGGCGCTCGCCGCCTGGCTGATCCGCGACCTAGCGGCCCGCGTCGCCCTGGTGGGCCGCCGCCCGATCACACAGGTGGCGGACCGGATCGCCGCCATCGAGGCCGGCGCGGGCGCGATCCGCTATATCCAGGCGGATGCTGCCAACCCGGCCGCCATGCGGGCGGTCATCGCCGATCTGCGCGGCACCTGGGGCGGCGTCGATGCGGCGATCCACGCGGCACTCGTCCTGCGTGACCGCACGCTGGCGCGGATGGATGAGGCCACGTTCCGCGCCGTCCTCGCCCCGAAGATCGCCGGCAGCGTCGCCCTGGCCGAGGCCCTGGCAGACGAGCCGCTGCAGGTCCTCGCGTTCCTGTCGTCGGTGAACGTGATCTCGGGCTCGCGCGGCCAGTCGAACTATGTTGCCGGCTCCAGCTTCGTCGACGCCTATGCGCGGCATCTGGCGGCGGTGCGGCCGTGGCGCGTCGTCGTCACCGACTGGGGCCTGTGGGGCGATGTCGGTGTCGTGGCCGACGAGACCTATCGCCGCAGCCTCGCGCGACAGGGGGTGCACCCGATCCAGCCCGACGAAGGCATTGCGACCTTCGCCGCGATCCTGGGCGGCACCGCCGACCGGGTCGCCGTCGCCCGCGCCGAACCCGCCGCGCTGCGCCAGCTCGGCCTGGCGCCGGCCGAGGGGGAGATGGCGGACGGGTGGGCGGCGCTGGATGGGGCGGAGACGGCGTTCGCAGCGCTGGAACGCTATGGTCGCGTGGCAGTGCGGTCGGTGCTCGACCGTCTGGCCGGCGGTCCGTCCGACAAGGCCTGGACCACCGAGGGCCTGCGCCGCCGCATCGGCATCGCGCCGCGTCACGCCATGCTGTTCGCCGCGCTGCTCGATGCGCTGGCGCGGGACGGGCTGATCGGCGCGGCGGACGGGCTGTGGCGGCTGACGCCGACCGACCCGTCGCTGGCCTCGGATGCCGCCCAGGCGCTGGATCGGGCGCAGCGGGCGGCCTCATGGCTCGCCGGCCCGCGGCTGCTGCTGCAGACCTGTCTCGACGCCTATCCGGCCCTGCTGCGCGGTGAGGTCGACCCGGTCGCCGTGCTGTTTCCGCAGGCCTCGATGAGGGTGGTCGAGGCCGCCTATGCCGGCAACCCGGTTGCCGATCATTTCAATGCCGCAATTGCCGCCGTGGTGCACCGCTTCGTCACCGCCCGGCCCGCAGACCAGCCCGTTCGGATCATCGAGCTCGGCGCCGGCACCGGCAGCACGACCGCCGCGGTGCTGGAGGCGCTCGCGCCGTTCGCGGATCGCGTGGCCTATGTCGTGACCGATGTCTCGCAGCGGTTCCTGCGCCACGGGCAGGCGCGCTTCTCTGGCCGGCCGGGTGTCGATTTCGCGCTGTATGACGTCGAGCGGGACGCGGCGGCGAACGGCCAGCCGGAGGGGACGTTCGACCTCGTGCTGGCGGCCAACGTGCTGCACGCCACGGCCGATCTGGCCGCCACGCTGGGGCGGGTCCGCCGCCTGCTGCGGCCGGGCGGTAGGCTGCTTCTGTCCGAGGCGACTCGGGCGCAGGATTTCGGCACCCTGGTCTTCGGGCTGACGCCGGGATGGTGGCTCGCCGCCGACCGGTCGCGGCGGCTGCCGTTCTCGCCGCTGGCGACGGTTGAGACCTGGCAGGCGCTGCTGCGGCAGGTGGGCTTTGCCACGGCCGATGCCGTCACCGCCGCATCGGGCGATGCGGCGCCGCACGCCCTGCTGATTGCGGAAAACCGGGACGCGTTTGCCGCGCTAGCCGTCGCGACGCCGCGTGCGTCGTCGATGGCCGCCGCGCCGGCAGTGTCCCTGACGCGGTTGCAGGATCATCTACGGGCGATCCTGGCGGACGTGCTGAAACTCGATGCCGGTGAGGTCCGGCTGAACGAAACTTTCGACCGTTACGGGCTGGAATCGCTGACGGCGCTGGAGGTGCGCAACCGGCTCGACCGCGACATTCCCGGGCTGCCGGCGACGCTGCTGTTCGAGCACAACACGCTCGCCCGCTTGGCCGCGTGGCTGTCCGCCACCCATGCCGACGCGGTCGGCCGGCTGTTCCCGGATGGCGCGGCGCTGCCGGCCGCAACGACCCCACCCGGGGCCGCCCCGGTGCACCCGGCTGCTGACGACGAGACCGTGGCCGAACCGGTCTCACGCGCCGCGGTGCACCACGCCGCCGCCTTCGTTGCAACGACCCCGCACGCATCGGCCCCTTCGGCGACAGACGAACCCATCGCTGTCATCGGGTTTCACGGCCGCTATCCCGGCGGGGCGGACGCCGACGCGTTCTGGCGCCTGTTGCATGCTGGCGACAGCGCGATCACCGAGGTGCCGCCCGATCGCTGGCCCGCTGCCGCCACCTTCGATCCCGCCGGCGGCGAGGGCGCGTCCTATACGAAATGGGCCGGCTTCATCCCCGACATCGACTGTTTCGACCCGCTGTTCTTCGCCATCTCGCCGCTGGACGCCGAGGTGATGGACCCGCAGGAGCGCCTGTTCCTCGAAACCGCCTGGGCCACGCTGGAACAGGCCGGCTACACGCCGAAACGGCTGCGCGAGCGTGCCGCCGCGGCCAGCCAGGACGGCGGCGATGTCGGCGTCTTCGTCGGCACGATGAACGCCCCCTATCAATGGGTCGCGGCCGAGGCCTGGGGCGCCGGGCACGCCAATGCTGCTGCGACCAGTGACTGGTCGATCGCCAACCGGGTGTCGTTCCTGTTCGACTTCTCCGGCCCCAGCATGGTCGTCGACACCGCGTGCTCGGCCTCGCTGACGGCGATCCACCTGGCCTGTGAGAGCCTGCGGCGCGGCGAGTGCGGCGCAGCGCTGGCCGGCGGGGTCAACCTGATCCTGCACCCGCGGCAGTTCATCAACCTGTCGCAGGCGCGCATGGTCTCGCGCGGGGCGGAATGCCGTGCCTTCGGCGCCGGTGCGGATGGGTTCGTGGACGGCGAGGGCGTGGGCGCCGTCCTGCTCAAGCCGCTGTCCGCCGCGCTGCGCGACGGCGACCGGATCGAGGGGGTGATCCTTGGTTCGGCCGTCAATGCCGGCGGGCGTACGTCGGGCTTCACCGTGCCCAATCCCAAGGCGCAGGCGCGGGTGATCCGGGCCGCGCTGCGTCGCGCCGGGGTGGCGCTCGAGACTGTGTCCTATGTCGAGGCGCACGGCACCGGTACCGCACTGGGCGACCCGATCG
>WBZO01004005.1_pt1 | contig 16346 bp, 16 predicted proteins | sample 5204261 | NCBI WGS metagenome assembly WBZO01 (sample SAMN12412400, study PRJNA552823) | activated sludge metagenome | isolation source: activated sludge from anammox sidestream of wastewater treatment plant... | place: USA: North Carolina | collected 2017-09 | reverse complement strand
CTATCATAATATGGAAAACGGGCCTATCCACGCTACCGGTAACCAGCTCGACCTGGCCATTGCCAGTGAGGGGTTTTTCTCAATAGAAACGCCGCTTGGCGTGCGTTATACCAAGGCTGGTAATTTCCAGCTTGATAGCGGCGGCAACCTGGTAACTGCTGATGGCAATTATGTGCTGGATGACACAGGTCAGCATATTCTTTTCCCGCCTGAGGCACAGGATATTAAAATTGGTGCTGCGGGGAATATATCAGTGAATGGAGAGGCTTTTGCGACTATTGGTATTTATAAATTTTCCAATCCGCAGTTGCTTGAACGCCTTGACGGGGCGATGTTCAAAAGTGAAGTAGAACCGGATGTGGAAGAGGGCGCAAAAGTAGTTCAGGGGGCTTTGGCAAGTGCGAATGTTAAGCCGATCTTAGAGCTTACACATATGATAGATGTTTCACGCTCGGTCGCCAATACTGCCAAGATGATTGAAACAATGTATGACCTGCAGAGAAAAACAGCAAATACCTGGGCGCAGCAGGCGAGCTAGAATTTATAGTATAAAGGAGAATAAAAAATGAGATCATTAGATATAGCCGCAACGGGAATGCAGGCACAGCAGCTTTATGTTGATGTTACTTCGCAGAATCTGGCGAATATCAATACGACTGCCTATAAATTGCAGCGTCCGGAATTTCAGGATCTGCTTTATCAGAATGATAAGCGCGTTGGCACAAATTCTGCCGATTCCGGAACGATTGTACCGACAGGTATTCAGATCGGGCTGGGTGTGAAAACTGGTGCGATTTACCGCAATACAAATCAGGGGACATTGCAAAATACCAGCAACTCCCTTGATATTGCTATTCAAGGAAAAGGTTTTTTGCAGGTTACATTGCCAACTGGAGAAATTGCTTATACCCGTGCTGGTGCGTTGCAGCTAAGCCCTGACGGTACGATAGTTACCTCTGACGGTAACCAGATAGAGCCGGCGATAACCATTCCGCCGACGGCAACTGCTATCAGCATCAATCAATCCGGTGAAGTTTTTGCCACCATTCCTAATCAGGTTGCGCCGCAGAATCTTGGGCAGTTCCAGACCGCAAGCTTCATTAATGAGGCTGGGCTTCAGGCAGTTGGTGGCAATATGTATATGGAAACTGTGGCTTCCGGCTCACCAGTGGTTGGCACACCGGGGACAAACGGTTATGGCACGATTTTGCAAGGGTATCTGGAAAATTCAAACGTGGACGCAGTTACAGAGCTTACCAACCTTATCAAAGCGCAGCGTGTGTATGAAATGAATAGTAAAATTATCTCCAAATCGGATGAGATGCTGCAAAACCTTAACCAGAGCGTATAATAGGTTGTAATATGAAAAATGCTTTTTTAGATTTTTTTGATGCCGGCAAATGGGTTTTTACCTTTGCCTTCATGGTTATCATGTTTGCTTCAGCGTTTGCTATTGCCGGTGATGAAGCGCAAACTGCACAACCATCATCATACATATTTAATATAACTTATGATGACGCGCAGGATGCAATCAGTAAATCCTTAAATGAAAAAATTACTATGGATAAGCAAACAGGGCAGACAGTTTCTGCAACCATAATGGGAAGGAAAATGACACCTCTTTATTCCTCTAATAAACCCGTCAGCGTTGAGATACGCGGTTTGCGGGCGGATAGCGAAAAAAGCAGCTGGAGCGCCAATCTGGTTGTAATGTCAGATGATAATGTGGTGAGTGCCCTGCCGCTTGCTGGAAGATATACGGTTATGGCATCTGTGCCTGTGCTTAAGCGTGCTGTTAAAAATGGTGAGACGATAGGGGAGGCTGATATTGAGATGAAATCCTTTCCGCTTACGCGCGTGGGTGGTGATGTTATAAGCGATGTGTCAGGTATGGTAGGAAAAACTCCGGTACGGGTTATTTCTCCTGCCCGTCCTATCCGCAGCAATGAAATATCAGGGCTGGCCATTGTAAAAAAGAATGCTCTGGTGCAGATGCGCTATAAAACAGCAAATATGGAAATAACTACCACCGGTCAGGCTTTGGCGGATGGCGCGAAAGGTGATGTTATCGAAGTGCGGAATGTTAGCAGTAAAAAGACTGCACGGGCGGTGGTGGCAGGCGACAATATTGTTGATGTTATGGCGCAGGGCGTGCAGACCAGCCAGGCAGCACAGCCAGCTCCGGCGGTTAATTATTAGGAAGGTGACAAATTATGATGATATATAGATTAATATCGCTTTTGCTGGTTTCTTCGGTGCTGGCTGGCTGTTCTTCCACTCTTGATAAAATAGAGGATATTGGCAAGCAGCCGAAAATGGCTGAGGTAAAAAATCCGACAGAGCAGCCTAATTACAAGCCGATTACATGGCCGCTGCCGGAAAATTCACCACCGCCAAAACAATATGCCAATTCTTTGTGGCAGCCGGGAGCGCGGGCTTTTTTCCGTGACCAGCGGGCGGCAAGATTAGGTGATATTTTGCGGGTGAATGTAAAAATTGAGGACAAGGCGGAAGTGGATAACGCTACCGAGCGCAAGCGTGACAGCACTGAGTCTTTAGCCGCACCAACGGTGTTTGGCCTGGAAAACAGGTTTGTAGGGTTCCTGCCGGGTAAGGCTAACCCATCTAAGCTGATGGATGTTACAGGTTCAACTGACAGCAAAGGTAACGGCACGGTAAAGCGTAAAGAAACCATAGAAACGCAGGTGGCGGCACTTATTACGCAAGTTTTGCCGAACGGTAATTTTGTGATAGACGGCAGTCAGGAAGTGCGTATTAATTTCGAGGTACGGGAAGTGTCGGTAAAAGGCGTGGTACGGCCGGAGGATATAAAATCTGATAATACCATTGACTCCAGCCAGATAGCTGAATCACGCATTACTTACGGCGGACGCGGCCAGCTTACCGATATGCAGCAGCCACGCTGGGGCAGTCAGCTTGTGGAAACGCTAGCGCCTTTTTAGGTCGTGGTGTATAATAATGTGGGCGGCGTAAGCCGAAGCACAGGATATGTCAAATCTTGTCATCCCCGCGCAGGCGGGGATCTATCTATCGTCTGGCGCAAGCATCTAATAGAGATTCCTGCCTTCGCAGGAATGACAGGGTTTGTATTTTATCCTATGTCATCCCGAGCATAGCCGAGGGATCTTGTCTTTTTTATTAGTTATGACGTAAAGATTCCTCACATTCGTTCGGAATGACAGAAAACCAGCAAATATCGACAAGAATTTGCGCTATTGCTTTCGCAATCAGCAGAATGGCAGTGTGGCTATTATATACTGATGCCTTGGCTTTTCGTAGCTGCCATCTGGTATGGTGTGTGGGGAGCGCATAGATTACCGCAGTCAGCCATGGAAACATTTTCATATATCGGTTTGCTGGAAGAGGGGCTGGACATAGATATTTGTTTTTCTGGTACTATGCTTTGTTCAGCTTTATTAGAGGCTGATTTTACAGGAGCGTCCTGTTTCGATGGTGAAAAATCAAGATTGCTATTGCTGCCTGACGAACCCCCACCTCCTCCTGCTAATTTAATCTTTCCGGTTTCTTCGTGTAGGTATTTTGTTGCAGCATTAAGCGGAGCAGCAATTTTTTCTATTACTGCCTCTATACCACGTCCAACATTTTCTGCAGCTGCTACCAAAAGCTCATTCATATTCTTGGAAAAATTTTCCAATGCAGAGTTGGAAGGAGGAGTGCTTTGTTGTTGTGGATTAATCATATTTTGTGCCTCAACTGATTATCATCTTTCTTATACACTTCCATGGTAACCCAAACTGATTCCTGATTCAAAAACAATCACACAAAGTTTTATGAAATATTTATGACAGTCTGGGCGGCTGCATCCTGATTTTTCTCAATTTTTTATTTTTCATTTTTCGGGGAAGTTTTCTGGAAGTTTTTACATATTTTCCCATTAAGTTGGTTGACTATCCCATAAAACTACGATAAATTCCCATCTATACCCATAATATCCCAAAAATTACCCAGGAAACATTAAAAGAACAGCCAAAAATGCTTTTTTTATCAACATTTCAGAACCGGATTGACAAAAAAGGGCGGATTTCCGTGCCTGCGCAGTTCCGCTCTGTGCTGGCGGCTAAGGTTCTGGCTAATGCCAGTTCTTATGGGGATAATTTTCAGGGAATTGTTGCTTACCAGTCGCCGATCAATAACTGCATTGAGGCGTGCGGGATGAGCAGGATTATCAAGCTGAATGAACGTATTGAATCTTTTGATCCGTATTCGCAGGAGCGCGATGCTTTTGTAACCACTTTGTTTGGCGAATCAGTGCAGCTTTCTTTTGACGGTGAAGGGCGGGTTATGCTGCCTGAGCATCTGATTGCTGCTGCCGGTTTGAAAGAGCAGGCCACTTTTGTGGGTAAGGGTGAGGTTTTTGAGATATGGGAACCGCAGGCTTTCGCTGATTATGCCAAACGCGCGCGGGCTTTGGTGCAGGAAAAGCGTTTCATGATGAAAGGGCAGCCGTCATGATAATGGAAAACGCTCCGCATAAACCAGTAATGTTAAAGGAAATGCTTGACTGGTTAGCCCCGAAAGATGGTGGAATTTATATTGACGGCACATTTGGCGCGGGTGGATATAGTCGCGCTATACTTTCGGCAGGGAATTGCAAAGTGTATGCGATTGACCGTGACCCCAGCACTAAAAAATTTGCTGAAACATTGGCTCGTGATTTCCCTAACCGCTTTGTGTGGATACTGGGGAATTTTGCCGATATGTGCGAGCTGCTGGCAAGCCATGGCATCACTTCAGTTGATGGGATTGTTCTTGATTTGGGTGTTTCCTCAATGCAGCTTGATATTGCTGAGCGTGGCTTTTCTTTCCGCAGCGATGGCGAACTTGATATGCGTATGTCAGGCGAGGGAATAAGCGCGGCGGATGTTATTGCCAGTGCTAGCGAGCAGGAGCTTGCCGATATTTTTTATTATTATGGCGAAGAGAAAGCGGCAAGGCGGGTGGCGCGGGCGGTGGTTAAGGCGCGCACAGAAAACCCGATTACCAGAACCTTGCAGCTTGCAGAAATTATCCGTGATGCTGTGCCATTCAAGCATGGCAAAACGCACCCTGCGACCCGTAGTTTTCAGGGGCTTCGTATTTATGTTAATCAGGAATTTGACGCGATCGAGCGCGGCCTTGCTGCTTCCGAAAGATTGCTGGGAAGCGGCGGGCGGTTAGTAGTGGTTACTTTCCACTCGCTGGAAGATCGCATTGTCAAACGTTTTACCCACTCCCGTTGTGGTAAGCTTGGGGAGCATTCCCGCCATGTGCCTGAACTTAGGAATAAGTCCGGCAACATGTCTGTGGATGCTCCCTCTTTTTTCCTGCCCAGGCCGGAAAAAATCACAGCTGGTGATGCGGAGTTGGAAGAAAACTCACGCGCACGCAGCGCAACAATGCGGATGATCACCCGCAGCGAGGTGGTTTTACAATGAACCGTCTTACCATTATAGGATTATGGATTACGGTTATTGTGGTGGCCTCTTTTATGCTTTACCGTGTTAAATATGAGGTGCAATCATTAAAATCACAGGTAGCGGAAATAAATAAGGAAATAGTTCAGGAGAGGGAATCTCTCAGGGTGGTGGCAGCGGAGTGGGCGTATTTAAACAGGCCGGAACGCCTGAAAATGCTTTCTGATAAATATTTGAACGGAAAAGAAATAACCGTAGGGCAGGTGGCGGAAGTTGAGGCGATAGCTTTCCACAGGCAGGCAGTTGCATCAGCGGATATGGATGATGAGGGTGTTGATAATAATGCCCATCCTATCCTTGCATCTTATAGCAATAATTCTATGCGGCGGTAGGATTGGCGCCGTGACCAGATCATCAACAAAAGTAATAATAAAGGAAAGCACAGGAAAAAGGATAGTCGAGCAAAGCCGGATGCGGATGTTATGTGTCGGGTTTTTCTTTGTACTGTGCTTTATCAGTATCAGTTTCAGGATGGTTGAAGTTGCGGTGATTAAAAACCCGCATGCGCTTAAAGTAACGGTTTTTGATCCGGATAATGAAGCGGAAAATGAACAGGTTGAGCTAAAGAGTAATGAGCAGAATTTCCAGCGCGGTGATATAGTTGACAGGAACGGTGTGCTTGTTGCCACCAGCCTGGTTACGGCATCAGTATTTGTAAACCCGAAAGAAATAAGGGATCTGGACGCTGCTATTCATGGTTTGTCGCAGATTTTATCTATTGATGAAAAACTGCTTACGCAACGCTTAAAAAGTGGAAAATCCTTTGTGTGGGTGAAGCGCAATTTAACTCCGAAAGAGCAGAATCTGGTAAATAGGCTGGGGATTCCCGGTATATATTTCCAGCCGGAAGAAAGAAGGGTATATCCTTACGGCAATGCGCTTGCCCATGTTATCGGTTATGTTGGGGTTGATAATAAGGGGCTGGCTGGTGTTGAACGGCAGTTCGATAACCGCTTGCGTGAGCAAAACCTTAACCGTGAGCCGATAGAACTTTCTATTGATGTGCGCTTGCAATCAATGCTGCGTGAAGAAATGAGCAGTGCTGTTTCTGAGTTTAACGCAATCGGTGCAACTGGTGTTATACTGGATATAGAATCAGGGGAGATACTTTCAATGGTGTCGCTTCCTGATTTTGACCCGCATAAACCGTCAAAAGCAACTGATGCCCAGAAATTCAACCGCGCCACGCTGGGTGTGTATGAGATGGGGTCTACCTTTAAAAGCTTTACCATGGCAGCAGGGTTTGATTATGGCATTGCCAATATGAAAAGCGGGTATGATGCCAGCGCCCCACTTAAAATAGCTACTTTCACCATAAGGGACGCGCATGGTAAAAACCGCTGGTTATATGTTCCGGAGATATATGCATTTTCTTCTAATATAGGCACAGCCAAAATGGCTCTGGATATCGGGACTAAAAAGCAGAAAGAATTTTTGGATAAAGTCGGCATGTTAAAGCCGGTTGATGTTGAAATACCAGAAAGAGCCAGCCCGCAATTCCCGGCGGACTGGAAAGAAATAAATACTGTCACCATATCTTACGGCCATGGTATTTCGGTTACTCCTTTGCATCTTGTGCGCGGGATTGCCACGCTGGTTGGCGGCGGTATGCAGGAGCGCCTTACTTTGCTTAAGGATGGCAATAAAAATAAAGCAAAAGGCGAGAGGATTGTAAGCGAACAGACCTCGCAGAATATCCGCCGCCTTATGCGCCTGGTGGTGGATCATGGCACTGGCGGGAAGGCAGATATTGCCGGATACCGTGTGGGCGGGAAAACCGGTACAGCAGAGAAGGTGCAAACTGGCGGGAAATACAACCCGGACGCGAAGCTTACTTCATTTATCGCAACATTCCCTGTTGATAAACCCAAATATATCGTATTAGTAATGATTGACGAGCCGAAGGGGAATAAATCTACCTATGGTTATGCTACCGGCGGGATGATTTCTGCTCCGGTGGTGGGTAGGGTTATCGCCCGTATGGGGCCGATGCTTGGAATAAAACCGCGTTATGATGTGCCGGAAGATGATGCGGAAAAATTCTGGGTTAGCAATGAAAAGAATGAAAAACAAAAGCAGCAGGCGGCATATATGAGCCCGCTGATGGATAAGAGGTATCTGTCGGAGGTTAGTTACTAGGCTTTGGTTTGTGGATAAAATTATGGTGTGATATGAAATTAAAAGAGCTGCTAAAAAATATTTTGCCCGATGATGCGGCACTTCCTGATGTTGAAATTAAAGGCATAACTGCTGATTCTTCCAAAGTAAAAGATGGCTTTATATTTTTTGCCCTGAAAGGCGAAAAAACCGATGGCGCGAAATTTATTCCGCAGGCGGTTGAGAATGGGGCGGTGGCGGTTGTTAGGGAAGAGGGAAGTGGGAAGAGTGAAGTAGGAACTATATATGTAAAAAATCCGCGCCTTGCACTTGCAAAAATGGCTGCGGAGTTTTACGGGCAACAGCCGGAAAATATTGTAGCGGTAACAGGTACTGACGGCAAAACTTCAACCGCTGATTTTTTCCGCCAGTTTATGTTCCTTGCCGGTAAAAAATCTGCATCGGTTGGGACTATCGGGGTTGTTGTTTCTAATCCTGTGGGTGGCGCAGCCGCAGCACAGGATATTTCAGATAAATCAACAGATCCTGCGCTGACACTTCGTATCCCGCAGGATGACGTGAAAGGAACTCTTACTACCCCTGACAGTATAGAGTTGCACAAGATGCTGGCGGAGTTAAAAGCCGGTGGTGTTGATTATCTGGCGATGGAAGCTTCTAGCCACGGCTTGTCGCAATACCGGCTGGATGGGGTGAGGCTTAAAGCAGCGGCGTTTACCAATATTGCCCGTGACCATATGGATTACCATAAGACAGAAGAGGCATATTTTGCCGCCAAGTCACGTTTGTTTAGCGAGGTTCTGCCCGAAGGCGCAGTTGCGGTGCTTAATCAGGATGATAAAAGATTCCCTGAGTTAAAGGTGATTTGCGAAAGACGTAAACACAGGATTATTGGTTTTGGCAGAAATGGCAGCGAATTTACCATAAATTCTATAACGCCAACATGGCATGGGCAGAATGTAGAACTTACTTTATTCGGCAAAAAATATGAGCTGGAAGTGCCGCTGGTTGGTGAATTCCAGATTATGAATATTCTGACTGCGCTGGGGTTGGCGGTGGGTTGTGGTGTGGATTTAGAAAAACTACTGAATGTTACCCACAAGCTTAAAGGTGTATCTGGGAGATTGGAGCAGGTGGCCATAACCAAAGATGGGGCGCCCATTTTTATTGATTACGCGCATACGCCCATGGCCTTGGAAAATATCCTGAAAACCCTGCGCCCGCACACCCAGAATAAATTGCATGTGGTGTTTGGCTGCGGCGGTGACAGGGACGCGGGGAAACGCCCGCTTATGGGCGAAATTGCTAGTCAATTTGCTGATGATGTGATTGTAACGGATGATAACCCGCGCAGTGAAGAGCCAGCAAAGATACGTGCAGCAATAATTGCTAATATTCCTAAAGAAAAACCATGTAAAGAGGTTGCGGATAGGAAAGAAGCCATTTATCTTGCCATAAAAGAATTGAAAGCAGGAGATATTTTGGTGATAGCCGGTAAAGGACATGAAAAAACCCAGATTATAGGTGATAAGAAATTGCCTTTTGATGATGCGGAGGTGGCAAAATCTGCCGCTTATGATTTGGGAGTGCTGACATGAGCGCATTATGGGCGGTGGCAGATCTGATGAAAGCGACCGGCGGAGTTGCTACATTTGGTGAAGAAGAGGGAAAATGGTGTGCCTGGCGGGTGGAGATCGACAGCCGCAAGGTGCAGGCTGGGGATATTTTTGTTGCGCTGCGCGGCGAAAAATTTGACGGGCATAATTATGTGGAGGATGCCCTGTCGCGCGGTGCTATTGCCGTTATTGTCGAGCGCAAGCTGGATATAATGGCCAATCAGTTAATAGTTGGGAATTGCTACAAAGCTTTGAATGACCTGGCGGTGTATAACCGCGCGCGCAGTAAAGCTAGAATTATCGGTGTTACTGGCAGTGTTGGGAAAACCAGCACCAAGGAAATGTTAAAACTTGCCCTTTCTGTTCATGGCAAGACTTATGCCACCAGCGGCAATTATAACAATCATATCGGCACACCGCTTAATCTTGCCAATATGCCGCTTGATGCTGAATTCGCCGTGTTTGAAATGGGCATGAACCATGCCGGTGAAATAGCGCATCTTACAAAGATGGTGCGTCCGCATATTGCTCTGATTACGGGCATTGAGGCGGTGCATATCGAGCATTTTTCTTCTATAGAAGAGATAGCAAAAGCAAAGGCGGAAATATTTGAAGGTGTTGAAGCGGGTGGAGTTGCGGTGATAAATGCTGACCAGCCTTATTTTGAGCATATAAAAATTCCGAAAACAACCTTCGGGACATCGGCAAAGGCGGATTTCCGGGTGCTTGAATATAAGCCTACCCTTTCTGGTTGTGAAGTTGTGGCGAATATTTCTGGAGCAGAATTAAGCTATAATATCTCGGCAACCGGCAGGCATGTGGCGGTTATTTCCGCTTCGGTGCTTGCGGTTGTGCATAAGTTGGGGCTTGACGTTGAAAAATCTGCTGCGGCTCTTGTAAAATTTACTGATGTTGAAGGGCGTGGACGCACGGAAAAAATAAAGGTTGGTGCTGCAAATATCCTGCTTATTAATGACAGTTATAATGCCAGTCCGGCGAGTATGAAGGCAGCTTTTGAAAAAACAGCGGAAATATGGCATATGCACGGGAAAAAAGGGCGCAAGATAGCTTTGCTTGGTGATATGCTGGAGTTAGGCACAGCGGCAAAAAATATGCATATAAAATTATCCGAACCGCTGTTGTCTTTAGGTTTTGACAAGGTTTACCTGGCTGGTGATTTAATGGCTTACTTGCGCGATGCACTGCCCAAGGGAGTGATGGCGGGATATGTGCCGAGCGCGGCAGGGATGATACCGCTGCTTGAAAATGCTTTTGCTGATGATGATGTGGTTTTAGTTAAAGGATCACACGGCAGCAAAATGTATGAGGTTGCTAATTATCTTATGAAAAATGTAACTGATAAGAAGGTGATAGGACTTAAAAATGCTGTATAATTTGCTGGCGGAACATGATTCAATTTTTAATATTCTGCGTTATATCACGTTTCGCAGCGGTGGCGCGGTTTTTACCTCTTTGTTCCTTACTATTTTTATCGGCCCGAAAATTATAAGATGGCTTAAATCAAAACAGGCAGAAGGCCAGCCGATCCGTCTTGACGGCCCTGAGAGCCACCTTGCCACTAAAAAAGGTACGCCGACTATGGGCGGGCTTATGATACTTATATCGGTTACGGCTTCTACCCTTCTATGGTCAGACCTTAAAAACCATTATATGTGGATTGCGTTATGTGTGATGCTCAGCTTTGGCCTGGTCGGTTTCTTTGATGATTATCTTAAGCTTACCAAAAAGAACAGCAAGGGGCTTTCCTCACGCAAAAAAATGCTGGGACAGGCGGTATTTTCCCTGATCGCGGTTGTTGCCATACAGGCGGTTGCCATGCCTTCTTTAGCTTCGCATATATCTGTGCCGTTTTTTAAGAATGTGCTGATTGATGCGGGAATTTTTTATATCCCTTTTGTGATGATAGTGCTTATTGGAGCGTCTAATGCGGTGAACCTTACTGATGGGCTGGACGGGCTGGCTATTGTGCCGATAATGATCGTGGCTGGATGTTTTGCCCTGATTGCCTATCTGGTGGGGCGGGTGGATTTTGCCGGTTATTTGCAGCTTAATTTTGTGGCCGGTGCTGGCGAGCTTTCGGTGTTTTGTGCTGCGCTGGTGGGGGCAAGCCTTGGGTTTTTATGGTTTAACTCCCAGCCTGCAGAAGTTTTTATGGGCGATACCGGCAGCCTTTCCCTTGGCGGCGCGCTGGGGGCAATCAGTGTTATTACCAAGCATGAGTTTGTACTGGCGATAATTGGCGGGTTGTTTGTGGCTGAGGCTTTGTCGGTTATTATTCAGGTGGTATCATTCAAAACACGCGGCAAAAGGGTATTTAAAATGGCGCCGATCCATCATCATTTTGAAAAAAGCGGCTGGCCGGAATCTAAAGTGGTGGTACGGTTCTGGATTGTTGCCTGTGTGTTCGCCCTGCTGGGGCTGGCAACGCTGAAGGTGCGGTAGTGAGGCATTAGGGATTAGGCATTAGGGATTACAGAATGATTACGGTAACGGAATATAAAGGTCAGAAAGTTGGGGTTTTTGGGCTAGGAAAAGCTGGGGAAGCGGCGGTTGCTGCCTTGGCTTCTGGCGGGGCTAAGGTTTTTAAATGGGATGATAGTTTTGAAAAAAAACCTCCTGCCTATCCGCAGAAAACCCGCAATACCAAACATTATAAATATTGGGACTGGGCGCAGTTAAAAGCCCTTGTTTTAAGCCCCGGCGTGCCGCTTACCCACCCGAAACCGCATGAGGTGGTGGAACTGGCGCATAAACACAATGTGCCGATTATCGGCGAGGTGGAGCTATTATTCAGAACTTGCCCTGAAGCTACTTATATAGGCATTACCGGTACAAACGGAAAATCCACAACCACTACTTTGATCGGGCATATTTTGCAGCAGGCAGGCGTCCACTGCGAGGTAGGCGGTAATCTGGGAACGCCAGCCCTTGCCCTTGAGCCGCTGGGTAAAGGCGGGGTGTATGTTCTGGAGATGTCATCTTACCAGCTCGACCTGCTGAAAACTGTGCGTTTCAATGTTGCGGTGCTGCTCAATATCACCCCTGACCATCTGGACAGGCATGGTGACATGGCAGGATATGTCGCTGCCAAAAAACATATTTTCGACAGGCAGACAGCAGATGATGTGGCGGTGGTGGATGTAGAAGTGGTGAATAGTGAATGGTGTCTGGTGAATGGTGTGTCAAAATTGGTAAAAATTTCTGCACAAAAAGAGTTGAATGATGGTGTGTATGTGAAAGATGGTATTATTAATGATACTGTAACTATTCACCAGACACCATTCACTATTAACCAGATAGCCTCCCTTACCGGCAAACATAACTGGCAGAACGCGGCGGCGGCTTATGCTGCGTGCCGGGCGGTAGGTGTTGCGCCAGAAAAATTTTACAGTGCGATGCAGAATTTTGCAGGGCTACGCCATCGGTTGCAACTGGTTGCCACTATCAATGGTGTGCGCTTTATCAATGACAGCAAAGCCACCAATGCCGACGCTACCCAGAATGCCCTTGCGCCTTACAATAATATTTACTGGATATTGGGAGGAAAGCCAAAAGCAGGCGGTATTGAATCACTGCAAGCATATTTCGGAAATATTGCCCATGCGTTTTTAATAGGTGAAGCAACAGAGGAATTCGCCAGAACCTTAGATGGCAAAGTGCCATATACACGCTGCGGAACATTGGATGTGGCAGTTGCTAAGGCGGCGGAAATGGCTTTATGCCCTAACCCTCTCCCAGAGGGAGAGGGGATTAGTAGCGGAGGGGTAGTTCTGCTTTCACCAGCCTGCGCTTCATTCGACCAGTTCAAAAGCTTTGAACATCGCGGCGATGTGTTTTGTGAGTTGGTGGCAAAGCTGGAGAAAGGGAAAGTAAGTCATGCATCTTGACCGCACGGATAACGGGCTTATTGCCCGCTGGTGGTGGACGATTGACAAGCTTAACCTGTCAGTAATTTTGCTTATCATTGCTATTGGCTCTGTTCTGGTGGCGGCGGGAAGCCCGCCTGTGGCAAAACGTCTTGACCTGCCGGCGTTTTATTTTGTGCATCGCCATCATATATTTTTGCTGCTGGGTGTGGTTACTATGATTATTGTTTCTGCGTTTTCGCCGACTATGGTGCGCCGATTTGCGGTTGTTGGTCTTGCCTGTAGTATAGTTCTTATGATGCTTGTGCCGTTTTTAGGTGAGCAGACCAAGGGCGCACACCGCTGGATAAATTTACTCGGGATTTCAATTCAGCCTTCGGAATTTATGAAGCCGTTTTTTGCGGTGGTTATGGCGTGGATATGCGCTGATAGTTATAAAAAAGTTGGTGTGCCGATGTATCGTGCGGCTATTGGTCTTTATGCCCTGGTGGTAATTTTACTGCTTATCCAGCCGGATTTAGGGATGACGATAACGGTAAGCATAATGTGGGCGGTGCAGCTTTTTCTGGCGGGGCTTCCTATGTTCTGGGTGATAATTTTAGTTATGGCGGGAATAGTTGGCGGTGTTGGCGCGTATCATTTTTTTCCGCATGTGGCAAAGCGTGTAAATAGTTTCCTTGATCCTGCGGCTGGTGATAATTACCAGATAGCAAAATCACTGGAGGCATTCAAAAGCGGCGGAATGTTAGGGCGCGGCCCCGGGGAAGGGGAAGTTAAGCAATTCCTGCCTGATTCGCATACGGATTTTATTTTTGCGGTGCTGGGTGAAGAATTTGGAGTTATTGCCTGCCTTCTGGTGCTTAGTTTGTTTGCTTTTGTGGTGTTGCGTGGTTTTAGCCGTGTCTGGAAAGAGAGCGATTTGTTTATAGTGCTGGCGGTTTCAGGGCTTTTGACCCAGTTCGGAATACAATCCATAATCAATATGGGGGTAGCGGTTAATTTATTCCCAGCCAAGGGTATGACTTTGCCATTTTTAAGCTATGGCGGTTCTTCGGTGCTGGCGGTTGCTATCGGTGTGGGGATGATGCTGGCGCTAACACGAAAAAGATTCGGGAAGAAGTAAATTTTTTATCATCCTGTGGGCGGTAAAAACCGCAGCACAGGATATGGTGGAATAATGCTTAAGATCCTGCGCTAATGCTTTGCATTCCGCAGGATGACGTAATGGAGATATTATGCAATTACTGGCAGATGTTATCGGGAATATTGGAGTTATATGTTTTTTGCTGGCTTATTTCCTGCTGCAAAGAGGCGTGGTTCTGCATAGCCAGCTAAGTTACCTGCTGCTGAATCTGGCTGGTTCGCTTATGCTTATTTTTTCTCTTCTTATTAATTGGAATTTGTCCGCCTTTTTACTTGAAGCAGCATGGGCTTTGATTAGTATATATGGAATTGTAAAATTCGTTTACCTTCCTTGGCAAGCTGCACGAAATAAAAATGATAGAGAGTAACACACAGAAATTTATAGTTCTTGCAACCGGCGGAACGGGCGGGCATGTTTTCCCTGCGGAGGCGGTGGCGGAGGTTCTGCTTACCAGCGGGCATAGGGTGATGCTTATTACAGACAGGCGTTTTGCTAATTTTAAGACTGGTGCGCTGTCCCTGGTTGAAACCAGAACTATAAAAACAGGTACAGTTGTTGGCTCACCATTAAAGAAGATACTTGGTATATCAGGGCTGTTTGCAGGAATAATGCAGGCCTGGCTTCTGCTAAGAAAAGTAAAACCCGATATAGTTATTGGTTTTGGCGGGTATCCGTCATTCCCTACGTTGCTTGCAGCATCATATCTTAATGTTCCTACTGTCATTCATGAACAGAACTCAGTGCTGGGACGGGCAAACCGCCTGCTTGCTGGCAGGGTTGGCAAAATAGCCACTTCTTTTCCGGTAACGCAGATGGTGGAAGAAAAAGACCAGCAAAAGATAGTGGTTATCGGCAATCCCGTGCGTGCCAGTGTAAAAGCTATCCGCAGTTTGCCATATTCACCGATTACTCAGGATGGCAAGGTAAATCTCCTTATTACTGGCGGCAGTCAGGGTGCTGCTGTTTTTAGCAGGGTTGTGCCGGAGGCAATTTCCCTGCTGCCTGTGAATTTGCGTTCGCGTATCAGGGTGGATCAGCAATGCCGCGCTGATGATGTTGAAGCAACCAGGGAGTTTTACTCGCGTATTGGGGTTAGCGCTGATGTTGCGCCGTTCTTTGTCGATCTGCCGACACGGCTTGCAGGTGCGCATCTGGTTATTGCCCGTTCTGGTGCTTCTACCATTTTTGAGCTGGCGGTGGCGGGCAGGCCTGCTATTTTAGTGCCGCTTCCTACCTCGATGGATAACCACCAGTATTATAACGCCAATGCTTTTGAAGATGTGGGTGGTGGCTGGCTTATGAGTCAGGATGGTTTTACACCGGAATCACTCGCGGCACGGCTGGAAGCTTTTGTTACTGCACCGGATACGCTTACCAAAGCTGCTGAAAATGCTAAAAAGCTGGGTTATGAGAATGCTGCTGAGAATCTGGCGGGGATGGTGTTGAAATCTTCTATTGACTAACTGAACAATTTTTGGTACAGTATGAATGTTGGAGTAAAGAAACTGGATATATTTTTCTTCCAAACAACAGCAGGAACAGAGCCAGTAAGGGATTGGTTGCTTACTTTGTCAAAAGATGAGCGTAAAATAGTTGGCGATGATATTCTGAAAATACAGTATTGCTGGCCAATAGGAAAACCATTGGTTGACAGCTTAGGGCATGGATTATGGGAAGTTCGCTCGCAATTGGGAGATAAGATAGTAAGAATTATATTTTGTATAGATAATAAAAAGATGCTTCTATTACATGGCTTTGTAAAGAAAACTCAAAAAACACCGCAGCAAGAATTAGAATTGGCATTAAAACGTAAAAAACAATTGGTATAAATATGAAAAAACAACATATTGGCTCAAATTTTGAAGATTTCCTTGCAGAGGATGGAATTCTCGAAGAGTGCAGGGCAAATGCAATTAAATTTATGCTTGCTCATGAACTAGAAAAAGTTATGACAGAAAAGAATATTTCAAAATCAGAAATGGCAAGGCTTTTACACACCAGCCGCACTGCTGTTAACCGCCTTCTTGACCCAAGCAATACCTCTGTTACCTTAAATTCACTAGCTAAAGTAGCAACGATTCTTGGAAAA
>WBZO01002876.1_pt2 | contig 16351 bp, 13 predicted proteins | sample 5204261 | NCBI WGS metagenome assembly WBZO01 (sample SAMN12412400, study PRJNA552823) | activated sludge metagenome | isolation source: activated sludge from anammox sidestream of wastewater treatment plant... | place: USA: North Carolina | collected 2017-09 | reverse complement strand
ATGCGCGCGACCTCCGAGACCGTGAGCTGCGGGTTCTGGAGGAGCCCCTCCCAGACCGACGCGCCGAACGCCCGCTCGAGGGCGACGCGCTCCGAGAGCGCGCCGCGTCGCGCCACCTCTTCGCGCTCCCGCAAGCCGAGGGCGCGCACGCGCTCGTGGATGTTGCGCGCGCCTCGCTCCGCGGGCTCGTCCGCCGGTGGTGCCTCGACCTCGATGCCGGCCCGCTCCACGAAGGCAGCGAGCGCGGCCTTCCTCTCGGGGTCGAGCGCGACGGCGAAGCCGACGCCGGAGGGGCCGAGCCACACCACCTCGGCGGAGACGACGAACGCCTCTTCACCGCCCTCGACCTGGATCGCAATCTCGCACGTCTCGCGCTCCCCGACGTCGCTCGGCCCCGCGATGAACGCGCGGCCCTTGGAGAGGCCCTCGGCGTGATCGGAGCGCAGCGCCTCTCGAGACGGGTACGACAGCGCGAGCCGCTTCATGGAGACATCGAGGATACGCGAAGAGGCCGCGAGCGTCGCCCGCGGCCTCTCCGAGCATCGATCGGCAGTCGACGTTTCAGCGCCGCGGGGGCTGCGCGAAGCGCGGATCCGCGGGGAACGGGCTCGCGGTGTCGCGGAGGCGCGTCTCGCTCTCGGGGACGAACGCGTCGCCGCGCTCGCTGAAGAGGGCCACACCGATGACGCCGACGTTGCGCGCGCTGCCGGTCTGCGCCGCGTACGAGTCGGCGACCGACGCGAAGCGGAACGCCGCGACCGCGTTCGTGCTCTGGCGGAAGCCCTCGATCTCGAGCGTCGCGAACGGCAGGAGCACGTACCCGCGGTGATCGAAGCTCCCGGCCTTGCCGTTGATGACGTCGAGGCCGTCGACCGTCGCGACCGCCTCGAAGCGGTGACCGGTGTTGTTGGTGAGGACGATCGAGTAGCGCTGCCCAGCCTGGCCGACGACGAAGGTGCGATCGCCGACGTGCACCGCCTCGAGGGGGCTGCCGTTCGCGTCGCGGATCGACACGGTCACCGCGCCGCCGCCGGTGGTGAGCGCGCGGCCGGTGTCGCGGCGCGCGTGGAGGTTCGCGAGCGCGTCGACGCCGCGGCGATCGTTGTAGTGCAGCGTCGCGATCGCGAAGGGTCGGCTCGAGTCGCGCACGAAGGTCACGTCGTGGACACGCGAGGTGCGGCTCTCGCCCCACTCGGTGCCGAGGCCGGGACGCGTGTCGGGCGACGGCTCGCGATCGACCTTGCGCGCGTCCGCCGATGCACGCTCCTCGCGGGCCGAGCCGGTCGACTGGGCGGCCGGAGCGGGAGGCGCCGGGGACGCGCCGCCGAAGCCGGGCTCGGACGCCGGCGTGGACGCCGTGGTCGCCTCGCCGTCGAACCCGGACGCCGTCTTGGCCGGCGCCCTTCCCGAGTCGCCGGGGAACGAGGCCCCGCCGCGCTTGTCCGCTCCGCCACCGCAGCCGGCGAGCACCATCATCAGGGCCACGAGCAACCAGAGCTTCTTCCGCATCATCGCCATCGCCTCCGTCCCCCCTTCAACGGGGCGCCGGGGCGGCGCCTTACACCGCTCTGCTCGCGTTCGCCCGGATCAGCGTAACGTCGCGAGAACACTCTTCATGTGGGGCTCGCGCCCGGGCGGGGGCGGGAAATCCGAGCCGTCCGGCAGGTCCTTGATCTGCACGGCCTCGCGCTTCGCCGTCCGGATGCCCTCGCCGACCAGCCTGCGGAGCTTCGACCGGGACATGCCGCGATGGTTGCAGCATGCAACGATTCGTCCGCCGGGCGCGACGACCGCCGCCGCGAGGGCGACGAGCTCGTCGTAGTCGCTCTCGGCGACGAAGCGACGCTTCTTCGTCGACGAGTAGCTCGGCGGATCGAGGACCACGAGATCGAACCGCTCCTTCTTCGTCGCCATGCGCGCGAGCCACGCGAAGGCGTCCTCGGCGACGAACGCGTGGGCGTCGAGCGGAAGCCCCGCGAGCTCGAAGCCCTTGCGCCCCCGCTCGAGCGCCGCGGCCGAGGCGTCGACGCTCACCGTGCGCGACGCGCCGCCGGCGCCGGCGACGATGCTGAACGCGCAGGTGTACGCGAACAGGTTGGCGACGCGCGCCCCGCGCGCCGTCTCGCGCACGAGCCTCCGGTTCTGCCGCTGGTCGAGGAAGATGCCCGTCGAGAGCCCGTCGCCCAGGCGGACGGCGAACGGCACGCCGTTCTCGCGCACCACGAATTCGTCGGGCGCGTTCTGCCCGCGCACGGCATGGGCGGGCGCGAGATCGTCGCGGCGCGTGTCGACGAGGACGTTCGCCTGCTTGGGCCGGAGCTTCAAGTACACGCCGGCGAAGCCGAGCGCGTGCAGGCGATCGAGCACGCGCTCGCGCCGCTCGCGATCGTCCCACGCCTCCGACACGTAGAGCTGCGCGACGAGGTGATCGCCGTAGACGTCGACCGCCAGGGCCGGCAGGGCATCCCCCTCCTCGTTGACGAGCCGGAACGCGGTCGTCTTCTCGCTTCGGCCGAGCGCCCAGCGGCGCTCCATGGCGAGGGCGAGCGCGCGGTCGAGCGCGGGCACGTCGTCGTAGACGCCGAGACCGAGATCGCCGCGCGCGAGCCAGCCCTGCATCGCGTCCGGAGGATCCGAGCGCACCACGAGGCGCCTCCCCGTGCGCGGGTGCTCGAGCTCGATCGCCGAGGCGTGGAGCATCAGGCGCGGCGCCGCCGGACCGCGGTAGAGCGGATCGCCTGCGATGGGCGCGCCCGCGTGCGCGAGCTGCACGCGCGCCTGGTGGGTGCGGCCCGTCTCGAGCACGAGGTCGAGGAGCGCGCGCGAAGAGCGAAGAGCCCGCACGTGGACGTGGGTGATCGCGCGCTGCCCGTCCCTCGTGCGCCCTCGCGCGACCTCCATGCGGCCGCCCTCGCCCTTGCGCAGGAGGTCGTCGAGGGTGACATCCCTGGCATGCTTCGGCCATCCCTCGACCGCGGCGACGTAGCGCTTCTTCAGTAGCCGCTTCTCGAACTGCTTCGCGATCGACGGGTTCGCCTCCGGCCGCTTGGTGAAGAGGAGGACGCCGCTCGTGTCGCGATCGAGCCGCTGGTGCACGCCGAGGTAGACGCGCTCCTGCGGCCGGCCGTCGCGCGCGGCGAGGAACGCCCGGAGCCTCGTGACGACGTCATCGGGCTCGTCGGGCTGCGCCGACTGGCTGGGGACGCCGGCGGGCTTGTCGACGACGAGGAGATCCTCGTCCTCGAAGAGGACGTCCTCCGCCCGGAAATCCGGCCACAGCCGCGCGTGGAGCATCGACGGGCGCACCATAGCACCGCAGCGTGCGTGGACGGCGGGGTGACCAGCTGCACGATGCATTGGCCAGCGCGCGGGTCCTACAAAAACGAGCTGCGGCGCGAACGGAGTTGGTACGGAGGACCGCCGATCGCGGAACATGGTCCGCACGTGCTCGTGATCGGAGGAGGACTCGGATGAGGAAGCTTCCCTGGAGTGTGCTCGCGCTCGTCACCGCCGTCGCGGGTCTGAACGTCGTCTTCGTCGGCTGCGGAAGCGAGAACGCAGAAGGGATCCTCGACAGCGGCGACAGCGGCTCCGACGGTACCGCGAGCAGCTCGTCGAGCAGCTCGAGCGGCAGCAGCTCGAGCAGCAGCGGCTCCGTGGGCGACGGCGGCGGCGACGCGGGCGACGGCTCGCTCCTCGACGGCCAGGCCTGTCTCTTCACCGGTCAGACCTGTGCCTCCGCGGCCGAGTGCTGCTCCAAGAGCTGCCAGAAGGCTGCGGGAGCGGCGACCGGCATGTGCGGAACGAGCGCGGACGGCGGCGGCGGCGCGTGCCTCGCGGCGAACGCCGACTGCACGAGCTCGACGGAGTGCTGCACGAAGTCGTGCGTGGGCGGCAAGTGCTCCGCGACGCTCTGCAAGGCGGACAGCCCGGTCGCCGAGAACTGCACCACGAACGAGGAGTGCTGCAGCGGCCAGTGCGACACGGGCGGGACGGGCAAGTGCACCGCCATCGCCGGAGGCACGTGCCGCACGGAGGGCAACCCCTGCACGACGAACACCGAGTGCTGCTCGAAGCAGTGCGACTCGAGCGGGCACTGCAACAACGTCTCCTATTGCACGCAGACCGGCGACGTCTGCGCGAACGACTTCGAGTGTTGCGGTGGCAGCTGTAGCAAGACGGGCGGAGCAGCGCTCGGCCGCTGCGCGACGATCGGCAACGCGCCCTGCGCGCCAGCGGGCTCGATCTGCGACGGGCTCGGTTGCTCGAACAAGTGCTGCTCGCTCTCCTGTGGTCCTCTCGGGACTTCGGGCGTCAACGTCTGTCAGCCCCCCTCGGGCTGCAAGCCGCAGAACGAGCTCTGCTCGTCGAGCGGCGACTGCTGCGGCGGCCCCGGCCAGCTCACGGGCCAGCTCCCGAACGGCAAGCCCGCGGACGAGAAGGCCTGCGTGATCGCGGGCGGTGACACGCTCGGCCGCTGCGAATCGGTGCAGTGCCTCCGCCCCGGTGACGTCTGCAAGGCGCCCACCGGGGCGTGCGGCGGCACGTCGAACAACTGCTGCGAGAGCCTCCTGCCCGACGGCGGGCTGACGCCGACCGGCTGGTGCAACAGCCACCCGGAGGAGTGCTGCTCGCGCGACGCGCTCGGCATCCCGCGCTGCCGCGGCGTCAACTTCAAGTGCACCGACGCAGGCGTGCCCGCGGGCTCGACCTGCACGACGAGCGCGGACTGCTGCGGGAGCCCCTGCGTCGGCGGCACGTGCCAGGGCATGTGCATCGCGAAGGGCGGCGAGTGCACGATCAGCGCGGACTGCTGCGCGCCCGAGCCGTGCGTCGTCCCCACCGGCAGCACGAAGGGCATCTGCGGCGGCACGATCGGCTCCGACGGCGGCGTCCAGCCTCCGCCGCCGGACGCGGGCGACACCGACAGCGGCGCGGACGCGGGCGACGCGGGCAAGACCTGCGCGCTCTACGGACAGACCTGCACCGTCAGCGGCGACTGCTGCAGCGGCGTGCCCTGCACGAGCGGCAAGTGCCGCTTCCCCTGATCCTCGAGCACGAAAGGCATACCCCGAGATGCGACGCTTCGTTCTTGGTGCTTGTTCGACGATCGCTGCACTCGCCCTCGTGGCGAGCGCGGCCCCGGGCTGCGGTAGCGATGACAACGGAGACGGCTCGAGCAGCTCCTCCTCGAGCTCCTCGAGCAGCAGCGGCTTCATCGGCGGCAACGACGGGGGCAACCCCGATCCGAGCTGCGTGAACCTCTGTCAGCAGCAGGTCAAGTGCGAGGGCGGCGGGACGACGTCGGTGACCGGCACCGTCTTCGACCCGGCCGGCAAGGTGCCCATCTACAACGCGATCGTCTACGTCCCCAACGGGACGCCGGCGGCGATCCCCGAGGGCGCGTCGTGCGACCGCTGCGACGCGAAGGTGTCGGGCAACCCGCTCGTCATCACGCAGACCGACGTCGAGGGCAAGTTCCGCCTCGAGAACATGCCCGTCGGCCAGAAGATCCCCCTCGTCATCCAGATCGGCAAGTGGCGGCGCCAGGTGGAGCTGCCGGCGGTCGAGAAGTGCACGAACACGGCCGTCGACGCCGGCATCACGCGCCTGCCGAAGAACCGCGCCGAGGGCAGCATCCCGAGGATCGCCCTCGCCACCGGCGCGGCCGATCCGCTCCAGTGCCTCCTCCGCAAGATGGGCCTCGACGACGCCGAGTTCGGCGCGCCGGGCTCCGAGGCGCGCGTGCACCTCTACGCGGGCGGCGGCTACGACAGCGGCGGGCAGAAGGACGCGCAGAGCAAGTTCACGAGCGGCGGCGACTTCGGAAACGCCGAGACCCTCTGGGGCACCACCGCGGAGCTGATGAAGTACGACCTCGTGCTGCTCTCCTGCGAGGGCACCGAGAACGACACCGCGCAGCACAAGCCGGCGGCGGCGAAGCAGGCGGTCTACGACTACGCGAAGGCGGGCGGGCGCGTGTTCGCCTCGCACTACCACCACACGTTCTTCTCGTCGGCGACGGCCCCCGCGGCGCCGACCGAGACCCAGGGCGTCGCGAGCTGGGCGAACCCGGAGAAGCAGCCTCCGGCGCAGGGCAACCCGGCGACGACGCCGGTGAATGGTGACATCGTCGGCACCTTCCCCAAGGCGGTCGCGATGAAGCAGTGGCTCGAGAAGCAAGGCGCGCTCTCGAACGGGCAGCTGCCGATCTACGACGCGCGCCACAACGTCAACGCGGTGAACCCCACGGGACTCGACTGGATCGAGGCGGTGAACCCGAACGACGGCAACAGCAAGGCCGTCCAGTACATGACGTTCAACACGCCGGTCGGCGCGGCGGACGATCAGGTCTGCGGGCGCGTCGTGTTCTCGAACCTCCACGTCGGCGCCGGCCAGCAGGGCGGCGTCACCGACGATCCGACGAGCGCGTCGACGTTCCCCGACGGCTGCAAGACGACCGACCTGTCGGCGCAGCAGAAGGCGCTCGAGTTCATGCTCTTCGATCTGTCGTCCTGCGTGCAGAAGGACGACCAGCCGGTCGACATCCCGAAGTAGATCAGTTCGGCTCGAGGCCGATCTCGGCGAGCGACGGGTTCGAGTCCTTCTCTCGCTCGAGACGCTCGAGCCCGCGCTTGTGGAGGACGAGCACCGAGTGCTCGGTGTGCTTCTGGCCGCCGCACTCGACCACCACCGAGATCGGCACGCGGTAGCAGCGCGGCGCGTCGATGAAGCGCACGCGCTTGCCGTCGAGGACCGGTACGGGCTTCATCGCGTCGTCGAGGCGCGCGAACAGCGGCGAGAGGTCGTAGCGGAACACGTGCTTCACGCGCCGCACGCCCGAGGCCTTGAGCTCCTTGTTGGGGACGACCTCGCCCTTGTGCTCGTAGCTGAGGACGGTGACCGTCCGGCGCGCGCTGCAGTGCGGGTTGAGCGTGTCGGCGAGCTCCCGCGAGCTCTGCTCGAACGACTCGCGCGCGGTCACGACGACGTCGCGGTCGCCGAGGCGACGCTCGGGCGCACGGTACCGCGTCACGCGCTGGGCGCCCCAGACGCGGTGGACGCGATGGGTCATCCAGTTGCGTCCGATCTCCTTGATGCGGTCCTTCGTGGCGTAGACGATGCCCGCGACCAGCGCGAGCGTGATGACGCCGGAGCTGACGGTGGTGGCGGCGTTCGCCTGGTTCATGAGCGCGATCTGCCAGGCGAACGCCCACGTCGACGCGATGACGGCGAAGAACGCCGCGACCCAGTGGTAGGCGCGCTCGGCGACCTGGTAGCTCTCGGGCTCGAGGAAGAGCACCTCCTGGAAGTGCTTCTTCAGGCGGCTCGCGCGATCGAGGTAGTGCTCGAGGGCGGTCGGATCGGTGGGCTCGGCGTTCACGAAGCCCTGCGCCTCACGGTACGCGAGCTCCTCGGACAGCGCGCCTGCGAGGCGGGCCTCGACGTCGGCGACGACGGGGGCGAGCCGCGCCGCGTGCGGCGTCTTCGACTGCAGGACGCCCGAGAGCGCGCGCTCGGCGCCGGCGAGCATCTCGAACAGGCGGACGCTGATGTACTCGTCGACGAGACGGCGCTCGCGCACGAGCTCGTCGGCGTCGCCCTCCGCGGGCCGTGCGAGCCTCTCGCGCGCCTCCTGGGCGATGCGCACGGCGGCCTCGATCCAGATCGTGAGCGCGTCCTCGAGCTCGCTGTGCGGCGCCGTCGCGAACAGGGACGCGGCGAGCCGGCAGTGGCGCGAGAAGCCGTCCGCCGCGCGCGCGAGCTGGCTCGCCATCGCGAGCGCTCCACGACGGAGGTGATCGATCGTGACGACGTCGGACGCCGCGGTGATCGCCGGACCGTCGAGGCGCGTGAACGCCTGCATCTGGTCCCACGGCGAATGACGGACGAAGGTGTTGTTCGGGATCTCGATCGAGACGCCGAGCGAGTAGGCCACGGGCTTGTCGTCGGGGAGCGGGAGCGACAGGCTCCATTCGACGCGGCTCGCATCATGGACCGCGACCCGGACCTTTGCGGCCCCTTCCGTCGCCCCCTCCATGGCCGCATATTCGCGGCTCAGCTCCTCTGCGATCGCCATCGAAAGTTCACAGAACCGTCACGAAGCCCTACACCGGACTCATGACGGATAAGTGGTGGTCTCGCAATCGGTTTTTTGTCCTCGGCACGCTTCTTTTTTGTCGCACATCGCCCTCTTGACAGCCACAAAAAGGCAACGGCCAGGCGGGGGTCTCCCGCCGGCCGTGCGATCCGAGCCTTCAGGTGCTCGAAATTACATCGAAAGTCCGCCGTCGACGTCGATCGTTCGGCCGTCGAAGTAATCGCACTCGAGGACGAACCGGACGCCGAGCCAGATGTCCTCGGGAACGCCGATGCGCCCGACCGGGATCGCGGCGACGAGCGCGTCGCGCGCCTTCTGGTTCATGCCCTGCGTCATCGGGGTCTCGATCATGCCCGGGGCGACCGCGCCCACGCGGATGCCGAACGCGGCGAACTCCTTCGACCACGTGACCGTGTTCGCGGCGAGGGCCGCCTTGGCCGCCGTGTAGTTCGACTGGCCGCGGTTGCCGTGACGGGCGATGCTCGAGATGTTCACGATGACGCCGGGGCGCGTGTTCGTCTCGACCATCTTGGCGACGACGTCGCGGGCGAGGAGCGTCGCGCCGGTCAGGTTCACGCCGATGACCGCGTCCCACTGCTCCTTCGAGAGCGTCTTGACCGCGCCGGTCTCCTTGTCCTTCTTCACGAGGAGCCCGTCGCGGAGGATGCCGGCGTTGTTGATGAGGCCGTTGAGCCCGCCCATCGCGCCGTGTGCCCAGGCGACGAACGACGCGACATCCGCCTCGTCCGCCACGTTCAGGCGGCGCGCGTGGACCTTGCCCTTCAGGCCTTTCGTCGCCTCGACGGTCTCGGCGAGGCCGACCTCGTTGACGTCGCCGACGGCGACCTGAGCGCCCGCCTCGGCGAGGCGCAGCGCGAAGTGACGGCCCATGCCCTGGGCTCCACCGGACACGATGATCTTGAGGTCTTCGAGCTTCATTTTTTCCTCTTCGGCGCGGACTCTACCACCGGATCCAGCCGAGCTGAGTCGCAAGCACGAGCGCGGCCGTCACCATCGCGACCTCGACGGCGAAACGCAGGGTCTTCCGGACGAGCCGCCACGCGACGACGAGCAGCACCGCTGCGACGAGGAGCGCCGGGACGCCGCTGTGCTGCGAGAGCACGCGGACGATCGTGCGTGAGGCCGAACCGACGCACGAGGCGCCGGCGTGGAGGCCGTGAAGGAGGCGTCCGGGCAGCAAGATCGGCCGGATCGTGGCGTCAGACCGCGCGCGCGGCCAACTTCCCACGGAGACGGAGTTGGGCGTAGGATGGCCCCCTCCGAACATGCGACAGATCGGGGAGGAAGACCTCACGCGGGCGGCGACCATCCTCGTGAGGACCGCGCTCCGCGTGACCGCGGGCGAGCGGTTCGTCGCCGTCGGGGATCTCGAATCGCAGCCGATGCTCGCGGCGCTCGAGGCGGCCGCGCGCGCGCAGGGCGCCGAGGCGGCGTCGCTGCGGATCGATCTCCTCCGCAGCTACTCGACGAACCACTCCGGCGAGCGCCCGCACAAGGTGCTGCCCGACGCCGTGCGCCGCGCGATGCTCTCCGCGCAGGCGAGCGCCTTCGTCGCGTCGGCGCCGCACGCCGAGTCGTCGATGCGCGATCAGCTCCTCCATGTCGTGGGCGCGTGCCGCATCCGTCACGCGCACATGCCCGGCATCTCGCCGGTCGCGTTCGCGACGGGGCTCGCCGTCGACCACGGCACGATCGCCGAGACCGCGCGCGCCTTCGAGCGCCGGCTCGAGGTGGCGCGCGAGATCGCCGTCGAGAGCCCCGACGGGACGAAGCTCGTCGTGCGCACCGGCAAGGCGCACCACTGGATCTCGCGGACGGGCATCGTCGCGCCCGGCGAGCACTCGCCCTTCCCCACCGGATCGATCGTGGCGAGCCCCGAGGAGGTCGACGGCACGTTCGTCGCCAGCGCGAGCCTCGGCGAGTTCTTCGGCGTGCGCGAAGGGCTTCTCCGCGCCCCCGTCGTCTTGACCGTCTCGGGCGCGCGGGTCACCGACGTGAGCTGCCCGAAGAACCCGCTCCTCGTCCGGGACATCGAGGCGATGCTGAAGGTCGCGCCGGGCTCCGAGCGGATCGGGCTCGTCGTGATCGGCGTCAACTCCGGCATCGGCGAGCCCATCGGCGATGCGAGCGTCGATCAGCATCGGCCCGGCCTGCACCTCGTCATCGGCGATCCGATGTCGAAGCTCACCGGCGCCGGATGGACGGCGCGCACGAGCTTCGCCGCGTGCCAGGCGCGCTCGAGCGTCCTCGTCGACGGCGCGGTCGTCGTCAGCGACGGACGCGTGGTGGCGACGGCCGCACGCTGAAGATTCCACCGCGATCTCGGGCACCTGGGCCCCGTTCCGGATGTGAATTGGACGCACACTAGCGCCCCACGCGAAGTCGCGTCATAAGCCGCGTGGGCCATGACGACGCATGTCACGCCTCCGGCGACCCCGGCGCTCGATCGGGACGCCCTCGCGTCCGCGGCGCCGGAGAGCGCGCGGTCGGCGCGCCGCGTCGCGCGCGCGGCGTGGGTCGGGCTCGGGGCCGTCGGGCTCGTCGCGGCGCTCGTGTTCTGGGCGTTCGATGCGCTGCCCTTCCAGGATCTGCCCGCGCACGCCGGCCTGATCGCGATGCGCCATCGCTACGCCGAGTCGGCGTTCGAGCAGCGGTTCTACGTGCTGGCGCCGCACATCGGGCCGTACTCGCTCTTCCGCTTCCTCGGCGAGACGTTCACGCGCGTGATCGGGCCCGTCGCCGCCGTGCGGATGCTCGGGACCCTGCCCGTGGTCGCGACCCCGCTCGCGCTCCTCTTCGCGCGCCGCCGCTTGTTCGGCGATCGATCGCCGACCTACGGCTTCTTCGGCGTCGCGCTCGGCTTCGGGCTGATGACCCTGCTCGGCTTCGCCAGCTACCTGCTCGGCGTCGCGGTCATGCTCGTCGGGCTGACGCTCTGGCTCGACCTCCTCGTCGCCGCGGACGACGGCGCACCGGACCTGCGCCGCCGCGAGATCGTGCTCGCCGTAATCGCGCCGTTCGTGTTCGTCGCGCACGGGCACGCGTTCGTCCTCTTCCTCCTGTGCGCCGGCGTCTCGTGCATCGCCACCGGGCGCCGCTGGTCGCGCATCCTCCGGCTGCGCGCGCTGGTCCCTGCGGTCGGCATCGCCGGCTGGGTCGCGTGGATCGAGCGCGGCACGACCACGCCCCCGGGCTCGGTCCCGGTCGTCCCCCGCCTCGTCCCGCTCTTCCACGATCTGGGCGACAAGCTCGGGCTCCTCGTCACGCCGACGCTCATGACGCGCACCGGCATCGATCTCGCGGTGGCGGTGGTGATCTGGGTGCTCGCGATCGGCGCGACCGCGCTCACCGTTCGCTCGCTCGGCGCAAGAGGCCCTTCCGCGACGACGGAGCTCCGCCACTCGCGCGCGCTCTACGCGTGTGCGCTCGCCGTCACCCTCCTCTTCCTCGCGCTGCCGCACGCGGTCGGGTGGTTCGGCTTCGTCGACGGTCGCCTCCTGCCGCTCGTCCTCTACCTCACCCTGCTCGGCGTCCGTCGCGAGGCGCTTCCCCCGCTGTTCGCACGCGCCCTCGAGGCAGCCGCGCCGGTGCTGGCGACGACGATCGCGTCGCTCGCGTTCCTTGCATCCTACAGGTTCCAGGACGAGGCCAGGGGCTGGCGCGAGGTCCTCGCGCGCGTGCCGGCGGAGTCGCGACTGCTGAACCTCCCGCTCGATCCGAACAGCGACGTCTTCACCGCCCACCCCTTCATCCACTACGACAAGCTGGTGCTCGCCGACCGGCCGACGGCGGTGAGCGACGTCTGGTTCCACCAGGGATCGGCGCTCTACCCGACGCCCGAGAACCCGGCGCTCCGCCTGCCCTCGTCGTACAGCGAGAGCGATCTCAAGCTCATCGACTGGCCGGCGTACCGGCTCGAGGACTGGGACTACGTCCTCATCCGCACCCGACCAGGAGCCCCCCAGCCGCACACGCCGGAGCGCCTCGTGCTCGACGAGCACCGCGGCGGCTGGTGGCTCTTCCGTCGTCGGTAGCCCCCCACGGCCGCCGTCGCATCGCGTCGAGCCCGGCGTTCACGGTTTGCCCCGGCGCCAATGTCCCGGTAAAGGAAGCCCCCGCATGCGTCTCGTCGTCTTCGGAGCAGGTTATGTCGGTCTCGTCACCGGCACGGGTCTGTCGGACCTCGGCCACGACGTCCTCGTCTACGACATCGACCCCGAGAAGATCGCCAAGCTCGAGGACGGCCGCGTACCGATCTACGAGCCCGGTCTCGCGGATCTGATCCATCGCAACCAGAAGCAGGGGCGCCTCCATTTCGCCTCGACCATCACGCCGCCGTTCGACACGCCGGACGCCTACTTCATCGCCGTCGGGACGCCGCCCGGTCCGGACGGCGCCGCCGATCTCTCCGCCGTCATGGCGGTCGCCGACACGATCGCGAAGAACGCGAAGGCGAACGCCCTCGTCGTCGTGAAGAGCACGGTACCGGTCGGCACCTGCGACGCCGTCCAGGCGCGCCTCGCGCCGGCGGCTGCCCGCGGCGTGCACCTCGAGGTCGTCTCGAACCCGGAGTTCCTCAAGGAGGGCGACGCGGTCAACGACTTCTTCAAGCCCGATCGCGTCGTCGTCGGCGCGCGCAGCGACGAGGCACGCCAGCAGCTCCGCGAGCTGTACGCGCCGCTCCAGCTCTCGGGCGAGCGCCTGGTCATCACCGATCCGCGCTCGAGCGAGCTCATCAAGTACGCCTCGAACACGATGCTCGCCATCCGGATCTCGTTCATGAACGAGCTCGCGCGGCTCTGCCACGCGACCGGCGCGGACATCCACTCCGTCCGCCTCGGCGTCGGCACCGACTCGCGCATCGGCAAGAAGTTCCTCTACGCCGGCCCCGGCTACGGCGGCTCCTGCTTCCCGAAGGACGTCCAGGCGCTCGCGGCGCTCGGTCGCGAGAACGGGCTCACGCTGCGCGTGGCCGAGGCCGCGCACCAGGCGAACGAGGAGCAGGCGCAGTTCCTCGCGCAGCTCGTGGAGAAGGCGCTCGAGGGCGTGATGGGCAAGCAGGTCACCCTCTGGGGGCTCGCCTTCAAGCCCGAGACCGACGACATCCGCGAGTCGCCCGCGATCAAGCTGGCCAAGGCGCTCCTCGAGCGCGGGGCGACGGTCGTTGGACACGACCCCGAGGCCGGCCCGAACTTCGCGAAGGAGCTGAAGGGCGCGGTCGAGGTGAGGGAGCGCGACTACGACGCGCTCGACGGATCGCACGCGCTCGTCCTCCTGACGGAGTGGCGCAGCTACCGCGCGCCGAACTTCAACGAGATCAAGAAGCGGCTCGTCACCTCGGCCGGCGGCCTTCCGCCGGTGCTCGTCGACGCGCGCAACATCTGGCGGCCGAGCGAGGTCATGCGCGCGGGCCTGCGCTACCAGGGCATCGGCGTCTCGCTGAACCGCGTGACCGATCGGCCCTCGCAGCCCCTGGTCTGATGCCGTGAGCACGTGGCTCGTCAGCGGCGGCGTCGGCTTCATCGGACATCATCTCGTCCGGGCCCTCGCCCTTCGCGGCGATCGCGTACGCGTGCTCGACGACTTCAGCGACGCGCCCTACCCGACGCGCCTCAAGCGCCGGAACGCCGCCGAGCTGACGCGCGAGTCGAAGAACGTCGTCATCGTCGAGGGCTGCGTGACCGACGCCGCCCTCGTGGAGCGAGCCACCGCGGGTGTGGACGGCGTCCTCCACCTCGCAGGTCTCGCCGGCGTCCGTCCCTCCTTCGCCGAGCCGGCGCGCTACGCCAAGGTGAACGTCGAGGGGACGGCCACCATGCTCGACGCCGCGCAGCGCGCCGGGGTCGGGCTGTTCGTCGTCGCATCGAGCTCGTCGGTCTACGGCAACGCGACGCCTCTGCCGGCGAAGGAAGAGGCGCCGGCGATCGTGCCCGAGTCGCCCTACGCGGCGTCGAAGCGCGGCGCCGAGCTCGTCGCCTCGGCGATGCTCCGCAAGACGCCGACGATGCGCTGCGCGGCGCTCCGCTTCTTCACCGTGTACGGGCCGCGGCAGCGCCCCGAGATGGCGATCTCGAGCTTCCTCCGGCGCATCCTCGCCGGCCAGCCGATCACCGTCTTCGGCGACGGCTCGATGCGCCGTGACTTCACCCACGTCGACGACATCGTCCGCGGCGTGCTGGCGACCGTCGATCGAACGCCCGTCGGCTACCGCGAGTACAACCTCGGATCGGGCGCGCCGGTGACGCTCTCGGACCTCGTCTCCGCGATGGGGCGCGCGGCCGGAAAGCAGGTCGTGGTCGAGCATGCGCCGGTCCCGCTCGGCGACGTCGACGCGACGTTCGCCGACATCGATCGCGCCAGGGCGGAGCTCGGCTGGGCACCGCGGGTCGCGCTCGAGGAAGGGCTGCGCACGGTCGTGACCTGGCTGCGCGACGAGCACGACGAGCAGCGCGAAGACCGATAGCCGCGCTTTCGCTGGCGCGGTCGTCGCATCACCGAGGCGCGATGCTGCTCCGCCGTGCTGCGCTCGCGATCGTGCTCGGCGCCACGCCTGCTGCTTGCGCTGCCGGCGCGACGGACGCGCCCGCGCCGGCGGGTCGTACCGTCGACGCCCCCGATCCGGACGCAGGGAGCGAGGACGAGGTGCCCTTCCGTGCGCGCTCGTCCGTCGACGAGGGCCCGGCCTTCCGGCCGAGGAACGCGATCGTCACCTGGGGCTTCGAGCCTGCGAGCGCGGACTGCAATGGATGGAGCGCGAGCGGAGCGACGTCCATCCGAGCCGTCCCTCCTCACTCGGGCGCCTACGCCTGCAAGCTCTGCGCGGACGGCTCGGCGGAGCAGATGACGTTGTCGAAGCGCGTCGGCATGCTGGAGGCCGGTCGCTACGCGGTGACCGCCTGGGTGAGGCGCCTCGGGGGGAGCGGCGATGCCCCGGTCGCGGTGCGCGTGACGCTCGACTACGCCAGCTCGAGCGGCGGCGCCGATCGGAGCGTCGCGCTCGACGACGAGTGGTGCGCGCTGCGCGATCCGCTCGACCTCCCGGCGGACGTCGCATCGGCCCACGTGACCGTCGCAGCGGGCCCGACGACCCCCGGCCAGTGCATCCTCGTCGACGACGTCGTGGTGGAGAGGATGCACGCCCTCTTCACGCAGCCATGAAGGCTCACTCGACGAAGCGCGCGCCGAGGAACGAGAGGTTCACGCCCGGGTTGTCCTCGAAGAAGCGCACGAGGTCCGCGCGCTCGATGGCGAAGAGGCGCCCTGGCTTCGTGACCTGCGCCGAGCACGCGGCCGGCGAGCTCGCGCGCAGCGCGTCGACCTCGCCGACGAATGCGCCGCCGGCGAACGGCTTCAGATCGCCGTCGGGGCTGTGCAGCGTGACGACGGCGTCGGCGACGACGTAGGCGCGGCTCGGGACCTCGCCCGCCCGCCAGAGCATCTCGTCGGCCTGCGCCTCGTGAGCCGACATGTACATCTGGAGCTGCGTCTTCTGCGCGGAGGTCAGCGCCGAGAGCACCGAGTTCTGCGCGAGCACCTCCCATGCGCCCTCGTCGCGCACGCGGACCATGCGCTCGAGCCGGACGAGCATCTCGCTGCCGCGCAGCGCCGCGAGGAAGTCGTTCCGGTCGATGGCGACGAGATCGACGTCGGTGAGCGCGAGCGCGTCGGCGTTGCGCGGCTGGTCGAGGAGCAGCGCGATCTCGCCGAAGTAGTCGCCCGCGCGGTAGCGCTTGATCGGCACCCCGTCCTTGACGATCTCCACGGTGCCGTTGACGATGATGTAGAAGCTGTCGCCGCGCGTGCCCTGCGTGACGACCCGCTCGCCCGCCGGCAGCTGGAGCCGGTGCGCGACCTGGAGGAGCGACTTCGCGCGCGACAGCGGAAGGTCGCGGAGGAAGTCGACCATCGAGAAGATGTCGAGCAGCTCGATCGCCTCGCCGAAGCGCGGCGTGTTCGACGGATCGACGCGGATGGTGTGCTCGAGGCCCTCGCGCGCCGCCCGCAGCCCCACGTCCTTGGGCACGTCCTTCGCCGCGATGTGCACGAGGTAGAGCCGCTTCTTCACGTCCTCCGGGAGCGCCGCGAGCGCGCTCGTCGGCGTGTGCAGCGGCGGGATGCCGGCCTCGTGGAGGATCGCGCTGTGGTGCGCCGGGAACGAGACGAGATCCTCGTACCGTGCGCGGGTGAAGACGCCGCGCTCGAACATCTCGGTGACGCGCTCCGGATCGT
>WBZO01004004.1_pt1 | contig 16352 bp, 8 predicted proteins | sample 5204261 | NCBI WGS metagenome assembly WBZO01 (sample SAMN12412400, study PRJNA552823) | activated sludge metagenome | isolation source: activated sludge from anammox sidestream of wastewater treatment plant... | place: USA: North Carolina | collected 2017-09 | reverse complement strand
CCCGAGGGTGCCAAACTCGAACAGGATATCCTTGAACGTGCACGCAAGGGAAATATCCGCATCATCGGCCCCAACTGCCTGGGCCTGATGAATCCAATCACCGGGTTGAATGCCACTTTCGCCAGCAGCATCGCACGCCCCGGCAATGTGGGTTTCATCAGCCAGTCAGGGGCGCTCTGCACAGCCATTCTTGACTGGAGCCAGCAGCACAAGGTCGGTTTCAGTGCCTTCGTTTCCATTGGTTCAATGGTCGATGTCGGCTGGGGAGATCTGATCGATTATCTGGGCGATGATCCCAAAACTAAAAGCATCGTTATATACATGGAAACTGTGGGTGATGCGCGGTCGTTCATTTCAGCCGCACGTGAGGTGGCCCTGACCAAGCCCATTATCGTCATCAAAGCTGGAAGGACCGCACAGGCCGCCAAAGCGGCTGCTTCTCACACTGGCTCCCTGGCAGGCAGTGATGAGGTTCTTCGTGCTTCGTTTCGCCGGACCGGCGTTCTTCAGGTGGACAGCATCGAAGACCTGTTTTACATGGCGGAGGTCCTCGCCAAGCAGCCCAGGCCGAAAGGCCCGCACCTCGCTATCTTCACCAATGCCGGTGGGCCGGGTGTGCTTGCCACCGATGCGCTCATCATGTCGGGTGGCGAACTGGCCGAGCTGTCGGACGAAACTGTGTCTGCCCTCAGTGAGTTCCTGCCGGTCCACTGGAGTCATGGCAACCCGATCGACATTCTCGGCGATGCCGACCCGGACCGTTACGCTCGCGCCCTCGAAACTGTCGCCAAAGATCCTGACAGCGATGGGTTGCTGGTCATTCTGACCCCGCAGGATATGACCGATCCGACACAGACAGCCGAGAAACTGATCCCCTATGCCAAAATCGAAGGAAAGCCGGTTCTCGCCAGCTGGATGGGAGGCCCGGAAGTGGCGGCTGGCGAAAGCATTCTGACCAAAGCGGGTATTCCAACCTTTCCATACCCCGATATCGCTGCGCGTGTTTTCAATTATATGTGGCGTTACTCCTACCACCTTCGGGGCCTTTATGAAACACCGAGCCTGCAAGTCGATCAGGAGGAATATGTCCCGGACCGGGAGAAAGTCGATCAGATTATCTCTTCAGCATTGAATGAAGGCCGGACAATCCTGACCGAGTTCGAATCCAAGGAAGTCCTCGCCGCTTATGGGATCCCCGCGGTGAAGACCCTGATCGCCACCACCGAGGCCGATGCGGTCCAAGCTGCAGCCGATGCGGGCTATCCGGTGGTTCTCAAACTGTACTCGCAGACCATCACCCATAAGACCGATGTCGGCGGTGTCCAGCTCAACCTGGAAAATGAAGAAGATGTCAGGCGCGCCTATAAATCCATTCTCAAGGGTGTGACTGAAAAAGCGGGCGCAGAGCATTTTCAGGGCGTCACTGTCCAGCCCATGATCAAACGTGAAGGGTATGAGATCATCATCGGCAGCAGCATCGATGAGCAGTTCGGCCCGGTTCTGCTGTTTGGCTCCGGCGGGCAGCTGGTGGAAGTCTTCAAAGACCGCTCTCTCGGCCTTCCGCCTCTCAATACCACCCTGGCACGCAGGATGATGGAACAAACCAAGATTTACAAAGCGCTCAAAGGTGTCCGGGGGCGCCGCCCGGTGGATTTGTCGGAGCTCGAGCATCTCATGGTGCGATTCAGCTACCTGGTATCCGAGCAGCCGCGCATCCGGGAAATCGATATCAATCCCTTGCTGGCATCGCCGGATATGCTGGTCGCTCTGGATGCCCGTGTTGTCATCTTCGGGGCGGATGTCGCTGATGACCAATTGCCGAAACTGGCCATCCGGCCGTATCCGACCCAGTACGCCCAGTCCTGGAAAACCAAACAGGGGCTGGAGGTCATGATTCGGCTGATCCGCCCTGAGGACGAACCAGCGATGGTTCGTTTCCATGAGACCCTTTCCGAACGGACTGTATACTACCGTTACCTGCACACATTGAAGCTGTCTCAACGAGTCACTCATGAACGCCTCACACGCATCTGCTTCAGCGACTACAGCCGGGAATGGCCGCTCGTGATCGAGCGCAAAGGTGAAAATGCGGGTGAGTATGAAATCCTCGGGGTTGGACGGCTGACCCGCAGCCGGATCGAGGATGAAGCGGAATTTGCCATTCTTGTGGCTGACAAGTACCAGAAGCAGGGGCTTGGTTCCGAACTCCTGCGACGCCTGATCGATATCGGGCGGAAAGAAGGGTTCAAGCGGATCGTTGGCTTGATCCTTCCGGAAAATTATGAGATGCAGAGGGTTTCCGAGAAACTCGGATTTGTGACCGAGCATGATGTCCAGGAAGGCCTGGTAAAAGCTGTCTACGTTTTATAGGCAAGGAGGACAGGGGACCTGACTGACCGCCCTGATGCAAAGGTCCCACATCCTGGAAAGATCCGCCTGAGGCTTGCCCTTCAGGGAACCCTCCAGGGAGTTGGTTTCAGGCCATTTGTTTACCGCCTTGCACAGCAGTGCGAGCTGGGGGGATGGGTCCGGAATACATCCTCAGGTGTGTTTCTCGAAGTTGAGGGTCTGGAGGAACGAGTGGAGGCTTTTCTGCTTCGCCTGGAGCGGGAAAAGCCTCCACTTTCTGCTTTTACCAGCATCGAACCACTCTTCCTGGATCCGGCCGGCTACTCTTCATTCCGGATTCTCGAAAGCGGCATGACCCAGCCTCGAGCGGTCATTCTCCCCGATATCGCCACATGCCCGGATTGCCTGGAAGAGATTCTTGACCCCTGTAACCGTCGTTATCGTTACCCCTTCACCAACTGCACTGCCTGTGGGCCGCGTTACAGCATTATCGAGAAACTTCCTTATGACCGCCCCAACACCACCATGCGCATCTTCGAAATGTGCTCCGAATGCCGGCAGGAGTATGAAAATCCAGGTGACCGGCGTTTCCATGCGCAGCCGATTGCCTGTCCGGCTTGTGGCCCGCACATCGTTCTCTGGAATCACGCTGGAGATCTCCTCGCAGAGAAGGACCAGTCCCTGAAAGCAGCAGCCCGGCTCCTCGAGGAAGGAGCCATTCTCGCATTCAAAGGCCTGGGGGGCTTTCAGCTGCTGGTTGATGCCCGTGACAATGCCGCCGTTTCGAGGCTGCGCCAGCTGAAGCATCGTGAAGAAAAACCATTCGCCATCATGGTTCAAGATATAAAAGAGGCGCAGAAATTTTGTGTCATCGCGCCGATGGAAGAAAGGCTGCTGAAATCACCGGAATCCCCAATTGTCCTGCTTCGTAAGAAAAAGGAGATCCTTGCATCTCAGGTTGCGCCTGGCTGTCCCGACCTGGGGGTCTTGCTGCCCTGCACTCCACTTCACCACCTGCTGTCTGGGGAGATCGGCTTTCCAGTGGTTGCCACCAGTGGAAATCGGACAGATGAGCCGATCTGTATGGATGAATACGAGGCTCTCGATCGCCTCAAAGGCATTGCGGATGCCTTTCTGGTGCACAATCGCCCGATTCGTCGGTATGTCGATGACTCGGTAGCCCGGGTCATCCTGAAACGCGAAATGCTGCTGCGCCGGGCACGCGGTTATGCCCCCCTGCCGATCCCACTGCATAAGGACACGCCTCCTCTGTTGGGGGTTGGAGCCCATCTGAAGAATACAGTCGCATTGAGCCTGGGGAATGAGGTTGTTCTCAGCCAGCACATCGGGGACCTTGAGTCGGTCGAGGCTTTCAATGCCTTCAAGGCAGCAGTCGAGGATCTGCAGGAACTCTTCCAGGTCAGACCCCCTGAGGTGGTTTGTGATCTGCACCCGGATTATCTTTCCAGCCGCTTCGCCCGGGAAAGGTCTCCACACCCTCTCGCGATCCAGCACCATGAGGCCCATATTCTTGCCTGCATGGCTGAAAATGCACTGGCACAGGAGGTCCTGGGTATTTCCTGGGATGGCATCGGCCTTGGGTCGGATCGAACCCTGTGGGGAGGAGAATTCCTGCTTGTGGAGCCAGCGGGTTCCTCACGCCTTGCGCATCTCAGGCCCTTTCTTCTTCCAGGAGGGGAAAGTGCAGTCAAAGAACCGCGCCGTTCGGCGATCGGCTTGCTGTATGAACTGCTGGGGGAATCCTGCTTTCTACAGGAACATCTGGCTCCGTTTGAGACCTTCTCTGACCAGGACCTCAAAGTTATCCATCAGGCACTGAAGACCGGGCTGAACTCCCCGGGGACTACATCGATGGGAAGGCTGTTCGATGCTGTGGCCTCTCTCTGTGGGATTCGCCAGGTGGACCGTTATGAGGGCCAGGCCGCTATGGAACTGGAATCCTCTGCTGTCCTGTCTCCCACAGAAAGCAGTTATGACTTTGTGATTCATGGTGTGAAGCCTCCATACACGATCGATTGGGGACCGATGGTACGATCCATCCTCGATGACCTGGAGAAAATGCAGCCGGTTGGAGAGATCGCCGGGAAGTTTCATAATTCATTGGCGGAAATGATTTTCAAGGCCGCTGTCCTTTCGCATAAAGACACAGTGGTTTTGAGCGGAGGTTGTTTCCAGAACCGGATCCTGCTTGAAAAAACAGTTCCCCGACTCAAACAGGAAGGTTTTCGGGTATACTGGCCTCAGAGAGTTCCCCCGAATGATGGAGGCATTGCGCTCGGCCAGGTTTATGGGGCGGCCCATCGGCTTCCGCAAATGAAAGATTCAGCCACAGGAGGGTAGGGAAATATGCCGGACAAACCTTCGATGAGCCGCCAGGATTTCTTGCGCAACATGGCGGCAGGCCTGAGTGCCCTCAGCCTTGGAAGCAAGGATGGGGGATGGGCTGAAATCCCTCAGCCATTCGCCACAACTGATCTGTCCCTCCCTTACCGTTTGAAGCCTGTTGCCGGCTACTCTGTGGCCTTCACACAGATGCGTGGTTTGTGCTTTGACTCAGGCAATCAGCTGCTTGTGGCCACAGAGAACGGGATTCACCGGCTGGATCAGAAAGGCCAGGCAGCTCAGATCATTCCGCTTCCATCCCCTGCCATGAGTGTCGCAGCCAATGAAGAGGGTTCGATTTCTGTTCTGACCCGTGGCTCCGCCCTGCTATTTGACAGCCACTATCGGCCGCTCTCGGATTGGGAAAGACCTCGCATCCTGGATAATCCGGATACCTGGCTTGTATCCGCCACCATGAATGACCGGTCAGTCTTTATCTCGGATGCCGGGAACCGGAAGGTCTTTCAAATCGCGTTGAATGGAGACCTGATTCAGGAAATCGATGGCTTTCATATCCCCAGCGCCTATTTCCCCTGCGCCCTCAACAGTGATGGATCCCTGCTGGTTGGACATACTTCCAGGCATCAGGTTGAAATCTTCGACGCGCAGGGTGAGCTGCAAACCAGCTGGGGAACCTATGGCAGTTCGCCTGAACGCTTCTGTGGATGCTGCAATCCGACCAACCTCGCTGTCTACCGCAAAGACTGGATTGCAACCGCTGAAAAAGGAATTCCGCGAGTGAAGATCAACAATCCCGAAGGGAAACTCCTGGCCTATTTATCCGCTCAGGACCTCGGATTGCATGAAGAACAATCCTATCTCAACCAGCTGCGGCGGGGCGCCAATGGCGAGCTTCCCTGCCATGATGGCTGGCCTGGAATGCCGATGGCATTCGATTCACAGGGTCGGCTGGCAGTCGCCCTTCCCGGACTGAAAACCATCCGAATCTACGAAATTGCATAGGCAATCCACCTGTTCTGGTGTAATAATGTCAAACAGTTAACTCTCTGCACATCGATTGAGGATTTATCGGGTCGTGACGAAACATCGCCAATGAACAGGGAAGAACGGACGGATACGATCCAGGCTGATGAACAACTCCGGGCTTCGATTCTAAATTCGCCCGAAGTGGGTTGGCGGGCTTTTCTTGAGATTCATTCCGCCTTTATCAGGAACATCATTAAACGCCATGGGTTTTCCATTGAAGATTCCGAGGAAGTCCTGCAGGAGGTTTTTCACAACCTCCTCAAAGAGGATTGCCGGTTTTTCAAGGTGTGGGATTCCAGCAAATGCACCTTGAGAGGATTCCTGTCAGTTGTGGCAACCCATGCTGCGATCACCTTCTACCATTCCCGTTTTCATCGGGAATCGTTCCTTAAGAGCCATCAGGATGGATCGATCGAACTCGATGTGCTCGTATCACCTTCTGTCAACCCCGCAGAACGCCTTTTCCGGATTCAGGCTGTTTCGCTGTTGACTGATGTGCTCGACCGCTGGGTTATCGAGGGGAAACTGGATTCCATCGATAAGAAAATTGTCCTGCTTCGGCTCAGGGGGCTGTCTTTCAAAGAGATCTCGGATGTGACCGGAATGGCCGTAAACCATACAACTGTGAGATTTTCACGCCTGAAACCGAGGCTTCAAAAGCTCCTGGCCCGGAAAGGCCTGGAGGAGGATCTAAATGATTAAGGGCCGGTGATCACCCTGATCCCATTCCGGCGCAATTTCTCGATCTCTTCCACCTGCCCGGCTGCTGGCGTGTTACGGATATCGAGCTGGTGGAGGCGCTTCAGCCGGGATGCGAACTTGAGATCATTGACCGGATTGCCGGAGAGATCCAGTTCATTGAGGTTGCTTAAAACCATCAATGGCAGAGGATTTGATACCTGGTTGAGAGATATCCGGAGGGCGGTCAGGCAGGTCAGCCCTTTGAGAGCTGACAGGTCGGTAATTCTATTCTCAGCCAGATTCAAATGGCGGAGTCGTGAAAGGTCCCGAAGCGGTGTGAGATCATGAATCCGGTTCTTGATCAGGGTCAGGCTTTCCAGGTATCCGAGTTCTGCAATCGGTGAAATATCTTCGATGCCTGATCCATTGATGGACAGGTGCTGCAGCCGGTTCATTCCTTCTAGTGCATTCATTTTGAAGCCTGCAAAATCAGTCAGAATTAAGGCCAGCAGGTGGCTGAAACCCTCACCGAAAGACCGGAGCTGGGAATCCCTGGAGAAGAGATAGAGAAAACGGAGCGAGGGGAGTTGATGGAGAAGTGAAATGTTCTTTATTTCTTTTGTGTCGATCCGGATGTGGTTGAGCATGCTGCAGTACTGAATCCCGTTGAGATTGAGGGTTGCTTCAGCCAGATTCAGGTAACGGACTTCTCCGAGATCCTTCTTTGTGAGCGGTCCAGATTTTTTCCCGGCCTGCTGCCGAAGAGCCTGTTCGAGAATCGGATCCGGGATGTCCACAGCTTCCTCTTCCGGAGATTCCGGATTCTCCAGTTTCTCAAACTGCTTGTAGAAAGTATTTTTGTAATTCTCGATCTGTGCTGCCAGAGACTCCGCCCCATCTTCGGCATTCAGGGAGTTATCCCAGGGGTATGCGGGCCATATTCTGACACTGTTGTCATCCGCCCCGGTGATCAGATATCGGTGCCTGGGTGAGTAAGCCAGACAATGGACCGGCCCCTGATGGCCATGCAGGCTGATCAGCTCTCGGCCTGTGCCGACTTCCCACACCTTGCAGGAGGAATCCTCAGAGGCGGTAAACAGGCGCTGCCCATCCGGAGAGAACGCCACAGAAAGGACATAGAGGGTATGTCCTTCGAAGACCTGAAGCTCCTTGCCGGTTTCGGAATCCCATAACCTGGCGGTTGAATCATCACTGGCTGTGGCAATGAACCGACCATCAGGACTGAAACGGGCTGCACGGAGGTTCTGGCTGTGACCGGTCAGCTTCATCAATCTTTGCCGTTCGAATGGCTGCCAGACCGTGGCTTCCGGAGAGGTTTCTGCCACCACCAGTTTCCCGCTGTCGGGCGACCAGTCGAGATCCTGGATTTCAGTGTCTCCACAATCCCAGCAGGAGGCTTCATGCCAGTCGGTTGTTTTCCAGATTCGGACCACCCCCTCCATCTCACCGATTGCAAGCCATTGGCCATCTTTTGAAAACCTCAGAGCGGATACAGCTGAAAATGGCCCGCTTAAGGAACCGATCAGCTCACCAGTATCCACTCGCCAGATTCGAACCATTTTTCCAAGGCCGGCGGCTGCAAACAGGCGGCTGTCCGGGCTGTATTCACCACAGTGAAGTTCATTGCTGTACCCTTCCTGTTCCCGAACCAGCCCCAAGGAGGGTAATTGCAGAATCGGAAACTGTGCATCATAAAGGCCGCACACCGCCAGTGTGCTTTCGTCGGGACTTAATGAGGTGAAACGGATCCGGCTGCCCTGCTGGAGGACCAATGGATTCCCGGCTTTTGAGCGGACAGGCCACAGACGGCAGGTTCCATCCGCTCCCGCACTGGCCAGGGTCTGGCTGTCCGGGCTGAAGGCAATGGAATCGATCGCACCCTGATGGCTGGCCAGCTGCTCCTCCTCCTCCCAGGTCCCCGTATGCCAGACCCGGATGATTCCTTCATTCGAACCGGCTGCCAGCCGCTTTCCATCCGGAGAGAAGGCGATCGAACGGATCATTCTTTCAAAACCATGGAGAGCCTTGATTTCATTTCCGGTGGCCCGGTCATAAACAAAAACAATCTCCGACATTCCTCCCACTGCCAGGAGATTTCCATCGGGGCTGAAAGCCACCGACTGCACATACCCCCACTGCTGCAGGGACAGGAGAAGTTCTCCGCTTGCGGCATCCCACAGGCGGGCCATGCAGTCACAGGGATCATTGCGGCTTCCGCAGGATGCGAGGAAACGGTTGTCTTTTGACAGCGCGACATCGTTGATTGGATCAGCTCCCTGCTTAAAAGAAGAAATCCACTTGCCGGCCTGGAGGTCATAGAGGTGGATGGAGCCATCTTCACACCCGGCTGCCACCAACCGGCCATCTGAACTCAGATCCAGACAACGGAGAATCATTCCCTCCAGCACCAGGCTCTTGACCGTATGCCAGTCCGCTGTGTCGATGATATCGACAACACCTCTCTCATATCCTGCCGCAAGCAGTGTCCCGTCTCCGGAAATCTTGATTTCTTTGATAAGCCCTTTGCCGGGTTTGCTTTGCCGAATTTCGGCTCCCGAACTGGCATCCCAGAGCCGGATGGTCCCATCAACCCCGGCAGTATACAGCCTGCTCCCTTCCGGAGAGAAAACAGCCGAATTGATTTCGCCTGCATGGCCATAGAGTGTCATCCGATCCTGGTGGCACAGGGAAAACAGATACCCCCACTCCCAGTTGCGATGCTCTTTGGGTGCATTGAGGAGAATATCCTGCGCCTGGCCGAACCGGAATTCATCGATCGCTTCTTCGGCAAGTTTGATGGATGAAATATACAGCTCTTCTTCAGCAACACGGCGTGCGGCTTGGGCCTCTTTGAGAGCTATCTGCTCCCGCCACAGCCCATAACCAAGCGCTCCCCCCAGGAGCAGAAACAGAAGCGCTGAGAAAACTGCCCCCATCAGGATGTGTTTCCGTTTTGTTTCCTGAATCCTGGCTCTTTCTGAAAGAGCCAGGGCCTGTTTGCGGGACGTGTAATTCCTCAGGTTTCTTGCCAGTTCCGAAGCGCTTGAGTAACGCAGTTGAGGGTTGCCGGCGGTGCAGTGGTCGATATCTTCGGCTGTAAGCGGATCATGAATATCACGGCGCCAGTCCACAGTCAGAGGCTGTCTCAGATCCCCCCGGATCATCTGAAAAAGGATGACTCCCAGGGAATAGATATCTGACCGGATTGAGGCGTGGTGATTCATCAGCAGCTCGGGAGCCATATAGAAACGGCTGCCGGAAAGTGTGGCCAATTCCGTATGGGTGAGTGTGTCGGTATAACCCGGGACTGGCTCCGCCAGCAAAAACTGCGGCTGATTGATTTGCCCGATTCCGAAATCGCTCAGTTTGACCCAATACCTCTCCGGATTATCCGGATCTTCAACAACCAGGATATTGGTGGGTTTCACATCCCGGTGGATGATTCCCGCATCATGGGCAACCTGCAGGGCATCAGCGATCGAAGCAACCATTTCCAACCGTGATTCGAGTGGCAGTGTGTCGAGATGGTCCTTTGCCCAGGCTGACAGATTCTGTCCGGGCACATTCTCCATTGAAATAAAATAGGGTGGCTCATCCACATAGACATCATAAATCTGAACGATATTCGGATGGTTTCCGACTGCCTGTCTGAGGTGGCGGAATAAATTCGCTTCGCGTATGAGCGATCTGGCACGGTCGGCGCGGAAGCAGAACTTGAAAACACGGATTTCCCCATCGATCCCATTCTTTCCACGCCAGACTTCCCCGAATCCCCCTTCACCCAGCTTCTCCACCAGAGTCCATCCCGGCAGAGATGGTATTTCCTGGTCCAGCCCCGGCCGCCATCCCAGTACCGGGATATCATCAGGGGTGATGCACCTCCAGGCTTCGGAAGTATCGGGAGGCGGCCTGAGCGCTCCCGCTCCCACCTCACCCACTTCACAAATCTCCAGCTGGTCGGCACGGCCTTTGAAACGAAACGCCCCATGATTGAGCCAGGTGACCGAATCATGGCTCTCCAGATCACTGATGTGGAGAACCTGCCGGGCATTATCGAAAACAGATTTCGAGAGCAGTATTTGCCTCGGAAGGGCGACCCGCACAAGGTCATGAAGAATTTCGATCGGGCCTCCCTCGACCCGATGCGTTCTTCCTCCCTCTGCATGACGGAAAAAAAACATTTCACCATCATGGATGGCGATCCGGCAGTCCGGGCCGCTCTCAGCCAGTGGATCGCCCTGCTGCAATCGAGAGACCAGCCGGATGGCGAATCTGACAGCCTCAGAAGGTCTCAGGAATGAGCAGAAGATCATGCCATCCTTGAAATTCAGCGATTCGGAATGAGGAAACGATGCCAGGGTGGAATGGACCTGGTTGATAATCGGGCGCAGGCGGCCATTGGCTGCATTCCGAAGATCCACCAGGCAGCCTGTCCTGGCCTCGGAGGTCGAAATTTCCTCATGCAGAATCCCGGCTGCCGGGTCGCCAAAAAGCACATACTGCGCCCAGGTCAGGTCATGGACTCCGCCTCGCGCCTGAGTTTCAAGACGGGCCTGGCGTATGGCCTGGCCGATGGATTTCCCAGACAGAAGCAGGGAGTAGATCCTATTGGAAAATTCGCGGCTCTCACGATCCAGGATTCGGAATAGAGTCCCGATGAAATGCTGGCCGCCACTTCGGATGAAACACTCCAGCATGGCGCTGTGGCCATTCTCTTCGAACCCACCCGCTTCGGCTGCATGGCATGCATTACTGAACACCAGCCGTGGTGGATGCTGGTTCTGGAGGCCCGATCGCAGATCGGCGCAGCCCAGGATTCCATTTGTGAAAACCCATCCGCGTTCCCCGCTGGCTGGCTTTGTGCCATGCCCGGAGTAATGCAGAATGTCGGCTTTTGCCAATCTGGAAAGCACTGCCTCCTTCTCGATGTGACCGTTAAGCCATTCGACATGCAGTTTCTCTCCACGGGAGAGCTGCTGGACCAGCGAAGCCCCCTCTCTGCCGGATTCCGGGAGGTCATTGGTTGGATTTGTCACAACCAGGCAATACAGCTCCGGCCCGGGCGGCGGCCGATTGGCGGCCTCGGATTCCCAGGCAGGAACCAGCCTGCCACACGCATAACGGCACCCAAAAAACTGAGCCCCATCACTGAGCAGCTCCCAGGGGAAACTGACCAGGCCAGGATCGAGCTGCAGAATCAAGTATTCACAGGGGGAGTCCTGAAGATATTTCTGAATAGGGTCGGAGAATATCCCTCGAAAGATCTGATGCCCCAGACTGAGGATCGTCGCATGGGTGTGGTTCTTGTCACCACGCAGATTGATGGAGGCGAAGATGGCCCGGAACTGGTTCGACAGGTCATGGACTGTCTCGATGGACAGATCGGAATGGCAGGTTAACAGCAGATCGGGGTTCTGCCGGGAGGTCAGGGTGATGTCGATTCCTCCACCTTGCTGGTGGAGATCAAGCAACAGGATCCCGGACACGGATGGAGGGTCAGCCAGAATGGTCGGATCGGATGAGGTTGAGGACATGGATTCGAGGATCTCTTGTATTCCAGGGAATGCAGAGGCCCAGAGTTATGCCCTTTCCAACCAGCGGATCGCTGTCTCCATGGGATAAATTTCCTCTCCAATATCCGGTTATCTGGGTACAGGATGTCCCATTTCCCGAAGCAACCGGAAAACAATGTAACAAATTTTCCAGTTTATGGAAAGGAAAAAAGGAGAAGGAACTTGAATGAGTTGCGGGTCAGGAATCGATTGTGTTGAATATTTTCTCCCAGAAAAATGTGGTGGCACGGAGTCTGTCTTTCTGGCTGATCTCACCGCAGGTGGCCGATTCCAGATAATTGGCCAGCAATCCCTCCAGAGGAAGGGACCACTCTCTCTCGGCCTGTGAATAAAATCTGCTGAAGGCTTCATCCGCCTTCCTGTAATCACGCTGCCCGATGCAGTGCCATCCCTCATGAAAAACATCTGTGCCCGGTGCATCGCTCAGGCAGCCTGGAAGCACTGGATGGTCTTCCGGGTCAACACCACACCCCCGTACAGCCGGAACCGGCATGAGGACATAGCCCTCCTGCTTGATGAATGATTTCATGTTTTTAAGGAACAGCAGGAAACGATGGCCGAGGTCTTTCGAGTCGAATATCTCTTCCACCCTGGACTCGAGAACCTGAAGAGCCTGCTGGATGGATCCCTGGATGCACAGCCCCGCCAGCACCGCTTTCCACTCCCTTTTTCCAAATTCCCCTTCATCGACCAGGATTTCGACCCCTTCCGATTTGGCGTCACGGCGGATATAGAGAGCAGTCCCATTTTCAATTGAGAGCGGTTGGGGTTCGAAGGCCGGGGACCAGTTGAAACTCTGAATCAGGAGGCCTTGTTTCCAGACCTCGAGTGTCCCCCCTGATTTTCCATCCAGATCGACACTGAGTGTGGATGCCCCTTCATTCCGGTTCAGGCTGAAATAGAGATGTTTGCCATCCGGATATGTGAATTCCACCCCAACCTTTCCATCAAAACAGTGAATGCCAGGGGTCCGGGTAAGTTTTTCGATCCAGTCGGCAACAAACTGATCCTCCCGAAAGAAGGCCAGGGACTCATTGCACAAGGCCTGTAAAAATTTCCCGCAGGCATTGACCCTGAATCGCCCTTTAACATGAAATGGCAGATCGAGGTTATTTTCCTCCTTCATTTCAGGAAGAAGGAGCAGTGACATCAGATCCTCTTCGTTTTCGACCAGATTCAGTGTTTTGATGAGATAGCGCAGATTTTCTGGATTTCTGCAGTTTTCTGCTCTCTTTGAAAGATCACCCATACTGTATTCTTTATCCATGGAATATATTCTCCACCTTTATCTCCCCTTTACAATAAGGTACTGGGCGGATGGAAAAAAAACTACAAAAATTTTATCTTGGAAATTATTATTGTGATAAATGAACGTTTAATGATAATTATTACTGATTACCTCGCAGTGACCGAGCGGGCGCATCGCCCGAAGCGGATTGACCTATGAACCACATCAAGTCCAGGCAGCGCGTCGCTGACCACGGCGAGGTCTTCACCCCGCCGTGGCTGGTCGAGGCCATGCTCGACCTGGTGAAAGGCGAGACGGAGCGCATCGACTCCCGCTTTCTGGAGCCGGCATGCGGCAGCGGAAACTTCCTGGTAGAGGTGCTGCGCCGGAAGCTCGCCGCCGTCGAACTCAAGTTCGGGAAGTCGGACTTTGAAAGGCGGCAATACGCCCTTCTCGCCCTGATGTGCACCTACGGGATCGAGCTCCTGGAGGACAACATCGCCGAATGCCGCGCGAACATGCTGGAGGTTCTCGCCAGCTACCTGAGGCTTGGGGAATCGGACGAGCTCTATCGGGCCGCTTCCTACGTGCTGTCTCAGAACCTTGTCCACGGCGATGCCCTGAAGATGCGCACGAACGATGATCAGCCGATCACCTTCGCCGAGTGGGGGTATCTGGGGAAGGGGAAGTACCAGCGGCGTGACTTCCGCCTCGACATCCTCGCCCGATCTGCGGCTTTCAGCGCGGAAGACTCGCTCTTCTCCCTCCTCGGGCGGCACGAACTCTTCGTCCCCTCCAAGGATTACCCCCCAATGACGTTAAGCCAGTTGGCCGCGCTCGGCGACGCGGAGAGGGAGGTCGCATGAGCACCCAGGCCCGCTTCGCGCTCCGTGGCCGCAACCCGGATGTTCTGACATGCATCGCGAACCTCTCGAACGACGAAGTCTTCACCCCGCCCGAGCTGGCAAACCGGATGCTGGACACGCTGGCCGAATCGTGGGCGGCGGCCAACGGCGGCGCGAACCTCTGGGCGGACAGTACGGTGCGCTTTCTCGACCCGTGCACGAAGTCGGGCGTCTTCCTGCGCGAGATTACCAGCCGGCTGGTGCAGGGGCTGGCGGAGGAGATGCCGGAGCTGGAAGCGCGGGTGAACCACATTTTGACCCGGCAGGTGTTCGGCATCGGCATCACCCAACTGACCAGCCTGCTGGCCCGGCGGAGCGTGTATTGCTCCAAGCACGCCAACGGCCAGCACTCGGTTGCCGGGGGGTTCGACAGCGACGCCGGCAATATCTGGTTCGAGCGGATGGAGCACACGTGGCAGGGTGGCAGATGCATTTACTGTGGCAGCAACCAAGCGACCTACGATCGAGGTGACGGGCGTGAAACGCACGCGTATGCGCTCATCCACACTGACAACATCAAGACTCGGGTTGCCGAGTTCTTTGGAGGCGACATGCAATTCGACGTGATCATTGGTAACCCGCCGTACCAGTTGGATGATGGCGGCTTTGGCGCAAGCGCGATCCCCATTTACAACAGATTTGTAGAGCAAGCGAAGGCGCTTGAACCGCGCTTCTTGACGATGGTTATCCCGTCTCGCTGGCTCTTTGGTGGGCGTGGCCTCGACGAGTTCCGGAGGGCCATGCTTATCGACAATCGGATTAGAAGGCTCGTCGACTATCCGGACAGTCGGCAGGTGTTCCCGAGCGTGGATGTTGCGGGAGGTATCTGCTACTTCCTGTGGGACAGAGACAACCCGGGCGATTGTCGCGTTGTTGAGTTTGAGCACGGGCTAACATCGTCAGAGACCGTGCGCCCACTTCTGGAAGATGGTGCCGAAGTATTCATTCGCAGTAATCGCGCGATTGCCATCCTGCGGAAGGTAATGGCTGTGGAGACGGGCACAAGGTCACTATCGCTCCCGGAGGCACTGCGCTTCGATAGGCAGGTCAGTTCGCAGAAGCCATTTGGATTGCGGACCTTCTTTCGAGGATCGGATAAGAAGTCGTCGAAGAGCGACGTGTTGGTCCTCCAAAGTGGAGGGCGAGCTTGGGCGCATAGATCCGACATTACTGCCGGCCAGGATCTTATTAATAAGTGGAAGGTTTTCACGTCCAAGTCGTCGTCGGAACACGCGGGTCAGGTCGATAAGAATGGGCAGCGGCGTGTGCTCTCTTTGTCAGGCGTCATCCCACCCGGGTCTGTAGTCACTGAGACCTACATACTGCTCGGCGCTTACGACAATGAAAAGGAAGCGCGGCACTGTTTTTCGTATGTTGTTACACGATTCTTCCGTTTTCTGGTAGCTGCACGGTCATCCGCACAGGACCTCGCACGCTCGGCCTACTCGTTCGTACCCCTCCAAGACTTCTCAAAGGCGTGGACCGACGAAATGCTGTACGCGAAGTATGGGCTTACCGACGATGAGGTTGCGTACATCGAGAAGTTGATCCGGCCGATGGATCTGGATAATGAGTAAACCCATCAAGGAAATCCTCGCGCCCAAATCCGGAAGCCCGGCCGCGCATGCCATCGTGCCATGCAGTTTCCTTGACAGGGTTGCATGCACTGCATACAATGATTGCATTGATGTCACACCTCAGGAGAAATGTCTATGACCAGCCTGACCATTCGCAATGTGGACGAGGCCACCAAGCAGAGGCTGCGCATTCGGGCGGCGCGCCATGGGGTTTCGATGGAAGAGGAGGTCCGGCGCATCCTGAAAGAGGCGCTGCGCCCGGCCGAGGCGCCCTCCTGGCTTGGCAGGCGCCTGCGCGATCGTTTTGACGGGCTGGCCTCTGAAGAGTTTGTCGTGCCCAGGCGGCACGCGCCGCGCAGTGCGCTGCAGTGGGATGAGCCGGCGTGATCCTGCTCGATACCAACGTGCTGTCCGAGTTCATGCGTGCGCGACCAGTGGCCAGCGTTGTCTCCTGGCTGGACGAACAGCCCACGGGTGAGGTCTACACGAGCGCCGTCAGCCGCGCGGAGATCGAGCTGGGGCTGCTGCTGATGCCCCCCGGCCGGCGCCAGGAAGCCCTGAGCCGGGCGGCGTGGGCGATGTTCGATGAAGATTTCGCCGGCCGTTGTCTGCCGTTCGATGAGGAAGC
>WBZO01004001.1_pt1 | contig 16367 bp, 16 predicted proteins | sample 5204261 | NCBI WGS metagenome assembly WBZO01 (sample SAMN12412400, study PRJNA552823) | activated sludge metagenome | isolation source: activated sludge from anammox sidestream of wastewater treatment plant... | place: USA: North Carolina | collected 2017-09 | reverse complement strand
ACTGGCAGGTAACAGCTGGCGCGTGCTCCGAGCAGCGCGCGAACGGTCTCGTCCGCGTTCTCCCCGGCCAGGGGCGCGGCTCCCCGACACCAGGTCCGGTGCCCTGCGAGCGAAAGCCGTCGCGCGAGCCAGGTGGCCAGGGCCTCGTCGGCCGACACATGGTCGATGAGGATCGTGTCCCGACTCACGGCGACGGACTGGCCGCCGCGCTGCGGAAAGAACGGCGGCGTGAAGATGCTCGGATGCTGCGCGAGCAGATGACGCTGCGGTCCAGCGAGCTGCACACGTAGCCTCTCCAGATCGAACAGATCAAGCGTCCAGCCGAACTTCTCCGACACGAACTTGTGCGCGAAATCCTTATCCGATGCCGACAGCGCCTCGGTGCATACGAAGACGAAGACGTCCAGGTCGTGGCCCTTCTCGTGCACGCGCCGGCAATCCGCGCCGAGCTTCGCGCGCCAGTCGGAGCGAACCGTGTACGCAAAGCCGATCTTTCGTCCTGACGCGTCACTTCGAATGATCGCATCGCGTCCCTCGTCCCCGGTCCCGCCGAGCGGGCCGATGCTCGGGTAGCCGGCACCCGCCAGGAGCGCGGAGCAAAGACGCTCGAAGTCGCGGTACGCCGAAACGCGCTCTAGACAGTAAAGGATAGGGTCGGCAGACATGACGCAAGAATACGATGCAGCGGCGTCGTGGTCGGTGGGAACGGTGCCCGGCGTCCTTCCTCAGCGCGTCACGGCTCCTCTGCCAGGTGATGTTCGATCTCATCGACGAAGGGCGACGCTCGTCTCGTCGTGTGCACCAGGTGAACCTCGGCCTTCGCTCGCGTGAACCCGACGTAGAACAGCCGGCGGGCCTCCGCCAACTGCTGGCGGCCGGCACCGTTGCGCGGCAAGCGGCCGACGTCCATGCCGAACATGAACACCACCCCGAACTCGCGGCCCTTCGCGCTGTGCAGCGTCGACAGTGTCAGGCGGTCGAGGTGCCGGCCGTCGCTCGCCAGTTCGCCCAGAGCCATGTCGGCGCGGTCGCCCGAAGGCGCCACACGTGCGGCGAACGTCGCGAGGGTCTCCATCTCGTCGCGCAGCGCGACGCACTCCGGGGCAAATCGTTCAATCACCTCGGCCTGCAGCGCCTCCAGCCAGGGCCGACATCTGCAGGACGCCCGGCCACCAGCCCGCGGACTTGCCGCACCAGCCGCCGCCCTTCGAGTGAAGGAACCCGAAGTACGGTGGCGACCGGCATCTCGGCAGCACAGGCCGGGTCTATGCAGTCATCGATGACCTCGGACAGCGCCTCTATGCCCTGCCCGGCGCCGAGCATCTGCATCCAGCCTTCCAATCCGCGCCCCTGCCCCTTCACGGCCTCGCGCTTGAACACGGAACGCAGCACGTCCTCGACCGGCAGCCCCAGGGCCTGGATGCGCGCCTGCCAGACCCGTGCCCGCTGCTCGACCGGCACTTCGATGCGGATCGACTCCGCGCGCGCCAGCGCTTCGCGCAGCGCGGGCGGCATCGCCAGGCCGGCCGGCAGCTCCGCGCTGTTCCGCACCCAGACCGTCCGCGCCGGATCGAAGCGCCGCAACGCATCGACCAGCCGGGTCTCGAACAGGCCCTGCGTCGGCACCTTGTCGCCGGCCAGCGTCAGGCCCGGCAGCAGCCACTGTCCGGCCAGTTCCGCGATGTCGAGGACCTGCTCGCCCTGCTCCCGCAGCAGCGGCACGATGACGCACAGGCCGCACATCGGCGGCGCGACGAGACACCGGAACCCCAGCCCGCGCGGCAGCGCCTCCAGCCCCGCGGCGACCCAGCGCCGGTAGTGGCCCCAGCCGCCCGGAAGCACGTCGACGGCCCAGCCGGCCCGGCGCAGCGGCTCGGCCAAGGCCGCCGCATCGAGCCCGCGGCGATCGCAGTAGACGAGGACCGTCCCCCCAGCCCGGAGACTCCTTACCAGGTCCTCCAGCACGCCCGCCGGGCTGCACCCCATGCCACACGGCACGTTCACCGCCCCCGGCAGGTGATCGTCCTGGAAGGCCGCGACCGGCCGCGCATCGACGATCAGCGCGTACGAGTCGAAGTCCTGCACCTCCATCTGGAACGGATGGACGGCCGAGAACGGCGTCGCGGAACGGCTGGGCATGGGCGGCAGCGTGCTGGAAAAACCTCCGAATCCAGCAGCGGCGCCGGCTCGGATCGAACCTAGAGTGACTTCACGCCATCGCCCGCGCCGCCGCAATAGCGGCAACGAGGCATCGGCGCAGCAAGGACACGCGATGCAAGTTCCGGCGACTCTAGACCTCGGCGGCGCCCGCGCCAAGGGTGGTGAAGCGAACTGTTTCCACGCGATACGAGGCCCTGGGCTGGCGCTGCTGCTCGGTGCCGTGCTTCTAGCACCGCTGCCCGCCCACGCCGTCGACGGCTGCCTGGCCATGCTGTGCCTGGCCGCACCCGACTGGAAACAGGTCCCGCAGTGCGTGCCGACCCTCCACCAGTTGTTCCACGACCTGGCCCACGGCAAGCCCTTCCCGAACTGCAACACCGCCGGCGCCGGCAACACCATCAGCCACGCCTGGGCCCAGCCGCCAAGCTTCTGCCCGCCGCCTTACATGCACGTCGTGGACCTGGAAGCCGGGCCGTCGTACTCGTGCGACTACCTGGGCGCGATCACCGTGGTCGTCGACGGCACGATGTTCACCCGCACCTGGTGGGCGGCCAGCGGCGCCTCCGTGACCGAATACAGCCCCGCCGCGAAGGCCCGGCTCGGAAGCTGGAACCCGCAGTTCGACGCCGACTTCGCGGCCTGGCTCGCAGCCAGGCCCGTCGTGCCGCCTGGCGACCCGGCTTGAGGACGCACACGTGGACACCGCCATGCTGCTTGCCTTGCTGCTGAGCTGCGCACCCCAGGTGGATCCGCGCACGGCGCTCGCGCTGATCGACGTCGAAAGCGCCGCCAATTCCTATGCGATCGGCGTCGTCGGCGGCTCGCTCGTCCGCCAGCCACGGACGCGTGCCGAAGCCCTGGCAACCGCCAAGGCCCTGCGGACCGGCGGCTGGAACTTCAGTGTCGGCCTCGCCCAGATCAACGTGCGCAACTTCGATCGGCTCGGGCTGAGCAACGAGTCGGCCTTCGATCCCTGCGCAAACCTGCAGGCGATGCAGGCCGTGCTCGGCGAGTGCTTCAACCGTGCCCAGCAGCGCACCCCTTCCCCAAACGCCGCGCTGCGCGATGCGCTGTCCTGCTACTACAGCGGCAACTTCGTGACGGGTCATCGCGACGGCTACGTGCGTCGCGTCGCGCAGGCCGCCGCTTCGGCCCAATCGACTCCAAAGGAGCAACCGTGAACACACTCCTCGCACGGCGCGACGCCATCGCGCACCTCATCCTGCGCACCGGCGCCTGCGCCGCCGCGGTGCTGCCGGCCCTGGGACGGGCCCAGGGCTTCGACAAGATCAACACCACGGTCACCAACGTCCAGACCATCCTGATCACGATCTCGGTGGCGGTGGTCACGATCGCGATCATCTGGGCCGGCTTCAAGATGATCTTCCAGGGCGCACGGCTGGCCGACGTGGCCAACGTGCTGATCGGCGGCACGCTGATCGGCGGCGCCGCGGCGTTCGCCAGCTACATCGTCACCTGAGGCTGCCATGGCCGAGGCCATCTACAAGGGCGCCACGCGCCCGGCGATGAAGATGGGCATCCCGCTGGTGCCGCTGGTCGTGCTGTTCGGCAGCGGCATGCTGCTCGTGATCTGGGGCGGCACGCTGCTGAGTGGGTGGGTTGCCCTCGGTGTTCTGGTTTCGTTCGTGCCGGCGCTGCTGTGGATGCGCTGGGTCACGGCCCGCGACGACCAGCGGCTGCGGCAGCTCTTCGTCGCGCTCAAGCTGCGGCTGCACGACCGCAACCGGCAGCTGTGGTGCTCGCGCAGCTATGCGCCCACGCCCTACCGGGGAGCCCGCGATGCCTGGCGCACCTGAAGCCGCGGGCCTGGCCCGGCGATTTGCGCGGCCGCTGTTCCGCTCGCGGCCCGCCCGGGCGCCGCGCTACTGGGCGCAGGCCCGCGCCGAGAACCCGCTGTCGGCCTTCGTCCCGTTCTCGTCGCTGGCCAGCCCGCACGACGTGATCACGCGCGGCGGCGACTACCTGCGCGTGTGGCGGCTGGACGGCGTGCCCTTCGAGTGCGCCGAGCCGGCACTGATCCAGGAGCGGCACGAAGCACTGTGCCGCTTCCTGCGCAACCTCTCCGGCGGCCAATGGGCGGTGTGGACGCACCGGCTGCGCCGCGTGGTCTCCGACGTGCTCCAGCACCCGCGGGAGCCCGGCTTCGCGCAGGACCTGTCGCGCACCTACCAGTCCCGGCTCGGCGACCGCCGGATGCTCGGCAACGAGCTGTACCTGACCCTGGTCTACCGGCCCGGCCTGTCCCGCGTCAGCCGCGCCCTGCAGCCCGACCGGCGCTCGCGCCAGGACATCGCGCAGGCGCAGCTCGAAGCGCTGCAGGTCATGGAAGAGCGCTCGGCGCTGGTCGGGCGTGTCTTGCGGGGCTTCGGCCCCGAGCTGCTGGGCCTGCGAGATCATCGGGGCCGCCCCTACAGCGAAGTCGCCGAGTTTCTCGGCCTGCTGGTCAACGGCCACTGGCGCCCCGTGCCGATGACCGCCGGCCCGCTGTACCGCATCCTGCCCACCACCCGCCTGTCCTTCGGCGGCGACAAGCTGGAGCTGCGCTGCGGCCACCGCTCGCGCTACGCCGCGCTGGTCGACATCAAGGAATACGCCGACGCCGTCGAGCCCGGCGTGCTGGACGCGCTGCTGTACGAGGACAGCGAGTTCATCGAGACGCAGAGCTTCTCGATCCTGCCGCGGCGCGAGGCGATGCGCGCGCTGGAACTGCAGCGCGACCAGTTGATCGCCAGCGACGACGTCGTCGAGAGCCAGGTCGCGCAGATGGACGTGGCGCTCAATGAGCTCGGCGACGGCCAGTTCTGCATGGGCGAGTACCACTACAGCCTGGTCGTCTTCGGCCAGGAAGGCGAAGACAGCGTGGCCGACGCCGGCCGCCGCGCCGCCGAGGCGGTGGGTGCCGTCGGCGAGACCTCCAGCCTGCAGATGGCGCCGGTCGACCTGGTGGCCGACGCGGCCTGGTTCGCGCAGATGCCGGGCAACTGGCGCTGGCGGCCGCGCGACGCCAAGCTCTCGTCGCGTGCCTTCGCGGCCCTGGCCTGCGCGCACAACGTCCCGTCCGGCAAGCGCGACGGCAATCCCTGGGGCGAGGCGCTGGCGACGCTGCGCACACCCTCGGGCCAGCCCTTCTACCTGAACCTGCACAGCAGCCCCGACGGCGAGGACTCGGGCGACAAGAAGCTGCCCGGCAACACGCTGATCATCGGCTCGACCGGCGTCGGCAAGACGACGCTGGAGATGTTCCTGCTCGCGCTGACGCGCAAGTGGGACCCGGCGCCGCGCCTGGTGCTGTTCGACCTGGACCGCGGCTGCGAGATCGCGATCCGGGCGCTAGGCGGCCGCTACTTCACGCTGGAGGCCGGCAAGCCCACCGGCTGCAACCCGCTGCGGCGCGAACCGACGCCGGCGCGGCTGCAGTTCTGGGAGCAGCTCGTCCGCACCTGCGTGGCCTCGGCCGCGATGCCGCTGCTGCCCAGCGACGAGCGCGCGATCGCCGACGCCGTCAAGGCCGTGGCCAGCCTGCCGGCGCCGCTGCGGCGCTTCTCCAGCCTGCGCCAGAGCCTGCCGCGCAACGGCGAGAACAGCCTGTACGAGCGCCTGGGGCGCTGGTGCGAGGGCGGTGCGCTGGGCTGGGTGTTCGACCTGGCCGACGATCGCCTGGCCGACCTCGAGTCCGCCCCGGTGATCGGCTTCGACACCACCGAGTTCCTGGACCTGCCCGAGGTGCGCACGCCGGTGATGCTGTACCTGCTGCAGCTGATGCAGGAGCTGGTCACCGGCGAGCGGCTGATCTACGTGATCTCGGAGTTCTGGAAGGCGCTGGACCACGAGATCTTCAGCGACTTCGCCAAGCAGAAGCAGAAGACCATCCGCAAGCAGAACGGCCTGGGCATCTTCGACACCCAGAGCCCGTCGGACGTGCTGCGCCACCCGATCGGCCGCACCATGGTCGAGCAGAGCGTGACCAAGATCTACCTCGCCAACCCCGAGGCCGTGCACGACGAGTACGTCGAAGGTTTTGGGCTGAGCGAAGCGGAGTTCGAGGTCGTGCGCAGCCTGGGTGCACAGGGCGGCCGCCGCTTCCTGGTCAAGCAGGGCAAGGTCAGCGCGATCTGCGAGCTGGACCTCTCGGGCATGGAGGACTTCATCACCGTGTTGTCGGCCACCACCGACAACGTGGCGCTGCTCGACGAGATCCGCGCACGACACGGTGACGATCCGTTTCAGTGGCTTCCCGTGCTGCTGCGCGAGGTCCAGGATCGCAAGGCCAGGACTTCCGGGAGAGCGTCATGAACCTGCATCGGCTTGTGATCGCAGTTGCCGTGGCCACGGCCTCGACCGCGGCGCTCGCGCAGTTCGTCAAGGGCAACGAAGCCGTCAAGGTGACGGCGAACGGCGAGAAGCGGGTGGAGACGCCACCGATCCCGGCCACCGGACCGGCAAGTCGGTCCAAGCCCTGTGCGGCCGATGCCGGCTGTCACGCCGGAGCCTGGCACATGGTCGAGACCCGCGAAGGGCTGCGCGAATGCACCGAACCCTTTGCGCGGCCCACGAGCTGCAGGCCGTCCACCTATGGCAGCCGGAAGCTGTCCAGGCTGTGGATCGTCAAGAAGGGCTCGACCTGGCTGTGGTGCCAGTACCCCGACCTGGCCAGCAAGTGCGTGGACATGAACGCCAGGCCGCCCACCAACCTGCCCTACGACGCGGTGCAGTGATCGGAGCATTGGATGTTCACCTGGATCGGCTCGAAGTTCGACGCACTGCTGGGCACCTACGTCCTCGGCGTCGTGTCCAGCCTGATGACGGCGCTGACACCGATCGCACTGTCGGCGATGACGCTGTGGGTGGCGCTCTACGGCTGGGCCGTGCTGCGCAACGAAGTGCCGGAGACGGTGCCGACGTTCCTCTGGAAGGTCTTCAAGATCGGGCTGGTCCTGGCCATCGCGCTGCAGTCAGGCCTCTACGTCACGACCGTGTCCGACTCGGCGAACTCGCTGGCCATGGGCGTGGCGGCCACTTTCGTTCCCAGCGGGGTCGGTCCGGGGGTCGTGAGCACGCCCTATGCGCTGCTGGACAAGTTCAACGACGACGCGAGCGCGCAAGTGGCCGACATCATGAAGGAGGCGGGGATGTTTCGCCTGGACCTGCTGCTGGCGGCCGCGATCTTCTCCATCGGCACGGTGTGCTTCCTGTGCATCGCGCTGTTCGTCGTGACGCTGGCCAAGCTGCTACTGTCCTTCGTGGTCGCGGTCGGGCCGATCTTCGTCTTCGCGCTGGCGTGGCGACCGACGCAGCGCTTCTTCGACAGCTGGCTGTCGATGGTTCTCAACGCCGTCGTGCTGACGTGGTTCGCGTTCTTTGCGCTGGGGCTCAGCGCCTACGTCGGCAACGAGATGTTCGTGGCGATCAATGCGGGTGGCGGTTTTCTGGGTCCGGCGTTCAACGCCTTGGGCGAAGCGACCCGGTACTGCGTCGTGATGATCCTGATGGCCATCCTCTGCTTCCAGGCGCCGGCACTGGCCGCCGCGCTCACCGGCGGTGCCGCGGTCCAACAAGGCATCCAGATGATCCAGAACGCGATGATGGTCAGCGGCCTTCGCGCCGCGTCGGCGAGCCGGCGCGCACCAGCGGCGGCTCCTGGCGGCAACGTCAGGGGCGGTACCGGCGTGCCCTATGCCGCCGCCCATTGGGCCGGCACGCTGGTCCGGCACGGGGCCGGTGCCGTGCGCAGCGCCTCCAGCCGGCTCGCCCATCTGCGCGACCGCGCGTGACCCGGCCGGCCGCTTCCCACCTACCACCTACCGGGAGTGCCCCCATGAACCTCCGCCTCAAGGCCGCCGCCGCACTCATCGTCGCCTGCTGCGCTACCAACGTGCGCGCGCAAGGCATCCCGGTGATCGACATCGCCAACCTGATCCAGACCATCCTGCAGGTGCTCAACGACGTCACCGAGATCGCCAACCAGGTGCAGCAGATCAAGCAGTTGCAGGCCCAGATCGACAGCATCAACGGCATGCGCGGCCTGGGCACGGTGTTCAACAACCCGGCGCTGAAGAACTACGTGCCGCCCGAGGCCTACACGGTCCTCAACGGCGTCAACGTCTCGGGCTACTCGGGTCTGAGCGCCACTGCCAAGGCGCTGCGCGACGTGGGCATGATCTACAACTGCACGGACCTCAGCGGCGCGGCGCGCACCGAGTGCCAGGCGGCGCTGGCCCAGCCCTACCAGCACAAGGGCATGCTGCAGGACGCGATGAAGGCCGCGGCCTCGCGGCTCAGCCAGATCAACTCGCTGATGGGCCAGATCAACGCCACCGCCGACCAGAAGGCGGTGCTGGAGATCGAGGCGCGCATCAACGCCGAGAACGCGCTGCTGGCGCACGAGATCTCGCAGGTGCAGATGCTGCAAGGCATGGCCGACAGCGAGGAACGCATCGCCCGCTCGCGCGACCACGAGCGCCAGATGCAGATGCTCACGCGCAGCGGCCGCATCGCCGACTACCTGCCGTAGCGGAGGAATCCATGAGTGCCGTCTTGCAGGCCGGCGCCGGGCCGGTCGAAGCCGCTGCATGGCCGGAGCCCCCGGCGGATGCTGCGCTCGCCGCCAACCGCGGCTGGGAGGTCGACCGGCTGCTGATGCTCGAGCGCTCCGAGCGCCGGGCCTGGGCAGTGGCCGTCGCCGGCCTCGTGCTGGGCCTGGTCGGCATCGCGGCGGTCTTTGCGCAAGGGCCGCTGCGCCGCGTCGTCGAGATCCCCATCGTCGTCGACCGCGTGACCGGCGAGGCGACGATCCAGCAGCGCCTGAGCGAGGAGACCATCCCGCCGCTGGAAGCGCTGGACAAGCACAACCTGGCCACCTTCGTGCGCGCCCGCGAGGGCTACAGCTGGATGTTCCTGCAACGCGACTTCGACCAGGTCGCGCGCATGGCGGTGCCGGCCGTGTTCGCCGACTACGGCCGCCAGTTCGATGGCGAGGCCGCGCTGCACAAGCGCCTGGCCGGTGCCGAGGAATGGCGCATCCAGGTCGTCGGCGTACGGCTGGAGGCCTCGGGCCGCAGCGGCAACCGCGGCGAGGCGACGGTGACCTACGACAAGGTCGTGCGCAAGACGGACCGCAACCTGCCGGAGGTCACGACGCGGCACGTCGCCACCCTCGTCTACCAGTACCAGCCCAGGGTCTTCGCGAAGGAACGCGACCGGCTGGAGAACCCGTTCGGCTTCGTCGTCACCGCATACCGGTCCGACCCCGAGATCAACACCGCGCCGCCGGGAGCCCGGCCATGAGGCGGGCTGGCATCGCGTTGATGTGCTTGGCGGCGCTGTCCGCTGCCGCGCAGCCCCGACAGGCCGGCGACCCGCGCCTGCGCGAGGTGAGCTACGACCCGCGTGCCGTCGTCACGGTGCCCGTCCGGCGCGGCGTCGTGACCCTGGTCGAACTCGATGCGGACGAAGCCATCACCGACGTCGGCGCAGGCCTCGGCAGCGACTGCGCCAAGCCGGAAGCCGCCTGGTGCATCGCGGCGCAGCCCGGTGGGCACCACCTCTTCGTCAAGCCGAAGTCGGCCGCACGCACTGCGAACAACGTGGCCGTCGTCACCGACCGGCGCACGCATGCCCTTCGCTTCGTCGTGCTGGCCGACGGCGATGCGCGGCAACCCGTGTACCGGCTGGTCGTCAAGGCCCCGGTGCCGCGCGCCATCGCCGCTGCGCCTGCGCTGCCGGCGTTGCCGCCGTTGGCCGTCGCAGCGCCCACGCCGCAGGAAGTAGTTGCCGAACGCCTGCAGGCCAAGCCTCGGATCTTGAACACGGCCTACTCGGTCGCCGAGGGCGAGCACTCGCAGGACATCGTGCCTTCGCTGGTCTTCGACGACGGACGCTTCACCTACCTGCGCTTCGCCGGCAACGGCGAACTGCCGGCCGTGTTCCACGTGCTGGGCGACGGCAGCGAAGCGCTGGTCAACAGCCGCATGGAAGACGAACTGCTGGTCGTCGACCGTGTCAGCCGCCGCCTGGTGCTGCGCGCCGGCCCGGCGGTGGTGGGCCTCTGGAACGAGGCCTTCGACCTCGACGGCGAGCCGCCCGGCCACGGCACGACGGTGCCGGGCGTGCAGCGGACGCTGCGCAACGATGGAGACCGGCCATGACCGACCCCACGAACGGCGATTCGCCACGGCTCGAACCGGAGCCGGACGCGATCAGCCCGCTGCCGGGCGAGCCCGGGATTCCGGACGTCGCCGCGCGGCAGCGCCATGCGGTGTCGCGCAAGGGCTTGCTGGCCATCGCCCTGCTGCTGGCCTCGCTGGTCACCGCGGCAGGCTTGACCGTGCACCGCCTGGCCGCCGGCGGCAAGAAGGCCGGCGAGGACTCGCGCCGGATCGGCGACCGGCCGACGGCCGCGACGGCCGATCCGCGCCGGCTCGACCTGCTGTTGCCCACCACGGCCAGCGCGGCGGCGACCACACCGCGCATCCCGGCCATCGTGCCGGCCGACGACGAGGCGGAGCCGATCGGCGTGCGCCGGACGGGAAGCGCTTCCGATTCGAAGACGGTCGCGCCGGAAGACGCACCGGTGATGGTGGTGACCTCGCGGCCAGGCGCGACGGCGTCTTCTCGCAAGGAAGCCGCCCCGGGGGTGAACGATGCCGACGGCAACGCCGATTCGCAGGATCCCGCGGCAGCCAGCTCGCGCAGCCTGCAGGGCTACCAGCGGCAGTTGCAAGGCCTGCTCGACAACCTGACGCGCAGCACGTCCATTGCCTCGCAGCAGGCCGTGGGCACCTTGCCGGCCAGCGCCCTGCCCGGCAACGCCTCCGCCGGCGACGGCCTCTTCGGCGGCCAACTGCAGGGCAGCGCCACGCGCCGCGTCGCCGCGTCCTCCCTCGGCAACCGCAGCCTGACCCTGCCCAAGGGCACGGCCTTCACCTGTGCGCTGAAGACCAAGGTCATCAGCGCCACCTCCGGCCTGGTCGGCTGCCAGGTGCAGCGCAACGTCTACGGCGACGACGGCCGCGTGCTGCTGATCGAGCGCGGCTCGCACCTCGACGGCGAGTACCGCATCGCGTCGGTCCGGCCCGGCACGGTGCGCATCCCGGTGCTGTGGACGCGCGTACGCACGCCGCTGGGCGTCACCGTCGACCTCAACTCGCCCGGCACCGGCGCGCTCGGCGAATCCGGCGTCGACGGCTACGTCGACAAGCGCTGGGGCGAGCGCCTCGGTGCCGCGATGCTGCTGTCGCTGATCGACGATTCGGTGAAGCTGGTGATCCAGAACCAGGCGGGCGACGGCCACGGCGACACCATCGTGCTGCCCTCGACGACCGACAACACCAGCAAGCTGGCAGAGAAGGTGCTGGACAGCACGATCAACATCCCGCCGCTGGTCTACCGCAATCAGGGCGGCATCGTCGGCATCTACGTCGCGCGCGACGTGGACTTCTCGCCGGTCTACGCGCTGCGGCCCGTGGACCGCGGCGCGCAGCCATGACCGCCGAAGCAACCGGGACGGCCGAACGCTGGTGCGGCGACGCCACCTCGGTGGTGGAGTTCCTGCGGCCCTTGCGCGACCGGCTCGACGCACCGGGCGTGCTGGAGGTGTGCGTGAACCGCCCGGGCGAGGTGCTGGTCGAGACCGCGACGGGCTGGAGCCGGCATGCCGCGCCCGAGATGACGCAGGAGCGCTGCCTGTCGCTGGCCACCGCCGTGGCGACCTACTGCGACCAGCAGATCAACCAGGAGCGCCCGCTGCTGTCGGCCACGCTGCCCAGCGGCGAACGCATCCAGTTCGTGATCCCGCCGGCGGTGCCACGCGGCACGGTGTCGATCACGGTGCGCAAGCCGTCGCACCTGGTCAAGCGGCTGGACGACTTCGAGCGCGAAGGCCTGTTCGAGCGCACCGCGATCGTGGCGCGCACGCCCGAGGCCGCGCTGCTGCCCTTCGAGCGCGAACTGGTCGATTTGAAGCAGGCCGGCCGCCATGCCGAATTCCTGCGCCTGGCGGTGCGCCGGCACCAGACCATCGTCGTCAGCGGCAAGACCGGCTCGGGCAAGACCACCTTCATGAAGGGCCTGGTCGAGGAGGTGCCGCGGCACGAGCGGCTGATCACGATCCAGGACACCGCCGAGCTGACGCTGCCCCACCACCCGAACGTGGTGCACCTGTTCTACAGCAAGGATGCGCAGGGGACGGCGCGCGTGACCGCGAAGTCGCTGCTGGAAGCCTGTCTGCGCATGAAGCCGGACCGGATCTTCCTGGCCGAGGTGCGCGGCGACGAGTGCTTCCACTTCGTGCGCCTGGCGGCTTCGGGTCATCCGGGCAGCATCACCAGTGTGCACGCCGGCAGTTGCGCGTTGGCTTTCGAGCAGATGTCGCTGATGATCCGCGAGACCGGCGCCGGCGGCGGGCTGCGCATGGACGAGATCAAGCGGCTGCTGGGCCTGGTCGTCGACATCGTCGTGCAGTTCGACCGCGACGAGCGCGGGCGCTTCATCTCCGAGCTGTTCTACGAGCCGCGGCGCCTTCGGCTGGCGCGCTGGGACGAGGCGGCGGGAGTGGCGGGAGCGGTGGCATGAACGGCGGGCTGGCGATGCCGATGGCCGGCTGGACGGCGGGCCGCAAGCTCGCGGCAGGCCTGTTCGCGGCGGCCGGGCTTGCGGCGCTCGCGCTGGCGGCCGCCTACCTGGCCGGCGTGCTGTTCCTCGTGCTGAACAGGGCCGACCCGGGCCAGGCGCAGGTCGGCAGCATCGCCCGCTACTGGGCGCAGTACGGCGACGATCCGCGGCTGCGCAAGCGGCTCGTCGCGTCGATCGGAATCTCCGGCTTCGGCCTGCTCGTCGTGCTCCCGGCTGCGCTGGTCGCCGCGGCCCGCCGGCGCCGGCCGCTGCACGGCAATGCCCGCTTCGCGACGGGAGCCGAGATCCGCCGCGCCGGGCTGCTGGACGAGGGCGGACGCCGGGGGCCGGCCATCCTCGTCGGCCGCCAGGGCCGGCGCTTCCTGGCGCTGCCGGGCCAGCTCTCGGTGATGCTGTCGGCGCCGACGCGCAGCGGCAAGGGCGTCGGGGTCGTGATCCCCAACCTGCTGAACTGGCCCGACTCGGCGGTCGTGCTGGACATCAAGGGCGAGAACTTCGACGCGACGGCCGGCTACCGCGCCGCGCACGGGCAGGCGGTCTATGCGTTCTCGCCCTTCGACGAAGAAGCCCGCAGCCACCGCTGGAACCCGCTGGGCACGGTGCGCACCAGCCCGCTGCACCGCGTCGGCGACCTGCTGGCGATCGGGCAGGTGTTCTTTCCGAACGAGGGTGGCCACACTTCGTCGGAGGCCTTCTTCAACGACCAGGCGCGCAACCTGTTCCTCGGCATCGGGCTGTACCTGCTGGAGACCCCGGCCCTGCCGCGCACGGTCGGCGAGATGCTGCGCCAGTCCTCGGGCAAGGGGCAGCCGCTGAAGGAGCATTTCGCGGCCGAGATCCGGCAGCGGCAGGAAGATGGCCGGCCGCTGAGCGGCGAGTGCGCCGATGCGCTGCAGCGGCTGCTGTCCAACTCGGAGAACACGCTGTCCAGCATCGTCGCGACCTTCAACGCGCCGCTGGTGGTCTTTGCCGATGCGATCGTCGATGCGGCAACGTCCGCCGACGATTTCCGGCTCGAGGACGTGCGGCGCCGGCGCATGTCGGTCTACGTGCGCATCCCGCCGAACCGGCTGGCCAGCGCCCGGCCGCTGGTCAACCTGTTCTTCTCGCAGCTGGTCAGCCTGAACACGCGGGTGCTGCCGCGGCAGGACGCGTCGCTGCGCGTGCAGTGCCTGCTGGTCAACGACGAGTTCACCGCGATGGGGCGGGTGGGCGTGATCAGCCATGCGGCGGCGTTTCTGGCCGGCTACGGCTTGCGGCTGCTGACCGTGGTGCAGGCGATGTCGCAGCTCGATGCGGTCTACGGCGAGAAGGAGGCGCGGACCTTCGCGACCAACCATGGGCTGCAGATCCTGTACGCGCCGCGCGAGCAGCGCGACGCCGACGAGTACAGCGCGATGCTGGGCCACTTCACCGAGCGCGCGACCTCGCGCGGCCGCAGCCGGTCGTTCAGCGGGCAGGGGCATACGACGGTCAGCCGCAACGAGTCCGAGCAGCGCCGCGCACTGCTGCTGCCGCAGGAGTTCAAGGAGCTCGGCGCCGACCGGCTGGTGATCGTGATGGAGAACTGCAAGCCGGTGCTGGCCGAGAAGATCCGCTACCACCGCGAGCGGGTCTTCGTCGAACGGCTGCGGCCGCCGCCGCGCGTGCCGGCGATGGACATGGAACTGCACTTCGCGCGCGTGCAGCAGCGCTGGGTCGACGCGCCCGAGGAGATCGGTGCGGACCGGGGCCTGCGGCTGGAGCAGCTGGCCATCGACCCGGCCGACCTGCCGGATTTTGCCGGGGCGGTGACGGACATCGACGTCAAGGCCGCGATCGACCAGTTCTTCGATGCGACGCGGATCACCGGTGCCGGCGGCAGCGTCGAGCCGGTTTTTCCTGAAGAGGTGACGCCATGAACCGACGACCGCTTCTGCTGCCTTGGCTTGCCGGGCTGCTGCTCGCTGCATCGTGCAGTTCGCCGCCCCGGCCGCCGACGGTGGACGAATCGCGCAAGCGGCCCGTCAACACGGCAATGGCGGTCGAGCTTCAGGCCTGCCGCAGCGACCTGCAGAACACCCGCATCGTCGCGGCGGAGAGCGCCCGCAACGCCGACGCCAACGGCCAGGTCCTGGCACGCCTGGCCCGGCACCAGCAGCTCCTGGCCGAGCGCATCGAGGCGAGCGCGGCCGCGCAGCGCAACCTGCTGCTGCCCGTGCTGTTCGCCTTCGGCAGCGCGGAGCCGAACCTGCCCGATGCCGATGCGAAGCGCATCCTCGACGAGGCCCGCGATGCGCCGCTGATTGTGCTGCGCGGCCGGACCGACGGCCGGACCGATACGCCGGCCGAAGGCGCGATCGCCCGCCGGCGCGCCGAGGCCGTCGAGGCCTGGCTGGTGCAGGCGGGCATCGACCGGGCCCGCATCCGCGCGACCTGGCAGCCGGTGGGCGACCACGCGGCGGACAACGCCACGCCGGACGGCCGCGCGCTCAACCGCCGCGTCGAGATCGAGATCTACCGCGTGGCGCCGGTGGTTGCGACCGCAGGCGCGCTCGCGGCAAGCCTGCCTGCGCGCCCGGCGCCGCAGTGATCAACATCCGTTCAAGGAGATGGCGATGGACGACTTCCCTGCCCCGCTCCGCCCCGGCGGCGCCGTCGAGCCAGCCAACAGGCCTTCGGCAAGGACCGCTTCCCGGACCCCGGAACCGCCGCAAGGCCCCCGCTTCGAGCTGCGCGACCCGACCACCGAGCTGGTCCATCACGCAAAGACCTTCGACGAGATGACCGGCACGGCGAACCGGCTGGGGGCGTCGCGCTTCACCGCCATCGACGAGCAGGGCCGGCGCAGCGTGGTCCACAAGGCCGCAGGCGCCTGGCAGCGGCCGGCGTGGCTGCAGCCCGAAGCACCGGCGACGCTGCGCGACCGGTCCATTGCGACCGCCAAGGTGGTGCCGCTGATGCCGGCAACAAACCCCGAGGCGACGGCCGCCCGCGACGCACCGGACGAACGCGCCGCGCTCGTGGCACGGCTCGAAGCGGGGCTCGGCGAACGCTACGTCATCAAGCGCGCGCTGGTCACGATCGGCGACAAGCCGATCGGCCAGACCGAGTACCGCTTCCGGGGGGACAGCACGCGCGTCGCCTTCACCGAATCGGCGTTCCGGCTCTCGACCGATACGAACAACCCGTCGGTCGCACGTTCGATGGTCGACGTTGCCGAGATGCGCCGCTGGCAGTCGCTGCGCGTTTCGGGCCACGGGGACTTCCGGCGCCTGGTCTGGCTGGAGGCTTCGCTGCGCGGCGTGAAGACGATCGGCTACGAGCCGCTGCCTGCCGACCAGGAACTGCTGCGCAGGGAACGCGAGGCGCGCCAAGTCAACCGCATCGAGCCGACCCCGGACGCTGCCGCGCCCGCCGGCGCCGGCAAGGGCTCGGCCCGGGGCGGCAGCCGCAAGACGGTGCTGGCGGCGATCGAGGCCGTGCTGGTCGCCCAGCGCGTGCCGGAGACGAGGCGCGAGGCGATCATGTCGGCCGCCGCCGAGAACCTCGCCAGGCGCCTGGCCGCCGGCGAGGTG
>WBZO01000417.1_pt2 | contig 16368 bp, 15 predicted proteins | sample 5204261 | NCBI WGS metagenome assembly WBZO01 (sample SAMN12412400, study PRJNA552823) | activated sludge metagenome | isolation source: activated sludge from anammox sidestream of wastewater treatment plant... | place: USA: North Carolina | collected 2017-09 | reverse complement strand
GCACTACCAAGACCCACGATGTCAACGCCACCCTGCAGCAGATCGCCGAACTGACCGCGTCCGGATGCGACATCGTCCGGGTGGCCTGCCCGCGCCAGGAGGACGCCGACGCGCTGGCCGAGATCGCCCGGCACAGCAACATTCCGGTGATCGCGGACATCCACTTCCAGCCCAAGTACATCTTCGCGGCCATCGACGCGGGATGCGCGGCGGTGCGGGTGAACCCCGGCAACATCAAGGAGTTCGACGGCCGGGTGGGCGAGGTCGCGAAAGCCGCTGGGGCAGCGGGCATTCCGATCCGCATCGGGGTCAACGCCGGGTCACTGGACAAGCGGTTCCTGGAGAAGTACGGAAAGGCCACCCCGGAGGCCCTCGTCGAGTCCGCGCTCTGGGAGGCCTCGCTGTTCGAGGATCACGGTTTCGGCGACATCAAGATCAGCGTCAAGCACAACGACCCGGTGGTCATGGTGGCCGCCTACCGGCTGCTGGCCGAAAAGTGTGACTACCCACTGCATCTCGGAGTGACGGAGGCCGGCCCGGCGTTCCAGGGCACCATCAAGTCCGCGGTGGCCTTCGGGGCGCTGCTGTCCGAGGGCATCGGCGACACCATCCGGGTGTCGCTGTCGGCGCCGCCGATCGAGGAGGTCAAGGTCGGCAACCAGATCCTGGAGTCGCTGAACCTGCGGCCGCGTGGTCTGGAGATCGTGTCCTGCCCGTCGTGCGGGCGCGCTCAGGTCGATGTCTACACCCTGGCCAACGAGGTGACCGCGGGGCTGGAGGGTCTCGAGGTTCCATTGCGGGTCGCGGTCATGGGCTGCGTCGTCAACGGACCGGGGGAGGCCAGGGAAGCCGATCTCGGCGTCGCCTCGGGTAACGGCAAGGGGCAGATCTTCGTCAAAGGCGAGGTGATCAAGACCGTGCCGGAGGCAAAGATCGTCGAGACGCTCATCGAGGAGGCGTTGCGCCTCGCCGAGGAAATGAAGGGCGACGGCGCCGAAGCGGCTGCGGGCGGATCGCCGGTGGTCACCGTAAGCTGAGGTAACACCCCACCCCCGGAAAGAGATCATGTCGGCTCCGTCCCTGTTCCGCTCCGTGGAGGGACGACGGGTATCGATTGTTCGGGACGCCGCCGCGGTGGCGCGGGTGCTGGCCGACGACCCGGTGGCCGGCTGTATGGTGGCCGCCCGCGTCGCCGAGCACGGGATCGAACCGGCCGCGATCGGCGGCGAACTGTGGACCCGCCGCCGCGCGGAGGACTCGTTGTGTTACGCGGGCGCCAATCTCATTCCGCTGCGCGGCGGTCCGGCCGATATGAAGGCGTTCGCCGAGCAGGCGCTCAGTGCGGCGCGCCGGTGCTCCTCCCTGGTGGGCCGCGCCGACCTGGTGCTGGCGATGTGGGAACGGCTGGAACGCGGCTGGGGACCGGCACGTGACGTGCGGGCCCGCCAGCCGCTGATGGCGCTGCGGACGCGCCCGCGATGCGCGGCCGATCCGGGCGTCCGTCGGGTCCGGGTCGAGGAACTGGACGCCTATCTGGTGGCCGCGGTCGACATGTTCATCGGCGAGGTGGGCGTCGACCCGCGCGCCGGCGACGGCGGACGCGGCTACCGCCGCCGGGTGGCCAACCTGATCTCCGCCGGCCGGGCCTTCGCGCGGTTCGAGCACGGCCGGGTGGTGTTCAAGGCCGAGATCGGCTCGCAGTCCCCGGCCGTCGGACAGATCCAGGGCGTCTGGGTTCACCCCGAATGGCGCGGCCACAAGCTCGGCACGGCCGGCACCGCCGCGGTGGCCTCGGCCGTGGTGGGCAGCGGCCGGATCGCCAGTCTCTACGTGAACAGCTACAACACCGTCGCGCGGGCGGCGTACGCCCGGGTCGGCTTCCGCGAGGTCGGCACCTTCGCGACCGTGCTGCTGGACTGAGGACTTTCGGCCCCGGACAACGGTGCGCCTCCCCCGTGTCGGGGTCACGGACCCATAACATTCGCCTCAATGGCAACTTCGACCTCAGCAACATCACGAGTCACAGCCGCCGTGGTCGTCGCGCTGACGGTGACCGGCGCGGTGTCGGCCTGCACCCCGCGGCAGGCGGGCCCGGCGCAGGCCGCCGCCGCCTTCTTCGCCGACCTGGGCCGGGGTGACACCGGTGCGGCGGCCGCCCTCAGCGACCAGCCGACCGAAGCCCACGCCGACCTCAACCAGGCCTGGGCGGGACTGCAGGCCAGCCGCCTGGATGCCACCGTGCTGGGTTCGCGTTACACCGAGGACACCGGCAGCGTGAATTACCGCTTCACCTGGCAGCTGCCCAAGAAGCGCACCTGGACCTACGACGGCGTGCTGCCCATGGTTCGCGACGAGGGCACCTGGCGGGTGCGCTGGTCGCCCAGCGCGCTGCACCCGCGGCTCGGTGAGCACCAGACGCTGGAGCTGCGGGCCGATCCGCCCCGGCGGGCGTCCGTCAACGAGGCCAGCGGAACCGAGGTCCTGGCGCCGGGCAGCCTGTTCCGCTACCAGCTCGACGCGGCGCGCGCCGGCGGGGACCTGATGGGCACCGCGAAGGTGGTCGCCGATGTGCTGCGCCGGTTCGACGACACACTCAACCCGCAGCGCCTCGCCGAGCAGGCCAGCTCGAACAACGGCCCGATCAACCTGATCACGCTGCGGCCCTCCGACCACGACAAGGTGGCCGGTGCGCTGGACGCCCTGCCCGGTGTCATCGTCACCCCGCAGGCCGAAATGCTGCCCACCGACGACGGATTCGCGCCCGCGGTGGTCAGCGAGGTCAAGAAGACCGTGCAGGACGAGCTCGACGGCGAAGCGGGCTGGCGCGTGGTGAGCGTCAACCAGAACAGCGCCGATGTCGACGTGCTGACCGAGGTCGCCCCGAAGGCGGCGCCGTCGATCACCATGACCCTCAACCGGCTGGTTCAGGACGCCGCCCAGCACGCCGTCGACGGCCAGTGGCGCAAAGCCATGCTCGTCGTGCTCCGGCCCTCGACGGGGGAGATCCTGGCCGTCGCGCAGAACGACGCCGCCGACGCCGACGGCCCCGCCGCCACCACGGGCCTCTACCCGCCCGGCTCCACCTTCAAGATCGTCACCGCCGGGGCGGCCATCGAGAACAAGATGGCCGGGCCGGACACCATGGTTGGCTGCCCCGGCCAGATCGACATCGGCGACCGGACCATTCCGAACTACGACAAGTTCGACCTCGGCGTTGTTCCGTTGGCCAAGGCCTTCGCCAACTCCTGCAACACCACCTTCGCCGAACTGGCCAGCCGGATGTCGCCCACGGCGCTGACCGTCGCGGCCTCCCAGTTCGGGATCGGCGCGGACTACACCGTCCCGGGTCTGACCACGGTCACCGGAATGGTGCCCTCGACCGTCGACCTCGCCGAGCGCACCGAGGACGGGTTCGGTCAGGGGAAAGTGCTGGTCACACCCTTCGGGATGGCGCTGGCGGCGGCGACCGTCGCGGCCGGCAAGACGCCCGTCCCCCGGCTCATCGCCGGCACCGAAACCAGCCAGACCGGGGAGAACCCACCGATCGATCCGGTGGTGCTCGACGGGTTGCGCTCGATGATGCGCCAGGTGGTCACCAGCGGCACCGCCAAGGAGGTCGACGGCCTCGGTCAGGTGTACGGCAAGACCGGCGAGGCGGAGTTCCAGGGCGGCTCACACGCCTGGTTCACCGGCTACCGCGGGGATCTGGCCTTCGCCGGCCTCATCGTCGGCGGCGGCAGTTCCACCTACGCGGTGCGGATGGTGCGGCAGATGCTCGAGCAGCTGCCGCCGGACTTCCTCGCTTAGCCCGCGACGATCTCCCCGCCCTGCACCGTCACCGGCCGGGCGACCAGCGGGTCGACGGCCGGCCCGTGCACCACGGTGCCGTCCAGGGCGAATTTGCTTCCGTGACAGGGGCATTCGATACCGCCGTTTTTCACGGTGAGGGCGCACCCGGCATGGGTGCAGCGGGCCCGGAAACCCTTGAACACCCCGGCGGTCGGCTGGGTGATCAGCGTGCCGTCGACGATCTTGGCCGCACCGACCGCAACATCGGCCGCCGGGGTCAGGGTCTGGCCGGCTGTGGGCGTGGCAGGCGGCGGCGCCTCGGCGGGCTTCCCGCAGGCGGCCAGCGGCGCGACGGCCGCCCCGATCAGAACGGACCTTCTCGGCAACTCGGACATCGCCATCGAGCCTAGCCGAGCAGCCGTCGCGGCGAGCCGCGGACGAAACGACGGTAAATTGGAGGGGTCATGACTGAAATCCAGGGCAGGCCCGACACCACCGCCATCGTCCGGTTCGACGGAGCACCCACAGTGCGGGTGTCCGACGCCGACCGCAACGGCACGCTGCGACGGCTGCACAACGCCGTCGCGCTGGGCCTGATCGATATCGGCGAGTTCGAGGAACGCTCCGCGCAGGTTTCACTGGCCCGTCAGCCGGCGGACCTCGAAGCGCTGGTCGAGGATCTGCCGCGGGCCGGGGCCATCGCCTCCTCGTCCGCCGACCGGCTGGAGTTGCGGGGCTGGATGGGCTCGCTGCGCCGGCACGGCGAGTGGACGGTGCCCACCCGGCTGTCGCTGGTGCGCCGTGTTGGTTCGGTGGACCTCGACCTGACCAACGCCCGCTTCGCCGGGCCGGTGGTGGTGATCGAACTCGACATGGTGCGCGGTTCGCTGGACCTGCGGCTTCCCGAGGGCGCCAGTGCCTCCATCGACGACGTCACGGTGTACGGCGGCAGCGCCCGCGACCGCCGCAAGGACCCGCCCGCGGAGGGCAAACCCCACGTCATTGTCACCGGCCGGGTGGTGCTGGGCTCGGTGAACATCCGAGGGCCGCGCCGTCACGTCGTGCCGGTGCCGTCGCTGTTGCGGCGCCGGTGAGGACTCGAGCCGATGCGTAGCGCGCTGAGCGCCGGGGTGGTCTCGCCGACCCTGCCGGTGCCGAAGTCCATCAAGCGGCCCGAGTACGTCGGGCGCGCGACCGCCGCCGAGGGCAGCGAGCCGTGGGTGCAGAGTCCCGAGGTCATCGAGAAGATGCGCATCGCGGGACGGATCGCCGCGGGGGCGCTCGCCGAGGCCGGCAAGGCCGTCGCGCCGGGGGTGACCACCGACGAACTGGACCGCATCGCCCACGACTACATGGTCGACCACGGCGCCTACCCGTCCACGCTGGGCTACCGGGGATTTCCGAAGTCGTGCTGCACCTCGCTCAACGAGATCATCTGCCACGGGATCCCGGACTCCACGGTCATCTCCGATGGCGACATCGTCAACATCGACGTCACCGCCTACATCCACGGTGTGCACGGCGACACCAACGCCACGTTTCTTGCCGGTGACGTCAGCGAGGAGCATCGGCTGCTCGTACAGCGCACCGAAGAAGCCACCATGCGGGCCATCAAGGCGGTCAAACCCGGCCGGGCGCTGTCGGTGGTGGGCCGGGTCATCGAGTCCTACGCAAACCGCTTCGGCTACAACGTGGTTCGCGACTTCACCGGTCACGGCATCGGCCCCACCTTCCACAACGGACTCGTGGTGCTGCACTACGACCAGCCGGCCGTCGACACCGTGATCGAACCCGGCATGACCTTCACCATCGAGCCGATGATCAACCTCGGCTCGCTGGACTACGAGATCTGGGACGACGGCTGGACGGTCGCCACCTCCGACCGCAAGTGGACGGCTCAGTTCGAGCACACCATCGTGGTGACCGAGGACGGCGCCGACATCCTCACCCTGCCATGACGCCGAGAACCGGCGGCGCACTGCTGGTCGCCGGAACCACGTCCGACGCCGGCAAGTCCATGGTGGTCGCCGGGCTCTGCCGGCTGTTGGCGCGCAAGGGAATCCGGGTGGCGCCGTTCAAGGCGCAGAACATGAGCAACAACTCGGTGGTCACCGTCGACGGCGGCGAGATCGGCCGCGCCCAGGGTGTGCAGGCCCGAGCCGCCGGCTTGGCGCCCAGCGTGCGGTTCAACCCGATCCTGCTCAAACCGGGCAGCGACCGCACCTCGCAACTGGTGGTGCGCGGACGTCCGGTGGGCACCGTCGGGGCCCGCGACTACGTCACCCACCGTGACCGACTGGCCGGGGTGATCGCCGAGGAACTGGACGGCTTGCGGGCCGAGTATGACGTCGTGCTGTGCGAGGGAGCCGGGTCGCCCGCCGAAATCAACCTGCGCGCAACGGATTTGGCGAACATGGGGCTGGCTCGGGCGGCGAGCCTGCCCGTCGTGGTGGTCGGGGACATCGACCGCGGCGGTGTGCTCGCGCACCTGTTCGGCACCGTCGCCGTTCTGGACCCGCAGGATCAGGCACTGATCGCCGGGTTCATCGTCAACAAGTTCCGCGGTGACCCCACTCTGCTGGCGCCGGGGCTGGAGCAACTGGCCGCGCTCACCGGCCGCCCCACCTACGGGGTGCTGCCCTACAGCGACGAATTGTGGCTGGACGCAGAGGATTCGGTGTCGGTGGCCGCCCGCGAAGTGGTCGGTATGCCCACGGAGCCGCACGGCAGCCAATGGCTGCGGGTGGCCGCGGTGCGGCTGCCACGGATCTCCAATTCCACCGACATCGAAGCGCTGGCCTGCGAGCCCGGCGTCGCGGTGCGCTGGGTCGTCGAGCCGGCGCAGCTGTCCGATGCCGATGTCATCATCCTGCCGGGCAGCAAGGCCACCGTCGCGGACCTGGAGTGGCTGCGTGAGCGTGGACTGGCCGACGCCATCATCGGGCACGCCCGCCGCGGCGGTGTGGTGCTCGGCATCTGCGGTGGCATGCAGATGCTGTGCCGCCGGATCGACGACACCGTCGAGAGCGGCACGGGCGCCGTGACAGGCCTGGATCTGCTGGACGTCGACGTCGTCTTCGACGCCGAGAAGATGCTGCGGCGCTGGGAGGCGGCGGCCGACGGTCTGGACGGCTACGAGATCCACCACGGGCGGATCCGGCGATGTGCGGCGGAGGCCTGGTTCGAGGTGGCCGGCGTCCCGCAGGGCTTCCGGAACGCGCAGGTCTTCGCAACGCACTGGCACGGGCTGTTCGACAACGACGACTTCCGCCGCTCCTGGCTGCGGCGGGCCGCGGTGGCGGCCGGCCGGGACGGCTTCCGACCCGCGCCCGACGTGTGCGTCACGGCCCGCCGCGACGGTCAGCTCGACGTGATGGCCGATCTGTTGGCGGCTCATCTCGATCTCGACGCGGTGCTGGCGCTGCTGGACGGGCCGCCGCCGGCCGCGCCGGTGATCACCACGGCGTTGGGTGGCCTACCCTGAGCGCCATGACGCGGACGGCGAGAACGGGTGCGTTGGCTGCGGTGATGCTGTTGCTGCCCGGGTGTGGCGCCACGGTGCCGGGGACCGCCACCTGGCCGGGGGAGGTGCTGCAGCGGGCGCTGCTGGGCAGTGCGGACTTCCCGCCCGGGGTGCAATACGACCGGGTGACCGAGCAAGCCGGCACCCCCGACGGCGGCGACGGTCCCGGTTCGATGCTGTCGCGTCCGAAGGGGTGTGCCAACGCACTCACCAATGTGATCCGGCAGTCCGCCGAACGCGGTCCGGGCAGCGCCGCCAAATACGACGTCGGCTACGACGGCGCCCGCATCCGGATGACGGTGTTGTCCTGGAATCTGGACCTGGAGAAGCTGAAGGCCGAAGCGCAGCGCTGCGAACGCTTCGAGGCCTTCTTCGACCCGAATTCCGACGGCATCCCGATCACCACCGAGCCGCTTGCCGGACTGGGCGGCGGGGCGTTGGGCTATCAGCAGACGATGGATCTCAAGGGCGCCAAGAGCAGTGTCTATATGGGTTTCCAGAACATCGGTCGCAGAGCCGTGTTCGGCGTCGCGTTTCCGGTGCCGAACGCGGACATCGAGGCGAAAGCGTTTCTGCCCCAAACGTTCTTGGAAATTTTCGTCAAACAGGCGAACAAGCTTGGCGCTTCCTGAATAGTCGCTAAGAGGCCTTCGGAACGGGACCGCCACACCGCCCGCGGGCCTTAGCGTGTGCAGATGCCCGCCACGATGATGGCCGTCGACGGCTTCGGTGTACCGGTGGATGTCTCCGGCCCGGAGCGGGGTGTCTACGTGGTCCTGCTGTGCGCCGCCGAACAGGCACCCGCGGCCTACGACGCGCTGTGCCGGCGGCTGCACACCGCGGCGGTGCGCACCATCGTGATCGGCGCCGACCCGCGCATGCACACCAAGGCCGTCATCGGGATCCTCGATTCCCTCGAGGTGCCCTCCGGGGTGATCGTGGGGGACCGGTTCGGCGCCGAACTCGCCTGGCAGGTGGCCGCCGCGCGACCCGACCGGTTCACCGGACTGGTCGTCATCGACCGCGCGCACCCGCGCGTCCCCGATCCGCATGGCGTGATCCCCGACCCGGACTGCCCGCCGGTCGAGGTGAATACGACGGCGATGGTCACCACTCCCGCGGCGCGGGCCATGGCCAAGGCCGGCCAGCAGTTCGTCTACAGCGACTACCGGGTCGTCGAGTACAGCGGCCGGCGCAACGCGGAGATCGCGACCGCCCAGCTGGCGGCCGAGATCGTCCTGCGCACCAGCACCTGGTGAATCACGCCAGTTGTTCGAGTTCCACCTGCCGGACCGGCCCGGTGAACCACTTCTTCACCGACAGGTGCCAGTACAGCCACAGTAGGAACAGCACCCCGAACACCACGATCGGCGTGTAGTTCACGAACTTCCACTCGAAGGTCGGATCCCACGGCACGCCGCCGAGCGAGGTCGGGAACATCGCCACGATCGAGGTGATGATGATCTCCGCCAGCGCGAGCGGCGCCATCCAGCGATGGTGGCCGCGCAGGTTCCAACTGCCCACCTTGAACGAGTCGCCGGCCTTCCAGCGGAAGTAGATCGGAACGGCGAAGCACAGGTACAGGCCGACGACACCGATGGAGACCACCGCGAAGAAGGCGATCGGGACCGGCGCGCCGTTGATGTCCACCTCGACCAGCGCGGGCAGCGTCAGCAGTGCGGCGATCGCCGCGGTGATCATCACGGCGTTGGCCGGCACCCGGTTGGCGTTGACCTTCGACCACAGCTGGTGGCCGGGCACCGCCCGGTCGCGGCTGAAGGCGAACAGCATCCGTGATGCGCTGGTCTGGCAGGCGGTGGTGCAGAACAGCTGACCGGCGGTCGAGATGAACAGCACCAGCGCGGCCATCTTGGAGTTCAGCGCCTGGCTGAAGATTGTCGCCACCGCACCGCCGGAGGCCGACACCGCGTCGGAGTCCTGAACCGCGAACAGGAAGGCCAGCAACAGAATCCACCCGCCGATCGCCGAGTAGAAGATCGACCGCCAGATGCCCTTCGCCGCCGCGTTGGCCGCGCTCTTGGTCTCCTCGGACAGGTGCGCCGACGCGTCGTACCCGGTGATCGTGTACTGCGTCAGGATCGCCGAGATCGGCAGCACCAGCAGCAGGAAGCCCCAGCCCGACGTGGCGCCGCCGAACATCCCGCTGTTGTTGATGGTCTTGGCGAAGACGTCGCTGAAGCTGGCGTGCTGCTCGGGAACCAGGAACAGGATCAGGATCACCGCGGCCGCGCCGATCACGTGCCACCACACCGAGATGTTGTTGATCACCGCGAGCAGGTGGCTGGAGAAGATGTTGATGACGGCGACGACGACGAGGATCACCAGGAACATCACGAACGTCCGGGTGAGGCTGTAACCGGCCAGCCAGTTCTCGCTGAGCGTGCCGAGGGTCAGGTCCAGGAACGTCGCACTGCCGTAGGCCACCGAGGCGAGGATGGCGATCAGGCCGATGAGGTTGAGCCAGCCGGTGTAGTACCCCGCCTTGGGGCCGCCCAATTTGGCTGCCCACCAATAGATTCCACCTGAGGTCGGATACGCCGACACCAGTTCGGACATGCAGAAGCCGATGAGCATGATGAAGGCGGCCAGGATCGGCCAGCCCCAGGCGATGGCGGCCGGGCCGCCGTTGTTCCAGCCCAGACCGAAGGAGGTGAAGCAGCCCGCGAGGATCGAGATGATCGAGAAGGAGATGGCGAAGTTGCTGAACCCCGACCACGACCGCTGCAACTCCTGGTTGTAGCCCAGTCGGGCCAGGTGCAGTTCGTCCTCATCGAGAATTTCGTGGCCTTCGGGCACAGGGGTTCTCCTTTTCGCCGGTTCCTAGGCAGAATAGGCGTCTATTGGTCGGGTGTCCTACCTTTTGGGTGTCGTTCGTGTAAACCTTGGTGCGCACGCTGCCCACCTGTCCCGTCGAGTCGAGGAGCGCATGTGACACAAGGCCGGCGCCATCTGTCCCCGGGCCTGCTCACCACCGGGGAACTGGACCAGTTGGTGGCCACCGGTGAGATCGACACCGTCATCGTGGCGTTCGCCGACATGCAGGGCAGGCTGACCGGCAAGCGGGTCTCGGCCCGGTTGTTCGTCGAAGAGGTCGCCAGCCACGGTGCGGAGTGCTGCAACTACCTGCTCGCCGTCGACGTCGAGATGAACACCGTGGACGGCTACGCGATGTCCAGCTGGGAGTCGGGCTACGGCGACATGGTGATGCGGCCCGACCCGAGCACGCTGCGGCGGGTGCCCTGGCTGCCGGGCACGGCGCTGGTGATGGCCGATCTGGAGTGGACCGACGGCCGGCCGGTCCTACCCGCGCCCCGCAGCATCCTGCGCGCCCAGACCGACCGGCTGGCCCAGCGCGGGCTGGCCGCCTTCGTCGGAACCGAACTGGAGTTCATCGTCTTCGACGACACCTACCGCGACGCGTGGGCGGCCGACTACCGCGGCCTGCGCAAGTCCACCGACTACAACGTGGACTACGCCATTCACGCCTCCACCCGCCTGGAGCCGCTCCTGCGGGACATCCGCCTGGGCATGGATGGCGCCGGCATGTACTGCGAGGGCGTCAAGGGCGAGTGCAACCCCGGTCAGCAGGAGATCGCCTTCCGCTACGACGACGCCGTTGTCACCTGCGACAACCACACCATTTACAAGAACGGCGCCAAGGAGATCGCCGACCAGCACGGCAAGAGCCTGACGTTCATGGCCAAGTTCGACGAGCGTGAGGGCAACAGCTGCCACATCCACATCTCGCTGCGCGGCACGGACGGCTCGCCGGTGTTCGCCGATTCCGCCGACCCGCTGGGCATGTCGCCGATGTTCCGCAGCTTCCTCGCCGGCCAGATCGCCACCCTGCGTGAACTCGCCCTGTGCTATGCCCCGAACATCAACTCCTACAAGCGATTCGCCGCGGGCAGTTTCGCCCCGACCGCCGTCGCGTGGGGGATGGACAACCGGACCTGTGCGCTGCGGGTGGTGGGCCACGGTCACTCCATGCGGATGGAGAACCGGGCTCCCGGCGGCGACGTCAACCAGTACCTGGCCGTGGCCGCGCTGATCGCCGGCGGTCTGCACGGGATCGACCAGGGACTCGAACTGCCCGACCCGGTCGCCGGCAACGCCTACGCCGGTGACGCCCAACGGCTGCCGACCACGCTGGCCGAAGCCGCCGAGTTGTTCGGCACTTCCGCGGTGGCCCGGGCGGCGTTCGGCGACGAGGTCGTCGAGCACTACCTCAACAACGCCCGGGTGGAAATCGCGGCCTTCAACGCGGCGGTCACCGACTGGGAGAGAGTGCGCGGCTTTGAGCGGTTCTGATGCCAGCACGGCTGCCCCGGTGATCGGCCTGACCACCTACCGCCAGCCCGCCCGCAGCGGAGTCTGGGACGTGCCCGCCAGTTTCCTGCCGGCTGCCTACCTCGAGGGCGTCACCCGCGCCGGCGGTATCGCTGCCCTGCTGCCGCCACAACCGGTGGACGACGCCATCGCCGACGAGGTGGTCTCCCGGCTCGACGGACTGATACTCACCGGCGGACGGGACGTCAACCCGCAGGCCTACGGTCACGAGCCGCACCCCGCGACCGAGCAGCCCGGACCGGAACGCGACGCCTGGGAGTTCGGTCTGGTGAAAGCCGCACTGCGCCGGCATGTTCCGGTGCTCGGCATCTGCCGCGGCCCCCAGGTCATCAACGTCGCGCTCGGCGGGACCCTGCACCAGCACCTGCCCGACGTCATCGGGCACAGCCGACACCGGGTGGCCGACGCCACCTTCGCGTCGCACACCGCCGCGGTCGACGGCGACAGCCGGCTGGGCCGGCTCCTCGGCGAGAGCGTCCAGACCCGGTGCTATCACCACCAGGCCATCGACCGGCTTGGTACGGGACTCGTCTCCAGCGCCGAGGCCGACGGCGTCATCGAGGGCATCGAGCTGGCCGGCGACGACTTCGTGCTCGGCGTGCAGTGGCATCCCGAGGAGAACCTCGAGGATCTCCGGCTCTTCGCCGGACTCGTCGATGCGGCCAGGACCTACGCGACACAGAAAGTGAGTTCGTGAGCACCACCACCGTCATCAACCCCGCCACCGAGCAGGAGGTGCAGACCGTCGACCTGCTCGACGCCGACGCCGTCGACGACGCCGTCGCCCGTGCCAAGGTCGCTCAGAAAGCCTGGGCCGCACAGGCTCCCGCGGAGCGCGCCGCGGCACTACGGTCCTTCGCCGCCGTCGTCGACGCCCACGTCGGCGAATTGGCCGCCCTGGAGGTGGCCAACGCCGGGCACCCGGTGTCGGCGGCCGAGTGGGAGGCCGGCCACGTCCGCGATGTGCTGCAGTACTACTCCGCATCGCCGGAACGGCTGAGCGGCAAGCAGATTCCGGTCGCGGGCGGGCTCGACGTCACCTTCCACGAGCCGATCGGCGTGGTGGGGGTGATCACCCCGTGGAACTTCCCGATGCCCATCGCCTGCTGGGGATTCGCCCCCGCGCTGGCCGCCGGCAACGCGGTGGTGCTCAAACCCGCCGAATGGACTCCGCTGACCAGCATCCGGCTCGGCGAACTGGCGATCGAAGCCGGGCTCCCGCCCGATCTATTCCAGGTGCTGCCCGGCAAGGGCAGTGTGGTGGGGGAGCGGTTCATCACCCATCCCGACGTCCGCAAGCTGGTGTTCACCGGCTCCACGGAGGTGGGCACCCGGGTCATGGCGGGAGCCGCGGCGCAGGTCAAGCGGGTCACCCTGGAGCTGGGCGGTAAGAGCGCCAACATCGTCTTCGACGACTGCGATCTCGAGCGGGCCGCGGCCACCGCACCCTATGGCGTCTTCGACAATGCCGGGCAGGACTGCTGTGCCCGCAGCCGGATCCTGGTCCAGCGCAGCGTTTTCGACAGGTTCATGGAACTGCTGGAACCGGCGGTCAAGGGCGTCGTCGTCGGGGACCCGGCCGACCGCGGCACCGAGATGGGTCCGCTGGTGTCGCGCCGGCACTTCGAGTCGGTTGCCGCCTACGTGCCCGACGACGCACCCGTCGCCTTCCGCGGTTCGGCGCCGACCGGGCCCGGATACTGGTTCCCGCCAACGGTTCTCACCCCGCAGCGCACCGACCGCACCGTCACCGAGGAGATCTTCGGACCGGTGGTGGCGGTGCTGCCGTTCGACGACGAGGCCGACGCGATCGCACTGGCCAACGACACCGAGTACGGCCTGTCCGGGTCGATCTGGACCGAGAACCTCTCCCGGGCCCTGCGGGTCTCCCGCGCCGTGGAGTCGGGCAACCTGAGCGTGAACTCGCATTCCTCGGTGCGCTACAGCACCCCGTTCGGCGGGTTCAAGCAGTCCGGTCTGGGCCGGGAACTGGGGCCGGATGCCCCCGAGCACTTCACCGAAACCAAGAACGTCTTCTTTGCGATGGGAGAAGCCCGATGACATCAGATTGGCTCAGGATCGACCTCACCCAGCGGCTGGCCGGCCGGGTGGCGGTCATCACCGGTGCGGCGAGCGGCATCGGCCTGGCCACCGCGCGGCGGCTGCGGGCAGAGGGCGCGACGATCGTCGTCGGTGACATCGATCCCAAGACCGGGGAGCCGGTGGCCGACGAACTCGACGGGCTCTTTGTCGCCGTGGATGTCTCCGACGAGGGCCAGGTGGACAACCTCTTCGACGCCGCGGCGGCGGCCTACGGCTCGGTGGACATCGCGTTCAACAACGCCGGCATCTCCCCGCCCGACGACGACCTGATCGAGAACACCGAACTGCCCGCCTGGCAGAAGGTGCAGGACGTCAACCTCAAGAGCGTGTACCTGTGCTGCCGGGCGGCGCTGCGCCATATGGTGCCCGCCGGCAAGGGATCGATCATCAACACCGCCTCGTTCGTCGCCGTGATGGGGTCGGCCACCTCGCAGATCTCCTACACCGCCTCCAAGGGCGGCGTGCTGGCGATGTCGCGGGAACTCGGGGTTCAGTTCGCGCGGCAGGGCATCCGCGTCAATGCGCTGTGCCCGGGGCCGGTGAACACCCCACTGCTGCAGGAACTTTTCGCCAAGGATCCCGAGCGGGCGGCCCGCCGGCTGGTGCACGTGCCGATGGGCCGGTTCGCCGAGCCCGAGGAGCTGGCCGCCGCGGTGGCTTTCCTGGCCAGTGACGACTCGTCGTTCATCACCGGCGCCACCTTCCTGGTCGACGGGGGCATCAGCGGCCACTATGTGACTCCGCTGTAGCGATGAGACATGGCAGCTGACCCTGACCCCGGGCGCGTGCCGGCCAGCGAGGCATTGTTGCGGCCGGTCCGGCTCGGCAACGCCTTCGAGGAGACTGTCGAGCGGCTGCTGTCGACCATCCGGCTGGGTGTGCTGCGCCCCGGTGAATGCCTGCCCCCGGAGCGGGAACTGGCGGTGCGCCTCGGGGTGAGCCGCGACACCCTGCGCGACGCCCTGCGCTCGTTGTCGGAGGCCGGCTACGTGGTGGCCCGCCGCGGCCGCTACGGCGGGACCTTTCTGGCCGAGCGGCTGCCTGCACCGACCGGGGAGGGCGTGGGTGCGACCCGCGCGGAGATCGACGATCTGTTGCGGCTGCGGGAGATCCTGGAGGTCGGCGCGGCGAGGATGGCCGCGGGGCGGACGCTGACGGCCGCCGAGCGCGACGACCTGTGGTCGAGGGTGGCTGAGGTGCGCGGTGCTTCGCCGGAGGACTATCGGCGGCTGGACTCGCGGCTGCACCTGGCTATGGCGGAGGCGGCGGGCTCACCGTCGTTGGTGCCCCTCGTGGCCGAGAACAGAATGAGGGTCAACGCCCTGCTGGATCAAATCCCGTTGCTGCAGCGCAATATCGCGCATTCCGATGAACAGCATGAGGTGATCGTGAAGGCCATTCTCGACGGGGACCCGGAACGGGCTGCCGGGGCGATGCTGACCCACCTGGCCGGGTCAGCGGCGCTGCTGCACGGCTTCCTGGACTGAGGCTGTCATCGCAGCAGCGTTGTGCTGCCGTTCCACCAGTACGTGATAGCGACGGTCGCCGGCCCGGGTTCGCCGTCGCCGCGGCATCATCGCGCCACGGTTGGTCTCACCGCGGTGCCGGCGGGTGATGGTGAGGGTGCCGGTGGGGCGGAACAGCGTGCTTCCCGGCGCCGTGCGGTAGGTGTGGCCGGACGGTGATGTCCAGATGACCGTGCCGTCGGGGAGCTGTTCGTCATGCCAGCCGTTGGGCCCGCACCAGAAAGTCTTGAGCAAGTGGTGTTTTCGGCATGCGAGTTTGAGGTTGGACGCATGCGTCGGGCCACCCAGGTCATAGGGAATCGTGTGATCGATATCGCAGAACTCGGCGGGTTGATGGCAACCCGGGAACCGGCATGTCAGGTCGCGGCATCGGATGAAGTCCGCCAATGCCCGCGACGGCCGATAGCGGGGCTCCGGCGGGCTCTCGCCGGGGTGAATGAGAGGCCGAAGTTCGGCGAGACCGCGGCTCGCAAGGTCGGCGAGGACCTCGGCCGCCACTGGGGTGCCGCCGATGATCTGACCGAAGCCCACCGGTCGGGCTGAGGGGCGGTAGGGCCGGGCCTCGCTGAGGATCTCGATCAGCCGCGCCCGACTGGTGATCTGCTCGCATTTGGGATCCTCGGGGCGCTCGCCGTGCAACTCGACGGGTTCTGCGCTGTCGATCACCGATGCCTCGGCGACCACATGGATGACCACCGCCGGCGTCGAATCAGTCTGGGTGGCTTGGCATTCCCGCAATCCACACGCGCACGCCAGGTTCTGCTGGCCGGCGGCCAGCGCTCCCAGCGCGTCGGCCCGGCGTTGTTCGAAGGTCCTGGGGTCGTTGTCGCAGACGCCGCGTGCCAGCGCCGTCAGGCGGCGGTCCAGCAGGGTGGCGTCCGTCGTCTGCAGCTCGCCGGACAGATAGGACGTGCCGCGTCCGTGGTTGATCTCGACGTGGCGTCCGCGGGCTTGCGTCTCGGTGCGTCGGCGCGCATCGGGGTCGTGGTGCTCGACGATCTTGTCGATGGTCGTCTGCATGGCGTGCACCGACAGCGGTCCCCAACCGATGATGGT
>WBZO01004000.1_pt1 | contig 16370 bp, 17 predicted proteins | sample 5204261 | NCBI WGS metagenome assembly WBZO01 (sample SAMN12412400, study PRJNA552823) | activated sludge metagenome | isolation source: activated sludge from anammox sidestream of wastewater treatment plant... | place: USA: North Carolina | collected 2017-09 | reverse complement strand
TTCTAACCCTCCAACCCTCCAATCCTCTAACCATCTACACATCCAAACATCTAACCCTCTAACCCTCCAGCCCTCCAGCCCTCTAACCTTCTAACCCTCCAACCCTCTACAAAAAGGGTAACCTCGACTAAATTGGTTACCATTCTTATATCTGCAATTTTTAGTGCCGTTGGATAAACATCGTTTGTAGATTGTGAATCCATTATATTTTATAAACCTTGTAGTCAAAAGTCGCAAGAGAATATTAAAAACTTTGACAACTCTTTAAATTTACTATAAATTGTATAAACATAAAGAAGTATTAGGATAAACGTGAAGGGGGGACACTGATTCGTTAATTCTAAAATTCAATAAACAACTTCTTAAGAAAGGTGCATATGAAGACAATTGAATGGGACAGCTTAGTGCTGATCATGTATAAAGACATGAAATATTTAAAGAGGATAAATGAGGGACAGTCTTTCCATGGGAAAGGTGGAATGTTGAATTATGCTGATCTGATAGGAAAGACATATGGTATCAGATTTGGACAATATGAGATATTTGAGCCGTCTTTGGAAGACATTGTAATGTATGGGCTTAAGAGGGAAACCCAGATTGTCTTTCCAAAGGATGCGGCTTTTATCTGTTTTAAGCTTGGGCTGAAAAACGGTTCAAAGGTTGTTGAGATTGGTACCGGAAGCGGTGTGCTTACCTTTTTGTTTTCGAGATTGGTGGGCTCAACTGGTAAGGTTGTTTCTTTTGAAAAAGAGGAAAGACATTTTAGAAACGCAAAAAAGAATATAAAGACCTTTGCTGAATGGGACAATATCGAGCTTTATCACGACGATACAGTTGATTGTAAGGAAGATGGATTTGATGCTGCATTCATAGACGTGAGGGAGCCGTGGATGCACTTTGAAAAGGCATTTAACCTGTTAAAGGAAAGCGGTCTAATTGGTATGATTGTTCCTACGGCAAATCAGGTAACTGATATCTTAAAAGAGGTACCCGGTTTTTTTGGCGACATAGAGGTGCTGGAGCTTTTGCAGAGAAAATACAAGACAGTGGCGGAGAGGGTAAGACCCTTTGACAGAATGGTTGCCCATACAGGCTACCTTATCTTTGGTAGGAAATTGCGAATGGATACAGCTTGAATTTTGAGCGTTACCGATTTTGTTTTGATTAATGTTTCAAAGCTGTATTTATGGGGGTGTTTTTATTGAAGGATCAAGAAAAATCCAAGGTTCAACTCATCGCTGAATTAAAAAGATTGCGTCAGCGCATTCTCAATTTAGAGATGTCTGAAAAAAAACATAAACAAATAGAAAATGCTTTAAGGGAATCAGAGGAAAAATATCGGGCACTCGTAAACGGTGCAAGTGATGCAATAGTTATAGTTGATGAAAATGACAATATATTTGAAGCAAATAGGAAGATGGAGGAACTTCTTGGATATCTGAAGGGTGATCTCATAGGTAAAAACATTATAGATGTTCATCCAGTTGATGAACTTAAGAGAACGGTAGCAGCTTTCAAAGATATAATCAAGAGTGGCGAGGGTGTATTATACAATGCCTTTGCGCTTGCCAAAGACGGACGGGTTATACCTGTCGATATTACTGGCAGTGTTGTCAGGTACTCAGGGAGAGCTGTAATGCAGGGCATCTTCAGAGATGTCTCCGAAAGGAAGGCGTCAGAAGAAAGATTACTTGCAAGCAAAAAGAGATATCACCTGCTCCTCGATGCACTGCAGGAAGGTATTTGGGCGATCGATGAGCATTCAAACACGGTGTTTGCAAACACACATATGGCTGAAATGCTTGGATATACAGTGAATGACATGATCGGAAAACATGCCTTTTCGTTTATTAGTAAAGAGTATATCGATTTCTTTGAACATAAAAATGAACAACGCAAAAAAGGCATAAAGGAAAGATTCGATCTTGGGCTTGTTAAAAAAGACGGCAGGACCATTTATGTTCTGATTGAATCTGCCCCGATTTTTGACGACGAGGGGAATTTCAGGGGTTCTATCGCAGGTATAACCGATATCACTGAGAATAGAAGGATTATGAAGGAATATGTGAAATCGGAGGAGAAGTTCCGTAATATATTTGATAAGTCGCCAATGGGTATATTCCAGTCAACAATTGACGGTAAATTTATCAGTGTCAATCCTGCCCTTGCCCGTATGCTTGGATATGGATCAGCACAGGAGGTTATTAGTTCGATATCCGATATTTCAAGGCAGATCTATGCAAACCCGAAACAGTGTGAAGAGTTTGTTAAAATAATGAGGATGAAACCTGATGCTGCAAGGTTTGAAGGCCAGTTCATCAGGAAGGATGGGAGCGTATGGTCGGGTAAGCTTACGATTCGTATTATAAGCGATGAAAACAACATACCGCATCATCTGGATGGCTTTGTAGAGGATATCACCAAACAGAAAGAAACTGAAGAAAAGCTCAAACAGGCAATGAAACGCCTGAGCATGTTGTCGCGAAGGCTTTTGGAGGTGCAGGAAACCGAAAGACGTCATATAGCACGTGAACTGCATGACGAAATAGGTCAGGCTTTAACAGCAGTTAAAATCAACCTGCAGGCGGTTGAGCGTGCCGGCAACAAGAAATCGACAATGATACCGATACAGGAATGCATCAGGGTTGTTGATAGATTACTTCAACAGGTGCGCAATCTGTCAATCGAACTTCATCCTTCTATACTTGATGATCTTGGTCTTGTAGCCGCATTAAGATGGTATGTCGATTGGCTATCTCAACAAAGCATAATGAAAGGCAGTTTTGTGACAAACCTTACAGAAGAGCGCTTATCTTCTGTCCTTGAGTTAACCTGTTTTCGTGTTGCACAGGAGGCCTTGACAAATGTTGTGCGTCACGCGAGGGCGAAAAACATTATCGTCGAGTTAGAAAAGAAAGGGGGACACATTCATCTAAGGATAATTGATGATGGCGTAGGTTTTGATGTTGCAAATGCCCGAGCGGATGCTATTAAAGGATACAGCCTTGGTTTACTTGGCATGGAAGAAAGGATTTCCCTTGTCAAAGGTTTTTTAGAGCTTAAATCTGTGATAGGAAAAGGCACTGAAGTAAACGTGATTTTACCTTATGAAAAAAATAAGAATATTACTCGTTGATGATCATAAGCTGGTAAGGGCAGGTATCAGATCCTTACTAGAAAAGATACCAGGGATAGAGGTGGTTGGAGAGGCAAGCAACGGCCGAGATGCTTTGAAACTGGTAAAACAGTTAAGACCGGAAGTTGTTTTGATGGATATCGCCATGACACAGATGAATGGGATTGAGGCAACAAGACATATAAAGAGGATACATAAAGATGCCAGGGTGATTATTCTTTCGATGTACTCTAACGAGGAATATGTTCTACTGTCTTTACAAGCCGGCGCTTCGGGTTATCTTCTCAAAGATGCTGCTACCCTGGAGTTGGAGTTTGCTGTAAGGGCGGTGGCTCGCAATGAGGTTTATTTAAGCCCAGGAGCTTCAAGGCATGTTGTGGAATCATACAAAAAACGCACCTTGACTGAGGGACAAGCTGTTGAACAATTGACAAATAGGCAGCGGGAGATTTTACAACTTATTGCAGAAGGTCGAACAACAAAAGAGATAGCTTCAATACTTGGTGTTGCGGTTAAAACAGTTGAATCGCATAGGACCCAGATGATGAATCGCCTTGATATACACGATATTGCAGGTCTTGTAAGGTATGCCATAAGGGTTGGTTTGGTTGAACCGCATTAAGGGTTTTTATTTTTGAAATTAAGGTAATTAACCTATTTTTTTATTGAGCTAAGAGTTGTATCTTCATACGAGATGATAAGAACAATATTGGTTGATGACAGTGATGTTTTTCTTGAATCTGTTGAATATTTTATGTCGACATTCCCTTATATTAAGGTAGTTGACAAAGCGGCATCGGCAAAAGATGCTATCGAAAAAATTGAAAAATATAAGCCCGACCTTGTCCTTGTTGATATTGATATGCCAGTTATGAATGGAATTGAAGTTACCCGTCATATTAAGAAGAAGCCGGATTCACCTTTTGTCATTATCGTTTCTTATCACAATGGTGACGAATATGAAACTCTGGCAAAAGATGCCGGCGCAGATGGTTTTGTAACGAAAGCTGATTTTGCATTGAATGCTATGCAGATTATCGAAAGTATGCTTTTGTTAAAAGAGAAGGTTAAACAATGAAAGATCATTTCCCCTCCCCATCCCCCTCCGTACTTAGCCATACACCTACCTCCCCCCCCTGTAGGTGGCTAAAGGACAATTTTTGGGGAGGGGGTCTAATAAATCAATTGTTAGTTGAAGTTAGATAGCAGACAACTCACAGGGTCAGAATTTTTAGTAATAGAGGCATTTCAACATCAGTTTTTAAATCTTTTTAGTAGCCCCTAAACAACCCGCCTTTTAATCATTTACAGGAAGACAAAGGTCTTTAATTGTAAAACTTCATCCAGTGGATATGTTCCAGATAGGTTTAATGACTACATTTTTAGGTTTTTGTTCTCTTATCCTGGGTTTTTTGGATACAAAAATTAAGTTTTATGCTTTTCCGATGATAATTAAGATGTTATATTAACATTGTTGCTGTGATTGGGGTTTAAAAATTGCGTTAAATTGTTTGAAAAGGAGGTGGAACATGTCTGTTTTGTTAATCCAAAACTGGGATATTATCCAGGGTAAAGAAGATGAATATACAAGATATGTTAACGATATTTACCTTCCGGAAATTACCACACTCGGTTTTATCCCTGTGGGGGGATATTATGTTGAGGTTGGCTTTGGACCGAGAATTCTCGCTGTATTTTCATCGGAGAGCCTTGATGACATTTCGAGGATTATTGCTGGTAAGGATTTCAGAGCTATTACCCTAAAATTAAAGAATTTTGTATGTAACTACAGGAACACAGTTTTAGAGTCTACTGGATCGGTCAAAAGGGCCAAATACCCTATCCAGAAAGGTGTATGGAAATATAATCAATACTATGATTTAAGACCGGGAGTAAAAAGTGCCTATGCCAATTTTGTGATAAATGAACATTTACCGACTATGAAGAAGATAGATTTTCTCGAGGTAACTGGAGGATGGAATGTTTTGCTGGGAGGTTTTTGTGAGATTATTGCGGAATTTACATTTAAAGATCCAGAAGACATTGGACGCCTGATGAAAAATGAGGATTTTCGAAGGGTTACACGCAAGCTTAAAAATGAATTTGTAACAAACTATTCAAACCGTGTCTTAAGGAGTACTGAGAGTTTCGACGAACCTAAATGGTTCAAGTTATAGCTTAACCATATGTATTTTTCACTATAGTGAATTTATATTAGTGCCGTAAAATTATGTTCCGCAAAAAAATGAATTTTAAAGTAGCTAAGTTATTATGCGGTATAAATATGATTCTAACTTTGTGAAATATTTAACATTTATGTTATAGTTCATTATGATAAACATATTTTTAACAATTATTGTTGACAACATTTTTGTAATTGTGCTAAACAAAATACATTGAAATAATAAACTAAGTTTTATTGGATATGACATATGGATTCTATTAACCTCAGTAACAAGACTGATTGGAGTTTTATAGAAGAGGTTGCTGAAAAAAGCGGCCAAAACCCCTCGTTATGCTATCAATGTGGTAATTGTACGGCCGGATGCCCTTATAGCCATTTCTTTGATTATCCTGTGAGTCAGATCATGAGGTTGCTTCAGGCTGGTCAAAAGGATACGATATTAAATTCCAAGGCAATATGGCTTTGCGCTACCTGCGAGACCTGCACTACAAGATGCCCTTGTGAAATAGATGTTGCCCACATAATGGATACGCTTCGCATTATTGCCAGAAGGGAAAATAGAGTGTCTGAAAAGGATATAAAGACATTTTACGATGCCTTTCTTAGTTCAGTAAAGCAGTTTGGAAGGCTTTATGAAGTCGGTACACTTCTTACCTACAATCTTAAGTCTGGTAATATTATGACAGATGCAGACTTGGGGCCAAAGGTGATGAGTCACAATAAGATTCACTTTTTCCCACGCAGTATAAAAGGAAAAGACCAAGTAGCAAAAATTTATGAAAGATATCAAGATAAGGCTAAAAAACATGGCTGAACGTGAATATGCATATTTTTCAGGTTGTTCTCTCGAAGGAACAGCAAGCGAGTACGATGCTTCTGTAAGGGCAGTGTTAAAAGAGCTTAACGTTCGCTTTAGGGAACCGGATGATTGGAGTTGTTGCGGATCAACCCCGGCACACACGGTTGATCATGTTTTTGCAGCAGCGCTTGCAGCAAGAAATCTAAGGCTTATTGAAAAGATCGGTCTTGACACGGTTATAGCCCCGTGTCCAGCTTGTATGACCGCATTTAAAAAGGCTCAACATAGCATGACAGAGAGTGAGATATTCAAGAACAAGGTGAATGAACTCCTTGATGAGCCTTATAACTGTGGTGTTGAGTCTAAGTCAGCACTTCAGGTGCTCTTTGAGGATGTTGGCCTTGATGCGATTGCAGAAAGGGTTACACATGCACTTCCAGGACTTAAAGTGGCTCCTTATTATGGCTGTATTTTAAATAGACCGCCGGAGATTGCAAAGTTTGATGACCCTGAAAATCCAATTTCTATGGATAAGGTTCTTATGGCTGCTGGCGTTGAAGTGACTAACTTTGCATTTAAACTTGAATGCTGCGGTGCGGCCTTTGGTGTTGCAAAAAGGGAAATGGTGAATCAGCTTACATATAAGGTGCTGTCTATGGCCTTAGACTCAGGTGCAAACTGTATTGCTGTTGCATGCCCTCTTTGTCAGCAGAACCTTGATTTGCGTCAGGAACAGGTCAATAAAACAATGGGGTCAAATTTAAATATTCCTATTTTATATTTTACACAGATACTCGGTCTTGTTTACGGTCTTCCACCAAGGGAGATTGGAATAGACAAACTTGTTGTTAGTGCTGATGATATAGTTTATTCAAGAATTACAGTAGAGGAAATGAGAAAAAGGGCTGAGTTAGAGGCACAGGCTAAGGCTAAAAAACCTGAAAAAAAGATTGCTAAAGAAGAAGTTAAAACAGAGGAGAACGAATAGATGCGGGTTGGCGTTTTTATCTGCCACTGTGGAAGCAACATTGCTGGTACTGTTGATGTTGCAAAAGTAGCTGAAGAGACAAAGAAATTACCTGGCGTTGTATATTCAACCACCTATATGTACACATGTTCAGAGCCAGGCCAGGAGGAGATACAGAAGGCTATAAAGACAGAGAATCTTGATAGAGTTGTTGTAGCCGCCTGTTCTCCACGTATGCATGAATTGACTTTCAGGCGTACGGTTGCAAAGGCTGGCCTTAACCGTTATTTCTTTGAACAGGCAAATATCAGAGAGCACATATCCTGGATAGGCACAGACAAGGAATTAAACACAAATAAGGCCATAGAGGCTGTTAGAATGGCGGTTGAAAAGGTAAAGCTGAATAAGCCGCTTTTCTCATCATCTTTCAAAATCAATAAAAGAGTGCTTGTTATTGGAGGCGGAGTTGCTGGTATGCAGGCAGCCCTCGACTGTGCGGACGGAGGTCTTGAGGTACTTCTTGTTGAGAAGAGTCCAAGCGTCGGCGGCATGATGTCGCGTCTCGATAAGACCTTTCCTACTATAGATTGTTCGATTTGTATACTCGGCCCCAAAATGGTCGATGTTGCACAACACGAAAAGATTAAACTCTATGCCTATTCAGAGATTGATGAAATCAAAGGATATGTCGGAAATTATCAGGTTAAGATACGCAAAAAGGCTACATATGTAGATTGGAACAAATGCACAGGTTGTGGTGCATGCATGGAAAAGTGTCCTTCAAAAAATTCTTATGACCACTTTAATTTTGGTATTGCACCTACGCGAGCGATAAACATACCTTTCCCACAAGCAATTCCAAAAAAGGCCAAGATTGACCCTGAATATTGTCGCCAGTTTACAAAAGGTAAATGCGGTGTTTGTGCAAAGATTTGTCCGACAAAGGCGATAGACTATGAAATGCAGGATGAGATTGTTACTGAAGATGTAGGCGCAATAATTGTTGCAACTGGCTACAGCCTTATAGATATGGAGAAGCTTCCTGAATATGGCGGTGGAAGGTACCCTGATGTTATATCTGGTATTCAGTATGAGCGTTTACTGAATGCATCTGGTCCTACCTCAGGTCACATCGTGAGACCGTCTGACAATGCTGAGCCCAAGACTGTTGTTTTTGTAGCCTGTGCCGGTTCACGCGATAAATCCATAGGTATTCCGTATTGTTCAAATTTCTGCTGTATGTATATCGCAAAACAGGCGATTCTTACAAAGGACCATATACCTGATTCTCAATCATATGTGTTTTATATGGATATCCGCTCGCCTGGCAAGGGATACGATGAGTTTACCAGACGTGCACAGGAAGAATATGGCGTAAAATACATAAGAGGTCGAGTGTCAAGAATTTATCCGAAGGGTAATAAGATGGTGGTTAGAGGCGCAGATACGCTGCTTGGGACTCAGGTTGAGGTTGAAGCGGATCTGGTCGTTCTTGGAACCGCAGTCATTTCGAATGCTGATGCTGGGCACATGGCTGAGAAGCTCCATATTTCATACGATACATTTGGATTTTATGTAGAGGGCCATCCAAAATTAAGACCTGTTGAAACCAATACATCTGGTGTCTTCCTTGCAGGTGCATGTCAGGGGCCAAAAGATATTCCAGCATCTGTTGGTCAGGGTAGTGCTGCTGCAAGTAAGGTGCAGGCTCTTTTTTCGAAAGATATGCTTGAATCTGATCCTGCTGTGGCAAAGGTCAATATAAATGCATGTGTTGGATGCCTAAAATGTGTGGGTACGTGTCCTTTCCAGGCTATTAAGGAGAAGGAGTTGCGGGATGGTCGGATTGTTGCTGACGTTATCGAAACAGTATGTGCTGGGTGCGGTGTTTGTACTTCCACATGTCCATGCGGGGCAATACAGTTGCAACACTTCACTGACAATCAGATCTTAGCGGAGGTTAATGCCATATGCCTGAAATAGCTTCCCAGGAATTGAGGGTTGTTGGGTTTTTATGTAACTGGTGCTCCTACGGTGGTGCTGATACCGCCGGCGTAAGCCGTTTTAAACAGCCCACTGATTTACGAATAATAAGGGTTCCTTGCTCGGGTAGGGTCGATCCGCTCTTTGTCGTTAAAGCACTTCTGAATGGAGCAGATGGTGTGCTTGTGTCGGGATGCCACCCGAGAGATTGCCACTATTCAGACGGAAACTTTTATGCGAGAAGAAGACTTGAAATGCTGAAAAAACTTTTACCTTTTCTTGGCATAGAAGAAAAGAGATTTCATTATACATGGGTTTCTGCGTCAGAAGGGGCACGATGGCAGCAGACCGTGACAGATTTTACAAAACGTATCCATGAATTGGGACCACTACATGCGAAAAAGGAGGTTACTCCTTGATTTCTCAGAAACTTCAAGACGCAATTGCAGGCGTTTCCGATAAAGTAGATGTAGTAATTGCATATCAGCAGGGTTTCGATAAACTGCATGCTACACCTTGTTTTATGACAACGCCCGAAGAGATTAAAAATGTGATATGGAATCCATTATGTGTACATAATCTGACGAGCTATTTACCTTCCTTAAAGAAAAAGAAGGTGGCTGTTTTAGCTAAAGGATGCGATAGCAGGACTATTTTGCAATTCATTCAGGAAGGTTTGATAAACAGGGAGAATGTAACAATAATCGGTATCCCCTGTAGTGGTGTTATAAGTGTTAACAAGATTTTACAGGCGATTAACCACGAACCTGTCGAGGATGTTAGCTTCGACGAAAAGGGTAATATTACTGTAAAGACCTCAAAAGGCGAAAAAACGTTTTCTCTTCAGGATGTTTGCCCTGATAAGTGTAAAACGTGCAGGTTTCCAACGCCGATTGTATACGATGTGCTTGTTGGTGATCCAATTGAATCGAATAAAACTTATGACGATGCTTATGCTGATATTAAGGAATTTGAGAACAAGCCCATTGAAGAGCGATTGAAATACTGGGAAGGTGAGTTTGATCGTTGTATAAGGTGTTATGCATGCAGAAACGCCTGCCCTATGTGTGTATGCCAGGATAGCTGCATAGCGGAGACACGCGACCCACATTGGATAAGCCAGCGTGCCACGCTCTCAGAAAAATTTATGTTTCATATGATACATGCACTTCACCTTGCAGGAAGGTGTGTCGAATGTGGTGAATGTGAGAGGGTATGTCCTATGAATATACCGGTGAATAAGCTAAAAAGAAAGATCAATCTCGATATGAAAGAACTGTATAATTATGAGCCTGGCGTTACCCCAGAGGATAAACCTCCTATGTATACATTTAATGTCGATGAAGTAACAATAAAGGAGCATAAAATTTAATGGCTGAAACAGGCTTTATCCAAAAGGAAAAACTGAATGATTTTATAAAGGAGTTGTCAAAGGATGCGGTTGTTTATGCCCCGTGTCTTGAAGGTGATACAGTTCTATTCAAGGCTTTTGATGCTGACAAAACAGTTTGTCTTGACAGACCAGCAAACAATCCACCGAAATTGGCGATATTTCCTCAGAGCGAGACGCTCTTTAATTTCACATACATAAAGGACACTGAAGACCCTAAAAAAATGTCTGTCGAAATTAAGGCAAATACAGAATTTCCAAAGGCTGTAATATTTGGATCGAGGCCATGTGATGCCAATGGCTTTTTAATTTACGACAGGGTTTATATAGATACGAACACGCCAGATCCATACTATATGGGCCGTAGAGAAAAAACAACTATTGTTACATTGTGTTGTAATGCTCCATCACCTGGGTGTTTTTGTGTGGCGGTTGGAGGAGGTCCTGCGAACAACGAAGGATCGGACGTGCTTATTACAGAGCTTGAAAAGGGTTATTTTGTAGAGGCAGTCACAGAAAAGGGAAAGGCGGTTCTTAATGCGCCACAGGTTGAAAGCGGTGCATCTTACGCAGACGAAGCCCATAAAAAACAGCTCGAATCGAAAAAGCTCGTAAAAAATCCTTTTGGAAAAGACTGTCAGCCGGAAATATCAATGTCGCTTTTTGATAGCGATGAGTTCTGGGAAAAGTACTTGAGCAAATGTCTTAGTTGCGGTGCATGTACCTATTTATGCCCAACATGCTATTGTTTTAATATAACGGATGAGCAAATGCTTAACAACGGCGAGAGAATAAGAAGTTGGGATGGATGTATGTTCCCGCATTTTACATTAGAAGGTAGTGGTCATAACCCAAGGCCGACTAAATTTAAACGGTTCAGAAACAGGGTAGGGCATAAGTTTGTTTATTATCCCGAAAAATACAACGGTGTTATCGCTTGTTGTGGTTGTGGAAGATGTATTAGATACTGTCCGGTCTCTGTTGATATCAGTGAGGTTGTCTCATATCTTAGAGGTTCTCAGCCTGATGTATCAAGTGGAACTAAGGAAAATGCTGTGACCGATACCGTAAAACAGGAGCAGAAATAATGACAGAGAATATTAACCCTTATCTCCCTGACTTAGCTACTGTAACAAAGGTCATAGAAGAAACACCAAATATAAAATCATATCAGGTTGTATTCGATGACCCTGAGAAGATGAAAACTTTCAAGTATGAGCCTGGACAAGTTGGGCAATTATCTGTTTTTGGTGTTGGAGAATCTACTTTTGTCATTAATTCTCCTCCCACAAGAATGGATTATTTGCAATTCAGTGTTATGAAGGTTGGCGAAGTGACATCTGTATTGCATGAACTTCATGAAGGTGACCAGATTGGGGTGCGGGCACCTCTCGGAAACTGGTTTCCGTATGAAGATATGAAAGGCAAAAAGATACTTTTCATAGGTGGTGGAATAGGGTTGGCGCCACTGAGAACCCTGATTCTTTTTATGCTCGACAACAGGGCTGATTATGGTGATATTACAATTCTCTACGGTTCAAGAACGCCGCCTGACCTTTGCTACAAAGACGATCTGAATGAATGGGAAGCACGGTCAGATGTTAATCTTATCCTAACTGTGGATAATGAATATCCCGGATGGAACAAGCGTACGGGTTTTGTACCGACCGTTCTGAATGAGATTGCCCCTTCACCAGAGGGTACCATCGCCATTACTTGTGGGCCGCCAATCATGATCAAGTTTGTGCTTCAGAACCTTGCTAAACTGAACTTCAAAGATGAAAACATCATAACAACGCTCGAAGCAAGGATGAAGTGCGGCATAGGCATATGTGGACGATGCAATATCGGTTCAAAATACATATGTAAAGACGGTCCTGTATTTTCCCTTGCACAACTAAAAGAATACCGCGCAGAAATTTAAAAATTCGGTTGGTTACCGAAATTAGATCGTCGACTGAATATTTTTTCAACACCATAATATCGTGTTTTTGCGATTCTTCCCAGATATTATTTATGTGTACAAAATGCCGCTGTACATTAATCTTTTCCTTGACAAGCCTTGTTCTTTATTGTTCTATTAAAGCATTTAAACAACTAAGGGGTTGTGGGGCTTAAGGGTCGAGTGTTTGAAAACTGAAGCTCTCGATCTCTTAATCCTATTAACTTATCGACTCTTAACCGGGAGAACATAATGAAAAAAATTGGGATTGTTGGCACGGGTTCGTATCTTCCTGAAAAAGTCATGACAAACTTTGATATTGAAAAGTTTTTAGACACGTCAGATGAATGGATATATACGAGGACAGGCATAAAAGAAAGAAGAATTGCAGATGCTGACCATAGTACATCCGATTTATGCAAGGTGGCTTCGGAGAGGGCTATGCAAGCAGCAGATGTTAAGCCTGAAGATATTGACCTCATTATACTTGCTACTATAACACCTGATACACATTGCCCAGCAGGCTCTAATTGGCTTGAGGCCAAGTTGAAGTGTAACAACGCTGTTTCATTTGATATAACAGCGGCATGTTCCGGTTTTATTTTTGCACTGCATGTGGCTGACAAGATGATAAGATGCGGCGTAAACAAGAATGTGCTTGTAGTAGCCGGCGAGATTATGAGCAGGGTCGTGAACTGGAAGGAAAGAGAAAGCTGTATACTTTGGGGTGATGGAGCTGGGGCTGCAGTAATAACAGAAACCGATGAAGGTGCTGAGATAATGTCTACACACATCCATACCGACGGTGAAAATGGTGATACACTGCTTATGCCCGGCGGTGGTTCTAAAACAACCCCGATATCTTACGAGAGTGTTGATAAAGGGAAGCATTTTTTGAAGATGATTGAGGCGAACAAGTCTTTTAAGGTTGCTGTAAGCCGGTTTGCAGAAGCATGCGAGGAGGCTGTCGCCACAAATGGTTATACGATCGATGATGTTGATGTGATTGTACCTCATCAGGCAAACTTGAGGATTCTGCAAGGAATGGCAAAAAAATTAAAGGTTCCCATGGAAAAGGTCTATATGACAATCGAAAAATATGGTAATATATCGTCTGCTACTGTGCCAATTGCCCTTGATGATGCTGTAAGAAATGGAACAATCGACAAAGATAAACTTGTTTTACTCACTGCCTTTGGTGGGGGATTGACATGGGGTAGTTCTTTGATACGCTGGTAAAAGTTTTTATGTAAATTGTTGTAAGATAGGAGGGATGGCTGAGTGGCCGAAAGCGGCGGTCTTGAAAACCGTTGGACGTTCACGCGTCCCGTGGGTTCGAATCCTACTCCCTCCGCCAACTTTCAAATAAAACAACATTTTTTAATTTTTTCAGGTTTCACAACGATTATTCAAATCCCATAACCATTCACTGGTAAATGCCACATAAAACACCTGTAACATCAAGACATAACAGGTACAAAAATGATCATCCCATTTTGCAGGAAGATTATTTATAGCAGAGTAAGTAGGGTTCTCCATTTTGTGGGAGGGTGATGGGACACCTTGTCATGGCTCACACTACGGGTACGTTCGTTTCAAATGCAGTTTTCGGGTACAACTCCTGATAAATATGAGACAATACAGATACATGTTGCTGGGCAATACAGACGGCAAGAATCCGCAGGAAGGATAGGAAAAGCAGAAAAGGTAAAAATTCAAGTTATGCAAAAGTCCCGAATAGATTGACAAAAAGGTTAAAAAATTATAAAAGGTTAAAATAATTGGATACAATTAAAAATGTTTTCCTTTGATTACATAAAGATTGCCCAATATAAGTTTACATTTATTCCAGATGACTTCATCATCATGCCGGAAAAGGGTAAGGGCAATGTAATAAGGGGTGCATTTGGAACAACTTTAAAAAGAATATGCTGCATAAATCAAAATCTGGTTGATTGCAAAGATTGCCTTGATAGATCAAGATGTGCTTACCACTTTATATTTAATCCTGTTAACCTAATAAGCCAAAAGAGAATGAGAGATACGCCCAGAGGGTTTGTGGTTAAGCCTCCCCTTGCCCTTAGAACTGAATATACAAAGGAAGTTCCTTTTGTTTTTTATATGGTCCTTGTAGGCAAGTTGATAGATTTTATTCCCTGGTTGATAGTGCCTATGAGTGAATTGGGTAAATTTGGAATAGGTAAAAACAGGAGAAAATTTATCCTGGGAGACGTGTCAATGGTTTTCGATGATATAAACTTGTCATTATATGACCCCAAGACCCGTATTTTTAAAAATCATGGAGATTATATAACAGGTGAGTCAATCTTAAAAAAGGCTGAGAAATTATCAAAGTATAGAATTACTATGGAATTTCTAACGCCCACAAGAATAAAATACAATTTAAAAGGAACAAAAGGTTCAAGCACCCTTATTAAAGAGCCAGAATTTCATCATATTTTTAGGAGGCTATTGGGAAGGATAAGCTCTATCTCTCTTGCATATTTCGAAAAGCCTATAGACATTGATTATGAAGACTTAACAGGGAAGGCATTAAACATAAAAAAAATTGATGAAAATTTAAACTGGGTAGGGTTAACAAGAAAAAGTAAAACAGAATACGATAGATTTAATAGACACACAATCCATGACCAAAGCGGATTTGTGGGTAAAATGACCTTTGGAGGAGACTTTACAGAATTTCTCCCTTTCCTTGTCCTTGGAGAATATCTGCATGTGGGTGATGATACGGTTTTCGGAAATGGTTGGTATAGGTTGGTTAATGAGTAACAAAAAAATATAAATGGTTTACAGAAGCGAAGGGGTGGAAAAGGCAGAGGGTTTGAGACAGAAGACAGGAGACAGGAGAAGGTTGGAGGGTTGGAGGTTTAGCAAAAAATCAAGAAGCGAAGGATTCGAGGATTCAAGGGGTCAAGTGGAGGAATATAGAGGACTGGAAGGTTGGAGGGTTGGAGGGTTGGCTACCCATCTACACTTCCATACATTTAAACTTTTCAGAGAAAAAAGGGATAGCTACACATCTAACCTTCTAACCCTCCAGCCTTCTGCCTTTCTACACATCCAAACATCTAAACTTCTACAAAACGGGGTTATATGTTTTCAATCCTAAATCCTAAATGAATTTTCCCGCATGCTCAGCAACATTGTCATTCCCGCATGCTTTTAGCGGGAATCCAGTGTTTTTAAGTATCTTCTGGATGTCGGGTCAAGTCCGACATGACAAGATAGGTTGTTTTTTAAGGGGCTTCAAAAAAAAGCCGCCCCTTGGAAGAGAAAAAACATATGGATGGAGGTTTAGTTATGAAGAGCTATCGTAATGAACTGTGGTTTCATGCGCCCACGAGGAGGGCATTTATGAACATTACCCCTCAGGTAGAAGAATGCCTGAGAGAAAGTGGCATAAAAGAAGGTTTTATATTGGTGAATGCCATGCATATAACAGCCTCTGTATTTATAAACGATGATGAATCGGGCCTGCATGATGATTATGAAAGATGGCTTGAAGCGCTTGCACCCCATGAACCAGTAAGCCAGTATAAACACAACCGCACGGGGGAAGACAATGCGGATGCCCACCTCAAAAGACAGGTCATGGGCAGGGAGGTGGTAGTGGCAGTAACAGAGGGTAGGCTCGATTTCGGCCCCTGGGAGCAGATATTCTATGGAGAATTCGACGGAAGGAGGAAGAAGAGGGTGCTGGTAAAAATCATAGGGGAATAGCAAACATACAAAACTGCAACCGACTCAACGAGATAGGGTTTTATTTGAAATAACAGGGGGTAAAAATGGCAAATACCCAAAAATTAAGTGTAGTCATGGAAACAGTGATGCCTATATTTTTAGGTGGACTGGAGGTGGAAAATGCCTGATTTATCAGAGTTTCAGACACAAAACTTGATCTTGTTAATAGGTACCAACCCATTGCCAAACGAAGTAAACGCCATGAC
>WBZO01003998.1_pt1 | contig 16372 bp, 9 predicted proteins | sample 5204261 | NCBI WGS metagenome assembly WBZO01 (sample SAMN12412400, study PRJNA552823) | activated sludge metagenome | isolation source: activated sludge from anammox sidestream of wastewater treatment plant... | place: USA: North Carolina | collected 2017-09 | reverse complement strand
CAACGGCGCAACGGCCGGCGGCGGCCCCCGCGCCACCCGGCCAACAGGGCCATGCCCAGGCCGGCCATGACCAGCGTCGACGGCTCGGGGATGGTGGCGACCTGGACCGTGAAGTTGTCGAAGTTGGCTGCCCAGCCGTCCGGGGTGCTGAAGACGCGGAACCCCGCCGATCCCGGGCCGAGGAGCCGCAGCGCGCTTGTGTCGACCAGACCGAGCGTGGCGATCGGCGAGGAGAAGTCGCTGTTGAGCGAGGCCACCCCTGAGAGCCACACGCCGCCCTCGATGGTGTAGGCGGTGGCCTGGATGAAGATATTGGTCGAGGCGGGGATGCTGCTGGCGGGAGCGCTTCCCAAGAGGACCAGCGACCCGCCGTTGGCGCGGTACAACTCGGCCTGCGAGTTGGCCTTGTTGAGGCGGAACATGTAGTAGTCGCCGGATCCGGTGGCGCCGGTGATGTTGTTGGCCCGGAGGACCAGTCCGCTGGAGACGCCGCTGTCGGAGAGCCCGGTCCGCATCAGGGCGCTCACCATGACGTTTTCCCACGGGGCGGTCTGGGTGAAGGCCGGGAAATCCACGAAGGCCAGCGCGACTGCCGTGCCCGCCCCGCTGTCGTCGAACTGGTACTTTCGGCTGGTAACGCTCTGCGTCGCGCCTGTAACGTAGCTGGTCATGCGCGGCGCGGTGCCGGTCGAGTAGTCGTCGTACCAGAGAAGCGACGTGTTGCTCGTGGTCACGCTCAGATTGTCGAACACGGAGCGGCTCGCGGTGTTCGTGGTGTTGAGCGAACGATAGCCGACGCCGCCCGACCGGGTGATCGCACTGGTGGAAGTGTCGAGGTACTGCAGGTCCGCGATCCTCTGCGTCATGGCAGCGTCCTTGAACAACTCGGCGTGGACCAGCACCCGGTCGGTCTCCGGGTTGGGCACGTTCTCGATCGAGACGCGGAGCCAGCGGTTCGCCGCAGCGGCGATGGACTCGGTGGTGTTCGCGCTGGCGAGGCTGGTGCCCGCCCCGTTGTTGAAGCGGTACAGCACCAGGTTGTTGTTCTCCATGCGGACGTGGTAGAAATCGCCGCTCCCGCTGGCGCTGGTGATGTCGCGGGCGCGGAGGACAAGCCCGTTGACGTTGTTCGGGTGGCCGCTGAAGCGGGTCTGCGTGGTCACGGTCACGTCGCGCCAAGCTCCCGTGGCGATGGCGTCGGCGACGCTGTAGTACCCGACGGCATACCCGTTGGCCGAGCTCCGCTCCTGCTCATATTCGTTGGTGTCGATGGCGCTGTTCATGCCCGGGTCGGCGAAGGCCGTGAACCCGGTCGGCTGGGAGCCGTTGGCGCCCGTGAAATCGGTCGTGTAGAGCGTCACCGGCGCGGCCGAGGCGGACGGCGCGCCGGCCATCGGCAGCAGGGCGCCCAGGCCCAAGGCGATCAAGGTTGCAGTGCGGATCATGGCCATGACTCCGGGAATAGAGGAGGTGAAACGGAATGGCCGGAGGAGCCGGACCTCGAGCGTGCCGCGGCCCGAGGGGGCCCCTGTAGCTCATCATAAAAACACCGCGCGGCCACGTCAAACAAGCAGGTCGACCTGCCTAGCCCGGTTGACGGGGGCCATGCGGCCAACTGGAGGGGAAGCGATCCGGCCCTGTCTTGCCCCCGCCGCGAGGCATATACTGGACGTAGACGTAGGGTGGGCCAAGCGCAGCGCCGGCCCACCATCCATAAGACACAGGCCGGGCCGATCGCAGCGCCGGCCCACCATACCTGCCATGACCACTGCCACGACTTCGTCGGCCCTCGATTTCGCCCCTTACCGGTCGTTCGAAAACGACGAGTTGACCGCGCGCATCCAGGCGGTCCGCGCGGCCCTGGGGCCGCGCCTGCTGGTCCTGGGCCACCACTACCAGCAGGACGAGGTGATCGCCCTGTCGGACCTCCGCGGCGACAGCTACCAGCTCAGCAAGCTGGCGGCCGAGAGCCGCGAGTGCCGGGCGATCGCCTTTTGCGGGGTCCACTTCATGGCCGAGACGGCCGACATCCTGGCCAACCGGCCCGAGCGCCTGGCCGAGCGGGGCGGCGAGCGCGTGACCGTGGTCCTGCCCGACCTGGCCGCGGGATGCTCGATGGCCGACATGGCCGAGATCGAGCAGGTGGAGGACTGCTGGGAGCAACTCGGCGCGGTGATCGACACGGCCGACCTGATGCCGGTCACGTACGTCAACTCGGCGGCGAGCCTCAAGGCCTTTTGCGGCCGGCACGGCGGGATCGTCTGCACGTCGGCCAACGCCCGGGCGGTGCTCGAATGGGCGTTTGCCCGGCGATCGCGTGTGCTCTTCTTCCCCGACCAGCACCTGGGGCGCAACACGGCCCTCCGCATGGGCGTGGAGCCCGGGCAGATGCCCGTCTGGGACCCGCGCCGCGAAATGGGCGGCAACGCCGAGGAGGCCATCGCCCGGAGCCGCGTGGTCCTGTGGCGCGGGCATTGCAGCGTCCACCAGATGTTCCGGCCCGAGCACGTCGACCAGTTCCGCGCCAAGCACCCGGACATCAAGATCCTGGTCCACCCCGAGTGCATGAGGGAGGTGGTGGACAAGGCCGACGTGATCGGCTCGACGGGCCGGATCATCCGCGCGATCGAGGAGGCCCCGCCCGGCACGCGCTGGGCCATCGGCACGGAACTGCACCTCGTGAACCGGCTGAAGCACGAGCACCCGGAGCAGGAAATCCACTTTCTCTCGCCGGTCGTGTGCATGTGCGCCACGATGTACCGGATCGACCTGGCGCACCTCTGCTGGGCCGTGGAGAACCTGGCGGCAGGAACGCCGGTCAATGTGATCCGCGTGGACGACGCCACGGCCCGCTACGCCCTGGAGGCGCTTGCGCGGATGCTCGAGGTCGTGTAGGGGCGTGCAGAGTCTGCGCGGGGTGGGGGGGAGGCGCGAGAACCGCCCCACCGAAATCGAGAACCCGAGCACCGCGTCGCCTCCCGAGAGCGTGTTGCCAAGTTGACGGCTCTCGGGTGGGGCAAGCGGCCGGACGCCGCCGATCGAGCCGAGGAAACCGCGTCTTTTCGTCCTCGCCTGCTGGCGTCTCGGCGGTCGCTTGTGTATCCTCCCTGCATGAACGCAACAAGGATCGCAACGGCTTTGGGAGTGATGGTCTTGTTTTCCGGCCCGACGGGTGCCCTCAGTCTCGCGGCCGGGGCCGAGGAAGCCAAGCCGGCCGCCCGAATTGGCGTCGATCCGGGTCATCCCTGGCGCCCGCCGTTCGGGCTGGCGCGGGTGGGCCGGCCGCTTGAGGCGGTCGTGGAGATCGCCTCCGACCGGCAGCCGCGACCTGCGTACTGGCTTGTCGGCTACCTGGATGGGAAGGAGTTGGCCCGGCATCAGCTCACGCTGGAGGGTAACCCTCCCTACACGCTCCGGGCGGCCTTTGAGGTGTGGCCCTCCGAGTTGCGGCTCGTGGCCGCACCCGTGCAGGGCGAGCCGGTGGAAATGGCCCGGCAGGGGGTCGAGCGGCCGGCGTTCGAGGCCGACGCCGTTGCCCGGCCCGATGGCGTGGTCAACCCGGTCGACCTGGGCGCGATCCTCGTGCCGTCCGATTGGCTGCTGCTGGGCGGCGGGCAGACGGGCAGCGTCGAAGTGGCCGCCCTCTCGCGGGCCGGCGACCTGCCCCATGCCCGGGCTGCGGCCTGGTTCGAGTCGGCCCCGCAGGCCAGGACATCCGGCGAGATGCCGCTTGCCAAGGACCGCCGGGCGCAGACCGCGCTCCGTCTGCCGCCCACGCCGGCGGCGGTCGATCGCGACGTGCTGCACGTGAGCATCAGCCGGGAAGACGGGAGCGAGCTGTGGCACAAGAAGGTCCCGGTGATGCTCGTCCACCAGGCGCCCAAGTGGCCCGAGTTCGGCGCGACGCGGGCCAAACTCCGTTACGACGCCCCGATCTCAGTCCGAGCGGAGGACGGCTCCCTCTCCTCGATCCCGTACGCAGGCGCCTGGGACGCGGCGCTCGACGACGTGGTGGTGTCGCTGCCCAACGGCGCGCGGTTCGTCTTCTGGCGAGGATCGAGCTACGTGCCGTTCTGGGCCGCGCGGCACAACACGTGCCTCAGCTACGAATGGGCCGAGACCACGCCGCCGCCGGGCGGATACGCCGACTGTGTCGAGCCGCTGATGGACAAGGAGCTCCGCTACGGCCGGGTGCGGATCGTCGAGTCGACCCCCGCCCGGGTCCACGTCCGTTGGACGTACCAGTCGTGCGATTTCCTCTACAAAGTGTGGGGCGATTCGGCCGTCGAGGACTTCTACTTCTATCCGGACGGGTTCGGCACGCGGGTCCTCACGCTGCAGAGCGACCCGGCAGGCGACTACGAGCTGAGCGAATTCATCATCCTCACGCCACAGGCCACCTATCCTTTTAGCGTGCTGCCGCGGAACCTCGTGGACGTGCTTTTCGTGGACGGCCAGAAGCGCGAGTTGTCGTTCCCGTTCTTGCCGGCCGAGCAGGGCGAAAAGGCCAAGTCGCGCGACGTGCCCGCCGTCTACCGCGTCCGCCTGCACAAAGACGAACCACTGGCCGCGGTCTATTTCAACCCGCTGGACCTGAAGCTGCCGCCGACGATTTTCCCGCCGTTTTTCGACAAGGGCCAGCTCGTCACGCCGTGCTACTGGGGCAGCCATTGGCCGCTTGCCCGGGGCAAGACCACCGGCTGGGCGATCGACGACCGGGTCCACCTCACGCCCTGCCACAACAGCGTGATGAGCTGGGCCCGCGCCCGGCCGGCGCCGCTCCGCACGGCCCGCCTCGAGACGCTCGACACGCTGGGCCGTTCGCGCCCGATGCTGGTCCAGACCTGGGCCTGGCTGATAGGCATGAGCGACGCCCCGGACGACCGGCTCCTGGAGTGGGCCCGGAGCTTCTCGCGCCCGCCGTCGCTGGAGCTTCAAGGGGCGCGCCTGGCCCCCGAGCCGTACAACCCCGAGCGCCGCGCCATCCGCCTGGTCGTGGACCAGAAACGGGTCACGGTGACGATCCAGCCGGCGCCGTGCTGCGTCAACCCCGTGTTCGAGCTGGCCGACGCGCCGCGGGAGCTGAGCGGCGTCAAGTTGGCCGGCCGCGCCCTGGGCGCCAAGGAGTACGCCTGGGACGGCAAGACCCTGTGGATCGGCGCGACGCTGGGGCAAAGCACGCCGCTGGAGCTCGAGTTCCGCGACCCGCCGTAACGGCGCTTGGGTGGAGGGACCTGCGAGCGCCTGGGCGGGCCACGGGCGTTTTCGCCCTCGAAACGTCCCAAGCAAGCCCCGCCCCCCACTGTTGGGCGAGGGCCGTTGCGGAGCGTGCCTGCTACTTTCCGCGGCGGGAACTGATTATGATGGAACATGCTTCATCGGGTGGCACGGCCCGGCCAAGGGGGCGGCCGGCCCGGAGGTTTTCCACGCTTTACCGTCGGCGCGGGGTCTTGGGATGGGTGTTCCCCAAGTGGTCATTGTCGGCCGGCCGAACGTCGGCAAGTCGAGCCTTTTCAATTGGCTCGCCGGCCGGCGCCTGGCCATCGTCGACCCCACGGCCGGGGTGACCCGCGACCGCGTCACTCACCTGCTGCAAATCGACGACCGCTTCGTCGAGCTGGTCGATACGGGCGGCATGGGCGGCACCGACGCCGACAACCTGACCGAGCACATCGAGGAGCAGATCCAGGTGGCCATCGACTCGGCCGCCGTGATCCTCTTCGTGGTCGATACCCAGGCGGGCCTCGTGCCCCTGGACCAGGAGGTGGCCCGGCGGCTGCGGTACGTGGACGTGCCCATCATCGGCGTGGCCAACAAGACCGACAGCCCCAAGCTCGATCCCCAGGCCGACGAGTTCTACAAGCTGGGGCGCAAGGTGCTCCGAACGAGCGTCACCCAGGACCGCGGCAAGGAGGAGCTCCTGGAGGAGCTCCGCGCCAGGCTGCCGCCGCCCCCGCCCGAGGGCGAAGACCCCGGCGAGGAGCCGGTGATGAAGGTGGCCATCGTGGGCCGGCGCAACGTGGGCAAGAGCACCCTGGTGAACACGCTGGCCCAGGCCGACCGGATGATCACGAGCGAGGTCCCCGGCACCACGCGGGACAGCGTCGACGTCCGCTTCGAGCTCGACGGCAAGGCGTTCGTGGCCATTGACACGCCGGGCTTCAAGCGGTCCAAGAGCATCGCCTCGGACCTGGACTTCTACAGCACGCACCGGGCGCAGCGTAGCATCCGCCGGGCCGACGTGGCCCTGCTGTTCTTCGACGCCTCGCAGCGGATCAGCAAGCTCGACAAGCAACTGGCCGACTACATCGCCCAGCAGTACAAGCCGTGCATGTTCGTGGTGAACAAGTGGGACCTGATGGCCGGCGCTATGCCCACGGAGAAATGGGTGGCCTACCTCCGCGACAACTTCCGCACGATGGCCTACGCCCCGATCGCGTTCATCACCGGCCAGACGGGCAAGAACGTCAAGGCCATGCTCAACCACGCGCAGATGCTGTTCAAGCAGTCGCACACCCGGGTGACCACCGCCCGGCTCAACAAGCTCGTGCGCCTGGCCCTGGAGCGCAACCCGCCGCCGGTGGTGCGGAACCGCCGGGCGACGATCTACTACGGCACGCAGGTGGCGGTGCAGCCTCCGACCATCGTGCTTTTCTGCAACGACCCGCAGGCCCTCACGCAGCCCTACCAGCGGTTCCTGCTCTCGGTGTTCCGCGAGAACCTCAAGTTCGGCGAGGTCCCGATCAAGCTCTACCTCCGCCGCCGCCCTGCCGGGGACGAGCGGGACGAGATTGCTGGGAAGCGGTGACAGCGGGCGGGGGTGAAGCGACGGGGCGCATCTAAGTCAACGTTTCCAGAAGGGTCGCGGCGAGATCGGGCCTCCTCCCCACTTTCCGAATTGCCGCGAGATTGAGCAATTCAGCCGGCGAGCTTGCTCGCCGCGCAGTCCCAAAGAGCCAACCGCTCGACCGTCGCGGCGAGCAAGCTCGCCGGCTAAATCGGCGCAATCGGCGGTGACTCGTGGTGGGGCTGCTTGAACTCGTGCCATTACCACCTGTCCGGGACGCGACGACTGTTGCTAACGCCTTTCTCTGAAATGACTTAGAAACGGCCTTCTTGCCCGCGGTTCGCGTTGGCCCGCGGTGCCCGTACTATTCTGCGGGCCGGCCTGTCGGGCATTGGGGAGGCCGCGCCCGTCCTGCCTCTCCGCCGGTCGCCGGCGGATTGCCCCTTGACCAGGGAGGTTGCGATGATGCGTCCGGGACGGTTGGCGCTGGCCATTCTCTTGATCGCGGCGTGTGTTGGCCCGGGAGGAGACCCGGCCTGGGCGGCCGACGCGCCGCCCTCGCCCGAGCGGGTCAGCTACTTCCGCCAGGTGCGGCCCATCTTGCAGGAAAGCTGCCAGGGGTGTCACCAACCGGCCAAGCGCGAGGGCGGGCTCGACGTGACCAGCGTCCCGGCAATCATCAAAGGGGGCGAGAGCGAGGAGCCGGGCGTGGTGCCGGGCAAGCCCGACGCGAGCAACCTGCTCGGCCTGGTCGCGGCCAAGCCAGGCAGGCCGCCCGAGATGCCCAAGGCGGGCAAGCCGCTCTCGGCGGAGCAGGTGGCCCTGGTCCGCCGCTGGATCGCCGAGGGGGCCCGCGACGATTCGCCGCCCGCGGCCAAGGCGGCCATCGACCAGGACCATCCGCCGGTCTACCCCGCCCCGCCCATCATTACCTCGCTGGCGTTCTCGCCCGACGGGACGCTCCTGGCCGTCTCGGGCTACCACGAGGTGCTCCTGCACAAGGCCGACGGCTCTGGGGTCGCCGCGCGCCTGGTGGGCCTGTCGGAGCGGATCCAGTCGGCCGTGTTCTCGCCCGACGGCACGCGATTGGCCGTCACGGGCGGCTCGCCCTGCCGGATGGGCGAGGTGCAAATCTGGGACGTGGCCTCGCGCAAGCTCATGCTTTCGCACCCTGTGACCTTCGACACGGTCTACGGGGCAAGCTGGTCGGGCGACGGGAAGTTCGTGGCTTTCGGCTGCTCGGACAACACGCTCCGGGCGATCGACGCCGCCACGGGCCAGCAGGTCTTTTACCAGGGCGCCCACAACGACTGGGTCCTGGACACGGTCTTCTCGACCAAGGGGACGGACCTGGTCTCGGTCAGCCGCGACGGCTCGATGAAGCTCAACGAGGTGGCCACCGAGCGGTTCGTGGACAACATCACGAGCATCACGCCGGGGGCCTTAAAGGGCGGACTGATAACGGTCGACCGCCACCCGGCCAAGGACGAGCTCCTGGCCGCGGGGGCCGACGGCGAGCCGAAAATCTACCAGATGTACCGCACCAAGGCCCGCCAGATCGGCGACGATTTCAACCTGCTCCGCAAGTTCGCCCCGCTGCCGGGCCGCGTGTTCGCTGCGGCCTACAGCCGCGACGGGGCCCGCGTGCTGGCCGCCTCGAGCGACAGCGGCCGGGGCGAATTGCGCGTGTACCAGGAGGCCGACGCCAAGCTGGTCTCGCAGCTCGAGACGCCCGGCACCGGCCTTTACGCCGCGGCCTGGCGGCCCGATGGCAAGGCCATCGCCGCGGGCGGCTTCGACGGGGTGGTCCGCCTGGTCGACCCCGAGAGCGGCAAGGTCGTCAAGGAGTTTCCCGCCGCGCCGGTCACGCCCGGCAAGACGCCCGCGGCAAGTGCATTCACCCCGCCAACTTCATCCGGCGCGACGCCCGGCGCGGGCGAAGAGAGACTGCCCGGCGGCGCGGCCGTCAAGGCCCTGGAGGTATTTCCGGCGACGATCGACCTGGCCAATCCCTACGCCTACCGGCAACTGCTGGTCACGGCCGTGCTCGACTCGGGCGAGCGGATCGACGCCACGCGGATGGCCCACATCGAGCCGCCGGCCGGGCTGGTGGCGCTCTCGCCCGCCGGGCTGGTCCGCCCCAAGGCCGACGGGACGGGCGAGCTGCGGTGCTCCCTGGCCGGGCAGACGGCCGCAGTGCCGGTCCGCGTCTCGGGGACGGGCATCGAGCACCGCGTGAGCTTCGTGCGCGACGTGCTCCCGGCCATGTCCAAGCTGGGCTGCAACGCCGGCACCTGCCACGGCTCTCAGAAGGGACAGAACGGCTTCAAGCTCTCGTTGCGGGGCTACGACCCGGCCTTCGACCACCGCGCCTTGACCGACGACCAGGCCGGGCGGCGCTACAACCGCGTGGCCCCCGACCAGAGCCTCATGCTGCTGAAGGGCTCGGGCAGCGTGCCGCACACGGGCGGGGTGCTCACCCGGCCCGGCGAGCCGTACTACGAGGCCCTGCGCTCGTGGATCGCCAACGGGGCCCAGCTCGACCTGGAAAGCCCCCGCGTCCGCTCGATCGAGGTGACTCCGCGCGAGACCGTGCTGGCCCTGCCCGGCGCGAAGCAGCAGATGGCCGTGCTGGCGACCTACACGGACGGATCGGTCCGCGACGTCACGGCCGAGGCCTTCCTGGAGAGCAGCCTGACCGAGGTGCTCACCGTGGACCGCGCGGGCCTGGCCACCGCGGTCCGGCGGGGCGAGGCGGCCGTGCTCGTCCGTTACGAGGGCTCCTATGCCGTCGCCCGGGTGACGGTGATGGGCGACCGCAGCGGCTTCGTCTGGAAGGACGTGCCCGAGTACGGCCCCATCGACGCGCTGGTCTACGCCAAGCTCAAGAAGATGAAAATCCAGGCTGGCGATCTGTGCGACGACGCCGAGTTCCTCCGCCGGGTGTATCTCGACCTGACGGGCCTGCCGCCCGGGCCCGACGAGGTGCGGGCCTTCCTGGCCGACGGGCGCGACGGCCGGCCGAAGCGCGACGAGGTGGTGGACCGGCTCATCGGCAGCCCGGCCTTCGTCGAATACTGGACCAACAAGTGGGCCGACCTCTTGCAGGTGAGCCGCGAGCAGACGAGCCTCGAAGTGGCCCAGGCGATGCGCAAGTGGATCCGCCAGGCCGTGGCCGACAACGTGCCTTACGACAAGTTCGTGCGCCAGGTGCTCACCGCGAGCGGCTCGACGTTGGAGAACCCGGCCGCCTCGTACTACGAGGCCCTGCGCACGCCCGAGGCGGCCATGGAGAACTCCACCCAGTTGTTCCTGGCCGTGCGGTTCAACTGCAACAAGTGCCACGACCATCCGTTCGAGCGATGGACCCAGCGCCAGTATTATCAACTGGCCGGCTATTTTGCCCAGGTCGACCGCAAGCCGGCCCCCGGCGCGGCCATGACCGAGGACAAGACGGCGACCGTCCCGGAGGCCAAGCGGCCCACGGTGGAGATCATCGCCGACGCGGCGTCCGGCGAGTCGAAGCACCCCACGACCGGCGCGGTGGTGGCGCCGGCCTTCCCGTTCGCCCACGGCGACATGCCGCCGGCCGCGCTGCCGCGGCGCCAGCAGTTCGCCCACTGGGTCGCTTCGCCCCAGAACGGCTACTTCGCCACGAGCTACGTCAACCGCGTTTGGAGCTACCTGATGGGCGTGGGGCTGATCGAGCCGGTGGACGACATCCGGGCCGGCAACCCGCCCAGCAACCCCGAGCTGTTGGAGCGGTTGACGGCCGACTTCGTCTCCAGCGGCTTCGACACGCGGGAGCTGTTGCGGCGAATCTGCAAGTCGCGGGTGTATCAGCATTCGATCGCCGCCAGCCAATGGAACGCCGACGATCAGACCAACTACTCCCACGCCCTGGCCCGCCGCCTGCCGGCCGAGGTGCTTTACGACGCCTTGTGCCGGGCGACGGGCTCGGCCAGCCGGCTGCCGGGGATGGCGCCCGGGGCCCGCGCTGTCGAGGCGGCCGACCCGGCCGTGGAGTTGCCCGACGGCTTCCTGAACCTCTTCGGGCGCCCGCCGCGGGAGAGCGCGTGCGAGTGCGAGCGGAAGAGCAACGTTTCGTTGGGTCAGGCCCTGAACCTGATCAACGGCCCCACCGTGGCCGAGGCGATCGCCGATCCGCAGAACGCCATTGCCAAGCTGGTGGCCGCCGAGAAGGACGATAAGAAGGTGGTCGAGGAGCTGTTTCTCCGCGTGCTCTGCCGGCCGCCCACGGAGAAGGAGACCGCGGCCGCCCTGGGCGTAATGCACGCCTACGATGAGGACTACGGCAAGGTGGCCGCGCGCGTGGCCGATTACGAAAAGCAGTTGGACGCCCGGCAGCCCGCGTGGGAGAGACAGTATCAGGGGACGATCGTCTGGCACGAGGTGTCGCCGGCGGCCGTGGCCTCGTCGGGCGGGGCGACGCTCACCAAGCAGGAAGGCGCCGCGGTCCTGGCCTCCGGCAACAACCCGGACAAGGACAAGTACACGGTGACCATCGACACGGACCTGGCCGGCATTACGGGCGTCCGGCTGGAGGCCCTGGCCGACCCCAGCCTGCCGGCCAAGGGGCCGGGCCGCGCGCCCAACGGCAACTTCGTGCTCAACGAGCTGGCCGTGACCGCGGCCCCCAAGGCCGATCCGTCGAAGGCCCAACCGGTGCCCCTGCAAAACGCCCGGGCCGACTATAGCCAGGGGAGCTACGAGGTGACGGGCGCGATCGACGGCAACATCGGGTCGGGCTGGGCCGTGGCCGAGCAGTTCGGCCGCGACCACGTGGCCGTGTTCGAGACCCGGGAGGACGCGGGCCTGTCGGGCGGCACGCGCCTGGTGGTGACGCTGGACCAGCAGTTCGGCGGCCAGCACACGATCGGGCGGTTCCGGCTATCGCTCACCACGTCGCCGCGCCCTTTGAGCCTGAAGGAAGATCTGCCCAAGGCGATCGCCGAAATCCTGGCGGCCCCGGCCGACAAGCGGACCGACGCGCAGCGTGCCGAGCTGACGCGCTACTTCCGCTCGCTCGACCCTGAGTACCAGCGGCTGGCCCAGGGCCTGGCGGCCTACACCCGCTGGTCGGGCGAGAAGCGGGTGATCGGGGCCCAGGACGTGGTGTGGGCCCTGGTCAACACGCCGGCGTTCTTGTTCAACCGGTGATGGGCTTTCGCCCCGGACTGCGAGCGGGACTCCCTGCAAAGGATCCCTGTGGGGAGCGGCGATCGGGTCGCTATTGACCCGGTCCAGCCCCTGGTATATATTTGCATAAGCGAATATGAAAGCCGGAGCCGCCCCAGCGCCGATCAAGACTGTGTTCCGGGCCCTGTCCGACCGGACCCGGCTGCGGATCCTGAACCTGCTCCGGGACGGGGAAGTGTGCGTCTGCGACCTCGTCGCCGTCCTGGGCGTTCCGCAACCGACCGCCTCGCGGCACCTGTCGTACCTCCGCAAGGCCGGGTTGGTCGTGGCCAGGAAAGAGGGGCTGTGGTGCCACTATCGCTTGGCGCCGGCCACCCGCAGGTTCCACGAGTTGCTGCTGGAGTGTCTCGCCCAGTGCTTCGAGGAAGAGGCCCAGTACGCCAAAGAGAACCAGCGGCTTCGGTCGAGGCTCCGTTCAAGACGTTCCAGGTGATTCCTCTGTCTGCCATGCATTTGCTCACGCGGGGAGGGGTCGAGCGGGCAATCGCAATCCATTGAAGGAGATCACCCCCATGTCCGAAAACGTTACTCAGGCCGTCCAATCGAAGTACGCCTCGGTGGCCCAGAGCGGCCTTTCCACGGCGCACTCGGGAGTGCGGGCCGTGGCCGAGGCGTTCGGCTATACGCCCGAGCAGTTGGCCTCGATTCCGGCCGAGGCCAACATGGGCCTGTCCTGCGGGAACCCCACGGCGTTCGCCAGTCTCAGGCCGGGCGAGACGGTCGTGGACCTCGGCTGCGGCGGGGGCCTCGACGTGTTCCTGGCGGCCAGGCGGGTGGGGCCGGCCGGCAAGGCCATCGGCATCGACATGACCCTCGAGATGATCGCGCTGGCCCGCCGCAACGCGGAGAAGGCCGCGGCCGGCGAACCGATGGGGAACGTCGAATTCCATCAAGCCACGATCGACGACCTGCCCCTCTCCGACGGCTCGGTGGATTGCGTGATCAGCAACTGCGTGATCAACCTGGCCCCGGACAAACCGGCCGTCTTTCGCGAGATCGCGCGGGTATTGAGGCCGGGGGGGCGGCTGGCCGTCAGCGACATCGCGCTGAAGAAGCCCTTGCCCGCGGAAATCGGCAGGGACCTCATGGCCTACGTGGGCTGCATCGCGGGGGCCATCCCCATCGAGCAGTACCGCAGCGACCTGGTCGCGGCCGGGTTTGCGCAGGTCGCGGTCATCGACACGGGGGCCGATCTGAACACCTATGCGGAGGTGGAGAGCCAATCGGGTTGCTGTTCGCCGGCCGGCGGATCGCCGTTGCCGCTCGTGTCCGCGAGTCCGTGCTGCTCCTCCCCGTCATCCACGAGCGCCGACCTGCACCAGGGATTGGCCGACCTGCTCCGGCGTTACGACGTGAACGAGTACGCGGCCAGCGTCCGCGTCTTTGCCGTGAAGCCGGCCTGAATGCAGTTCCCGGAACGACCGATGAGTCACGGGCGCATTCGCCGACAGGCCAAGGCCAGCCCAACCAGGCCGAGGGCGGCGAGCAGGAACGTCGAAGGCTCGGGAACGGCCACGCCTTGCACGTCGAACTCGCGCCACACGCTCCAGTTGCCGTTGGGCGGCGGCCGATGGAACGAACCACGCGGCGGACACCGCCAGGACGGCGAGGGTTGCCAAGAGTCTGCGAGTCTTCATAGCGAACCTCCCGTTTGAGGAGCGGATGCCGCGGTGGTGAATGGTCGGGCCTCGCCGCGCTTGAGACAGCCGGCCGACGCCATTCCCGCAGCCTCTCGGATTACTGAACGCCACCCCCTGAGCATACTAAGAGCCTATCCCAGCACCTCCAGGGAGACCTTCGGTCGGCCGTTTCGGCGGGGTCGGAGACCCACGCCGAACCTGGTTTTGGGATAGGCCCCAAGGCGCGGGCGCATGTCAAGCGAATTGCCGGCCAGTCCCCGCATTGGGAGCGCTCCTTGTGGCCGGGCGGGCCTTTTTTCATAATCAAGGACGCACTGCACCCCGCGACCGCTTGGACCCATTGCCCCATGCCCACCCCCCCGCCCTTTGTGACCCTGCGAACCGACGTGGCCGGGATCCCGGTCCGCGAGCTGGCCGAGCGGTTCGGCACGCCCACCTTCGTCTACGACGCCGCGATGATGCTCCGCCGCCTGGACGACCTGCGGGCCTTCGACCACGTGCGCTACGCCCAGAAGGCCTGCTCCAACCTGGCCGTGGTCGATCTTCTGCGCCGGCACGGGGCCCTGGTCGACGCGGTGAGCGCGGGCGAGGTCCGCCGCGCGCTGGCCGCCGGGTATTCGCCCCAGGGCAGCCCGCCGCCGCTGGTCTACACGGCCGACATCTTCGACCGCGAGTCGCTGGAGTTGGTTCTGGAGCAGGGGATCCACGTCAACTGCGGCTCGCCCGACATGATCGACCAGTACGGCAGCCGCGCCCCGGGCCGCGACATCACGCTGCGGCTGAACCCCGGCTTCGGCCACGGCCACAGCCGCAAGACCAACACCGGCGGCGAGCGCTCCAAGCACGGCATCTGGCACGAGCAGCTCCACGACTGCCTGGTCGACGCCGAGCACTACGGGCTGACCGTGACGGGGCTGCACATGCACATCGGGTCGGGCACGGACCTCGAGCACCTCTCGCAGATTTGCGAGGCCATGGAGAAGGCCGCCCGCCAGGTCGGCCGCAGCGTGCGGTCGATCAGCGCCGGCGGCGGCCTGCCCATCCCCTACCAGCCCCACGAGCAATACGTGGACCTCGACGCCTATTTCCGCCTCTGGGACGCCACGCGCAAGCGGCTTGAGGAGGAGTTCGGCCACGCCGTGTCGCTGGAGATCGAGCCGGGGCGATACCTGGTGGCCGAGGCGGGCTGCCTCGTCACCGAGGTCCGCGCGGTAAAGCGGCAAGGCGGCTCGACCTTCTACCTCGTCGACGCCGGCTTCAACAACCTCGCCCGGCCCATCCTCTACGGCTCCCATCACCCCATCTCCGCGGCCCCGGCCGACGGCGACACGAACCGGCCGGAGATCGACGTGGTGGTGGGCGGGCCCTTGTGCGAGTCGGGCGACATCTTCACCCAAGAGGAAGGGGGAGTGGTGGCCACGCGAAGGCTTCCGGTCGTCGGCGTCGGCGACTGGCTGGTGATCGAGCGGGCCGGGGCCTACGGCTTCGTCATGGGCTCGAACTACAACAGCAAGCCCCTAGCTGCCGAGGTGCTCGTCGAGGACGGCCGGGCCAACCTCGTGCGCCGCCGCCAGACGTTCGAGGACCTGGTCCGCGGCGAGGTGGTCCCGGGAAGGCCGTGAGCCGCGATCTGGCAGCTTCCCGGCGGGGACGCCCATTTAGCCGGCGAGCTTGCTCGCCGCGCGGAGCCATTCGGGCGTCACGGCGAACAAGCTCGCGGGCCAAATTGCTTGATTTCGTGGGTCAATGGCGGGCCGACGCGCAGCTCCATCGCGCGCGGTTCCTCGGCGGCGGGTTGGCCGCGCTGCTCCGCGGGACGGGGGTGCTGCTCCTGGCGGTGGGGACGGCGGCCTGCTGGGTTGCCAGGCGGGGCAGGGCCGACTGAGCCCATCCGTACCCCCCCAGCCTCGCCCGAAGGTCACTTGGAGCCCTATGGCCGCCAGCGCTGCCGCAAGGGAGCCGCTGCACCCCCCTGCAAAGGCATTACCTGACGACTCCTCCCGAAAAATCGCAAGAAACGGTGCAACCGCTACAGCTTAACTGCCGATATGTCGGTTGTGCGTGCGCCACATGCGCCTCGCGCGATCGGCTCGCCTTTGGACGGGAAAAGGCCGGACGCGCGGCTGCCGACTTCGACGTTCAGGAGCCCAACGATGCAAGTCAAAGTCTACGTCCCCAAGATGATCGAAATCCCCAGCGAGTACCTGCCGGCGTTGGCCAAGCGGGCGGCCGACAGCCTCGGCGACCGGGCCGGCGAGGTCTCCGCCACCCGAGGACACCTCGTCCGCCAGGCGGTCCAGGACGGACTGCTCCGCGAGTTCGACGAGCTGATCGGCGAGGACGGCACGGTCGACATCGTGTGCGACCCGGGTATGGAAATCCCGCTGGAACTGGAGAACAAGACGCTCACCCTGACTGAGCTCCTTGAGGCCCTCCAGTACAAGCGGTCGTGGACCGAGATGAAGGCCCCGTCGGAAGCTGCGTAGCAACCGTTGCGCGGGGCAGGCTGCCGGCGTGCCGGCGACCAAGGGCCGGGTTCGCGTCTTGTGAATGCGCAGGGGGTGGCGTCGCACATAGGAATTCCGCTCCATGACGGCAAACCCGGAACGCGTCAAGTGGCAGTCGGCGGCCCGGGATTCGGCCGCGCCAGCCGGGGTCGCGCCGCCGGCCGGCCCCAAGGGCCAGCGCAAGCCCGGGGACTGGCGCATCATCTCGGCCGACGGCT
>WBZO01003997.1_pt1 | contig 16372 bp, 31 predicted proteins | sample 5204261 | NCBI WGS metagenome assembly WBZO01 (sample SAMN12412400, study PRJNA552823) | activated sludge metagenome | isolation source: activated sludge from anammox sidestream of wastewater treatment plant... | place: USA: North Carolina | collected 2017-09 | reverse complement strand
CCTGCAGGTCGTTCAGATAGGCCATGCAGCCATAGTTGGCCCAGCGCGCGGCGCGGTAGTCGCGAAGCACTTGCAGACCGCCCATCGTTATGCGCAGGCCGTTCAGGAAATCCCCAGTCAACAGTCCCTCTTCCATCAAGCGATACGCGGGCCTGTAGGACTGCCGATACGGTAACACTGCGTCACGCATCGCCTTGGTCAGCATCGCAGCCTGTGGCTTAGTTAGGTCACGCCAGTACATCTCACTTGCCTCCATAACTGATATGACTTACGTATAAGTGATATGAGTTACGGAGGTCAATAGGTGATATGAGAAATAATGAGGGCTTGGCGGAGAAAGTGATATGCGATAGCCCCCGCCGCATGGGGCGACCACCACTCTGGGCCGAGAACATGCAAGCGCGCTTTCCGGCGGGCACCTTCGATCGAATCGCGGCCGTACTGACGGAGAAGGAAGATCGAACGGACTTCGTCCGTGAGGCGGTCGATCGGGAGTTGAAGCGGCGAGAGCGATCCGCGAAGCCCGTCTCCCGGTGTTCGGGCGGGCGGCACGTGCAGTAGCGCGTCGCAAGCGGTTTCCTTGCGTTCGCTAAGCCATTGGCGGCATTGATTCCGTGTTTCCCGGCCATTCCGTATAAGCCTTTGCTTTCATTGGCTTACAGATAACTAAATAGCTAACTACGAGCCATGTTAATGATTTGGAAAGGAAGAAAAATCTCAGGGGTTTCCAAAGTGGTTTTCCCGGTCCTTTTTCGTTCCTTCCCGATAGGCCCTTGCCCTAAGTCTGGCGAAGACCTGCTTTCTGAGCCTTTTGCCATCTCCAACCAGCGCCGCCGCACGTTCTAAATCAGCATGGTCGGCCTCGGTCATCAGATGCTCGTGCTTCATAACGCACCTATTAGCGTGATATCACGCAATTAGCAAGCGTTACTTTGCTTGCCGCTTCGCCTCAAACTTCAGCATGGCGGCTTGCCCCAGCGTCCGGGTGTTCACCTTCGCAGCGTAATGCTCGACAACCTGATAGGTCTGCCCGGTAATCGAAGCGACTTCCGCGATCGTGCAGCCGGCCAGCAGCAGGCTGTTGACCGCATTCTTGCGAAGGCCATGAGGGACCGTCTCGACCCCGAGAGACCGGGTGAAGGCCTGGAGCTTTTCCCGCAACTGGCGATCATTGACGCCGTGAATGATGGTGAGGCCCTGGCGCGCCGTCCCGTCTAGCTCTGCGCGCAGTTCCGCGATCAGCGGCGGCTCAACCACCTTGCCTGTCTTCTGCTGCTCGACGTGGATCATGTTGCCGCGAATGTCGCCCCAGCGCATCTTGAGCACGTCGCCGATCCGCTGGCCGGTGAAATAGAGGAGATGCACGGCAAGCCTGATGATGGGGTCGTCGGAAGCTAGCGCCGCTTCCAGCACGTCCTCAGGCCACGGCTGGTGCTCACCGCCCCTCGCCCGGTCCACGTCCTTCGTTGGCTCCTGACGTGTCTTTCCGGATTTCCGCGCCCAAGTGTAGAGCGCGCCGAGGACAGCCAGGACGGCATTGTGCGTGCCAGCCCCCCAGCCCTCGTTGTCGAGCACGAGCCGAACATGCTCCGGCTCCAGCGCATTGACCGGGAACTTGCCCCAGCATTCGGATATCCGGGCGAGCTGCACGCGATAGAGCTTCTGCGTGTTCTCCGCGCGCTTGGCGAAATGTGGGGACTTCCTGTAGTCGTCAACGAGATCGCGGACGGTATAGGATGCAGGTTTCCGCTTGGTCCTTCCAGCCTTGAACGAACCGTAGGACGAGAAGAACTCGGGAGCCGATGGCGGGGGGAGCTTGGCGTAGATCGGCTTGCCGTCGCGCTTCTGGCCGGTGTTGAAGTAGGCGTAGACCTTCCCGCGCCGCCTGACGTATTTGACGTGCTCAAGCTTAGGCAGCTTTACCATAGCGAGCCTTCAGTTCCTTGAGGTAGTCGGGCTCGGCGTCGGCTCCGGTGATGGAATCGAGCGCCCTGTCCAGCGCCTTTATGCACCAATGCTCGCGCCCGCCAAGCATCACGGGTGACGGCAAGCGGCCGGCAGTGATTTCACGCTCGAATGCTGCTTCCGACATGTCGCAGTATCGCGCAGCCGTTGCCCGTTTCATCATGCGGGGCCAGTGGGGCATTTCGAGGCGAGGCCGAGCAGTCACACTTCCTCCTTGTAGGAGGAGAGGGCTTTACGCGCGGTGCGGGCCTTGTGCTCAAGCTTGGCCACGGCAAGCACCTTCTCCGGTTCGGTCAGGACGATCGCCGGCGCGCCTTCGGCCTGGTCGTTGATGCTGCGCAGCAGGATGGCGTGCGATATGCTGATGTTCAGCAGCTCGGCCGTGGCGAGGTCGGCCTCGGCCTGCCGGGTGTTGTGCAGGCGGCGCGGGGTCCAGCCACCGAGAAGGTGCAGCACCTGGCCCTGCGCGCACATGCAGCCGATGTCGGCCGGCAGCTCTTCGCCGTCGCCGCCGTAGCGGTCCCAGTCGATCAGCTTCCCCTTGTAGGGCTTGCCTTCATCGGTTTCCCAGTGGGCAAGTCGTTCGGATAGTTTGGTCATTGCTCGGTCTCCGTTCACGGCGCTCAAGCCAGCTCGTTGCGCCGGTCGGCCAGCAGGCCCCGGATCGCGGTGATGTCGTTGCCGATCAGGCGCTTTTTGGCTTCTGCGAACCGCTCCTGCAGATCGTCGAGGGCCGCGAGGTCGGACGCGGCGGCGATGGCATCGCGCAGGGATTGGGCTTCGCCGGCATGGGACTCGCCGCGCTGTTCGTCGGCGGCTCCCCACGGATCACCCTCAGCTTCGGCAATGGCGGCGTCGATGGTGGCCGCCAGTTCGGGCCGGTTCTTCGCCAGCCATGCGCGCTGCTTGATGATCGTTGCGTCTCCGGTGATTTCCCCGATGCTCGCCGGATCGCTGGCCTTGATGCGCTCCAGCAGAGCACGCGCGCCCTCGGCGGCCTTGTCGACGGACCGCTCGACTTTGAGCGGCAATATCTTGATCCCAGCCTTCTTCCCCTTCGTCTTCATGACGACGACGACGGTTTCCTTGTCGATGTGGCTCATATGGCTGATGCGAATGCCGCCTACTTCGAGGCCGCCGAACGTCACCTTGTCGTCGCGGTAGAGCGTCATCGACTTGCCAATGTAATCGTTGGCGAACTTGCCCCAGACCGCGAGGAGGACCCGGCGCATCGTCTTGCACGGCTTGAACGGCTTGTTGTTGTCGCCTTCGTAGTAGATCGAGACCGGCTGATCGCCGTCGTTGCCCGTGACGCGCCGGACCGTGATCGTGCGGGTGGTGCCGATCAGGTCGTCGGCATTGAGCTGATCCGACTTCGCCTCGACGAAGTGGGACATGTCGATCATGTCGTTCATGCGTTTACTCCTTCCGAACGCCGCGCGATCTCGCGCTTCGCATTCCACTTGAGGTCTTCTTCCATGGTCTCCTGCCGCAGCATCCAGCCAAGGAAGCCAGCCTCGACTTCGGACCAGGGCTGACCCTTGAACTTGCCGATCGGACAGCGTGGCAGTAGGCGCGGCTCTTTCGTCCACCCGACCATCTGCTTGCCGGTCGCGCCGGCATCGAAGAGCGCGAGCAATATGTGGGCAGTGACATAGGCGTCAGCTCCCGCACGATGGGCGGGCTGCGTCAGCGCATGGTCGGGCGCGATCTTGCCTTGATCCTCCAGCCAGTATCGCAGCGCACCATTGCTGTGGCTGGGCGCCTCGGGCCAGATGCGCAGCGCCGCCTTGTATGTGCAAATGACGGGCACCGGAGAATCGAAGAACTTGATTTCGAACTCGGCGTTGTGCGCGGCGATGGCATCGGGCTTGCCGTATGCCTCGCCGAACATCTCGTCGGCTTCGAAAGGTTGATGCCCGGCGCATTCGGCAAGGCCGATATGATGGACCGCGCGAACCTCGGGCGGCATCTCATCGACCTTGCAGAGCCAAGAGAAAGGCTGATGCACTTCCCTGGCTTCAAGATGGAGATCGCAAATTCCGACCTCGCAGACCCGAGCCGGCGGCTCGGTCCCGGTCGTCTCGAAGTCGATGACACGGATGATCGTCATATGATAATTTCCATCGCTTCACGGCGTTCGGTGGGGATGAGCCTGGGCATGGAAGCGAGCGCGGCGCGGTATTCGCGCTCCTTCTCGGCGATGCGCAGCTCGAAATTGATGGCGGCGCGTTCGATGGCTTCCTGAATGATCGGGTCAGCCTCAACGCGCTTGACGAAGAGAGGTAGGCCACCTGACCGGCTGATGAAGTCGACCCACTTTCGCTCCGAAACGAGGAGTAGAGTCTGCACCTGAATCACAAAATCGTCAGGCACGGCGCCTTCGGTGATAGTCTGGACCTGATACTTGCCGTCGCGTGATTTACACTCGATCAGACCGTCGTCACCGACCAGGCCATCGGGTGAGCAGCCGATGGTGAAGCCCCAGCGATCGTTGGTGATGAACCCGCATTCGGTAACATTGCCGTAGTGCTCGCGATATTCCTCGCGAGCCAGTATCTCGTCTTCCTGGCCGCGCAGCATCGCATCCGAGACATATTGTGGCTCGACGAAGCCGGTGACGCGCTGGAACAGCAACTCCCACATGTGAGCGCGGGTTTTGTCATTGTCCGCGACCTTGAGTGTCTTGGCGGTGATGACATGCTTCATCTCGCTGGCTGTCAGAAGGCCGCACCGCTGCGTGAGCCAATCGTCGCTGCCCTGGATGAGGTCGGTGTGATACGTGATCGCCACTAGCGCGCCCTCCCCTGTCCCTCGGCGGCATCGGCGCCTTGGGAGGTGGCGGATCGCTCCGATGCAGCGGGCGAGAGCATGACGACCGCGAGCCAGAAGCTGGCCAGCAGCACGACCACAGCGGCGAGGCCGGGCCAGTAGTCGTCCCCGCGCATCGCCCACAGGCGAGCGAGCGCGCTGGGCTCGGACAGGGGGCGGACGGGGCCGTGGATGTGGCGGCGGCGCGCTTCCGTGGTGGTCGGGCGGGTCATGTGGGCGTGTCCTGCTTGCGAAGCTGGCTGACAGCCCAATTACGCATCTTCTGCCAGCGCTGCTCGGGCGACGAGACGCAGACGCCCTCGTCGTTCATGTACTCGATCTCTTGCACGAGCTGGCGAGCGATGCCGAATGTCGCAGCGATGCTATTGTAGTCCTCGGGATCGAGCTTCGACATATCAATCCCGCGCGCTCGACCGACGCTCCCGATGGCGCAGACATTGCCCGCATGTTCGAGGTTATTCGGGATCAGCCTCTTCTCCGGCATAGCATCCAGAGCTTGGACCAGTTCGCGAAGGAACGCCTGTCCACGCTTGCCGCGGATCGCACTGGCGACTTGTCCCCGCCAACGGATATGATACCACCATTCAAAATCCCAATCGTCGGTGTAGCCGCTCCTAGACATCCCACCCTCCCTCGCGTCCGCCGGGGTTGGTGGGAACGATCGACAGACCGCGCTTCGCAAGGATGCGCTGTAACGCGCGCGCCATCTGCTCATCAGTAAGCGTGCCAGGTGTCCGGTTCAGTTCGCCGATGACATCGGCCAGGATGGCGATGCTGGTCGCCTTCCCCCACGCCTCGGCGCGGAGTTCGGCGGCGGCGTAGGCGTCCATGCGGGATTGCTGTGCGAGGCCCATCACGCCGCCCTTCCCAGTTCGAGCGCCGCAACCGCATCCCGCGCTTCCCAGCGCTCGCAGGCGTTGTCGGCGCGGACCGTGGCGTAGAGCGTGCGGTCGGCGGAGGTCAGAAGACGGTTCGGGGCCTTCGACCACGAAGGCGGCCCGAGGCGGCAAGGCGAGCTCGCCGAGCCGGGCCGGGCGTAGTGCGCGCATCCGGCGCAGCGCGGACCTAGTTCGCCGGACGCCAGGCGTTGGTGGAAGGGGCGCATGGTCAGGCCTCCACGCTCGGAGCCGGCGGAACGTGCTTGCCGAAAGCGATGACGCCCTCGCGCAGCTCGGCTCGGACCTGTTGCTCCTCCGCGCTCGGCAGACGCCAGTTGCAGGTGCCCGCGAAGATGCGGAGGCCGCTGGCGATCCATTTGGCGATAATCGCCCAGCCGGCCTCGATGCCCTCGCCGGCCTCGATGCCCTCGCCGGCCTCGATGCCCTCGCCGGCCTCGATGCCCTCGCCGGCCTTGATGCCCAAGCCGGCCTCGATGCCCTCGCCGGCCTTGATGCCCCAGCCGGCCTCGATGCCCTCGCCGGCCTTGATGCCCAAGCCGGCCTTGATGCCCAAGCCGGCCTCGATGCCCTCGCCGGCCTTGATGCCCAAGCCGGCCTTGATGCCCCAGCCGGCCTCGATGCCCTCGCCGGCCTCGATGCCCTCGCCGGCCTCGATGCCCTCGCCGGCCTTGATGCCCAAGCCGGCCTCGATGCCCTCGCCGGCCTTGATGCCCAAGCCGGCCTCGATGCCCTCGCCGGCCTTGATGCCCGAGCCGGACAGCGACCGGATCGACCGCGTGGCGCTCAGCCTGGCGGAAAACCGAACCCACCCCAGATCGGCCGCGATCTCGATGTCGCCGTTCCAGTCCGTGACGTCGGCGGCGCCGACATAGACGTTGTTCTCGTCGAGGTCGGCCCTGGTGATGACCAGGGTGGTGGGGGCTTGTGCTGCGTCCGACATGGTTCCGTCTCCTCGCCGTTGGGCTTGGAGGGGTGTTTAGCCATACTAAACGATAGGTGCAAGCATTTTGTTTAGATCAGCGAAACATTTTCTCCCCCTCCCCCGAATCCGCGCTATGGTGGCGGGGAAGGAGATGGCGGCGATGGATGGGCTTGACCGTCGGCGGTGGTGTCCGACATACAATGAGGCCATGGCGGGGGATGGGGCGCATATCCGGCTGAAGCTGGACACGGACGAGCCCGTGTCGCTGACGGATTTCGTCGGCAACTTCGTAGGCATCGCAAACCAGTTCGAGAAGTTCGTCGGGCGCAATTACCCCGACCACAAGGCCGACAGCGAAATCTACGTCAAGGAAGTGCGGGCAGGCTCCATCGAGGCCGACCTTATCGCCTTCCTGGGCACATCGATGGGCGGGGGAACGTTGCTAGCGGGTGCCAAGATGGCCGTGGACGCCATCGATACCGCACAGATTCTGTCCGGCTTCGTCGACAACCTCAAATCGCGCATCAGTCCGTATTTCCGGCAAGGCGGACGCACTGCGAGCGCCACCCGGAGCGATCTGGACGACTTCCTCAAAACTGTCCGCGGCATCGTCCGCGACACAGATGGAAAGATGCGCCTTGAGGCCGCCGAGTTCGAGGCGGGCAAGCGCAACGTTCGATCCAGCTTCGCCTTCACCGCACAGGAAGCGCGCGAGGCGGAACGGCAGATCGGCGAGCACAAGGTCGAGCTGGAGACCCAGGCAACCGCCGATCACCAGCGCGTGATGATGCGCTTTGTGAGACCGTCCATCGAGAAGGTTGCAACTCATAGGCGCACCGGCGAGCGAGCCGTGATCGAGGCGATCCATCCAAAGCCGCTTTCCGTGCTCTACGTATCCGACCTGGCGCGGGAGCGCATCCAGTACGAATTGAAGGAAGGCGAAGGCAATCCGTTCAACCTGCTGTTCGATGCCGATGTGAATGTGGAGATCAGCAACGGCAGGCCGGTGGCGTTCCGAATTGTCGCGATCCACGATGTGACCGATGCCCCCGACGAAGAATAAGCCGCATGCCCGCTCTTGCCGCTTTCGTATGCCTGTCCCTGATCGCCCATGACGGCGACTCCCTCCGCTGCGGCAGGGAGCGCATCAGGATCGAGAACATCGACGCTCCCGAATTGGAAGGATCGTCCCGATGCTCGCCGGCAACCATTGCCCGCCTGGCCGGCTCCCTGAACCCGCCCTGGTGCGATCACGCGCTGGCGGTCCGCAGCCGTGACGCGTTGCGCGCCTTCATCGGATCCAGACGCGCTGTCATCCAGCGCACCGGCGTTGACCAATATGGCAGGACGCTCGCGCGGGTGACGGTCAACGGCGTCGATGCGGGCGAATACCTCGTGCGCCGGGGGCTGGCGCGGGAGTGGGTTCGATCACGACGCAACTACCCGGAAATTCCGGATAGTTCGCCTTGAAGGCGCAGACCCGAATGGCCCGGCCCTAAAACGAAGACCGCGCCAAGGCCGGGGGAGGCTTGGCGCGGTCACAAGGCCCGATGCCGGAGCAGAGCGGGAACGGCGTCAGTCTATACGGCGCCATGTGGGGGCGCAAGGGCAACTAGCCGTCGTCCTTCAGTCCCAGATACTTCTTCGCCAGGCCGGACAGGATCGCGCCGGCGGCACCGCTGAAAAGCATCTGCTTGATCTCTCCGAGACGTTCAGGCGAGACGTAATGGACCGGTAGCACCATATGGATAACCAGCGTCACGAACATCGCGAGACCGGACAGGCCGACGACCCAGAGCGCCAGCACGATCAGCCTGTGGACGTGGCCGCCGATCTTGCCCTTGTTCTCGATGTGCTGAAGTTCGAGCGCGGTCTTGCGGCTGGCCAGGTCAAGCCCGGCGCCCAACGCCACCTCTTCCGCCAAGCTATCATGCGTCGGCGCGATTTCCTCCGGGCTGGGCGGAGGAAGTGTCGGAAGGTCTGGCGATGAATCCTCAGGCGGTGACGCCACGCTCGGCGGCCAGTTGCTTGTAGTATTCGGAAATCACGTCGTTGGTGATTTCGGAGTTTCTCCCGCGCTCCCAAGCTATCGCCCAAGGCGTTCCGACCCGGTGCGTCATGGCCGACAGCTGACCGCCGGAATAGCGGCCGTAGGTATCGTGGACCGTCTTGACGAGCGCCTCTTCGCGCGGCGTCAGCGGCGTGTCTCCGTCCGGGATCGGCTGCGTCACGGGCGCGTTACGAAAGCCCTTGATGGCATGGTACAGGCTAGGCACGACCGGGCCATATTGCCACGCCTCGATCCGCTCGCCGATCAGTGGACCGCCGTTGATCGGGAAGCTCCAGCCATGCGAGATGTAGACGAGCTTCAACAGCTGGAGAGGGGTTAGAGTCTCGCCAGAAAGCTCACGAAGCTTATTCGCGACCTGGGCGGCACTAGCCACTTGACCCTCCTTTCCGGGCGGAAATCCCCAGCCCCTATATAGAGGGATACCGCGAATGCGTCCAGCAAAAGCCCTCACCCATCACAAGCGCACCCCGGCGGAGTATGGCAAGCCTTATCCCGTGATATACAGGTGTTCCCGCAGGCCTTCCCCGCCTTGCAGACCTTGCAGCAGGCCTGCGCATAGGCCGCGTTGCAGCCGGGCACGTCGGCGACCAGCGCCGATGCCGCGAGGAGGGAGAGGATGGCTAGGGATAGGCGCATGGGGCCTCCCAAGAGCGGCCCCAATCAACGAGTGAATTTACTGCGCCACCACCAGATGGCCGCACCAAGGAAGGCTCCGCCAAGCGCCGCACCCAACATCACACCCAAGCGCCAGTCGTTCTCGATCAACCCGCGCTGGATCAAGTTAGAGATCACGCCGAAGAATGCACCCCAAGCGGCATACACGCCGACTGGTTTTATCCGCCCCCGCATACCCCATCCGATCGCTCAGCAATATATGGAATAGGCGCACTTGGCTCGCCGCTGCTCATACTGCGGCTGTGGTTGAGGCGTCTGGATCGGCCGCGACTGGTATGGGTTCGGGTAGGGATTCCGCGTCCCCTGCCGGCCGGTGTATGGATTGATGTTCGGCCTGGTCGACCAGTTGTCCAGTCTCGTGCCGTTCGGGTTGCTGCGGACATGTGGCTGCACATAGGTGCCATCCTTTCGCCAATGCCCCTGCACATGCGTCTGCGCCGATGCCGAACTAGAGATGATGGCCAACGCCAATCCAATTGCAATCTTCCGCACTTGCCCCTCCTTTAATCACCTATCCGTTAGCCCGCCTTCTCTCCTCAGCGGGCTTGCCCTCGGTGATTTTCGGCTCGCTCTCGTGAGCCAGTGAAACAATCCTTTCCGCGCTGGCAAAGTATTGCCGAAAGGCCATCGCCATTTCAGGCGGCATCAGCAACTCATAGGGCCGAAGGTTGAGATAGTTGGCGATCAAGTTGACCAGATCGCGATCGTAAGGCTGCTTTCCGTTGGCCGTTAGGCTGACCTTAGCCTTGTTCAGATCGAGGTCTTTTTCAAGGTCGGCCTGCTTCTTGCCAGAAGCCCGAAGCCACTGCTTGAGATACCAGTCGTGCCGGGGAATTGCCATGCGTTGTTTGTAGCCGACCCCGCCGGGAAAGGCGTTTCGGCTCCCTAAACATTTCCCTTGCGGAGTTTCGTTTAGATAGGCTAAACGATAGCGCATGACGCTCGACGCATATCTCTCCCGCGATGGCTCAAAATCGCTCACGGCTCTAGCGCTGGAAATAGGCATATCGAAAGGTCGCCTTTCTCAGTTGCGGCATCTGGCCGATTGGCCGCCGGAAATCGCCTTGAAGGTCGAAGATGCCACTGGCGGCGGCGTGAATGCGTCCGACCTGTCCCCCATAGTGGCAAAGGCTCGCTCCGCCCCCCTGCCCCAGGCAGACGCAGCATGAGCGTCTATTACGTCTCCGCCCCCGACCTCGGCGTGGTCAAAATTGGTTTCGCGACTGACGTTAGATCGCGGCTCGGGAAGATGCGGGCTGATAGCCCTGTGCGGCTCGTCCTCCTTGGCTATGAGGATGGGGATGAAGCCGCCGAGGGAGCGCGGCACGCCCAGTTCGCGCAGTATCGTCGGCGGGGTGAATGGTTCGCCCTTGAAGGGGAACTGGCAGATCATGCCGCCACCCTTCCGGGCCTGCCGCCGAAGATACCGAGCTTGACGGCTCGGCTTGCTCGTACTGGGATCAGCTTGTCATACGCCAGCATGATCGCTGGTGGCGCACGCCAGCCATCGCGCTCGCTCGCCGTCCACATCTTCCTCAAGACCGGCTGGCGGCACGAGAGCATTGCCGAGCTGACGGACGAGCAGATCAAGGTGCTGTCCGAGGTCGATCCGTGGACGCCGCCCAAGGACCGCCCCACCCAGGACGCGGCATGAGCGCTCGGAACACGGAAAGCGTGACACGCAAGCGCGCCCGTCTTCGTCGGGTCGACCTCCTCCGGTTCATCGCCGGATATCAGGAGGCAAAGGGCTACACGCCGAGCTACCGGGAAATGGCGGCCGCAATCGGCGGAAGCCTGTCCGGCGTCTCGCGCGATCTCGACGAGCTTGAGCGCGTCGGCGTGGTGCGCCGCCTCGAAAATCGCGCTCGCGTCGTCGAGGTCCTGCAACGGCCTCCCCTGCCCCGCGCTCACGATGGCGACCCCCTGTATTTCGTGAGGGTGGCAGCATGACCGCCGCCGGCATCGTCAGCGCGGTCTGCGCGGTGGTCCTCGCCGGGCTGGTGATCGCGCTCGTGATCGCCGAGCGGGAGGACTGAGCGATGGCCTGCGCCTCCTGCCGAAAGCCGCTTTGCGACTGCCCCGACGACAAGTGGGCGGCTCCTGCGCCAGCTCCGTCCTGCAAGCTCTGTGGGCGCGAGGTCGATTACGACCGCATCTGCCCTCGGGGCAATTGCCTCCATTCCCGGCAGGCGTGTTTCTAGATGGGCGCGCGTTCCATCCTCATCGAGACGGGCACTCCTGGTCCCGGCTCCACTAACGGCGGCGGGGGCGTCTCCCCCCAATCCCCTGACGACCTCGCCGCCGCCTTTGTCGATCCCTCCTTTCACACGCCGCGACTGCCGGAGTAGCCCGATGTTATCTACAGCAAATCGGGGCGCGTCCCCGTCAGGCACGAACCGGCTTTCTCTTAACCGTACTCCTGCACTCTCCCTCGCCGGGGTGTGCCAGATCGCCACCGTCTGCCCCTGCATCCTGCCCGCCGCCGCCGAGTACGCGCGGCGGTTCTATCCGCGCAGCTCGCTGGGGAGGATGGCGTGACCGTATCTCCCCGCCAGATGATCGCCGAGACGCTCCGCGATGGCAGGCGCTGGCGGCGAAGCTATGCGCAGTTCAAGCCGCTGCTCGACGCGATGATCCGTGACGGCGAGGTCCATCAGGTCGCGCCGGTCGGCGGTCGCGCGCGCAACATGGTCGAGCTGACCGGCCGGGGCTGGATGCTCTACTTCGGCGAGAACCTGCTGGTCACGCGCCTGGATCGCTTCGCCGAGCTGTTGGCCGAGGGCTTCGAGCCCGCCGACGCAGGCCGCGAGCTGGGCCTGACACGCGGGCAGGTAGCCAGGACCTTCGCCGACATCAGGGCGCAGGTCGGGAGGCAGGCGGCGTGATCGACCCGGCCATCAGCGCCTGCGCCGCGTACTTCGGCATCGCGGCCGAAGACATCCTCGGGCCGGGCCGCAGCAGCCGCTTCGTCCAGGCGCGCAACGCGGCGGCCTACATCATGCGCCACCGCGACGGCGCCTCCTATCCGGAGATCGGCCGCCGTCTCGGGCGCGACCATACCAGCGTCATGCATGGCATTCGCAAATGCACGGACGCGGTGCAGGCCGATCGCAGCCTGGCCGCCTTCGTGGCGGCGCAGATCGCGCGTCGGGTATACGAGGGGCCGCGCCCCGCGCCCCCGCCTCCTCCTCCGCCGCCGCCCAGGAAGTGGGAGCGGATCGTCATCTCGGGCGCCAAGGACTCACCGCTGGTTCTCGACGAGGACGGCTATCAGCCCTGCGAGATCATCGCGCGTGACGGGATCATCCACGGCTCGCGCCGGCTCGCGCAGGCCATCAACGCCGCGAGGCTGGCCGCATGAAGCGCCGCCCCTCCCCCCGCCAGGCGGACGCGCCGGAGAAGATGACCCGCGCGCATAATCGCGCCGCCGCGTTCATGGCGGTGACGATGTGCCCGCCCGACAAGATGGACGCCGCGCGCATCCAGTCGATCGCGAACACCAGCGGCCTGACGATTGCCGACGTGGAGCAGATGATCGCCGATCGGAATGGGGGGGTGGCGCGTGGCTGACCACATCACCATGGCCGAGCTGGACGCGCTGGAGTCGCCGCTGGTGGAACCGCCGCTGTTTTTCGTCGAGCCCGTGCCGGAAAAGCCGGACGACAAGAGCAAATGGCCGGAGGAATATCGGCAGCGCGCCCTCGTCTCGTATGTCCGCAAGCACGCGCCGTCCGTCATCGTCTCGTCGTTCGCGAACGAGGGGAAGCGGGGTCTGCGCCTGGCCGCCAAGATGAAAGGTCAGGGCCTTCTCGCCGGAATGGCCGACCTGACGTTCATCTGGGACGGAGGCGCGGCCTATGTCGAGGTGAAGGGCTTCGACGCACGCGGGACGCCCGGCAAGCTTTCGCCGCAGCAGGTCGCCACGCTCAACCGCATCCACCGCAACGGACATCCGGTCGGCTGCTTTTACACCGCGACCGCGGCGCTGGGCTTCCTGCGCCGGCTTGGCGCGCCGATACCGGAGCGCGGGGTATGACCGATCAAAGATCAGACCTTGCCGCCGCCATGGCGACCGTTGCGACAAAGCTCTTCGGCGATCCGGTGGAGAAGCTGAAAGCGAAGGCCGATTGGCGCTACCGCGCCCGTGGTTCGCTGAGCATCGATGTCGTCAAGGGCACTTGGTACGATTACGAGGCGGGAGAAGGTGGCGGCGTCATCGACCTCATTCGTCGCGAGCGCCGATGTTCGATCGGCGAGGCCCTGCGTTGGCTCGAAAACATCGGTGAGTACGTCACGCCCGTTCAACCGGTGCAGCAGCGGCCTGGTCGATCGCTATCCTTGCGCGATGCGGCGCTGCGGATCTGGAGTGACAGTGGCCCTACGGCAGGTACGCTCGCAGAGAGGTATCTTGCGGATCGCGGCCTGGTTCACGGGACCGCCGTGAGCGACATCCGTTTCCACCCGCGCTGCGCTCTCGGGAAGGACGATTTCGGCAACCAGCGCTTCGTCCCGGCGATGGTTTCGCTGGTCCGATCCCCCGGTGATGGATCTCCTATGGGTATCCATCGCACGGAACTGTCGCCGGACGGCCGGAAGCTTGATCGCAAGATGCTCGGCCCATGCCACGGCGGCGTTGTTATGCTCTCGGCGCATGACCCTGACACCGGGGTCGGCATCTGCGAGGGTATCGAGACAGGCCTGGCAGTGATCAAGATGGGAGGCGGCCCAGTTTGGGCGTGCCTGTCCGCCGGCAGCCTCGGAAGTTTCCCCCTGCTGGGTGGCGTCCATCGCCTCACCATTTTCGCGGACAACGACAAAGCCGGCATAGAAGCGGCGCAGAAGTGCGCCCGTCGCTGGATCGGGATTGGCGTAGAGGTCGGCATCCAGGCCCCGAAGGAACGCGGAGCCGACTTTGCGGACGCCTTGGTCGAGCGTGAGCGGGGAGCGGTTGCGTGAATAACCCTGTGCAGCTCGGCAACATAGTCCCTCTCGCCGCACCGGCGGCCGAAGTCAGCGAGGACACCATCGCGCTTGCCTTTGCGGGGCAGTACGCGGCGACCTTGCGCTTCGACCATGACGAGGGCCGCTGGTACGAATGGGACGGCGTGCGCTGGCGACCGGATCGCACCTCGCGCGGGTTCCACTATGCCCGCGAGATCGGCCGCCGCATGGGCGACGGCAAACGCCAGATGTGTAAGGCAGCCGTGGCGGCAGGCGCTGAAAGGTTCTGCCGCTCAGACCCTTCTCTGGCTGTGACGAAGGAATATTGGGATAGCGACCTGTGGTTGCTGGGCACCCCCGGCGGCGTCGTGGATTTGACCACCGGGGAACTGCTGCCTTCAGATCCCCGCTACTGCATCACGAAGATCACCGCGGCCACTCCAGCCCCAGGCAAGCCGGAGCGGTGGCTTGCCTTCCTGCACGACACCACGGGCGGCGATCAGCAGGTCATCGACTTCCTGCAAGAGTGGTGCGGCTACAGCCTGACCGGCGACACTCGCGAGCAGTCTTTGCTCTTCGCGCATGGCGGTGGTGGCAACGGCAAGTCCGTGTTCATCAACACGTTCACGAAACTCCTGGGTGACTATGCGATCACCGCAGCCATGGAGACGTTCACCGCGGCCAAGGGCGAGCGACACTCGACTGAGGTTGCGATGCTCGCTGGCGCCCGTCTTGTGACCGCCTCCGAGACCGAGGAAGGCCGGTCATGGGCCGAAGCGCGCATCAAGCAGTTGACCGGCGGTGATCCCATTACCGCGCGGTTCATGCGCAAGGACAATTTCACCTATATCCCGCAGTTCAAGCTCACCTTCATCGGGAACCACGAGCCAACCCTGCACAACGTCGATGAGGCGATGCGGAGGCGCTTTCGGATCATCCCCTTCAATCGCAAGCCCACGAAGCCAGACCGCAAGCTCGAAGAGAAGCTGCGTGAGGAATGGCCACAAATCCTCGCCTGGATGATCGCAGGGGCCATTCGGTGGCAGGAGCAGGGTCTGTCCTACCCCGACGCCATGAAGGCCGCCACCGAGGCTTATTTCGACGCTCAGGACGTGCTGGGGCAGTGGCTGAACGATTGCTGCGAGCGGGGCGGGTTCGAGGCTGGCGGCAGGCTGTTCGACAGTTGGAAGGCCTACGCGAAGTCCTCTGGGGAAGAGGCCGGCAGTCAGAAGGCATTCACTGGCGCCATGGAGAAGCGCGGCTTCAAGAAATTTCGCGCATCAGACCGCGACCGCACCCGCTCGATCAACGGGATTTCGCTGAAAAAGCAGGCTTACGACCAGGATCAAGGGTTCCCGCTATGATCGTTCTGGACACATTGGACACGTTTGGACGGGTTCTCCGGGTTCCCCTCATACGCGCGCGCCATGAGGGGAACCATAAGAACGTGTCCGAATGCGTCCAATGTGTCCGAAAGGAGGTTCCGGCCCATGCCTGACCCCCACGCCCTACCCCCAGCGCTCGACGATCAGCCGCTCGGCGAAGACTTCGACCGGCTCGGGTGGTTCGCGCAGGCCAGGCGCATCGCCGCCCTGAGGGACGGCTGCAACCACAGGCACACGCACGACAGCGCGAAGGAAGCTCGCCGCTGCAACGACCTGCATGTCATGCAGAAAGGCGGCGTCATCCGCAATCTCGTTGTCGCGCCGCAGTTCTGGTTTTCCATCAACGGCGTTCAGATGAAGCACGACAACGGCCGTCGCGTCGGGATGAAGCCCGACTTCCAGTATTTCGAGGGAAACCTGAACGTCGTCGAGGACGTGAAGGCCGCTGGCATTGGTGGCCGGGCCCGCGACTATCCACTGCGCAAGGCGATCTTCCGCGCGCTCTACCCCTTCATCACCTTCCGGGAGGTCTAACCATGGCCATGTCACTCACCCACGCCCAAGCGGAACTACTGGACTACATCGAGCGGTATCAGGCCGCCAATGCCGGCGTCTCGCCCTCGTTCGAGGAGATGGGCGCGTTCATGGGCATCAGCGCCAAGAGCGGCGTCTTCCGGCTGCT
>WBZO01003996.1_pt1 | contig 16380 bp, 12 predicted proteins | sample 5204261 | NCBI WGS metagenome assembly WBZO01 (sample SAMN12412400, study PRJNA552823) | activated sludge metagenome | isolation source: activated sludge from anammox sidestream of wastewater treatment plant... | place: USA: North Carolina | collected 2017-09 | reverse complement strand
GAGCCGATGTTCACCATCGGCACGATCGCGGCGCGGAACTTGAGCGGGAGATAACCTTCCGCATCCTGCATGGCGTGACCCAGTTCATGCGCGGCCACAGCCACCGAGGCTACGGATGGATTATTTGCCACCGTGCTCGACAACCGCAGGACCTTATCGCGCGGGTTGTAGTTATCGGTGAGATTCCCGGAGATACCCTCGACGCGTACGCCGTACAAGCCCCCCGCGGAAATGAGCCGCTCGGCGGCCTGCGCGCCGGTAAGCCCACTGCGGGCGCGCACGCGCAGCCAGGTTCGGTAGGAAGAATTGACATACCACGACGCCAACATCATCAGCACGAAGGCTGGGGCCATGCATAAAAGGTAGGTCGGGTCAAAGAACATCATCATTCACCTCGTTTGTCGTGTTTACGGAACCGGCGTCGCAGTCGGTGTGGGCGCCGAGGTTGGGATGGCGGTTCCATTGATCAGGGCCGTCAGGGTTTCCACAGCCGCGTCCAATTGCGGATCGCGTTCGGCTTTGTAATCGGCTTCGCTCATGGGAACATACACATCGGGAGTCAGTCCCTTCTTGTCGATTGTGCGTCCGTTGGGCGTAAGCCAACGGGCAATCGTCACGCGCACCGCGCCCTGGTCGTTGGAGAGCGGAATCCAATTTTGCACCGAGCCTTTTCCGTAGGATGTCACACCGACCAGCGTGGCGCGTTGAGCGTCCTGCAGTGCGCCCGAGACGATCTCGGACGCGGAGGCAGTGCCTTCGTTGATCAGCACCACCATTGGAATCTTCGTCGCCAAACCGCCCGGCTCCACATTATACGTATTCTTTGTGCCGTTTCCGTATTGCTCGTACAGCACCACGCCATGATCGAGAAACTGTGAAGCTACATCCACGGCCGTGTTCAGGTAACCGCCGCCGTTGTTGCGCAAATCGAGGATCAGGCCCTTCGGATTCTGCGCCATCAATTGTTTCAAGGTATCGTCCAGCTCCTGCGATGTAGTATCGCCGAATGTGGTCAATTGAACATAAGCGATGCCGTTATCGAGCATTTTGCCCGTGACGCTCTTGACCGTGATCTTCTCGCGCGTGATATCGAACTCGAGCGGCGCGCTCTGACCGGAACGTGCCACCGTTAAATGAACTGTGGATCCCGCCGGGCCGAGTACCTTTTGCCGCGCCACCTCGGGGCTGACTCCCGTCATATCCACGCCGTCGATCTTGATGATCTGGTCGCCGGGGCGCAAACCGGCTTTATCTGCCGGCGAACCTGGGATGGGGCTGGTGATGGTTAGATAATTGCCGCCTGTATCCACGTACGCGCCGATGCCTTCGTACGAACCGGCCAATTGATCGTTGGCTTCCTTGTATGTGGCCGGATCCATGTACGTGCTGTGAGGATCGCCCAGCGATTCCATCATGCCGCGGATCGCGCCCTGCATCAGGCTCACGTCGTTCACGGGTTGATCCACGTACTGCTCGTGGATGATGTTCCACGCCTCCCAGAACGGCTTGAATAAGATTTGCAAATCCTGCGGCGTGCTGGCTTGCTGATCCGCCGAGGGCGTGGAAGCCATCGGCGCCGGTCCATTTGTAATCAGGCCGTGACTGTTCAGAAACGGCAGAAATTGTCCGAGCGCAAGCCCGCCCGAAAACGAAGCGACGGCCACAAAAATAACCGCCACGATCGCGAATATGATTTTCAGAGTCTTGTTCACAAATTCCTCCAGGTGCTAACCATTAAACAGTCTACTTGTATCATGATGGGATTAATTCGGGATGAAACAAGTATATACGTTTCGTAAAAATCGGAGTGGGTCGTTTTGGTGATAGTCGCCGCGCAGACCGGCAGGTTCGGCTCGTTTATTCATGTTCGAGGATTCCCGGCAGTTCGCCCCAGTCGCGAAAGGACGCGTTGGCGTCGGTCGTCTTTCCGTCGCGGCCGTAGAGGATGGAGAACATGCCGTATTCGCGCGCGGCACGCGTGGTGTGCGGCAGGTCGTCTATCATGACACAACGGCGCGGATCGGACTCGCCCGCGGCTTGCATGGCGAACTTGAACGATTCGGGCATGGGCTTGCAGTACGGCGCGAGCGCGTTGATGTCCACGATCTGCGGGAAGCAATCGGTCAGATTCAGTTGGGCAAGCACGCGTCGGGCGTGGGCGGAATCGGCGTTGGTGAAGATCAGGTTTCGGGTCGGGAGGGAGGCGATGACGCGGCGTTGGAGCGGGTCGGGAGTCAGATAGTCGCGTAAAGGCACGTCGTGCACGTAAGCCAGATATTCGGCCGTATCCACCGGATAATGCGCCTGCAGGCCGCGTAATGTGGTTCCATATTGTTGGAAATACTGCTCGCGCAAACTCCCGATGTTTTCCTCGGGAATGCCCAATCGTTCGTGCATGTAGGCGTTCATGCGCGCCTTGAGCGTGGACCATAAGTTCGTGGAGGCCGGGTAAAGCGTATCGTCGAGGTCGAAGAAAATGGTGGTGAAGCGCACGGGCTGATTATATCTGCACACGCAGACGCGTCTATAATAGGCGTATGCCCATTCGTTTACTTTCTTCCGAAGTGGCTTCGCAGATCGCGGCGGGCGAAGTGATCGAACGCCCGGCCTCGGTGGTGAAGGAACTGGCCGAAAATTCGCTGGATGCCGGCGCGCGTACGTTGACGATCTCGATTGCCGAAGCCGGACGCGGGCTGATCGAAACGGCGGACGACGGGCGCGGCATTCCGGCGGCGGAGATGGAACTGGCGGTCTCGCGTCACGCGACCTCGAAGCTGGCGCGCGCCGAAGACCTGTTCCACATCTCCACGCTTGGATTCCGCGGCGAAGCCCTGGCTTCGATTGGCTCCGTCTCGCGCATGACGGTGACCTCGCGCGCAGCGGGCGCGGATTCGGGCGCGCGCTTGCGCGTGGAAGGCGGAATTTCAGGCAAGGTCGAAAAGGTCGGCGCGCCGATTGGCACGGTGGTGCGCGTGGAAGATTTGTTTTACAACGTGCCGGCGCGTTTGAAATTTTTAAAGACCGACGTGACCGAACGCCGCGCCATCGATCATCTGGTTACGCGCTACGCGCTGGCGTATCCGTACGTGCGCTTCAAATTAGCGGACGGAAATAACGTCACCTTGCAAACCGCGGGAGACGGCGACCGCCGCGCGATCCTGGCGGCCCTGTTCGGCGTGGAAACCGCCAAACAAATGCTCGAAGTGTTGGCTGAAGAGGAGGACTTGCAACTCTCCGGGTTTATCAGCCCCACTTCGTTGACGCGTTCGAATCGCAAAGAGATCACGTTCTTCATCAACGGCCGCTGGGTGCAGGATACGGCTTTGAACGCGGCTTTGATGCAGGCTTATCACACATTGTTGATGGTGGGACGTTATCCGCTGACGACCCTGTTCTTGAATCTCGCGCCCGAAGAGGTGGATGTCAATGTGCATCCTGCCAAGGCCGAAGTGCGATTCAAGAATCAGGACCGCGTGTTCAGCTTCGTTCAGCGCGCGGTGCGACGCGCTTTGTTGGCTTACGCGCCGGTGCCGTCCATTCCACCGGCCACGTTGTGGGGCGGGGCGGCGCGCTCTTCTGCACCGCGCGAAGTCGGTCTGGATTGGACGATGGCGAGTCAGGCGGAGGGCGGCGAACCGTCGGCCGTCGATTCGGCCAGCGGGCAGGCTGGATCGTCCGTTGTAGATCGCCCGCCGTCCACCTTTAACTTTCCGCTCTTGCGCCTCATCGGTCAGGTCGGCGCGGCGTATTTGATCGCCGAGGGGCCCGACGGTTTATATTTGATCGATCAACATGCCGCGCACGAGCGCGTATTGTTCGAGAAACTGATGGCGCAATACAATATGAAGAACATTCCATCACAGGCCCTGCTCTCACCGGCGGTTGTTCACCTCCCGCCGGCGCAGGCCAAATTGCTGGAGGAACAATTGGGAACATTGCAGGGTTTTGGTTTTGACGTGGAATCGTTCGGCGCGAACGCCTTTCAAGTGCGCGCTATGCCGGATCTATTTCGCGGCAGTGATCCGTCGGCAGCGCTGCGCGCGCTGGTGGAAGACTTCGAAGAAGATGAAGCGCCGCTTCAATCTGTAGTGGAAGCGCGGCTGGCGGGACGGGTTTGTAAACGGCTGGCGGTCAAAGCGGGCCGGGCGCTGACCCTGGAGGAACAGCGCGCTCTGCTCACGGATTTGGAAGCCTGCGAGTCGCCGCGCACTTGTCCGCATGGCAGGCCGACGATGATTCATCTTTCGGTGGACATGTTGGAACGTCAATTTGGGCGGAAGGGCGCGAGATGAAAAAAGAACTACCGAATTCGGCAGTTCTTTTTTTAATCGCATTGTGAGATCGTTCTATTTTCTCGGTTGGGTCTTACTGCCGCGCGGCAGGATGACTGTGAACATGGTACCCACTCCGACCTTGCTCTTGACCTCGATGCGCCCGCCGTGACCGTGAACGATTTGTTTGGAGATGGAAAGTCCAAGCCCGGTGCCCGAGGCTTTTGCCTCATGTTCGCGCACGCGGTAGAACTTTTCAAATAAATGCGGCACGGCCTGTTCGGGGATGCCGATGCCCGTATCCTGAATGAATAAAGACATTTCCGATTCGCTGGCCTCGGCGCGCAGGATGACGCTTCCGTTCGGGCGGTTATATTTGATGGCGTTGCTCAATAGATTCAATAGCACTTGCTTGATCTTGTCCCGGTCCGCTTCGAGGACGGGCAGGCCTTCCGGCGATTCGACGCGGATTTGGATATGGTCTTCCTCGGCTTTGGAAGTCATCACATCCTTGCATTCGTAAAGCAGGTCGGCCACGCTGAAAGCGCTCTTCCGAAACTGCACGCGTCCCGATTCGAGCCGCGCCAAATCGAGGAACGAGGAAGCCAGGGAATTAAGGCGCAAGGTCTCGTTGTGGATGTTATTGACGATCTGGTCGCGTTGTTCCTGCGACATCTCCGGACGCAGTAACAAATAGGTGGCTGTGCTCAACGAAGCGAGCGGCGTTCTCAGTTCGTGCACGAATTCCGAGATTAAATCGGATTGCTGGAATAAGCGCGCGTTCTCGATGGCGACCGCCGCTTGCGCGCCCAGCACCAACAGCATCGATTCGTCTGCGTCGCTGAATTTGCCGCGGTGTTTGTTGATCGCTTCGAGCACACCGACCACTTTTGTTTTTGTGATCAGCGGAACGCCGAGGATCGATTCGGTGGGGAAGCCGGTCATTTGCTCCACGTCGCCGAAGAAGCGCGGATCGTCGTGCACGTTGGCGCTGCGTACCGGTTTGCGGTTGTTCACGATCCAGCCGGCGATGCTTTTATCGAGCGGCACCACCAAACCGCGCCGCGTCGGCTCGTCGATATTGGTCGCGACTTGAAAATACAGCCGGCGCGCCGCGTCGTCGTACAGCAAGATCGAGGCCGCCTCCGCGCCGCTCACTTCAGCCGCGGCGTGCACAATGCGCGAGAGCAGAATGTCCAGGTCCAGTGTGGAGGCGAGATCGCGCGAAATATCAATCAGCCGCCGGTATCCATCCAGTCGTTCCGTTTTGATTTCAGCCATGAAGGATTCTCTCCGCGATAGCGGGCAGGACCTCCGCTATGTTTTCTAAAATGACGAGGTCTGCCCGGACGTTCAAATACGTGGGCGTATTATTGATGATAATCAAATGCGCGCCCCGGTCAAGGGCTTGCATGGGCAATCCAGCCGCGGGCAGTACCTCCAGCGAGGAGCCGGCGACCAGCATCAGGTCGCATTGACGCGCCGCGCGCTGGGCTTCGTACCAAACCTTTTGAGGAAGTTGCTCGCCGAATAGAATGACATCCGGTTTGAGCAGTCCGCCGCATTTTGGGCAGTGCGGTAGTTGGCCCGTCTCGATGAAAGGCCGAATAAAAGGTTCCGAATCGAATTGCGAAAAACATTGAGTGCAGGTCAGGGTTTTCAATGTGCCGTGAGTTTCGATCACATGTCGGGATCCGGCCTTCTGATGCAACAGGTCTATGTTCTGAGTAATGATAGCGCGTAGAAAACCGTTTTTTTCGAGGTCGGCCAGCGCTCGGTGCGCGGCGTTCGGCTGGGCGTTGAAGATCTCGCCTGCCAAGGGTTGGAACCAGTGAAAGAATTTTTCGGGCGCGATGCGAAACGTATTCAGCGAGGCCACTTCCAACGGTTCATCGCGGGACCATAAACCGGTTCCCTCCGAACGGAAGTCTGGTATGCCCGAGGGGGTCGAGATGCCCGCTCCAGTCAGAGCTACCGCGCGTTTTGCCGCCCGGAGCAACTCCGCCGCGAAATCTATGGCGGTCAGAGTTTGACTGGAGAAGGAGATCATCGCGCTTTCTCACGCTCGAGGATCAGATCAGCAAGTTTGAAGAATTGCTGGGAGGTTACGTTGGTGGGCTGGCTCACAACGGCCACGGTGTGCATACGTGTGGCCTGAGCGAATAATTCCGGCGCGGGGGTGATCGTCGCCGCGATGGAATGATTAAGTCTTTCCTGTACCTGCGTCCAGGGCATTTGGCTTTCCGAGCGGACGCGGTTGTTGAGCACGGCGGTGATCGTTTTGCGGTCGATGCCGAGGCTGGCGATCTCGTCAATGAGGATCTGGGTATGATGGATGGAGTTGGGCGCGCCTTCCAGCACCACGATCCGTTCGTGGCAGAAGGGGAGGATTTTTTCCACGAAGGGCGGCAGACCAATTCCCAGGTCCAGAACGATGAAGCGGGCTAGAACCGAGAGACGGCTGACCAGAATCCCATAGTTGGCGATCTGTCCGGTCAGCATCACATCGTGCGGACTCTCGGAGGCGGTCAAAAGCTTCAACCCCGAAGCATGCGGCGCGAGGGCCGATTGCACTTTTTCGCGGGTGAGTTCCGCGCTGGTGCCGGAGAGCAATTCGTTCAATTGTTTGCGGTCGGCGACGCCCAGTTCCAAACCCAATGCGCCCTGACCGGGGGTTAGTTCGGCGAGGATCACATCCGATTGCGAACGTGAGAAGAGACAGGCGGCTAAATTGGCGGCCACGGACGAGGCGCCCCATCCGCCGCGGGCCGAGACGACGCCGATCACGTATCCATGATGTTCGTGTGAAACGGTGGGAACGGGCTGATCTTCTTTTTTGCCTGCGCGCGCCAGCAGGGATTTGACGTGAGCCTGTAATTCCGAAGGATGCGTGGGCTTGGTGAGGTAGTCATCCACGCCCACCTCGAAGCCGGTCACCTTATCGTCCAGTTGAGTTTTTGCGGTGAACATCAAAATGGGGATGGATTCGGTGGTGGGATTCTTCCGCAGGCGCCGCGTGACTTCATACCCGTCCATGTCCGGCATCATAACGTCCAGCAGTACCAGATCCGGTTTTTCCTCGATGGCCTTGGCGATTCCCTGCTCGCCGTTGGTGGCGGCGCTGATCTGATACCCCTGCCGCTGTAACATCAATCCAACCAGGCGCAAAGTGTCCAAGTCATCGTCAACTATCAGGATTTTTTCTGTCATTTTGTCTGCACAGTCTAGCACAAAGAGAATTTTCGGGCAAGCTTATCGAATTTTGGGCCGTACGATTGATTTTATAACGAAAATCCGCTATTTGGAAGCGAATTTGGGCAGGTCGTATGAACGACAAAACGGCCGCACGTTCAACGGATTCGAACCGATACGGCATGCTTACAAAGATGAAGGCTGTTCGAGGGTGATCGACTGCAGGATATTAACTTCCCATGTGGAGAAAATACGATAAAATTTAAATCTCAGCCGCAGGCGCCCCGCCTCATGGAATAATTGGTCCCGTTCGCAATCGGGAATTTGATTCTTTGGCATCCTAATCGTCGAATACCTTATCCAAGCATAGGAGCTTCCAATGAACGATCGAGAAACCGAACCACGCCCGGAATTGAAAGTGCATCGTCTGGTCGCGTTCATCGCCATATTCCTGGTCCTGATCGGGCAGTTTGTTTTTCTCGTACTGCCCCAGAGGTCTTTTGTCATTCCGCCTTTTTTCTGGCTGTGTGTGGCCGGCGTGATCTTATTTCTGGTCAGTCAGTTGATTCGCCCTTCGCGTTTTGTGCAGATCGTCGCCGAGCGCGCGCCCTCCGAGGCGGCCATGTGGATCATAGCCGCAGTGATCCTCTCCATCCTGTCGGCGGTCAGCACGCTGTTGTTCCAAATGACGGGACGCGCCAGTTATATTCCGATCACCACGATTTGGTTTGGAAGCGGCCTTTGCTACGTGATGGCTTTTGGAAGCAGGAATTTCGCGGAGTTCCGATGGAGGGAATGGTGGAGCGCACATCGTAATGAACTGATCGTTTTGGGCGGAGTGATTCTCGTTGCCGCGGCTTTACGCTTCTATGAACTGGGTTCGATCCCTCGCGTGGTGGATGGAGACGAGGGGCGGTTGGGACTGATAATGCAGGCTACTACATCCGGCAACCTCGCCAATCCCTTCTCGCTGTGGGAAAACTTTGGAGGGCTTTATTTACAGTTAGCCAATTTGTCTTTGAGAATATTTGGAACCACTCCCTTTGCTTTGCGCCTTCTGCCGGCCATTAGCGGCGTGCTGGCGATCCCTTCCATTTATTTACTTGCGCGGCAGATCGCCGGTCGGCGGGTGGCATTGCTTTCGGCCATCCTATTGACCATCACGCATACGCATATTCACTTTAGCCGCATCGCATCGGTCGGATATATCCACGCGGCGTGGCTGGTTCCGCTCGAACTTTACTTTTTGCTGAGCGGACTCCAAAAACGAAGTTCCTGGCGCGCGGCGCTTGGCGGCGTGATCCTGGCGATTCATTTCTGCATCTATCTTTCGTCGCAGATCATCGTCGGGTTGGTGCTGATCTATATGTTGATCGCGCTGGTCATCCTGCGTCCGTGGATGAAGGCGGCGATGCGTCAGATGGCTGCGTTTTGGGCGGGGCTGGCGATACTCCTCCCTTCCCAACTTATATTTATTTACCAACAGCCGAATGAATTCATCAATCGCCTGGGTGAAAACGGCACGTTCCAGAGCGGGTGGCTGAGGGATACGGCGGCAATGACCGGCCAAAGCCCGCTGATTCTATTGGCCAAGCGCGTTGTCCACGCCTTTTTATCCCTGATTTACTACCCCGGCTCCGATTTCTACGGTTCGCCGGTGACCATGTTGCCCTTCGTTGCCGGCGCGCTTTTTCTGATCGGCCTCGGCATTGTGTTATGGCGTGTGCGCACTCCAAACTATCTGCTGTTGAACGGCTATCTGTGGGGCATGACCGCGGCTGTAGGTCTATTTGCCATTCCGCCCTCGGCGGATTCATACCGAATGCTGTTAGCTCTGCCTGCGGCTGTGATCATGGTCGCCATCGGGTTGGATCAAATCCTTGAGTTGTTTGGGATGGGCTGGGCGCAGGCGCGCAGGGCTTATTACCTGTGGACGGGCGCGGTCATCCTCAGCCTGTTGGTATTGAATTTGTGGACGTATTACGGCGACTTCGCCGGTCAATGTCGTTACGGCGATAACCTTGCGGGGCGCTTTGCCTCCTACTTGGGCAATTACGTCCGCACCATTTCCAGCGAGTCGTCCATTTACTTATTGAGCAACGACACCTTTTTCTACGGTTCGCACGCTTCGGTCGATTTCCTTGATAATCGGCGGCTGATCGTCAATTTCCCCGAGCCGATTGACCAACTTCACCTTGTGGCCGGTGAGACGGTGATCGCCAGCCCCGACCGGATCGCTGAATTGGAGACTTGGGCGCACGATCACCCGGGCGGTCAATTACATTTCCAATACGATTGTCAGCGGCAGATCCTGTTGGCGTATCAACTTCCGTAGAGGTGAATTGAAGCCTGAAGAATATGAGGTCATGTTCAGGGCGGAATCTCATCACTGGTGGTATCTTGGGATGGAAGCGATCACGCGCGCTCTTCTCGATTGTTACTATGCGCGTCATACGAGTTTGCGAATTCTCGATGCGGGCTGTGGCACCGGCGCCGCGATGACCACCTACCTCTGCGATTACGGCCGCGTAAGCGGTTTCGATCTTTCCGAACTGGCGCTTGGTTTTGCAAAACGACGCGGGGCGCATGAACTGGCGCGGGCTTCGGTGGAGTGCGCGCCGTTCGCGCCCGAGTCGTTCGACCTTGTGACCAGCTTCGAGGTTCTGTATGAACGCGGCGTGACGAGCGATGTGCGCGCCTTGCGCGAGTTCTTTCGCGTGTTGAGGCGCGGCGGTCGTCTGTTTCTTCGACTCCCCGCGTACGATTGGCTACGCGGCCGTCACGATGAAGCCGTCTTCACGGCGCGCCGTTACACCTCCCGTCAAATCGCGAGCCTGCTGTGCGGATCCGAATTCATCGTTGAGCGCCTATCGTATGTGAACATGTTTCTCTTTCCGCCGGCGCTAATCAAACGGATGCTGGAGCGCATCCTGCCGAGTCGACACAACGCCTCCGATCTGACCCTCGAACCGGGCCCGTTAAACGGCCTCTTGCGCGCCGTCCTTGCCGCGGAAGCGCCACTCGTTGCCCGCGCCGGCCTGCCGTTCGGTTTGAGCGTTGTGGCGCTGGCGCGCAAACCCTGACTTCGATGGAAACTCCGATTAAACGTTTACCCAGCATCAGCGCGGTGTTCCCCGCTTATAACGACGGCGGCACGATTCCCAGCATGATTCTGACGGCTTTGATGGCCTTGCGCGAGCTGACCGACGATTTCGAGATTATCGTGACGAACGACGGGAGCACCGATTACACGGGACAAATTCTGGACGAGATGACGGCGCGCGTTCCCGAACTGCGGGTGATTCATCACGCGGTCAATCAGGGTTACGGCGCGACCTTGCGCAGTGGATTTTACGCCGCCGCCAAAGACTGGGTCTTTTATACGGACGGCGACGCCCAATACGATCCGCGCGAACTGATTCTTTTGGCGAACGCGCTGCGCGACGATGTGGATGTGGTCAACGGCTATAAGATTTCGCGCAGTGATCCCTTGATTCGAAAGCTCATTGGAAAGTTGTATCACTGGCTCATCAGCTTTGCGTTCGGCATTCATCTGCGCGATGTGGATTGCGACTTCCGTTTGATTCGCCGCAAAATCTTCGACGAGATTCGGCTGGAAAGCCGCGGCGGCGAAATTTGTGTGGAGATGGTCAAGAAGATTCAGGATCGCGGTTACGTCTTCGCCGAAGTGCCGGTGCATCATTACTTTCGGCAATACGGCAAGTCGCAGTTTTTCAACTGGCCGCGCTTGGTGCGCGTGGCGCGGCGGCTGTTGACCTTGTATTGGAAGCTGGTCGTTCGCAAGGAACATTTGAAGGCGGCCGAAGCATGAACGAGGATTTCGAGTCGGTCTTTGCAGGCCGGCGCGCGCTCATCGGCGGGGGAGCGGGTTTCATCGGCAGCCATTTGGCGCGGCGGTTGGTTCAACTCGGCGCGCGCGTTTCGATTGTGGATGACCTCGATCCGTTGTCGGGCGCGAATCGATTCAATATTGCCGGGATCGAGGAACAGGTCCGCTTTGTGCCGGTAGATGTCAACAACCGGAAGCGGATGGCGCCGCTGTTGCGCAGTCACCAATTTTTCTTTCGTCTGGCCGCGCAGACCAGTCATTTGGGAAGTATGCAGGATCCTCACAAAGATGTGGAAGCCAACGCCGTGGCTCAACTGACCGCTTTGGAATTTTGCAGGAAGAACAATCCCGATATTCGCATCGTGTTTGCGGGCACGCGTCAAATCTATGGCCGTCCGCAATATCTTCCGGTGGATGAAAATCATCCCTTCGCGCCGGTGGATTTCAACGGCGTGAGCAAACTGGCCGGGGATTTGTATCACGGGGTCTATCATCGCAATTACGGTATGTGGACGAGCGTTCTGCGGCTGACCAACGTGTATGGGCCGCACATGCGCATCAAGGATGCCCGGCAGAATTTCATCGGTTGGTGGTTTCGTCAATTGTTGGAGGGCGCGGAGATTCGAATATATGGGGATGGAAGTCAGGTCCGCGACCCGACCTACGTGGACGATGTTGTGGAGGCGTTCTTGTTATGCGCGGCACATCCATCCGCGCGGGGACAGGTCTATAATCTCGGCGCGGAACCGGTCAGCCTGCTCGATCTGGCGCGGCTGATGATCGAGATCAACGGAGGGGGAACGTATCGCTTGGCGCCGTTCCCTGAAGAACTGAAAAAGATCGACATCGGCGATTATTACGGCGATTACACAAAGATTCGGACAGCGTTGGGTTGGGAACCGCGTATTTCATTACGCGAGGGCATCGAACGCACGCTCGCGTTCTATCGTCAATATCGAAACCGTTACATCGAATGAACGATATTCCCGTCATTGACTTGAAAGCTCAATATGAAAGTCTTCGCGCCGAGGTGGATGAAGCCATTGCGCGCGTACTGAAACGCGGTAATTTCATCCTCGGCGAGGAAGTGGACGCGTTCGAACGCGAATTTGCCGATTATTGCGGCGCGTCTTTCGCGGTTGGAGTCGGCTCGGGCACCGACGCGCTGGCCCTCGCCCTGCGCGCCTGTGAGATCGGCGAAGGCGACGAGGTGATCACCGTTTCGCACACTTCGGTCGCGACCGCGGCCGCCATCGAAATGACGGGCGCAAAACCGGTTTTGGTGGAGATCGATCCGCATTCTTATACCCTCGATCCGAATCGGATAATGTCCGCTCTCACGCCGCGCACGCGTGCCCTTATCCCGGTTCACCTTTACGGCCTGCCTGCGGAGATGACTCCCATTTTGGAAATCGCCGGGCAGAAAAATCTTATCGTGTTGGAGGATTGCGCGCAGGCGCACGGCGCGCGCTATGACGGTCGACGCGTGGGCAGTTTGGGGACGCTCGCCGCGTTTAGTTTTTATCCCACCAAGAATTTGGGCGCGTTCGGTGACGGCGGCGCGGTACTCACCAACGACGCCGAACTGGCCGGGCGGCTGAGATTACTGCGTCAATACGGCTGGGAGGAAAGATACATCAGCAGGATCAAAGGATTCAACAGCCGTCTCGACGATCTGCAAGCGGCGATTTTGCGTGTCAAACTGCGCAGCCTCGACGCGTGGAATCAACGCCGCCGCGCGCTCGCCGAGCTATATCGTCAATTGCTGAAGGATATGGAACTGTCCCTGCCCGCCGTTCCCGAAAAGGCGGAGCACGTTTTTCATCAGTATGCGATCCGCCATTCTAAACGGGACCAGCTCAAAGCGTTCCTGAAGCGCCGCGGCATCCAGACCCTGATCCATTATCCCGTTCCGATTCATCTGCAACCGGCGTATCAAAACCTGGGTTATCGCGCCGGCGATCTGCCCGTCACGGAACGGACCGCGCGCGAGATTCTTTCATTGCCGATGTATCCCGAACTGAGCGAAGCGTCCGTGCAAAGAATCGCCGAAGCCGTTCTGGAATTCCTCGCGCAAAACTGAACGACGCACGATTTGCACGAAAGAAATCGGCTCGCGGTATAATCAAGACACAGGGACAAAATTCCCGCCTTTGGGGATGACAGGCTTCGACGGGAGAGGCTGGTCCCGGAATGCGAGCCGAGAGGCGCCGAACTCGTAAACTCAGCGCAAAACCTTAAGTGCCAACCGCACTTCCTACGCTGCTATGCCCCTCGCTGCATAAGCGATTGACGTAACAGCCGCTCTCCATTAGCGAGAGCGCGTCCACCGGCCCCGTGCTCCACCCGGAGACGGATTGGGCGAAACAATGGTGGAGCGCCGCGCATGACTCTGCTAAATGCGCTTAAGACCAGCAGATAACTGCCACGGCTACTTGCCCGCCGGGATCCTGGCAGTGACAAAGATCGGCAGGCTACGCTCGTAGATTTCCGAGGGTCGAATCTTTCGGACGCGGGTTCAATTCCCGCCATCTCCACTAACGTACTCCCACGCGGGAGTACGTTTCGTTATAAAATCAACGGCCTATGAAAAAACTCTTTCTGCTCGGATTCCTGTTCCTGATCGGCGCCTGCCAAAGTGTGACGGCCACGCCCGCGCCGGATTTTTCCCCGAGCACAGCGACACCGACTCCGCCGCCCACTGCCTCCGTTACCCCCGCGCCGACTCTCGCCCCCACGGCCTCGCTCACGCCGCCGCCCACCGATTTGCCGCGCTTCTTCACCGAAGACTTCAACGGCTCTCTTCCCAATTGGTCTATTCTGCAAAGCAGCGGCGCGGCCGTTCCGCAAACCGGCATCGAGAACGGATTCCTGGTTTTCGACTTGCCCACTTCGTACGAATGGGTGTATGCCATCCTCGGCTCCGAAAGCTACGCCGACGTGCGCGTCGACGCGTTGATCGAGAGTCGCGGCGCCGCGCCCGAATCCATCGGCGTGATTTGCCGTTACAGCGAACAGAACGGCTGGTACGAGTTCAACGTTTCGCAGGATGGAACGTATAACGTGCTCTTCGGTCAATGGCTGGCGGAGGGAGTGGCGCGTTATCAGCCGATCGCGGGCGATTCCACGCCTTACTTGAAGACCGGCGGCGAATCAAATGAGATCGGCCTGACCTGCCAGGAACAGTACCTTCTTTTATATTTGAACGGCAAGTTGTTTCGCAAGCTGGACGTGACGCGCTTTGGCCTCAGCGAGGGCAAAGTGGGGCTGACGATCTCCTCGTTCGAGAATCCCGGCGTGATCGGCGCGTTCGATTGGCTGAAGGTCAGCGAACCGGCGCAATAGCGATTGGCGGGTTTTCCGCGCGGATTTGTTGATTAAATTTCTATACGTTGTTAACGGAATTCTTGCATCTATGGGGTATCCTGTGACCAGTAAATTTAAGTCATTGCGGGCAAACGATCCTCAATGACAACGATAAGGAGTATGAGCTATGGGAAAAATCATAGGCATTGACCTGGGTACGACCAACAGCGTGGTAGCCGTGATGGAAGGCGGCCAGCCGACTGTGATCTCCACCGCGGAAGGCGGACGATTGTGCCCGTCAGTGGTGGCTTTTAATAAGAACGGCGAGCGCTTGGTCGGTCAGACTGCGAAGCGGCAGGCGGTGGTCAATTCCGAGAATACCATTTTCTCCATCAAGCGTTTTATGGGCCGGCATTACGAAGAGATCGAGTCCGAGCGCAAGATGGTTCCGTATGAAGTGGTGCGCGGCAGTGCGGACGACGTGAAGGTGAAGATTCCGATCACAGGCCGCGAGTACAGCCCGCAGGAAATCAGCGCGATGATTTTGGGTAAACTCAAGACGGACGCCGAGGCTTACCTCGGCGGACCGGTGACTCAAGCCGTCATCACGGTGCCCGCCTACTTTAACGACAGCCAGCGTCAGGCCACGAAAGACGCGGGCCGCATCGCGGGTTTGGAAGTGATGCGCATCATCAACGAGCCGACCGCTTCCGCGCTGGCCTACGGTTTGGATAAGAAAAAGGACGAAACGATTCTCGTCTTCGACCTGGGCGGCGGCACGTTCGATGTGTCCGTCCTGCAGGTGGGCGAGGGCGTGATCGAGGTCAAGGCTACCAACGGCGATACGCATCTCGGCGGCGACGACTGGGATCAACGCATCGTCAATTGGGCCGCGGACGAATTCAAGAAGGAGCAGGGCATCGACCTGCGGCAGGATCGGCAGGCGTTACAACGTTTGCGCGAGGCCGCGGAGAAGGCCAAGATCGAGCTTTCGTCCGTGATGGAGACCGAACTCAACCTGCCGTATATCACGGCGGACGCCTCGGGCCCGAAGCACATGCAATTGAAGTTGACGCGCGCTAAATTCGAGCAGATGACTGCCGATTTGCTGGAGCGTTGTCGCAAACCGTTCGAGTCCGCGCTCAAAGACGCGGGCCTGGACGCCGGTAAGCTCAACGAGGTGGTGCTGGTCGGCGGCTCGACGCGCATGCCGATGGTTCAGGATTTGGTTCGCAAGCTGACGAACGGTAAGGAGCCGAACAAAGGCGTCAACCCCGATGAGGTGGTGGCGGTGGGCGCGGCCATTCAAGGCGGCGTGTTGGGCGGCGAGGTAAAGGATATTCTCTTGCTCGACGTGACCCCGCTCTCGCTGGGCGTGGAGACGATGGGCAATGTGATGACCGTGATGATCGAACGCAATACGACCATTCCGGTGCGCAAGACCGAAACCTATTCGACCGCGGCCGACAGCCAGACGGCGGTGGATATTCACATCCTGCAGGGCGAACGGCCGATGGCGGCGGATAATATGTCGCTGGGACGCTTCCGCCTGGATGGAATCCCGCCGGCCCCGCGCGGCATTCCGCAGATCGAAGTGACTTTCGATATCGACGCCAACGGTATTTTGAACGTGACCGCCAAGGATAAAGCCACCGGCAAGGAGCAGAAGGTGACGGTTACGGCCTCGACCAATTTGAACAAGAGCGATATCGACCGCATGGTGCAGGAAGCGCGCCAGCACGAGACCGAGGACAAGAAACG
>WBZO01003995.1_pt1 | contig 16381 bp, 10 predicted proteins | sample 5204261 | NCBI WGS metagenome assembly WBZO01 (sample SAMN12412400, study PRJNA552823) | activated sludge metagenome | isolation source: activated sludge from anammox sidestream of wastewater treatment plant... | place: USA: North Carolina | collected 2017-09 | reverse complement strand
GGCTGCGGCGCGCTCGCGGCCGAGCAGGAACTCGTGCACCGCGCGCGCGCAGTCGCGTCCCTCGCGGATCGCCCACACCACCAGTGACTGGCCGCGGCGCATGTCGCCGGCGGCGAACACGCCCTCGACGTTGGTGTGGTGGCGGCTGGCGGCCGCGCTGTCGCCGCGCACGTTGCCGCGTGCGTCGCGCTCCACGCCGAAGGCGTCGAGCACGTCCGGCCGGGGTGCGACGAAGCCCATCGCCAGCAGCACGAGTTCGGCAGGGATGTCGAAGCGGCTGTCGGGCACTTCGCTCATGCGGGCGTCATGCCAGTGCAGGCGCACCGCGCTGAGACTGGCCACGCGTCCCTGCGCGTCGGCATTGAAGCACTGGGTGGCGACGGCCCAGTCGCGCTCGCAGCCTTCCTCGTGCGAGCTCGAGGTGCGCAGCTTGAGCGGCCAATACGGCCAGGTGAGCGCCTTGTCCTCGTGGCGCGGCGGCTGCGGCAGCAACTCGAACTGGGTGACCGAGCGCGCACCCTGGCGGATCGCGCTGCCCACGCAGTCGGAGCCGGTGTCGCCGCCGCCGATCACCACCACGTGCTTGCCGCCGGCGAGGATCGGCGCGGCGACGTGGTCGCCGGCGTTGGCGCGGTTGCACTGCGGCAGGTACTCCATCGCCAGATGCACGCCCGCAAGCTCGCGGCCGGGCACCGGCAGGTCGCGCGGCAGCTCGGCGCCGCCCGCGATCACGGTGGCGTCGAAGCCGGTGATGAGTTCGCGCGGCGCGAGCGTGGTCGCACCGCCGCCGTCGCCGGCGCCGACGAACACGCCGGTGCGGAAGCTGACGCCTTCGGCGCACAGCTGCTCGATGCGGCGGTCGATGTGGCGCTTGTCGAGCTTGAAATCGGGGATGCCATAGCGCAGCAGCCCGCCGGGACGGTCGTTCTTCTCGAACACGGTGACGGCGTGGCCCGCGCGCGCGAGCTGCTGCGCGCAGGCGAGGCCCGCGGGGCCGGAGCCGACGATGGCGACGCGCTTGCCGCTGCGCACCGCCGGCGGCTGCGGCACCACCCAGCCTTCCTGCCAGCCGCGCTCGATGAGCTTGTGCTCGATCGATTTGATGCCGACCGGGTCGGCGTCGATGTTGAGCGTGCACGCCGCCTCGCACGGCGCCGGGCAGATGCGGCCGGTGAACTCGGGAAAGTTGTTGGTGGCGTGCAGCACCGCGAGTGCGCGCTGCCAGTCCTGCCGGTACACGAGGTCGTTGAAATCGGGGATGACATTGCCGACCGGGCAACCCCAGTGGCAGAACGGCACGCCGCAGTCCATGCAGCGCGCGGCTTGCAGCTGCGCCGACGCATCGTCCAGCGCCTGCACGAACTCGCGCCAGTGCCGGCGGCGTTGCGGCGCGGGCTGGGTCGGCTCGTGCTGGCGCGGGTACTGCAGGAAACCCGTGGTCTTGCCCATGCTCGGCTCCTCAGACGGTGGTTGCGGCGGCTTCGGCCGGGGCCGCGGCGCGACTGGCCAGTGCGCGCCGGTACTCGTGCGGCATCACCTTGACGAACTGGCCGCGCGCGTGGCTCCAGTCGAGCAGAAGTTCGCGCGCGCGGAAGCTGCCGGTATGGCGGAAGTGCGCTTCGAGCAGTTGCCGCAGGATCGCCTCGTCGGTCGCGGCCGCGGCGCCGCGCATCGGTGCGTGCCACTGTGCGCGTGCGATCCGCAGTGTCTGCTCCACCGCCGAGACCACGCCCTCGAGCGCCACCATCGCCAGGTTGCAGTTGCGGGCGAGCTCGCCCGCGGGGTCGTGCACGTAGGCCACGCCGCCGGACATGCCCGCGGCGAAGTTGCGGCCGGTGGGGCCGAGCACGAGCACGGTGCCGCCGGTCATGTACTCGCAGCCGTGGTCGCCCACGCCCTCGACCACCGCGCAGGCGCCGGAGTTGCGCACCGCGAAGCGCTCGCCCGCGACGCCGTTGAAATAGGCCTCGCCATCGGTGGCGCCGTACAGCACGGTATTGCCGACGATGATGTGCTCGGGGCCGAAGCCGCGGAAGTCGTTGGGCGAACGCACCACGATGCGGCCGCCCGACAGGCCCTTGCCGACGTAGTCGTTGGCTTCGCCGACGAGATCGAAGGTGATGCCGCGGGCGAGGAACGCGCCGAAGCTTTGGCCGGCGCTGCCCGTCAGCTGCACGTGGATGGTGTCGTCGGCGAGGCCGGCATGGCCGTGGCGGCGCACCAGCGCGCCCGACAGCATCGCGCCGACGCTGCGGTGGGTATTGCGCACGTCGACGATGAAACGGGTCTTGTCGCCGCGTTCGAGCGCGGCGGCGGCCTTGTCGATGAGCACGTGGTCGAGCGCGTCGTCCAGCGCGTGGTCCTGCCGCGCGGCATGGCGCGTGGCGACCGTGGCCGGCACCTGCGGGCGATGGAACAGGCGCGAGAAGTCCAGCCCGCGCGCCTTCCAGTGGGCGATTCCCGCGCGCGTGTCGAGCAGGTCGGTGCGGCCGACCAGATCCTCGAAGCGGCGCACACCGAGGCTGGCCATGAGTGCGCGCACTTCCTCGGCCACGAAGAAGAAGTAGTTGACCACGTGCTCGGGCGTGCCGCTGAAGCGCTGGCGCAGCACCGGGTCCTGGGTCGCGATGCCGGTCGGGCAGGTGTTGAGATGGCACTTGCGCATCATGATGCAGCCCTGCGCCACCAGCGGCGCGGTGGCAAAGCCGAATTCGTCGGCGCCAAGCAGCGCGGCGATGACCACGTCGCGCCCGGTCTTGAGCTGGCCGTCGACCTGCACGCGGATGCGCCCGCGCAGCTGGTTGAGCACCAGCGTCTGCTGCGCCTCCGCCAGGCCCAGTTCCCACGGCGATCCGGCGTGGCGGATCGACGACCACGGCGAGGCGCCCGTGCCGCCGTCGTGGCCCGCGATCACCACGTGGTCGGCCTTGCACTTGGCCACGCCCGCGGCCACCGTGCCGACACCGACCTCGGACACCAGCTTGACCGAGATCGAGGCCTGCGGGTTGCAGCTCTTGAGGTCGTGGATGAGCTGGGCGAGGTCCTCGATCGAGTAGATGTCGTGGTGCGGCGGCGGCGAGATCAGGCCCACGCCGGGCACCGAAAAGCGCAGGCGCGCGATGTAGTCGGTGACCTTGTGGCCGGGCAGCTGGCCGCCCTCGCCGGGCTTGGCGCCCTGCGCGACCTTGATCTGGATCTGGTCGGCCGACACCAGGTAGGCCGCGGTGACGCCGAAGCGGCCCGAGGCGACCTGCTTGATGCGCGAGCGCAGCGAGTCGCCTTCCTGCATCGGGATGTCGCGCGCGACCTGCTCGGCCCCGAGCACGCTGGCCAGCGTGGCGCCGGGCGGCAACGGCTCGCCGCGCAGCTCGTGCAGGTAGCGCGCGGGATCCTCGCCGCCCTCGCCGGTGTTGGACTTGCCGCCGATGCGGTTCATCGCGATCGCGAGCGTGGCGTGCGCCTCGGTCGAGATCGAGCCGAGCGACATCGCGCCGGTGGCGAAGCGGCGCACGATGTGCGCGGCCGGCTCCACCTCGTCGAGCGGGATCGCGCCGGCCGGGTCGGTGCGCAGCGCGAACAGGCCGCGCAGGGTCATGTGGCGGCGGTCCTGGTCGTTGATGAGCGCGGCGTACTGCGCCCAGGTGCCCGCGTCGTTGGCACGCACCGCGTGCTGCAGGCGCGCGATCGCATCGGGCGACCACAGGTGCTGCTCGCCCTGCGCACGCCACGCGTAGTCGCCGCCCGCGTCGAGCGCATCGTCGCGCAGCGGGTCATCGGCATGGGCGGTGCGGTGCTGGCGCAGCGCCTCCTCGGCCAGTTCGAACAGGCCGATGCCCTCGATGCGGCTGGCGGTGCCGGTGAAGTACGCATCCACCAGCTCGCGCGACAGGCCGATCGCCTCGAAGCCCTGCGCGCCGGTGTAGGACATGTAGGTGGAGATGCCCATCTTCGACATCACCTTCTGCAGGCCCTTGTTGATCGCCTTGATGTAGTTGGCGATCGCCTGCTCGGCGCCGCCGGCGCCTTCGCCATCGGCGCAATGCCGCGCCAGCGTGTGCAGCGCGAGGTAGGGATGCACCGCCTCGGCACCGTAGCCCGCGAGCAGCGCGAAGTGGTGCACCTCGCGCGCCGAGCCGGTCTCGACCACGAGTCCGGTCGAGGTGCGCAGGCCGCGTTCGACCAGGTGCTGGTGCACCGCGGAGGTGGCCAGCAGCGCGGGGATCGCCACGCGCTCGCGGTCGGCGCGCCGGTCCGAGACGATGAGGATGTTGTGGCCCTGGCGGATCGCGTCGGCCGCCTGCGCGCACAGCGAGGCCAGCCGCGCCTCGATGCCCGCGCTGCCCCAGCGCGCGGGATAGGTGATGTCCAGTTCGTGGCTGCGGAAGCGGCCCCTGGAGTAGCGGCCGATCTTGCGCAGGCGCGCCATGTCGGCGATGCCGAGCACGGGCTGCGCCACTTCCAGGCGCAGCGGCGGGTTGATGTTGTTGATGTCGAGCAGGTTGGGCTTGGGCCCGATGAACGAGGTGAGCGACATCACCAGCTGTTCGCGGATCGGGTCGATCGCGGGGTTGGTGATCTGGGCGAAGCACTGGCGGAAGTAGTCGTACAGCGAACGGTTGCGATCGGACAGCACCGCCAGCGGCGCGTCGTTGCCCATCGAGCCGATCGCTTCCTCGCCGCCCTGGGCCATCGGCAGCAGCTGGAACTTGAGGTCCTCGACGGTATAGCCGAACGCGCGCTGGCGCTCGCGCAGCGCGGACGTGGCCAGTGTTTCCGCACGCGGCTCGGGCAGGTCGTGCAGGCGCACGCTGATGCGCTCGACCCATTGCCGGTACGGCCGCGCGTTGGCCAGCTGCTGCTTGATCTCGTCATCGTCGATGATGCGGCCCGCTTCGGTGTCGATCAGCAGCATCCGGCCCGGCTGCAGGCGCCACTTCCTGACGATGCGCGAGGGCGCCACCGGCAGCACGCCGGCTTCCGAGGCGAGGATCACGAGGTCGTCGTCGGTGACGAGGTAGCGGGCCGGGCGCAGGCCGTTGCGGTCGAGCGTGGCGCCGATCTGGCGCCCGTCGGTGAACGCGATCGCGGCGGGTCCGTCCCACGGCTCCATCAGCGCGGCGTGGTACTCGTAGAACGCGCGCCGGTTCGGATCCATGTGCGCGTGCTGCTCCCACGCCTCGGGGATCATCATCATCACCGCGTGCGCGAGCGGATAGCCGGCCATGAGCAGCAGTTCGAGGCAGTTGTCGAACGAGGCGGTGTCGGACTGGCCCGGGTAGATCAGCGGCCACAGCTTGGGCAGGTCCTCGCCCAGCACCGGCGAGGAGATCGCCCCGGTGCGCGCATTGAGCCAGTTGACGTTGCCCTTGACCGTGTTGATCTCGCCGTTGTGGGCGATGAGCCGGTAGGGATGGGCCAGCTCCCAAGCCGGGAAGGTGTTGGTGGAAAAGCGCTGGTGCACGAGCGCGAGCGCCGAACTCGCGCGCGGATCGGCCAGATCGCGGTAGTAGCGGCCGACCTGGTCGGCCAGCAGCAGGCCCTTGTAGACCACGGTGCGAGTGGACATCGACGGCACGAAATACTCGGTGCCGTGCTTGAGCCGCAGCGCGCGGATCGCGTGGCTCGCGGTCTTGCGGATCACGTACAGCTTGCGCTCGAGCGCGTCGGGCACCATCACCTCGGCGCCACGGCCGATGAAGATCTGGCGGATCACCGGCTCGCGCGCCTTGACCGCGGCCGACATCGGCAGTGCCGCGTCGACGGGCACGTCGCGCCAGCCGAGCACGTGCTGGCCTTCGGCGACGACCTTGCGTTCGAGTTCCTGCTCGCAGGCCAGGCGCGAGGCTTCTTCCCTGGGCAGGAAGATCATGCCCACGCCGTACTCGCCCGGTGGCGGCAGGTTCACCTGCTGCCGTGCCATCTCCTCGCGGTACAGCGCATCGGGAATCTGGATCAGGATGCCCGCGCCGTCGCCCATCAGCGGATCGGCACCGACCGCGCCGCGATGGTCGAGGTTGCGCAGGATCGCCAGTCCCTGCTGGATGATCGCGTGGCTCTTGCGGCCCTTGACGTGGGCCACGAAGCCGATCCCGCAGGCGTCGTGCTCGTGGCGGGGGTCGTACAGGCCCTGGGCAGGTCGCTGGCGCATCACTGGCTCTCCGCGATACAGGCGCCAGCCGAATATACTGCGTCGCAACAAATTGACAATGGAACCACTGCCCGGTACTGGTCTGCTGCCGCCGCAGCGCGCGGTCGCGCGGATGTGCATATGCAGCGAATGCGATCGCCGCGCGCGCCGGTCGCGGCCGCGTGCCTGCGGTGCACAGGCTAGAATGCAGCGATGCGCAAGCCCCCAACCATCCTGGCCACGCGAACGCTGGCCGACAGCCGCTTCCTGCGCGCCGAACATGTGGACCTGGAGTTCTCCAACGGCGCGCGGCGCACCTTCGAGCGCCTGCTCAGCTCGGGCCTGGGCGCGGTGATCGTGGTGCCGATGCAGGATGCCGACACCGTGCTGCTCGTGCGCGAATACGCGGTCGGCGTGGACCGCTATGAGCTGGGTCTGGTCAAGGGCCGGCTCGACCGCGACGAGATCGCGGTGCAGGGCGCCAACCGCGAGCTCAAGGAGGAGATCGGCTACGGCGCGCGCGAGCTGCACACGCTCGGCACGCTGTCGGTGTCGCCCGGCTACATGACCGCGATGACGCAAGTGGTGCTCGCGCGCGAGCTGTACCCGGAACGGCTCGAAGGCGACGAGCCCGAGCCGCTGGAAGTGGTGCCGTGGCGGCTGTCGCAGCTGCACACGCTGCTCGAACATCCCGAGGTGAGCGACGGCCGCTCGATCGCGGCGCTGTTCATGGCGCGCGAATACCTCGCCGGCCGCTATCGGCCGCAGCCATGAGTCCAACCGGCCCGCACGACCTGGCCGCGCTCGCGCAGGCGGCCGGCGCGATCGCGCAGCGCGCCGCGCGCGCGATCCTCGAGGTGTACGAGGCGCCGTTCACGGTCACCAGCAAGGACGACCGCTCGCCGCTCACCGCGGCCGACCTCGCCGCCAACGAACTCATCGTCGGCGCGCTGCGCGAGCTCACTCCGCAGCTGCCGGTACTGTCGGAGGAATCCTCCAGCGTGGCCTGGCACGAGCGCTCGCGCTGGTCGAGTTACTGGCTGGTCGATCCGCTCGATGGCACGCGCGAGTTCATCAAGCGCAACGGCGAGTTCACGGTCAACATCGCGCTGATCGAGCAGCACCAGCCCGTGCTCGGCGTGGTGCAGACGCCGGTCACCTCCGAGCTGGCGTGCGCGTGGCGCGGCGGTGGCGCGTGGCTGTCCAATCCCGCGCGCGCCGCCGCACCGCGCCGCATCCATACGCGCGTGCGCGCGGCCACGCCGGTGGTGGCCGGCAGCCGCTCGCACGCGAGCGCACGCGAGGCCGAACTGCTGGCGCGGCTGGGGCCGTGCGAGCAGTGGCCGCTGGGTTCCTCGCTCAAGTTCGTGCGCATCGCCGCCGGCGAGGCCGACCTGTACCTGCGCCTGGGCCCGACCTCGGAATGGGACACCGCGGCCGGCCAGTGCGTGCTCGAACAGGCCGGCGGCGCGGTGCTGGATTGGCAGGGCCAGCGCTTGCGCTACAACGCACGCGACTCGCTCATCAACGGCGACTTCCTCGCGCTGGGCGATCCCGGCGCCGACTGGCGCATCTTACTGGAGTAGGGCCATGGACGCACCCGCCGGCCGCGGCATCGACGACCTGCTTGCGATCATGGCGCGCCTGCGCGACCGCGAGCATGGCTGCCCGTGGGACATCGAGCAGACCTTCGCCACCATCGCGCCCTACACCATCGAGGAAGCCTACGAGGTCGCCGACGCGATCGACCGCAACGACCCTGCCGACCTGCGCGACGAGCTGGGCGACCTGCTGCTGCAGGTGGTGTTCCATGCGCGCATGGCCGAGGAAGCCGGCCAGTTCGCCTTCGCCGACGTGGTGGCGGCGATCTGCGACAAGCTGGTGCGCCGTCATCCGCACGTGTTCGGCGGGCCCGGGTTCGACTCGGTCGAGGCGCAGTCGCGCGCGTGGGATGCGCTCAAGGCCGCCGAGCGCGCGGACAAGGGCGATGCCGACGACAGCGCGCTGGCCGGCGTCGCACGCGGACTGCCCGAATGGCAACGTGCGCTCAAGTTGCAGGCCAAGGCCGCGCGGGTCGGCTTCGACTGGCCCGGCGTGGCGCCGGTGTTCGCCAAGCTGCAGGAAGAACTGGCCGAACTGCGCGCCGAGTTCGAGCAGGGCGCCGATCCGGCACGCCTCACCGACGAGGTGGGCGACGTGCTGTTCGTGTGCGTCAACCTCGCACGCCACGCCAAGGTCGATGTCTCGCAGGCGCTGCGCCACGCCAATGCCAAGTTCGAGCGGCGCTTCCGCTGCATGGAAGCCCTGGCGGCGGCCGCCGGCCGCGACCTCGCCGGCCAGCCGCTCGACGCGCAGGAAGCCTTGTGGGACGCTGCCAAGGCCCGGGAGCGCGATCCCTCCGCCGGTGCGTGACGCAAGTCCGCGCCAGATTGCGTCTTGCTCCCGCAAGGGGCGGATTGAACACACTGCACGGAGATCAGGACATGCGTATGGGAACGGCAGGATGGGTGGCATGGCTGGCAGTGGCGATCGGGCTGGGCGCGCCGCGGCCGGCGGTGGCGGCCAATGGCGTGGTCGGGCCGGGCAATTGCAACGAGAGCGGGTTCGACTCCGTGCTGGCGGCAGTCGACGGCAGCGGTGGTGGCACGATCACCTTCAACTGCGGGACCGTCACGCTGCCGGTCACGCACTACAAGCAGATCGCCAACGCCGTGGTCATCGACGGCGGCGGTACGGTCACGCTCGACGGCGGCAATGCATCGCCGTTGTTTCAGGTGTACTCGAGCGCGCGCGTCACTCTGGGGCGCATCAGCCTGCAACATGGAATCAACGGCGCGGCGCATGCGATCGAGAACTTCGGCATCCTCGTGCTCGACCAGGCGCGCGTGCTCGACAACGTGTCCAATGCCCCTGCGCTCATGAACTACGGCACGCTGGTGGTGCGCGCGAGCACGCTCAGCGGCAACCACAACAACGGTGGTGGTGACGGCGGCGCGATCGACCACCAGGGCGCGTTCCTGCGCATCGACCGCGCGACCTTCAGCGGCAACTCCGCGGTGGGCAATGGTGGCGCGATCCACGCCAGCGCCGACATGACCATCACCAACTCGACCTTCAGCGGCAACACCGCCTCCGGCGGCGGCGCGATCTACCAGGCCGGCTCGGGCGTGGCCACGATCGTGCACGCCACCATCGCCGGCAACTCCGCGGGTTATGGCGCGGGCATCTATCGCGACGATAACGGCAGCGGCACCCTCACGATCGCGCGCTCGCTGCTGGCCGGCAACAGCACCGGCAACTGCGATGGCGTGCTCACCTCGGGCGGTTACAACCTCAGCAGCGACAACCACTGTGGCGGCGCCTTCACCGCACCGGGCGACCTCAACGGCCAGGCGCTGGCGATGGGCGCGCTGGCCAACAACGGCGGCCCCACCCAGACGTTGCTGCCGCAGGCCGGCAATCCCGCGATCAACCACGTGCCGGCGGCAGCCTGCAGCCTGCCGGTCGACCAGCGTGGGGGCGGCCGCCCCTTCGCCGCCGGGTGCGACAGCGGCGCGGTCGAAACCGGCGCGGTGCTCGATCTCATCTTCTACGACGGCCTCGAGTAGGCCCGAGGCGGCGGCGCCGGGCGCCGCTGGCGCGTGGCGCGGGCATGCCGGCCGCGCGATCGGGAACAGGCAGCCCGGCGCGGCCGGTGGCGGCCGCGCCGGGTTGCGGCGCGCGGCAAGCGCCTACTCGAACGCGTGGGCGAAGATCACGTCCAGTTCCGCCTCGTCCAGCTCGTACGCGCCGACGTCGAGCGCGGGGCCGACCAGTCGCGCCTGGCCGCGCACGTCCGCCGCGCCGGCACTGCCTTGCGGGTTGGCCACGCCGCTGTCGACGAGGACCGAGTCGGGCCTGGGACGCGGGTCGGTCAGGCTGACGATGCGGGGATCGCCCGTTCCCGGCGTGAGGTTGTCGGCGGGCGCCGTGCCACCGAGGCTGCCGTAGTGCACGCGGCTGAGGTGGATGTTGGGACCCCACAGGTGGACGTCCTTGCTGTTGGCGCCGGCGGCGTTGCCCCATGCCAGGCTGTTGGTGAGCCAGGCCTCGGCGGAACCGAAGTTGCCGATATACAGGCCGCCCGCCGGCGAAGCCGTGCTGCCCACGTTGCCGGCGATGCTCAACTGCGCAAGCTTCGTGACGCCCGTGCCGTACGTGACAACGCTCAGTCCGGCACTGCCCGCGGCGGCCAGGTTGCCGGCGACGACCATGTCGCGCAGGACCACCGAACCGCTGTCGTTGGAGATGTTGGCCGAAACGGCCGAGTTCGACGTGTCGCACTGCGAGACGGTCACGCGCTCGACCAGCAACTCGCGCCCGGCCTGGGTGAACGCGGACAGGCATGAGCCGAGTCCACTGTCGGCGAAGTCGGGGTTGTGCAGGCTCAGGTCCTTCACCACCACCTTGGCGGCCGCGCCATTGGCGTAGACGTACAGCGCGGGTGCATTGGTTGTGCCGCTCAGGTGCGTGCCGTCGCTGCCTTGGAAGTTGAGGGAGCACGAGCCCAACAGCATGGCCCAGCCGCCCGAGAGCGTGACCGTCTGGTTGGGTTGGGCGCTGGCGAGTTGGAACGCGCCGTCGGCATCATCGGCGGCGTAATTGCCCAAACGGATCTTGATGAGCACATCGTCGGGAATCGTGGCGACCTCGACGAGTGCGTCGCGCAGTTCCTGCGCGGTGCCGACGCAGCGCACCGAGAGTGCCTGCGCCGGCGCGGTGGCGAGCAGGGCCGCCAGGTACAGGACGGGGGTGATCAGGTGGCGGACGAGGCCGCCCGGGGTGGTCGCGGACATACTGGACTCCGTGGTGGGTCGATGGCCACCCGCCGCAATGCGGGTGGTCCTGTCCCAAGGAAACGCAATCCCGCGCGGTTTGCGACACACCCGCGGCCAGTGGCGCCGGCGCGCATGGGTGGTGCGCGCGGCGACCGGTCTGCAAGCCGCTCATTCGAAGCCGTCGGCGAAGATCACGTCCAGTTCCGCCTCGTCCAGCTCGAATGCGCCGACGTCGAGCGTGGGGCCGACCAGTCTCGCCTGGCCGCGCACGTCGGTCGCGCCGGCGCCGCCTTGCGGGTCGGCCGCGCCGCTGTCGACGAGGATGGAGTCGGGCCTGGGGCGCGGGTCGGTCAGGCTGACGATGCGGGGATCGCCCGTTCCGGGTGCGATGTTGTCCGCGGGCACCGAGCCATCGATGCTGCCGTAGTGCACGCGGCTCAGGTGGATGTCGGAGCCATTCAAGTGGATGTCCTTGCCGTCGGCACCGGCGACGTTGCCCCAAACCAGGCTGTTGTCGAGCCAGGTTTGGCCCGAGCGGAAGGTGCCGATGTAAAGGCCGGCAGGCGGTGTGCTGGCGTCGCCGGTGTTGCCGACAATGCTCAACTGCGCAAGTCGGGTGACGCCGTTGTTGTCGGTTGCCACGCCCAGGCCGGCGCAGACGGCAGCGTGGTTGTTGGCAATCACCGTATTGCGCAGCACGACCGTGCCACCCTGGTTGTAGATGTTCGCCGAGTTGCCCGATTGAGCCGAAGCGCACTGCGAGATGGTCACGCGCTCGATCAACAATTGGTGACCGGCGTAAGTGAACGTCGACAGGCATGAACCGGCTCCGCCGCCGGCGAAGTCGGGGTTGTGCAGGCTCAGGTCCTGCACCACCACGTGGCCAGCGGCGGTATCGGTACTGACGTACAGCGCGGGCGCATCGGTGCTGCCGCTCAGGTGGGTGTTGCCGCTGCCCTTCAAGTGGGTGCTGCACGAGCCCAGCACCGCAATCCAGCCGCCCGAGAGCGTGACGGTCTGGTTCGGCTGGCCGGTGGTCAGTCGGAACGCGCCGTCGGCATGATCGGCGTCGTAATTGCCCACACGGACCTTGATGAGCACGTCGTCGGGAATCGTGGCGACCTCGACGAGTGCGTCGCGCAGCTCCTGTGCGGTGCCGACGCAGCGCACCGAGAGTGCCTGCGCCGGCGCGGCGACGAGCAGGGCGGCAAGGAACAGGACGGTCGTGGACAGGTGACGGGCGAGGCCGGTCAGTGTGATCGCGGACATGGTGCAACTCCATGGTGGGGTGATGGCCGCGCGGCACGATGCGCAGGGCCATACCCAGCCATTACGAAATGCCGCGCGCTCGCTGACATGCGTGCCGCAAGCCGCCCCGGTGCACAGGGTCATGCCCGGTACCGCGGCACCGGGCTGGCGGGTGGTGCGGTCGAGGTGACCCACGGCCGGCGGCCGCGCCTGCGCTCACGTGCTGGCGTGGCGCGGCAGCGCGCCGTCGCTCGCGCGGCCTAGTCGCGGAACAGGAAGTACGCGGCCGCCACCAGCAGCGCGAAGCCGACCGCATGGTTCCAGCGCAGCGCACTGCCGAGGTAGAGCACCGAGAACACGCTGAACACCAGCAGTGTGATGATTTCCTGGAGCGCCTTGAGCTGGGCCGGCGTGTAAACCGCATAGCCCAAGCGGTTGGCCGGCACCTGCAGGCAGTATTCGAAGAACGCGATGCTCCAACTGGCGAGGATGACCAGCCACAGCGCGCGGTCGGTGTAACGCAGGTGTCCGTACCAGGCGAAGGTCATGAACACGTTCGAACCCAGCAGCAGGACGATCGGCAGCAGGTAGTTCCACATGGTGGCGGCACCGTGGCGCAAAGCGCGATGGTAACGGCGCCGCGCCGGACCGGCCGTGCCGGGCCGAAAGTCACTTGGCGCGGGCGGCGGCTGCGGCTAGATTGCAGGGTTCCTGCGCCCGGTGCTGCCTGGCGCATCCCTGTTCCGCCCGAGGATGCCGTGATGCTGCGAGCACGAATGATGACGATGACATTGAGCCTGGCCATTGCCGGCACGCTCGGGCTTGCGCCCGCGCTCCACGCCAAGGGTGGCGACCTGCCCACGGACAATCCGTTCGCGGCGGCGAGCACGCTGCCGTTCCAGGCGCCGCCGTTCGACCGCATCAAGGACGCCGACTACCTGCCGGCGTTCGAGGCCGGCATGCGCGCGCAGCTGGACGAAATCGCCGCGATCGCGAACGACAAGGCCGCGCCGACCTTCGACAACACGCTGGTGGCGATGGAGAAGAGCGGCCGGTTGCTGGCGCGCGTGGCCGGTGCGTTTGGCGTGGTGTCCAGTGCCAACACCAACGACACGCTGCAGAAGGTGCAGGAGGACATCGCGCCCAGGCTCGCCGCGCACAGTGACGCGATCCATTTCAACGCCAAGCTGTTCGCGCGCATCAAGGCGGTGTACGACCAGCGCGCGACGCTCAAGCTCGACCCCGAGTCGCTGCGCCTGCTCGAGGTGACCTATCGCGAGTTCGTGCATGCGGGCGCGCAGTTGTCCGCGGCCGACCAGGCGCGGCTCAAGCAGCTCAACGGCGAGGAGTCCTCGCTCAGCGCGCAGTACGTCAACAAGCTGCTCGCGGCGGCCAACAAGGCCGCGCTGGTGGTCGCCGACAAGGCCCGGCTGGCGGGACTGGCCGATGCCGAGGTGGCCGCCGCCGCCGAGGCGGCCAAGGCGCGCAAGCTCGATGGCAAGTGGGTGATCACGCTGCAGAACACCACCCAGCAGCCCGACCTGCAGGCACTGACCGACCGCGCCACGCGCGAGCGCCTGTTCCGGGCCTCGTGGGCGCGCGCCGAGCAGGGTGACGCCAACGACACGCGCGCGACCATCGCGCGCATCGCGCAGATCCGCGCCGAGAAGGCCAAGCTGCTCGGCTTCGCCAACTTCGCCGCCTGGCAGCTCGAGGACCAGATGGCGCGCACGCCCGCCACCGCGCTCAAGTTCATGCGCGACATCGTGCCTGCCGCGACCGCCAAGGCGCGGGCCGAGGCCGCCGACATCCAGGCGCTCATCGACAAGTCGGGGACGCACTTCGCGCTGGAGCCGTGGGACTGGCTGCTGTACTCCGAGCAGGTGCGCAAGGCGCGCTACGACCTCGACGAGAGCCAGCTCAAGCCCTACTTCGAGCTCGACAGCGTGCTCAAGAACGGCGTGTTCCATGCCGCGCACGAGCTCTACGGACTGAGCTTCGTCGAGCGCAAGGACATCCCGGTCTACGACCCCGACGTGCGTGTGTTCACGGTGCTCGACCACGACGGCAGCGAACTGGCGCTGTTCTACTGCGACTACTTCAAGCGCGACAACAAGAACGGCGGCGCCTGGATGGACAACCTGGTCGGGCAGTCCAGGCTGCTGGGCACCAAGCCGGTCATCTACAACGTCGGCAACTTCACCAAGCCGGCGCCGGGACAACCCGCACTGCTCACGCTCGATGACGTCAACACCATGTTCCACGAGTTCGGCCACGCGTTGCACGGCATCTTTGCCGACGCGAAGTATCCGAGCCTGTCGGGCACCAACACCGCGCGCGACTTCGTCGAGTTCCCGTCCCAGTTCAACGAGTACTGGATGACCGAGCCGAGCGTGTTCGCGCACTATGCGCGCCACTACCAGACCGGCGCGCCGATGCCGCAGGAGCTGGTCGAGCGGATGCGCAGGGCCAAGACCTTCAACAAGGGCTACGACATGACCGAGCTGCTGTCGGCGGCGTTGCTCGACATGTCCTGGCACATGCTCGGCGCCGACGCGCCGCGCCAGGACGTGGACAAGTTCGAGGCGGCCGCGCTCAAGGACAATGGCACCGACCTGCGCTACGTGCCGCCGCGCTATCGGTCGAGCTACTTCCTGCACATCTGGGGCAACGGCTATTCGGCCGGCTACTACGCCTATCTGTGGACGCAGATGCTGTCCGACGACGCGTGGGGCTGGTTCAAGGAGCACGGCGGCCTCACGCGCGCGAACGGCGACCGTTTCCGCGCGATGATCCTGTCGCGCGGCAACAGCGAGGACCTGGCCAAGCTCTACCGCGACTGGCGCGGCCGCGACCCCAATGTCGAGGGGATGCTCGAACAACGCGGCCTCAAGGCCGCCGCCCCGGCCAAGTGATGCCGTGGGCGCTGTGCCATGCGCGCAGCGCCCACGCCGCATCACGCGGTTTGCCCCGGCGGGCGCAGCGCACCCTGGAGTGCTGCGCCCGCCACTTCCGCCCAACCTGCCACGAGACCACGACCATGCGCCTGCGCCCGCTTGTCCTGTTCGCCGCCATGCTGCTGTCCGGCAGCGCCGCCTTCGCCGCCACGCCCGTGCTGGTGATCCACGGCGGCGCCGGCGTGCTGCGCGCCGACCTCACGCCCGAGACCGAGGCGCTGGTGCGCGCCGACCTCGAAGCCGCGCTCGCGGCCGGCTACGGCGTGCTCAAGGACGGCGGTTCGAGCCTCGACGCGGTGGGCAAGGCGATCGTGGTGCTTGAGGATTCGCCACGCTTCAACGCCGGCAAGGGCGCGGTGTTCACCCACGACGGCAGGAACGAACTCGATGCGGCGATCATGGACGGCGCCACGCTGCGCGCGGGGGCGATCGCGGGCGTGCACCGCATCAAGAACCCGGTGCTGCTCGCGCGCGCGGTGATGGACAAGTCGCCGCACGTGCTCATGGTCGGCGATGGCGCCGAGGCGTTCGCGCAGGGCGTGGGTTTCGAACTGGTCGATCCCGGCTACTTCCGCACCGAGCGGCGCTGGCGGCAGTTGCAGGAAGTGCTCGGCAAGGAAGCCGCCGGGCAGCAGTCCTCGCTCGGCCGCATGGTCCACTACGGCACCGTCGGCGCGGTGGCGCTGGACCGCGCCGGCCATCTCGCCGCGGCCACCTCGACCGGCGGCATGACCAACAAGCGCTACGGCCGCGTCGGCGACTCACCGATCATCGGCGCCGGTACCTACGCCAATGCGCACTGCGCGGTGTCAGGCACCGGTTGGGGCGAGTACTACATCCGCAGCGTCGCCGCGCACGAGATCTGCGCGCGTGTGGCCTGGGGCAAGCAGTCGCTGGCCAAGGCCGCCGATGCGGTGATCATGCAGGTGATTCCCAAGCTCGGCGGCGACGGTGGCGCGATCGCGCTGGATGCGCAGGGCAACATCGCGATGCCATTCAACACCGACGGCATGTACCGCGGCTGGGTCGGCAAGGACGGCAAGCCGCACGTGGCGATCCTCAAGGACTGAAGTCGCCGCGCGCCGGGCGCGTGCAGTGCTCAGCCGTTGCTTTCGCGCACCGGGCGCTTGGCCAGCTTGCGCTGCAGCGTGCGCCGGTGCAGCCCGAGCCGGCGCGCCGCTTCGGAGATGTTGTTGTCGCACTCGGTGAGCACGCGCTGGATGTGCTCCCAC
>WBZO01003994.1_pt1 | contig 16395 bp, 15 predicted proteins | sample 5204261 | NCBI WGS metagenome assembly WBZO01 (sample SAMN12412400, study PRJNA552823) | activated sludge metagenome | isolation source: activated sludge from anammox sidestream of wastewater treatment plant... | place: USA: North Carolina | collected 2017-09 | reverse complement strand
CGATGCTGAACAGCACCACCGGCGGGTCGATGGAGATGAAGACGAACACCAGCACCATGATCAGCATGGCGACGAACGGGATCTTGCCGCGCAGATCGAGGTCTTTGAAGCTCTTGTAACGGATGTTGCTCACCATCAGCAGGCCGGTCAGCACGGTGAGCGGAAAGGCCAGCAGGACGATGTCCGCGCCGGGCATGTCGTAGTCCGCGCCCACCCACACCAGGCCCGCGACCACCGCCGCGGCGGACGGCGAGGGCAGGCCGATGAAATAGCGTTTGTCGACGATGCCCACCTGGATGTTGAAGCGCGCCAGGCGCAGCGCGGCGGCGGCGGCGTAGACGAAGGCGGCGGTCCAGCCGAGCTTGCCCAGGCTTGCCAGCGACCATTCGTACATCACCAGCGCCGGCGCCAGGCCGAAGGCGATCATGTCGGACAGGCTGTCGTACTGGGCGCCGAAATCGCTCTGCGTGTTGGTGAGGCGGGCGACGCGGCCGTCCAGGCCGTCGAGGATCATGGCGACGAAGATCGCCACGGCGGCGGTATCGAAGTCCCCGCGCGAGGCGGCGACGATGGCGTAGAAGCCGGCGAACAGCGCCGCCGTCGTGAACAGGTTCGGCAGCAGGTAGATGCCGCGGTGGCGCTTGGTTTCCGTGGGCTCGTCGTGCATGCCGCTATCCGGTCGGGGTGAGGGCTATTATAAGGAAACGGGGTTGCCCTTCAAACCAGGGCAACCCCGCGAACCCGGACGCGCGACGGGCGGAGATATCAATTCCTGTCGCGATCGACGATCTTGTTGGCCTTGATCCAGGGCATCATGTCGCGCAGGCGCGCGCCGACCGCCTCGATCTGGTGCTCGCGGCCGATGCGGCGCTTGGCCTTCAGCGTCGCGGCGCCGCCCTGGTTCTCCAGGATGAATTCGCGCGCGAACTCGCCGGTCTGGATCTCCTTCAGGATGCGCTTCATCTCGGCGCGCGTCTCGTCGGTGATGATGCGCGGGCCGCGCGTCAGGTCGCCGTACTCGGCGGTGTTGGAGATCGAGTAACGCATGTTGGCGATGCCGCCCTCGTACATCAGGTCGACGATCAGCTTGAGCTCGTGCAGGCACTCGAAGTAGGCCATCTCGGGGGCGTAGCCCGCCTCGACCAGGGTCTCGAAGCCGGCCTGCACCAGCGCGGTAGCGCCGCCGCACAGCACGGCCTGCTCGCCGAACAGGTCGGTCTCGGTCTCCTCGCGGAAGTTGGTCTCGATGACGCCGGCGCGGCCGCCGCCGTTGGCGCTGGCGTAGGACAGCGCGATGTCCTTGGCGCGCCCGCTCGCGTCCTGGTACACCGCGATCAGGCTGGGCACGCCGCCGCCCTGGGTGTAGGTGGAACGCACCAGGTGGCCGGGGCCCTTGGGCGCGATCATGATCACGTCGAGATCGGCGCGCGGCTCGATCTGGCCGAAGTGGATGTTGAAGCCGTGCGCGAAGGCGAGCGCCGCGCCCTGCTTGATGTTCGGGACGATCTCGTCGCGGTACAACCGCGCCTGATGCTCGTCCGGCACCAGGATCATCACCACGTCGGCCCAGGCGACGGCCTCTTTCACCGGCTTGACGTCCAGACCGGCCTTCTTCGCCTTCACGGCCGAGGCCGAATCGGGCCGCAGTCCGACGACGACGGACACGCCGGAGTCCTTCAGATTGTTGGCGTGGGCGTGGCCCTGCGAGCCGTAGCCGATGATGGCGACCTTCAGCTTGCGGATGATGGAAAGGTCGGCGTCTTTGTCGTAGTAGATTTTCATGGATGGTTTCCCTGCTTTTCGTTGGCTTGCGTTCAGTTCCACTGGCCGGCCCGGCGCCGGGCCGGGGGCCTGCGTGTTGTGCGGGCGGCTACAGTCCGAGGCTCTTCTCTCCGCATGCGATACCGGTTACGCCCGAACGGACGGTCTCGACGATCGGCACGCCATCCATCGCGGCGATGAAGTCGTCCAGCTTGTGGCTGGTGCTGGTCAGCTCGATGGTGTAGGTCTTGTCGGTGACGTCGATGACGCGGCCGCCGTAACTCTCGGTCAGGCGCAGCACCTCGTCGCGGTCGTGGTCCGCCGCGCGCACCTTCAGCAGCAGCAGTTCGCGCTCGATGTGCGCGCCCTCGGTCAGGTCGAGCAGCTTGATGACGTCGATCAGCTTGTTCAACTGCTTGGTGATCTGCTCGATGACCTCGGCCGAGCCGCTGGTGACGATGGTCATGCGCGACATCGACGGATCCTCGGTCGGCGCTACCGTCAGCGATTCGATATTGTAGCCGCGCGCCGAGAACAGGCCCGCCACGCGCGACAACGCGCCCGACTCATTCTCGAGCAGGATGGAGATGATGCGCCTCACAGGTCCTCCGAACCGAGCAGCATCTCGGTCAGCCCCTTGCCGGCCTTCACCATCGGCCATACGTTCTCGGTCTGGTCGGTGATGAAGTCGAGGAACACCAGCCGGTCCTTGAGTTTGAAGGCTTCGCGCAGCGCACCCTCGACGTCGCCCGGCTTGTCGATGCGCATGCCGACGTGGCCGTAGGCCTCGGCCAGTTGCATGAAGTCCGGCAGGGCGTCCATGTACGACTCGGAGTAGCGGCTCGAATAGTCGATCTGCTGCCACTGACGCACCATGCCGAGGTAGCGGTTGTTGAGGTTCACGATCTTGATCGGCAGCCGGTACTGGCGGCAGGTCGAGAGTTCCTGGATGCACATCTGGATGCTGCCCTCGCCCGTCACGCAGGCCACGTCGGCGCCGGGGTTGGCGAGCTGCACACCCATCGCCGCCGGCAGGCCGAAGCCCATGGTGCCGAGGCCGCCGGAGTTGATCCAGCGCCGCGGCTGGTCGAACTTGTAGTACTGGGCGGCCCACATCTGGTGCTGCCCCACGTCCGAGGTGATGAAGGCGTCGCCGCCCGTCACCTTCCACAACGCCTCGATCACGGCCTGCGGCTTGATGCTCTGGCTCGCGCGGTCGTACTTGAGGCAGTCACGCGCGCGCCACTCATCGATCTGCTTCCACCAGTCCTTGAGGGCCGCCGCGTCCGGCGCCTCGCGGCCCGCGCGCAACTGCTCGCTCAGATCGGCCAGCACCTGGCGCACGTCGCCCACGATCGGGATGTCCACCTTCACGCGCTTGGCGATCGAGGACGGATCGATGTCGATGTGGATGATGGTGCGCGGCTGCTGGAAGAAGTGTTTGGGGTTGCCGATCACGCGGTCGTCGAAGCGGGCGCCCACCGCCAGCAGGACGTCGCAGTGCTGCATCGCCATGTTGGCCTCGTAGGTGCCGTGCATGCCCAGCATGCCGACGAACTGCGGATCGGTGGCCGGGTAGCCGCCCAGGCCCATCAGGGTATTGGTGCAGGGGAAACCGAGCGCGCGCACCAGCGCGGTGAGCTGCTCGGAGGCGTTGCCGAGCACCACGCCGCCGCCGGCATACACCATCGGGCGCTTCGCCTTGAGCAGGGCCTGCAGCGCCTTCTTCGTCTGGCCGGCATGGCCCTTGACCACCGGATCATAGGAGCGGATGGATACCGACTTCGGATACTCGAACACCGCCTTGTGCGACGGCGAGGTGATGTCCTTGGGAATGTCCACCACCACCGGTCCTGGCCGGCCGCTGGCGGCGAGGTAGAAGGCCTTCTTGATGGTGACGGCGATGTCCTTCACGTCCTTGACCAGGAAGTTGTGCTTCACGCAGGGACGGGTGATGCCCACGGTGTCGCATTCCTGGAAGGCGTCCTCGCCGATGGCGAAGGTCGGCACCTGGCCGGTGATCACCACCATCGGTATGGAATCCATGTAGGCGGTGGCGATGCCGGTCACGGCGTTGGTGACGCCGGGACCCGAGGTCACCAGCGCCACGCCGGTCTTCTGGGTCGAGCGCGAATAACCGTCGGCGGCATGCACCGCGCCCTGCTCGTGGCGGACCAGGATGTGCTTGACCTTGTCCTGCTTGAACAACTCGTCGTAGAGGTACAGCACCGCCCCGCCGGGGTAGCCGAACAGATATTCGACGCCCTCTTCCTGCAGGCAACGCACCACGATCTCCGCACCCGTGAGTTCCACGCTCTCGACCTTCTCGTTCGTATTGTCTGTGTGCTGTATCCCGGACCCGGCCGCGAAGCGGACGGGCGTCCTCGGAAAATTATTCATTGTAATGAGATCGCCCGCTGAAAGATAGGGAAGCGCGTTGAATCGCGTAGGGATTCGGCAAAATCCCGGAACCGGGGCGGGGTATTGCGCGGGGGCCCGGCGCGCTAGACTGCCCCACTCGCCCACAAGCCACGGGAGCCCACGCCATGCCCTATCTCAGGATACAGACCAACGTCCGCCCCGAACCATCCGCGCTGCCCGGACTGCTCGCCGCCCTCTCCACGGAAGTGGCTGCCGCGCTCGGCAAGGACGAACGCTATGTGATGGTGGCGCTGGAGGCCGGCACGCCGATGCTGTTCGCCGGCTCCGACGCCCCGCTCGCCTACCTGGAGCTGAAGAGCCTCGGGCTGCCGGCGGCGCAGACCGGGGCGCTGTCCCGGACGCTGTGCCGGGCAGTCGGGGACGGGCTCGGCGTCGCGCCGGAGCGGATCTACATCGAATTCGCGGACGCCCCCGCGCACCTGTGGGGCTGGAACGGAGCGACCTTCGGCTGAGGCGGGGTCACGGGAACTGGCGCGCGAGAAACTCCTCGGTGGCGGTCCAGGCATCGGCCGCCGCCTGCGGCGGCAGGGCCTCCGCCGGCGGTCCGGCGAGGGTCCGCGGCGTCAGTACGTCCAGCACGGGGATGGCCTGCTTGCCGATGCGATCGCCCGCGACCAGGGTCTCGCTGTCATAATAGGTCACCACGGCCCTGAACACGCCGGGGTGGCGGGCCAGCAGGGGCACGGCCGCGCCGACGCCCTTGCCCCAGCCCATCAACACGACACGGTCCTGCGAACGGCGCAGATAGGCGACGGCCCCGTCGAGGTCGGCGTCGATCCATACCGGGTCGATGGAACGCCACACATCGGCCGCCATCCGCGCATCGGTCACACGGCGGCCGTCGTAGAGGTCGACGGCCAGCACGCGATACCCCAGCCCGGCGACGCGATCGGCCCAGGCCTTGACCTCGGCGCTCAGACCCCAGCGGTCCGGCACGATCAGCACCGCGACCCGGGCGTCGTCCGCCCCGGAGAGATAGGCGTCGAAACGCGTGCGGTAGGCGGTGGGCAGGGTGATCATATGCCCGTCGCCGGCGAACGCGGGCGCCCGCACCGAACCGGGCAGCGGCTCCGGCGCACCCCCGTCCTTGAGACTGGATGCGGGCAGCCGGACGACCTCGCCATCGGCGTAGGCCGACGCGCCCGCCAGACATGCGATCAAGACCCAGATCCAACGCGACATCGACACTCCTCCTATGTCAGGCGCCCGTTGGCGGTTAGTGTAGCGTAGGCCGGTCGCCGGCGGAAACCTGGGGCTAAGAACCAAGGACTAAGGGCTTAGGACTAAGGACTAAGTGAAAAAACGAAACACTTTCTCTCCGTCTAGAGTCGGTAGCCCGGATGAAGCACAGCGGAATCCAGAAAGCCCGGATTCCAGCGCTCCTCACGCCTCACCCCTCACGCCGTTGATCTTTCACTCAGTCCTTAGTCCTAAGCCCTTAGTCCTGCATTTATAGCCCCCTAAGCGCCCGCATCGGCGGCGTGTTGAGTACGAAGCGGGTGCCGAGCACGCCCGCGAGGCCGACCCCGAGTCCGCCGCCGAGGGCGCCGATCAGCCACAGGGCGGGATCCCAGTGATAGGCGAGGTGAAAGACCCGGCTCGCCAGCAGTTGCGCGATCAGCCCGGCGCCGAGCGCCCCCAGCGCGCCCGCGACCACGCCCAGACTGACGAACTCGGTCGCCAGCCCGAGCAGCAACTGGCGCCGGCTCGCGCCCAGGGTACGCAGCAGCACGGTCTCGCGCACGCGCTCGTCGAGGCTGGCGTGGATCGCCGCCGCCATCACCAGCACGCCGGCGATCAGCGTGAATAGAAATACGTACTGCACCGCGAGCGCGACCCGGTCCATGATGCGCCGGACCTGATCCATGATGGCCGACACGTCGATGACCGTGACGTTCGGAAAGGCCTTCACCAGCCCGTTCAGCACCGGATAACGGTCGGCAGGGACGTACAGGCTGGTGATCCAGGTGGCCGGGAACGCGTCCAGCACGCCGGGCGGCGTCAGCACGAAGAAGTTCACGCGGAAGTTGTCCCACTCGACCGCGCGCAGGCTGGTCACCCGCGCGCGCAGATCGGCGCCGGCGATCCGGAACGTCAGGGTGTCGCCGAGCCGGATACCCAGGGTCTCGGCGAGCCCCTGCTCGACCGACAGCTCGGCTGCGCCGTCGCCTCCGCCGCCCTCCCCCTCGCCCCACCAGGCGCCGGCGACGATGCGGTTGTCCGGCTGCGCGCGCGCGGCCCAGGACAGATTGAACTCGCGTTCCACCAGGCGGCGCGCGCGGTCGTCCTCGTACAGTCCCGCCGACACCGCGCGCTCGCCGATCCCGGTCAGACGGCCGCGCACCATGGGGAACAGCTCCGGCGCCTCCAGGCCGGAGCGCGCGAAGAAGGCGCGCACGGCCTCGACCTGCTCCGGCAGGATGTTGATCAGGAAACGGTTGGGCGCCTGCTCCGGCAGTTCATGCTCCCACTCCCGCAACAGATCGCCGCGCACGACCCCGAGCAGCAGCAACACCAGGATGCCGAGGCCGAAGGCCATCACCTGCATCACCCCCGTCCCGGCGCGCTGCGTCAGGCTGAGCAGGCCGAAACGCCAGGTCGATCCGACGCGGTGACGCAACGGGCGCAGCAGCAGGATCAGGCCGGCCGCCGTCGCCGCCAGCAGCGCCAGCGCCGCGACCGCGCCGAGCAGGATATACAGACTGAGGAGGCGGTCCTCCGCCTGCCACCAGATCAGCGCGGCCATCGCCGCCGCGCCGGCGAGATAGCTCAGCAGGCGCGCGCCGCCCGGGCCGCCCAGCTCGCGCCGGATCACGCGCAGCGCGGGCACGTTGCGCAGATGCAGCAGCGGCGGCAGGGCGAAACCCAGCAGCGTCACCAGCGCCACGCCCGCGCCGAGCAGCGCCGGCCGCGCGGACGGCGGCGGCAGATCGATCTCGAGCAGCGCCCCCAGCAGGGACTCCAGCCCGAACTGGGCGAGATAGCCCAACGCGCCGCCGAGCAGCGCGGCCGTGAGGCCGAGCAGGCCGAGCTGCAGGCCGTACACGCCGAGGACGAGGCGCTGGCTCGCGCCGAGACAACGCATGACGGCGCAGTAATCCAGGTGGCGGACGATGAAGCGGCGCGCGGACAGCGCGACGGCGACGCCGGACAGCAGCACGCTCACCAGGGTCGCGAGGCCGAGGAAGCGGCCGGCGCGATCGAGCGCGCCGCGGACCTCGGGGCGCGCGTCGCCCACCGATTCCAGGCTCTCCCCGCGGCCGAGCGCGGGCTCGATCCGCGCCCGGAACGCGCGCACCGCGTCCGGCTCGCCCGCGAACAGGTAGCGGTAGCGCACGCGGCTGGCCGGCTGCACCAGCCCAGTGGCCGCGAGGTCCGCCGCGTTGAACAGCAGGCGCGGCGCGAGATTGAACACGCCGATGCCGCCGCCCGCCGGCTCGACGGTCAGGATGGCGTCCACCCGCAGGCGCGCATCGCCCAGTTCGACCGTGTCGCCGACCGCGACGCCGAGCTGGCCCGCGAGCCGCGCCTCCGGCCAGACGGCGCCCGCCGGCGGGACGCCGTCCGCCTCGGCGTCGGGGGCGTAGGCCTCGCGGCTGACGCGCAAACGGCCGCGCAGCGGATAGTCCGGGCTGACCGCGCGGACCGAGGCGAGCTGCGCCTGATCCCCGGCGATGACCATGCTGGGAAATTCGACCGCCTCGGCGCGGCGCAGCGCGCGCCCGTCCGGCGCCGCCAGCCGGGCGGCCTCCAGCGGATGATCGGCGCTGATCACCAGGTCCGCCCCCAGCAGCTCGGTGGCCTGGAGCTCCAGCGCGAGGCGGATGCGATCGGCGAAGAAGCCCACCGCGGTGACGGCGGCCACCGCCACCACCAGCGCCGCGGCCAGCACGCGCAGCTCCCCCGCGCGCCAGTCGCGCCGCAGCATGCGCAGCGCCAGTGCCAACATCGGCGCCGGCGCGCTCATGCGTCGCCCCGCAGGCGGCCGCCGTCCAGCCGCAGGCGGCGGGTACAGCGCTCGGCGACCTTGTCGTCGTGGGTGACCAGCACCAGCGTGGTGCCCTGCTCGCGGTTGATCTCGAACAGCAGGTCGATCACGCGGCGGCCGGTGGCGAGATCGAGGTTGCCAGTCGGTTCGTCGGCGAACAGCAGGCGCGGGCGGGTCACGAAGGCGCGCGCGATCGCGACCCGCTGCTGCTCGCCGCCGGAGAGCTGGCGCGGGTAGTGGCGCAGGCGGCGCTCGAGCCCGACGCGGGCGAGCCACTGCTCCGCCTGCACGCGGGCGTCGGCGCGCCCCGCCAGTTCCAGCGGCAGCATGACGTTCTCGACCGCGGTCAGCGTGGGCAGCAGGTGAAAGGACTGGAATACGAAGCCGATCGCCTCGCGGCGCACGCCCGCGCGGCCGTCCTCGCCCAGCGCGAACAGATCCGCGCCTTCGATCAGCACCGTGCCGGCGCTGGGGGTATCGAGCCCGGCGAGGATGCCGAGCAGGGTGGTCTTGCCGGAGCCGGAGGCCCCGAGCACCGCGACCGCCTCCCCGGGCAGGATGCTAAACTGGATGTCGCGCAACAGCTCCAGTTCGCCCTCGGGGCTGGACACGCGCTTGCTGATGCCGCGCGCCTCGACCACGGGATACTGCGACCGATCCGTCATGATGCCTAGACTCCTGTTGATGATCCTGCTGCTGGCGCCGCTCGCGGGACATGCCGCGCCGACGCTCCTGATCCTGGGCGACAGTTTAAGCGCCGCCTACGGCCTCGATCAAAACGAAGGCTGGGTGAGCCTGCTGGAACGGCGTCTCGCGCGCGAGGGCCATCCGGTGCGGGTGGTCAACGCCAGCATCAGCGGAGACACCACCGGCGGCGCGCTGGCGCGCCTGCCGGCGGAGCTGGAGCGGCACCAGCCGGCCGTCGTGCTGATCGAGCTCGGCGGCAACGACGGGCTGCGCGGCCTGCCGCTGGAACAGATGCGGCGCAACCTCGCGGACATCATCGCGGCCTGCCGCGCGCGCGGGGCGCGGGTCGCGCTCGCCGGCCTGCGGCTGCCGCCCAACTACGGGCGCGCCTACACCCAGGGCTTCGAACGGATCTACCCGGAGCTCGCGCACGAATACGGCGTCACGCTGATCCCGTTCCTGCTCGAGGGCCTGGACGACGGGCTGGAGCACTTCCAGTCCGACGCGATCCATCCCGACCGGGAGGCGCAGGCGGTCATCCTCGACACCGTGTGGAAACACCTCCGCCCGTTGCTGGACTGAGCAGCGCGCGCCTTCAGTCCTCGCCCGCCACCGCGCGCACGAAGGGCACGGTGAGCCGGCGCTGCGCGGCGAGCGAGGCGTGGTCGAGCCGCTCCAGCAGTTCGAACAGGGCGCCCATGTCGCGCGCGTGGCGCTGCAGCAGATAGCGGGCGACGGCCTCCGGCATGTCCATGCCGCGCGCGTGCGCGCGCAGGCGCAGTGCGCGCGCCTTCTCCTCGTCGGGGAGGGGATGGAGCTGGAATACCAGCCCCCAGGACAGCCGCGTCGCGAGGTCGGGCAGGCCCAGCCCCAGCGCGCGTGGCGCCGCGGCGCCGGCGATGACCATGCGCCCGCCGCGTTCGCGCACGCGGTTGAACAGGTGGAACAGCGCGGCCTCCCACGCGGCGTCGCCCGCGATCGCGTCGATGTCGTCGACGCAGATCGTCGACAGCGCCTCCATCCCCTCGAGCAGGGCGGGCGCCAGGTCGGCGCGCTGGCGCAGGGGGAGATAGATCGCGGACTCGCCGCGCGCGGCGCCGGAACGGCACACGGCCTCCAGCAGATGCGTCTTGCCCGTCCCCGCCCCGCCCCAGAGATAGACGGAGCGTCCGGCGGCGGGATCGTCCCGCAGGTGATGCAGCGCCTCCGCGTTGGGGCCGGGCACGAAGCCTTCGAAGGTGGAGTCGTCGCGGAAGCGGATGCGCAGCGGGATCTGGGTGTTCACGGTGCGCGGACTCACTCCTGGCCCGGCGTCCCGTCGTCCATCCCGTAGACTTCGCTGTGCAGATAGCGCCGATGGAGATGACGCAGCAGCACCGCGATCACCGCGGCCACCGGCAACGCCAGCAGTATGCCGACGAAGCCAAACAACTGGCCGCCCGCCATGACGGCGAAGATCACCGCCACCGGGTGCAGACCGACGCGATCGCCCACCAGCCAGGGCGTCAGCGCCATGCCCTCGAGCATCTGACCGGCGACGAATACCCCCAGCACGAGCAGCGGGTGGAACAGGTCGTGAAACTGCGCCGCCGCCGCGACGCCGCCGGCCAGCAGGCCGAAGACCGGCCCCAAATACGGGATGAAGCTGACCAGGCCGGCGCCCATGCCGATCAGAAAGGCCAGATCGAGCCCCACCAGCCAGAGGCCGATGGAATAGAGCAGTCCCAGCGCCAGCATGACCAGGAGCTGGCCGCGCAGGAAGGTCGCGAGCACCTCGTCGCACTCGCGCGCGAGCCGCGTCACCGTGGGTTCGATCGGGCGCGGCAACAGACCGCGCAGCCTGTGCACGAGGTCGTGCCAGTCGCGCAGGAGATAGAACGTGACCACCGGGATCAGCAGCAGGTTGAGCAGCCACTGCACGATCGCCAGCCCGGATTGGGTCACCGCCACCACCACCCGCGCGGCGACGCCGCCGGCCTGCTGCCACTGATCCAGCAGGGCCTGCCGGATCTGCGCCACGTCGAGCCGCCACACGGAGATGCCCAGGGTGTCGTGCAGCCAGGGGCCGAGCCGCGTCTGCAGCGTGTCGAGGTAATCGGGCCAGCGTTCGATGAACACGGAGACCTGGCGCTCCAGCAGCGGGAACGCCACCGCCGGGATCAGCAGCAGCACGCCGAAGATGAACAGAAAGACCAGCGTCACCACCACGACCCGCGGCAGCCGACGCGCCGCCAGCCGGTCGACCAGCGGGTTGCCGAGGTAGGCCAGCAGGGCGCCCGCCAGGAACGGGGTCAGGATCGGCGCCAGCAGATAGACCAGCAGCGCCGCCGCCGCGCCGCCCGCCAGCACGCCGGCCACCTGGACGCCCTTGATCGTTTCGCTCATCCGCGCCGCCTCCGCTTCAGCGGGAACCGGCGCGCGCACGGCAGGCGCGCGTCCCCCAGGTCCAGAGGTAATCGATGCCGCTGAACAGCGTGGTGGCGAGCACCGCCCAGACCAGCCCTTCGATCAGCGCCTCCGGCAGCGGATAGGCCCCGGCGGAAAATACCGCCGTCAGCCCCAGCGCGATCTGCGCGAAGGTATTGATCTTGCTGATCGGCGTGGGCGCCATCTCGTATTCGCCGATCAGCAGGTGATAGGAGACCGCGCCGGCCAGGATGAGCACGTCGCGCGCCACGACGGCCGCGACCAGCCAGACCGGCAGCAGCCCGAGCCAGGCCAGGACGGCATAGGTCGAAACGAGCAGCAGCTTGTCGGCCAGCGGATCGAGGATCGAGCCGAGCCGGCTGGTATAGCCGTAGCGCTTGGCGATATAGCCGTCCAGCGCGTCCGACACGCCCGCGACGGTATAGAGCAACAGCGCCAGCGTGAACTGCCCGTGCATCAGCGCCGCCACCACCGGCAGCACCAGCCCGATGCGCAGTATGCTGATGACGTTGGGGATGTCGGCGCGCGTCACGGCAGCAACCGGTAGGCCAGTTCGGGCCCCGCGTCGGCGCCGGCCGCGGGGACGAGCACCCGGCCGAAACCGATGGCCTGAACCAGCGCCGCGCGGTCGCCGTGCAGCACGAGATGGAAATGCGCGCCGGCCGCGTCGATCTGCCGCACCTCGAGGTCGCTCACGGGGTCGAGCGAACGCAGGTAATGCTGCACGCGGCCGTAATCCTCCAGCCGGTCCACGCCGGTCACCAGCAGGTCCACGGGCTCCGCCACGTCGCCGCCGACCGCGCGGGCGAAGCGGGAGGCCAGCCGGTCGGCGGCGCCGTCCACGCCGTCCGCCAGCGTCTGCGCGCGCGACCCGGTCGCCGACTCCCAGTGTTCCGCGCCGCCATCCACATACAGCGACCAGCGGGCGGACCAGTCGCCCGCCGGCGTGCGGTACACGCGCCCGAGCATCACGGCGCTGGACTGATAGCGCGCCGAGGCCGCGCGCACCTCCTGATCGAAACCGCCCCAGACATCGGCGAAACCGACGCGGCGCTGGTCCTCGAGATCGAGCAGCGGAAACAGCAGCGGAATACCGCGCGCGTCCGCCCGCGCCTCCAGCTCGCGGCGCAGATCGGCGCCGGCGTCGCTGCCGGCCAGATAGCGCCGGCCCTGGTCCTCGACGGCGAGCCACACCAGGGTGGACGGGCGCATGCGGCCCCACACGGGCTGGCTCACCCCCTGCAGCGACTGGTTGACCGCCTGGGCGTCGAAGCGCGCCCACAGCAACTGGGTCGGAACGGGATCGGCCCCCGCCGCGGGTATGTAACCCGTCGGCAACGGGCGATAGAGGTACTGCTGGACATACTGGAGCGGGGACCGCAGCAGCGCCTGCAGGCCCGGACGCACGGCCGCGTCGCGGTCGCCGGTGATCTTGACCAGCACCTGCCCGAAGGCCGCGCGCAGGGCGTTCGTCCGTTCCGCCTCGCGCTGGCCGGAGACCGGCACCTGCGCCTCATAGAGTCCCTCGACCTCGCCGGCCTGGGCGCCGGCGACGGAACCGAACAGGACGCACAGCAGGAGGCACAGGCGCAGGCGGCGCCGCGCGGACGATTCCTCATCGAACCACATGCACTTCATTCCTTCGGATCCGGTTGAACGGGGACGCTTACGCTCGCACTCCAGTCTAAGCGAAACGCCCGCGTGTTTCACCCTCGCCGGCCAACTAGGAGGGTCTGTGATAATGCGCTACAATGACGCCGGAAAAATCCGCGCCGCGATGACCCGGCGCGCCGGTCCCGATCCGCCGATCCTCCAGCGTTTAGAGCACACCCCGTGGACGACAACGAGAAAGCCCTCCCCCCGCTCAGCTACCGCGACGCCGGCGTGGACATCGACGCCGGCAACCGTCTGGTCGAGAACATCAAACCGATCGCCCGCCGCACCAGCCGCCCCGAGGTGCTCGCGGGGCTGGGCGGATTCGGCGCCCTGATCGAACTGCCCAAGCGCTATCGCCAGCCCGTGCTGGTGGCGGGCACCGACGGCGTCGGCACCAAGCTCAAGCTGGCGATCGAACTCGGCAAGCATGACACCGTCGGCATCGATCTGGTCGCGATGTGCGCGAACGACCTCGTCGTGCAGGGCGCGGAACCGCTGTTCTTCCTCGACTACTACGCCTCCGGCAAGCTGGACGTGGAGGTCGCCACCGCCGTCGTCAAGGGCATCGGCGCCGGCTGCGAGCTGGCCGGCGCGGCGCTGATCGGCGGCGAGACCGCCGAGATGCCCGGCATGTACGCGCACAAGGACTACGACATCGCCGGCTTCTGCGTCGGCGTGGTGGAGAAGGACCGCATCATCGACGGCGCGCGCGCCCGCGCGGGCGACGCGCTGATCGGCATCGCCTCCTCCGGCCCGCACTCCAACGGTTACTCGCTCATCCGCAAGATCCTCGAGCGCAGCGGCGCCGCGCTGGACCGGCCCTTCGGCGACGGCACACTCGGCGACGCCCTGCTCGCGCCGACGCGCATCTACGTCAAACCCGTGCTCGCCCTGCTGGAGGAGGTCGACGTGCTCAGCATCGCGCACATCACCGGCGGCGGCCTGCTCGAGAACATCCCCCGCGTGCTCCCGGACGACGTCCAGGCGGTCATCGACGCCGCCTCGTGGCCGCGCCCGGCGGTCTTCGACTGGCTGCAGCGCGCGGGCGGGGTCGCGCCGGACGAGATGCACCGCACCTTCAACTGCGGCATCGGCATGACCCTGGTCGTGGCGGAACAGGACGTCGAGCGCGCCCTGGCGCGGCTGCAGCGCGCGGGCGAACGCGCCTGGCGCATCGGAGCGCTCGCGGCCCGCGCCGCGGACGGCGCGCACGTGATCATCCGCTAGCCGCATGGGCGCGTCCACCGGCACTCGCGGCGGCGCGGCGGGCACATGACCTCTCCGCGGCAGGCGCTGCCCATCGCCGTGCTGATCTCGGGACGCGGCAGCAACCTGCAGGCCATCATCGACGCCGTGGCCCGGGGCGAACTGGCCGCCGATATCCGTCTGGTGCTCAGCAACCGCGCCGGGGCCCAGGGCCTGGAGCGCGCCCGCGCCGCCGGTATCGCGACCGCGGTGATCGAATCCGCCGGTCACGGGGACCGCGCCGCCTACGATCGCGCGCTGCGCGAATGCCTTGACGCCAGCGGCGCGCGGCTGGTCGTGCTGGCCGGCTTCATGCGCGTGCTCTCCCCGGAGTTCGTGCGCCACTACCAAGGGCGCCTGATCAACATCCACCCCTCGCTGCTCCCCGCCTTCACCGGGCTGCACACCCACCGGCGCGCGCTCGCGGAGGGCGTCGCCGAGCACGGCGCCAGCGTGCATTTCGTGACCGAGGAACTCGACGGCGGGCCGGTGATCCTCCGGGCGCGCGTGCCGGTGATGCCCGGCGACGACGAACAGGCGCTGGCAGACAGGGTGCACCGGGTGGAACACCGCATCCTGCCGCTGGCCATCGGCTGGTTCGCCGCCGGCCGCCTCGGACAGCACGACGGACAGGCGGTCCTCGACGGGCGGCCTCTGGCCGGCCCGGTCGACCTCGCAGACCTGCCCGCCGCGGGCGGCGGAGACGCGGGACCAGGCCGGGCGGGATGACATGGCGCGCGCGGCGCTCCTGCTGACGTTTTGCCTGTGCCTGGCCGCGCCGCCTACCGCGCGGGCGGACGCTCCCCCGGTGCGGGAGTTCACCGCGCGCTACGACTTCACCGCCAACCGGGCGCTCGTCGCGCGCATGGAACGCGGCCTGCGCGCGAACGCCGGCGGAGGCTACACCCTGACGTCGAGGTCCGAGGCGGCCGGCATGCTCTCGTTCCTGCTGAGCGACAATATCGATGAAAGCAGCGACTGGGATTTCGCCGATGACCGTCCGCGCCCCGTCAAATACCAGTATCACCATACCGGCCGCAAACAGGGCGCGCGGCATGCGGTGCTCGATTTCGACTGGCAGAAGGGCGTCGTCACCAACCGCATCAACAACGACCCCTGGACCATGAAGGTGCCGACCGGGGCGCAGGACAAGCTGCTCTACCAGTACACCATGATGCTGGACCTGCAGGCCGGCCGGAAGACGCTGTCCTACGACATCGCCGACGGCGGCGAACTGAAACGCTACCGCTTCGAACGGATGGGCCGCGAGACCATCGACACCCCGCTCGGGCGCCTGGAGACGGAGAAACTCCAGCGCATCCACGGCAGCCGCCGCACCGTGATCTGGTGCGCCGCCACGCTCGACTACCTGCCGGTGCGCATCGAACAGCACAAGGACGGCAAGGTGCTGACGATGGAGATCACGGAATATAAAAGACAGGACTGAGGGCTTAGGACTAAGGACTGAGTAAAAAACTAAAACCTAAGATACATAAAGATGTAGGTTGGGCTGAAGCAATGAAGCCCAACACCGGAACCTGGCCAATCGGGGACAGATTTGAAATCTGTCCCCTTTATTTATGTTTGATCTTTGACTCAGTCCTTAGTCCTAAGCCCTCAGTCCTGTCTTTTCACGTCCGCGGCAACGTCACCCCCCGCTGCCCTTGATACTTCCCGCCGCGGTCCCGGTAGGAGGTCTCACATTCCTGGTCGGATTCGAAGAACAGCACCTGGGCCACGCCCTCGTTGGCGTAGATCTTCGCGGGAAGCGGGGAGGTGTTGGAGAACTCCAGCGTCACGTGGCCTTCCCATTCGGGTTCGAGCGGGGTGACGTTGACGATGATGCCGCAGCGGGCATAGGTCGATTTGCCGAGGCAGATGGTCAGCACGCTGCGCGGGATACGGAAATATTCCAGCGTGCGCGCCAGCGCAAAGGAGTTCGGCGGGATGATGCAGACGTCGGACTTGACGTCGACGAAGCTGTTGGAGTCGAAGTTCTTCGGATCGACCACCGCCGAATTGATGTTGGTGAAGATCTTGAATTCATCGGCGCAGCGGATGTCGTAACCGTAGCTCGAGGTGCCGTAGGAGATCACCCGCTCGCCGCGGTGTTCGCGGACCTGCCCCGGCTCGAACGGCTCGATCATGCCGTGCTTCTGCGCCATCTCGCGGATCCAGCGGTCGGACTT
>WBZO01003993.1_pt1 | contig 16396 bp, 17 predicted proteins | sample 5204261 | NCBI WGS metagenome assembly WBZO01 (sample SAMN12412400, study PRJNA552823) | activated sludge metagenome | isolation source: activated sludge from anammox sidestream of wastewater treatment plant... | place: USA: North Carolina | collected 2017-09 | reverse complement strand
GTATTGCCTCGAACAACCGCGAGGAGTGGGCGGTCGCCGCCTACGCCTGCTTCGGTCTCGGGGTCGCGTTCGTCCCGATGTACGAGGCGCAGAACCCGAAGGAGTGGGAGTTCATCGTCCGCGACTGCGAGGCCAAGGCGCTCATCGTCGCGACCGACGCGATCTGCGAGAAGACCAAGGCCTTGCTCGAGGCCGTGCCCGTGCTGAAGCACATCATCAGCATGGATCCGGCGACGAAGGCGTCGGACTCGGTGAAGTCGTTCCGCGAGCTCGCGAAGACGAAGTCGAAGGTGCCGACCATCAAGCCCGAGCCCAAGGACGTCGCCTGCTTCATCTACACGAGCGGGACGACCGGCAACCCGAAGGGCGTCATCCTCTCGCACGGCAACATCGCGTCGAACGTCAGCGCGATCCACGAGGTCTTCCCGATGTCCTCGATGGACCGGTCGCTCTCGTTTTTGCCGTGGGCGCACTCGTTCGGTCAGACGGTCGAGCTGCACGGCCTCTTCTCGATGGGCGCCTCGCTCGCGATCGCCGAGGCGGTCGACAAGATCCTCGACAACCTCGCCGAGACCAAGCCGACGCTCCTCTTCAGCGTCCCGCGCATCTTCAACAAGCTGTACGGCGCGGTGCAGAAGCAGATCTCGAGCAAGCCCGGCTTCATCCAGTCGATGGTGAAGACGTCGCTCGAGACGCGCGCCAAGCAGCGGCGGGGCGAGGAGGTCTCGTTCGGCGAGGGCCTCGTCCTGGCGCTCACCGACAAGGTCGTCTTCTCCAAGGTGCGCGCGAAGTTCGGCGGGAACCTCAAGTACGCGTTCTCCGGAGGCGCCGCGATCTCGAAGGAGGTCGCCGAGTTCATCGACAGCCTCGGCGTCACGGTCTACGAGGGCTACGGCCTCACCGAGACGAGCCCAATCACCACCGCGAACTGGCCGAACAACCGCAAGATCGGCAGCGTCGGAAAGCCGATCCCGGGCGTGAAGGTGACGATCAGCGACGAGGGCGAGATCATCGTCCACGGCCCGAACGTCATGCAGGGCTACCACAACCGGAAGGAGGAGAACGACGCGGTGTTCACCGCCGACGGCGGCTTCCGGACCGGCGACATGGGCCGCATCGACGAGGACGGCTTCGTCTTCATCACCGGTCGCATCAAGGAGCAGTACAAGCTCGAGAACGGCAAGTACGTCGTTCCGACGCCGCTCGAGGAGCAGCTGAAGCTCTCTTCGTACGTCGCCAACGTCATGGTCTACGGCGACAACAAGCCGTTCAACGTCGCGCTCGTCGTGGCGAACATCGACGCGGTGAAGGCGTGGGGCTCGGAGAACGGCGTCAGCGAGAGCGATCCGGAGAAGCTGCTCGCGGACCCGAAGGTGCGCGCGCTCTTCAAGAAGGAGCTCGACCGGTACGGCGAGAAGTTCAAGGGCTTCGAGGAGGTGAGGGACTTCGCCCTGATCAGCGAGGACTTCACCACCGAGAACGAGATGCTCACGCCGAGCCTGAAGGTGAAGCGCCGCGCCGTGCTCGCGAAGTGGGGCTCGCTGCTCGACGGGCTCTACGCGAAGAAGCGCGAGAAGCCGGCCGAGGGCGCCTCCAAGAAGGCAGAGGCGACCGCGGAGTGAAACCTCGTGTAGAACGGCCGGCATGCCCATGTCCGCGCCGTTCTCCGCGAAGGTCAGAGACAAGAAGCTCGCCGCGCCGCCGAGCGTCGCAGTGCGGGCGGTCCTCGCGCTCCGCAAGGCGCTGATCAAGGCGGCCGACGCGGTCGTGCCGCCGCAGATCGCGGCGCTCGAGCGCGTCACCGCGGGCGCGGGAGGGCATGTCCTGTCGGAGCTCGCGCGCCTCGGGGTGCCGGATCTCCTCGCCGATCGACCGATGACCGGCGCCGAGATCGCCGGCCGGACGAAGACGGACGCGGACGCGATGCAGCGGACCATGCGCGCGGCGGTCGCGATGGGCGTGTTCGAGCGCAGGGCGGACGGCCGCTTCCAGAACAACCGGCTCTCGAGCGCCCTCCGACACGGCGACGTCGAGAGCGCCCGCGCGTTCGCCGTCTACTTCGGCTCGAGGTCGAACGCGCACGCGTGGGCGGACTTCCGGGAGACCCTGCGCACGGGCAAGAGCGCGTTCGAGCGCGTGCACGGCATGACCGTCTGGGAGTGGTTCGACGAGCACCCCGAGGAGCGCGAGACCTTCGCGCACGCGATGATGAGCGTCACCCTGCTCGAGGCGCCCGGCATCGCGGCCACCTATCCGTTCGGCGAGCTCGGGAAGATCTGCGACGTCGGGGGAGGCCGGGGGAGCCTGCTCAGCGAGATCCTGCTCCACCATCCCCGGCTCCGCGGCGTGCTCTGCGACGCGCCGGGCGTGCTCGAGTCGGCGAAGGCGCTCCTCGCGCAGCGCGGCGTCGCCGACCGTGTCGAGCTCGCCGCCGGCAGCTTCTTCGACGAGGTGCCGAAGGGTGCGGACGCCTACCTCCTCAAGAACATCCTCCACGACTGGGACGATGCGCGCTCGATCACCATCCTCCAGAACTGCCGTGCGGCGATGGCGCGCGGGCAGAAGGTGCTGATCGTCGAGGCGCTCGTCGAGCAGGACTCCGAGGACTTCGGAGCGCTCGCGGACATCCAGATGATGATCGTGTGCGGCGAGGGGCGGGAGCGCAGCCGCGGCGACTTCGAGCGCCTGCTGCGCGCGAGCGGCTTCCGCCTCGGGCGCATCTTCGAGGCACCGACGACGATCGGCATCGTCGAGGGCATCGCGATCTGAACGAATATGCCTTGACAGGCATATGTCTGCATGGACATATGAACGTCATGCTGTCGACGTTCGAGATCGTCGCCGAGCCGAACCGCCGGCGGATCCTGGATCTCCTGCGGGTCGAGAGCCGCGCGGTGGGCGACCTGGCCTCCGAGCTCGATCTCGCGCAGCCTGCGGTTTCGAAGCACCTGCGCATCCTGCGCGATGCGGGGCTCGTCACCGCCAAGGTCGATGCTCAGCGCCGGCTCTACGAGCTGCGGCCGGAGCCGCTCCGGGAGCTCGACGCGTGGGTCGCACCGTACCGTCGCTTCTGGTCGAAACACCTCGACGCGCTCGAGCGTCATCTCGACACGATGACCGACGAGCCCACGCCGAAGAAGAAGAGGAGGGCGCGATGAAGGAGAAGAAGTCGGAGAAGAAGGGCGCGACCGTGCTTCGCTTCGAGCGTCGCCTGCGGCATCCACCGGAGAAGGTCTGGCGCGCGCTCACCGACGACTCGGAGATCGAGGCGTGGTTTCCCACCGCGTCCGAGCGCGTGAAGACCGTCACCGAGTACGATCCGCCGCGCGTCCTCGCGTACACGTGGGGCGATCAGATGTTGCGCTGGGAGCTGCGGCCCGCAGAGGGCGGGGGCAGCGTGCTCGTCTTCACGACGACGAAGGCGTCCGCAACGCTCGCGAGGGCGGCATGAAGCGCCCCGGAAACCGCATGGATGCGGTCGCGGCGATCGAGCGCGCGAAGGCGGTCATCCTTCCGAACGTCGTCGAGACCACGCACAAGGGCGAGCGGGCCTGGAGCATCTTCGACCGGCTCCTCCGCGATCGCATCGTCTTCCTCGGCGAAGAGATCAACGACCTCGTCGCCAACATCGTCATCGCGCAGCTCTTGTTCCTCGAGAGCGAGGATCCCGACAAGGAGATCACGCTCTACATCAACTCGCCGGGGGGCGTCGTCTACAGCGGCCTCGCGATCCTCGACACGATGCACTACCTGCGCAGCCCGGTCGCCACGATGTGCGTCGGTATGGCGGCGTCGATGGCGGCGGTGCTCCTCGCCGTCGGCCATCGTGGCCGGCGTGTGGCGCTCCCTCACGCGCGCATCCTCATCCACCAGCCGCACGGCGGTGCGAAGGGCCAGACGTCGGACATCGAGATCCAGGCCCGCGAGTTCCGGCACCTCAAGGACACCCTCGCGCGCCTGCTCGCCGACGCGTCGGGGAAGTCGCGCGACGTGATCGCGAACGACTTCGACCGCGACAACTACCTCAGTGCTGAGGCCGCGAAGGAGTACGGGCTCATCGACGAGGTGCTCGCGCCGCGGTCGAAGGCCGCCTGACGCGCTAGCGCGGAAGCGCGTCGGAGCCCGCGCCGCAGACGAGCGCGCAGGGCGCCTTCGTCGCGCCGAGGTCGGCCTTGCCGCCGATCACCGCGGCGACGGCAGCGGCTCCGGAGAGCTCCGCGCCGATGCCGATCTCCTCGAGGAGGAACCGAGCCGCCGCTCGCATCTCGTCGTCGGTGACGAGGACGATCGTGTCGACGGCCTCGCGGATGATTGCGAAGTTGTATTCGTCGCTCCGTCGTGGCGCGAGCGTGCCCGCGGCGGTCTCGATCTTCGCGAGCTCGACGACCGCGTTCGCGCGCAGGCTCTCGTAGAGCGTGGGCGCGCCCACCGGCTCGACGCCGATGATGCGGATGTCGGGGCGCCTTCGCTTCGCCGCCGCCGCGACGCCCGAGGCGAGCCCGCCGCCGCCGATCGCGACGACGAACGCGTCGGTCTCCGGCGCCGCGTCGAGGACCTCGAGCGCGATCGTCCCTGCGCCGGCCACCACGTCGGGATCGGCGAAAGGATGGACGTACGTCGTGCCCTCGCGTGCGGCATGCTCGAGGGCCGCGGCGTGCGCATCGTCCCAGACGTCTCCCGCGCGGACGACCTTTGCGCCCCAGCGCTCGATGCGCGCGGCCTTCGCCGCCGATGCGCGGCCGGGCAAGAAGACCGTCGTCGGCGCGTCGATCGCGCGGCCCGCATAGGCCACCGCGAGCCCGTGGTTGCCCCCGGACGCGGTGACGATCCCTCGCTTCGCGAGGTCGCGTGGGAGCGAGAGGACCTTGTTCATCGCGCCGCGCGCCTTGAAGGAGCCGCTCACCTGGAGGCACTCGAGCTTCAGGAGCAGATCGCGTCCGAGCCGCGGATCGAGGACCGGGGCCTCCGGGACGCCTCGCACGATGCCGGGAACGCCGGGATCGACGACCCCCGCGCGCAGCCGCAGGACAGGCGTGCGGGCGACGTGACCCGAGATGCGCGCGCGCGCGGCTTCGAACGCGGAGAGGTCGGGCAGCACGCGCGACATCTTACGCACGGCGGGACCGTCAGTCTCTTGTCGCGCACGTCGCGCACGTCGCGCGCCGCGGCGAAACCTTCGCGAACGCGCCGGCACGTGTCCTGCACGAGGCGGACGTCGGGACCCGATGAACCTCGCACGGCGTGTGCTCGTCGCGGCGTCTTCCGCCCTCTTCGTCGCCGCGTCGCCGTCGCGCGCCGCGGCGGCGGAGACGCTGGAGTCGACCGAGCTCCCGATCACCGTCGTCTACGAGGACGCGAAGGAGGCCGAGCTCGGGCGCGCGGTGCTCGCGCACGCCGAGCACGCATGGTCTCGCCTGATCGTCGACCTGGGATACGCGACGCCGGCGACCGGCGGCGGCGCGAGCGCGCCGGTGCGCGGGATGTCGTTCCGCATCGCGCCGACCGGGCTCGGACCCGGCACCGCGATCACCGAGCGGGGCGTCGACCTCCCCGACACGCCCGCGTGTGATTGCTCGTCGAGCATCGTGATCGACGCGGGCACCCCGGTGGCGAGCGCGGATCTCGCCTCCACCGTCTTCCACGAGCTGGTGCACGCCACCCAGTACGCGATCGACTGCACCGAGGCGCCGTCGGCCTACGAGGGCTTCGCGGTGGCGGCGGTCGCGAAGGAGGTTCCGCGCGATGCGTCGGTGGCCGGCGTCGTCGGGCAGTTCCAGCGCTTCCCGGAGTACTCGCTCGACTACTGGACGATGCACATGCCGTGCGATGGCAAGGAGCCGTGCTTCCCGTACCAGCTCGGCGCGGCACTCTTTCCGCTTTATCTCGTCGATCGCTTCGAGGGCGGCGATCCGCGCGCGCTCGGGGCGCTCTTCGGCACGTTCGGCCAGCCCGGCACGGTCGTCCCGCGCCTGCCCAAGCCGTCGTGCAGCAACCGCGAGGGGCCGAGCTGGCTCGACGGCGTGCGCCGCTTCTTGGAGCTGCACGGGACGACCTTCGACGATGCCTTCGACGAGTTCACCCGCTGGCGGGCCATCACCGGTGCGCACGACGACGCGAAGCACTTCGCCGGCGGGGCGTCGCTGCCCGAGCCGGCCATCGCGAAGGAGCACGCGCTCGACGGCGCATTCGAGGGCTTGCTCTACGTGTACGAATGGGGGACGCGCTACGTGGAGCTCGTCGGCATCGACACCGCGCCCGCCCGCACGTGGCGGTTCGAGGTCTCGGGCGCCGCCGCGGCGAGATGGAGGGCGAGCCTCCTCGTCTGGCGCGACGGGCACCCGATCGAGCCGACGCCGCTCGTCTTCAGCGGCGCAGGCGGCGAGGCCAGTGTGACCTTCCCCGCGGACGCGACGCGAGCGCTCCTCATCGTCTCGCAGCTCGACGACGGAGCGCACGAGGCGGAGGCGATGGACTACGTGAAGGCTCGCAGCTTCCACTACGCGGGCGCTCCCGTGGACGGCGCCCCCGAGTCGCCGGCGTCGGGGGTCGGCTTCGCGGATCCGCCCGGCGATCGCGGCGCCGCGTGCGGGATCGCGCGTCAGGGGGCGTGCGGTGCATCGGGCGCGGGCGCGCTCGCTGCGGCGGCCGTCGTCGCCGGCCTCGTGCTCCGGCGGCGGAGCCGCGAGAGGATCGCGCCGGCGACGAGCGCGAGCGACAGCGGTCCATCGCCGTGAGCGCGTGACGTCGCGCAGTCGCATCCTCCGCCGCCCGGGCCGATCGGCGCGTCGGGGTTCGGGGCGGCATCCGCGACGCCCGCATCGGTCGCGCCCGCATCGGCCGCCGCGGGCTCGCCGGGGCCGACGCAGACGCCGCCGCGACACGCGGAGTCTGTGCAATCTGCATCCTTCGTGCAGGTGTTCGCAGCGCTGCGGCACCCGTCGAGCGAGACGCACTGCCGGTCGCCGGCCTCGCTCGTCGGGCGGCATGCGAAGCCCGCGCCGCAATCCGCGTCGGTCGCGCACGCGCGTCCGCACACGCGGCCTGCCGTCGCGCCTTCGCCGATGTCGATGCAGCGCGCGTCGTCGCCCGCCGCCTCGCATGCTCCGGGGACGCGCGTGCAGGGCGAGCAGACGTCGGCGCGTGCGCCTCGCCGCTGGCAGACGCCCGCGACGCAGACGAGCCCGGCGGGGCAGGGGACGACGTCGCATCCCGGCGCGCCGCTGCTGCCCGGGTAGAGCGTGCACACGCCGTCGCGGTCGTCCTGCTCGAGCGATCGCCAGCGCAGGCCGGAGCCCGATGCGTTCATCGTCGCGCGCGGGTCGGTCGAGTGTCCGAGCCCGAGCGCATGACCGAGCTCGTGCACGAGGACGCTCCTCAGATCCTGCGTCCCCGGCGCGCCGTCGAGCGAGAAGCGATGCTCGACGCCGTTCAAGTGGATGTCGGCGTCGTGGATCTTCCCGTTGCCGTCGAGCGTCACGATCGTCTGCGCGATCGCGCCGGGCTCGAGCTCCGCCGGCCAGGTCGTGTCGTGGAAGAAGACGGCGTTCACCCCGTCGTCGCCGGGAGCGATCGTGCGCGCGCCGTCGTAGCGCGCGCGGAACGACGTGCAGGAGACGCGCGACCACGTGCGCAGCGCGACGTCGAGCTCGGCCGCGGCCTCCGCGCCCACGTCGCGGCTCTCCGGCAGCGCGAGCACGAAGGCGACCGGCATCGCGCTCTCTGCCCAGACGGCCATCCCGAGATAGTATGACCGCACCCTCGATGAACGTCGCCGTCATTCAACTGTCGAGCCAGGACGACGTCGCCGCGAACCTCGCGCGCGTGCGTGCCCTCGTGGCCGAGGCGGCGCGTGCCGGCGCCGAGCTCGTCGCGCTGCCGGAGAATTTCGCGTTCATGGGCGAGGAGGAGAAGAAGCGCGGCATCGCCGAGCCCGTCGATCCTCCGCCGCGCGGACCGATCGCCGAGGCGATCACGACCGCGGCGAGGGAGGCGGGCGTCTGGATCGTCGCCGGCGGCATGCCCGAGGCCAGCGACGATACGCAGCGTCCGTTCAACACCTCGCTCCTCGTCGCGCCCGACGGCCGGATCGTCGCCCGCTACCGCAAGGTGCATCTCTTCGATGTCGACCTGCCCGACGGCACGCGCCTGCTCGAGAGCAGCGCGACCAAGGCGGGCGGAGAGCCGGTCGTCGCCGAGGTCGGCAAGAGCGCGACGAAGCTCGGCATGACCATCTGCTACGACCTCCGCTTCCCCGAGCTCTACCGCCAGCTCGTCGACCGCGGCGTCCGTATCGTCACGGTCCCCGCCGCCTTCACGCTCACGACCGGCAAGGATCACTGGCACGTGCTCCTCCGCGCGCGTGCGATCGAGAACCAGGTCTTCGTCCTCGCGCCCGCCCAGCACGGCAAGCACCCGCGCGGGCGACAGACCTACGGCAAGAGCCTGATCGTCGATCCCTGGGGCGACGTCCTCGCGCAGTGCGCGGAAGGGGAGGGGTTCGCGATCGCGCGGCTGGACTTCGCCGCCCAGGATCGGGTGCGCGCCTCGCTCCCGTGCCTCTCGCACCGCCGCCTGTAGCGTTCCGCGGCGGCCGACGTGCGCTGGCGAAAGTAAATCATCCCGATCGAGACGATCTACTTGCGCTGGCGAAAGTAAATCATCCCGATCGAGACGATCTACTTGCGCCGGCGAAGGTGATTTGTCCCGGTCGGGATATTCTGCTTGCGCCGGCGACGGTGGTCGGCACGCCGCTCAGAGGTGATCGCGCGCGATGTCGGCCCACGTCCCGGTGGGCTCGATCTCGAGGTACTTCTTCCAGTGGATGCGCGCGCGCTGCTTGTCGCCGAGCGCCTCCTGCGCCATCGCGAGGTTGAAGTGCGCGTCGGCGAACTTGGGGTCCGCCTTGATCGCCGCCTCGAAGTAGGTGACGGCGCGCGAGGCGTAGCCGCGCTCGAGCATTACGTAGCCGAGGTTGTAGTGCGCCTCGGGCTGGCGATCGTCGATCTCCAGCGCCTTGCGATACAGCTGCTCGGCGCCCGCCTCGTCGCCGCGGCGGAAGCGGATGTTGCCGAGGTTCGTGTAGGCGATGGCGAGCTGCGGATCGAGCTCGATCGCCCGCTTGTAGAGGGTCTCCGCCTCGTCGAAGCTGTCGGGGTCCTCGTCGAGTGTGCTCGCCTTCATGTAGAGGTCGTAGGCGGAGCGCGCACGCGTCGCGTCGCCGTCGTGACGCAGTACGCGGACGACGTCGCTGCGGAGGTTCTCGACGCGGAAGTCGAGCACCATCTGCCCGCTCACCGGCTCGAACGAACCGTCCTCAGCCTGGACGACGACCTTGCGGCCGTCGGACGTGATGCGCAGCTCCTGGAGCGGGCGCGTCACGCGCGGGAGCGCACGACGGAGCGCGCCGATCGCCTGTACGACGTCCTTCAGGCGGATCTGCTTCGCGAGGAGGTCGTGCGTCGCACGCAGCGCGATGAGATCCTGGAAGGTGTACGCGCGGCGGCCGTTGCGCATCGCGCTCGGCGAGACGATCTGCGCCTTGTCGAGGCTGCGCAGGCGCGCGGGCGTGAGACCGAGGAGCTTCGCCACCTCGCGCGGCGAGAACACGTCCGTCACGGGCTCGTGCGTGCTCGGCGGGGGAGGCAAGGTCGGCGTGCGCGCTTGGTTGTTCTGCGCGCGCGGAGCCTCCGCGTGCTGGATGCGACCGCCACCAGGACCGAACGCGACGTGGATCACCTCTCCGCCGCGCCGCTTCTTCCGCTGCGTCTTCTTCGAGCTGGACATGCCTTCGTAGAGAATCGTCATGGACCGGTCCTCGTGACCTTCCGTCTCTCTATCAAAGGCGCCTGTACGTCGACGTCAATCCTCAACCCCTTGGGATCGTCACTGAAGTGAAGCTCGCACGAGACGCGACCGAGCATTCCGGGCGCGCGGCTCTGGGCTTCGCGATGCGCGCAGCGGAGCGCATGCACGTGGACGTGCACGTCTTTCTCGGCGACGCCACGAAGGAACGCACGATCTTCCAACGAGGTTTCCACAGGAAGCTCCAGGATCAGGCTCGTGGAGCCGTACCAGACCCTCTCGCCCCCGCGCTCGTCCTTTACCGCGCCTTCGCTCATCGCGTCGGCGTGCTCGAAGAGACTGCGCCATCGACCTTCGGTCGTGCGCACGAACGTCCCTCGCTCGGTGAGCGCGGGCGCACGAGCCTTCACGAGGCTCGGACCGGGCCTTCGCACCATTCGAACGTGATCGTGACTTGCCGCGACGGGCGCGCGCAAATTCGCGGAGACGATCTTCAGGTACCGGAGCGGCGCTTCGGCGGCGCGATCTCGTCGAGCGGAACGGTGATCGGCTCGACGACGATCCCCTGCGGCGTCGACTCGATCCAGGTCGCGTGAGCCACGAGGGGGCGCTCGCCTTCGACGTACGAGGGCGGCTGCGCGAGACCATCCGGCGCTTCGCCGATGCTGCCGACGTTCACGATGTGGACGTCGCCGACCATGCGGTGGAACGGAGTGTGGCTCATCCCGCAGACGACGACGTCACCGGGGTCGTCACCGAGGAGCGCGTCGACCTCGTCGTCGGTCATGTCGAACGTGAGCGCCTCGGCCGGATCGAGAGGAGAGCCGTGCACGAGGAGGAGCTCGCCGCCGTCCTCGAGCGGGATGCGGTGGTGCGTCGGAAGGCGCCGGATGCGCTCGCAGATGAGGTCGCCGAGCTCGGCCCTGACCGCCTTCATCCGCTCGACCATCGAACGCTCGCGCTCGCTGCGCGGCGTGATCGACCCGGGGTCGAGCGTGACCAGCGCCTTGTCCGAGACGCCCTGGACCATGATCGCTCCCGCTGCCGTCAATCGGCGCCACGTCTCGAGCGGCTCCGGCCCGGGGAAGACGATGTCGCCGGCCACGAGGAGCTTGTGGAACGAGCGCTTCTCGGCCGTCGCGAGCACGGCGCGGAGAGCGTCGAGGTTGCCGTGGATGTCCGAGACGCAGAGGAGGAGCATCGGGAAGGGCGCGCATCCTAGCACCCGCTCCGGCGATCGCGAGCCCAAGGATGAGGCCAGATCACCGCAAGACGCGAGCGGAGGAGGGGATGATCCGAGTACGCCTCGGCTCTTCCCGGCGATGACCGCGCTCTCGTACGGTGCGCGCTCGAGATGATGACGAAGCTCGCGCCGCCGACCATCGCCGTCGTGCTGGCGGCCTGCGGGATCGACTCCGTAGGCCAGCTCGCGCGCGAGGAGAGCCCTGCCGAGGCGGAGCCCTCCCCGAGCGCGCCCGACGACGCGTCGGCGGCGGCACCAGGCGCGCGCGATGCGGGCGACGAAGTCGATGCGGGACGCGGCGGCGCCGAGACGACGGTGCCGACATGCGCCGATCGCGCGCTCGCCTTCGACGGCGTCGACGACTTCGTCTCGGTGCCCGGTCACCCCGCGCTCGATCTCTCGGGCGACTTCACCGTCGAGGCATGGATCAACCCGGGACCGCGCGCGGCGAGCGGCGACGAGATGCACGTCGTCTCGCATCACGATCAGACGCAGAGCCGCGGATGGTCCCTCCTCGTGCGGAGCCGCCGGGTCGAGATCGTCGTGTGGGGCAGCGACTCGCTCGGAGCCATGGCGTACAGCGCGGGGAACGCCGGTCCCGCATACGTCGTCGCAGGGCAGTGGATGCACGTGGCCGGCACGCTCACGGGCGGCGTGCTCCGCATCTACGCGGGCGGCATCCTGCGCGACACGCAGGTGCTCGGCGGCGACTTCGTCCGCCAGGCCGCGGCCCAGACGCTCACGATCGGACGACCGGCCTTCACGTCGTCGCTGTTCTTCGAGGGGATGGTGGACGACGTCCGCCTCTCGAACACCGCGCGCGCGACGGGGACCACGACGAGCGTGCCCACCGCAGCGCTGCCCTCCGACGGCTCGACCGTCGCCCTGTTCCACTTCGACGAGACGGCGAGCCCCGCCGTCGTCGACTCCTCCGCCGGCGCCGCGCACGGCGGTACGATCGGCAACGGCTCACGCGCTCCGGCGCGCGTGGTCGTTCCGTGTGCCTCGCTCCGCTGACTAGAGCGCGGCGCGGAGATCGCGGACGAGCGCGGTCACGGCCGCGACGCGTGCTGCAGCGTCGTTGCCCTCCTCGACGCGCCGCACGAGCGCGGATCCGACGACGACGCCGTCGGCCTTCTCCGCCGCGACGCGCGCGCGGTCCGGCGAGTCGATTCCGAACCCGACCACCGTCGGCCGCCCCGTCGATGCGTGGACGGAGGCGGCGCGGGCGCCGGCCTCGCCGAGGACATCGTGGGCACCCGCGCCTCCGGTCACGCCGGTCATCGAGACGTAGTAGACGAACGGCACCGGGTACTCCTTCGACACGTCCGCGATCTTGGCGATGCGCGCCTCGCTCGAGGTGGGCGCCACGAGAGGAACGACTCCGACGCCACGCGCCGCCGCTGCGCGGCGCAGCCCCGCCGATTCGTCGATGGGAAGATCGACGACGAGGAGCGCGTCGATCCCCGCGTCCGCCACCGCGGCGACCGCCGCGTCCTCGCCGCGCACGAAGAGCGGGTTGTAGTAGCCGAAGAGCACGATCGCGACCTCGGGTGCACGGTCGCGCACCGCGCGCGCGACGCGGAGCGTCTCGTCGAGCCCGCCGCCGCGAGCGAGCGCGCGCTGACTGGCCCGCGCGATCGCGGGGCCGTCCGCCGTCGGATCGCTGAAGGGGCACCCGAGCTCCAGCACGTCGGCGCCAGCCCGTGCGCAGGCGACGGCGAGGTCGATCGACTGCGCCTCGTCCGGATCGCCGACGCAGAGATAGGTGACGAGCACCTTCTTCCCGTCCGCCGCGCGGCGCGCGAACGCGTCTTCGATGCGACCCATCACGAAGCTCCATCCGGCAAGAGCCGGGTCAGGTACGTCTCGAGATCCTTGTCCCCACGTCCGGACAGGCAGAGCACGATCGACGCCGGCCGCGCGATCTGCCGCGCGACGTCGGCCGCGATCACGCCGAGCTTCGCGAACGGGTGCGCGGTCTCGAGCGCGGGCAGGATGCCCTCGGTGCGCGTGACGAGAGCGGCTGCGGCGAGCGCCTCCTCGTCGGTCGCGTGGAGATACTTCGCGCGGCCCGATTCCTTGAGCCAGGAGTGCTCCGGGCCGACGCCCGGGTAGTCGAGGCCGGCGCTGATCGAGTGCGCCTCCTGGATCTGACCTCCCTCGTCGCAGAGCACGTAGCTCTTCGAACCATGGAGGACGCCGACGCGCCCCGCCGTCAGCGTGGCGGCGTGATGCCCGGACTTCACGCCGTGGCCGGCCGCCTCGACGCCGTAGAGCTTCACGCTCGGCGCGGAGAGGAAGCCACGGAACAGCCCGATCGCGTTCGATCCACCGCCGACGCATGCGACGGCGGCATCCGGAAGGCGACCCGTACGCTCGAGCATCTGCGCGCGGGCCTCTTCGCCGATGACGCTCTGAAAGCGTGCGACGAGCTCCGGATAGGGGTGCGGCCCGGCAGCGCTTCCGATGCAGTAGTGCGTGGTCTCGACGTTCGTCACCCAGTCGCGCAGAGCTTCGTTCATCGCGTCCTTGAGCGTGCGCGAGCCCGACTCGACCGGGATGACCTTGGCGCCGAGGAGCTTCATGCGGCCGACGTTCGGCGCCTGGCGCTTCACGTCCTCCGCGCCCATGTAGACCTCGCAGGGCAGCCCGAAGAGCGCGCACGCCGTCGCCGTCGCCACGCCGTGCTGGCCGGCCCCGGTCTCGGCAATGATGCGCTTCTTTCCCATCTTCGTCGCGAGGAGGACCTGGCCGAGCGCGTTGTTGATCTTGTGCGCCCCCGTGTGACAGAGGTCCTCGCGCTTCAAGAACAGCCGCTTCAGGCTCGTCCCCTGCGGATCGATCGCGCGCGCGAGCCGTGTCGCCTCCGTGAGCGGCGTCGGACGGCCGACGTAGGTCGCGAGCAGCTGTCGGAGCTCGGCCTGGAAGGCGTCGCTCGCCGCGATTCGCCCGGCCGCCTCGGTGAGCTCGTCGAGCGCGTGGATCAGGGTCTCCGAGACGAACCGTCCCCCGAAGGGGCCGTACCATCCGGCGCCGAGAGAAGTGGACTGCACGCGGGGAGGCTACCAGCCGCGCAGGGCCCCGCGAAGCTCGGCCGCGCATCCGTATGCACGATGTACTGCCGCGAGGCGAACCTCGACCTCGCCGCGGACGCTCGCTACCCGGTACGTGCCTCCGACGACGCTCTCTCCGCGCGCCTCGACGTGCGCGGCTGCGGCCGACATCACCGCGGCGGCAACGTCGCGCTCGATCCCCAGCGGTGCGCGTACGCGCCACGCATCGTCGAGGACGGTCCCTACTGGAACGGCGTCGTCGTCCGCGATCGGCAGCCCGTCGCGCTCGATGCGCTCGCGGACCGATGGATGGAGATCGACGAGGCGCTCGAACGTGATCGCGTGATGCGGGCCGACCATGAAGTTGCGATCGGCGAACAAGAAGAGGATCGGCTCATGGCCCGGCGCGCCGTGGAGGGAGAAGAATGCGTCGACGCCCCACGCGTCGATGTGAACGGCGAAGTCGCGCTCGGTGCCGAGCGCCGTCCACGGTGAGGTTCGATGGAAGCGCGCGGCCGCCTCGAAGAAGAGGAAGAGGCCGTCCTTGGTGGAGCTCGTCGTGGGCGTCATGCGCTCTCCCATGAGCACCACGCGTGCCTGCCCACGGATGCGTGCACTCGCGCGGAATCACGAGGAACCCGATCGCGTGACCATATGGCCGGGCCGATTTCGCCCTGGCCCGGGCCAGATCGAGGCGAGCCTCACCCGAAGACAACGAGCGCCTCGCCGGCGACCTCGGCGATCGAGAGGAGGTCGGCCGAGAGCGTGCGGAGTACCGGGTGCTCGTTTCGCGCGATCGGCCAGAGCCGCCGCCGGCAGCGTGGGGCGAGGTCGCGCGCCTCGATGGCCCCCATCTCTGGACGGCCCAGGCCGAGCCACTCGAACAGCTCGAGCGCGGTTTCGCGCGGCAGCTCGAGCAGGATCGCGTGGAGGCAGCCTTGAACCGCAAAGCGCATCGTCGCCGCCGTGGGAGGCTTCGACGCGGCGGACGAGGAGCGAGGTGAGGAGGCGCCGAAAGGAGGTGCGTCGACCGTCATGCCGAGCAGCATGGATCCGGCGCCATCGCCAAGGACTCGATCGAATGGAGACTACCCGCCCCTTGTCGCGCTGCGGCGCGTGTCTATGCTCCCGGCCCCGGATGCCCCTCGCTCATGCGCTCGTCACGCCGCCCTCGGGCACGCCACGCCGCTGGATGCTGTTCCTCCACGGGATCCTCGGCTCGGGCGCGAACTGGCGGAGCTTCGCGCGTGCGCTCGTCACGGCTCGGCCGGATTGGGGGGCCGTGCTCGTCGATCTCCGGTTGCACGGCGAGTCGACCGTCGGGTTCGCGCCGCCTCACACCGTACCCGCCGCCGCAGCGGACGTGCACGAGCTCTTCGCGCTCGTTCCCGGGCCCGTCCGCGGCGTGCTCGCGCACAGCTTCGGCGGGAAGGTCGCGCTCGCGCTGACGGAGCGTGTCGAAGGCGATCTCGATCACGTGTTCGTCGTCGACGCCACGCCCGGTGCTCGCCCCGATGGGCGCGGCTCCGAGTCGACCCGGCACATCGTCGACCTCCTCAGCACGCTCCCTGGGGAGTTCCCCGATCGCAACGCCTTCATCCAGTACGTCGAGGAGCGGGGCGTGACGCGGCCGACCGCGATGTGGCTCGCGATGAACGTGCGCCCGGTGCCCAACACGACCCGGTTCGTCTTCCGCATCGACGTCGAAGCGATCCGCGCCATGCTCGACGACTACTTCGCGCGCGACCTCTGGCCGGTGCTGGAACATCCGCCGGGGACCTTCCGCGCCCATCTCGTCGTCGGAGGGCGGTCGACCGTCGTCGACGAGGCGGATCGCGAGCGCGCGCGGCGGTGTCCGCGGACGACCGTCGATGTGATCGAGGACGCCGGTCACTGGGTCCACGCCGACGCGCCTGACGCACTGCGTGAGCTGGTCCTCGCCCGGCTCGGGGAACCATGACAGCGGAATCATCCGAGCGAGCTGCACGCCGCCCGCGTCTCACGAGCGACTCGGAGGTTCGCGCAGATTTCTTCTCGACCGGCGCTGAGCATAAGTTCGGGCCCCTTCGCAGAGGAGGCATCGATGACGACGAACGAAGAGCTCTGGCGCGTTCAGCTCGGCACCGGCGAGCTCCGGGTGATGACCATCGACGTCCTCGACGAGGCGTTCGACGCGGGCATCATCGACGGCTCCACCCTCGTCCTCGCACCCGGCGCCAGCAACTGGGCGCGGCTCGCGGACGTGGCGGGGCTCGAGGACGCGGGCGCGGCCGGTCCCGCTCCGACCTCCGATCCC
>WBZO01002773.1_pt2 | contig 16403 bp, 16 predicted proteins | sample 5204261 | NCBI WGS metagenome assembly WBZO01 (sample SAMN12412400, study PRJNA552823) | activated sludge metagenome | isolation source: activated sludge from anammox sidestream of wastewater treatment plant... | place: USA: North Carolina | collected 2017-09 | reverse complement strand
GTCTCATTCCGGAGCGAGTTGAGGACGTGACCTCTGTTACTACTGGAAAGTCGCGCCGATTCCAAACGCCGTTTGGGGTTTTCACCTATCGCCCGCTGCCGTCGGAGAGGTACGCGCCGGGCATTGCCTTTTCCGGTGAAGGCTCGGGGCGTTTTATGATTGCGTCACCCGAAAAGGCGCTCGCGGATAAGGTTTGGTGCGACAAGCGATTCAAGCCTGCGAGCATAGCGGCATATGCCCCGTATCTCTTCGAGGATTTGCGGCTCGATGAAGCGCGCCTTGCCGCCCTTGACCAGGACCGCCTTTCCGCGATCGCTGCCGCTTTCGCCTCGCGAAAGATCAATATGCTTGCGCGCTTCATTGGCAGGCACAAGGGCCACGCCCATGAATGACGCGATTCGACAGATGCTTGATGCTTATGCATGCAAGACGCGGGACGACTACGTCAACGCGCTCCGCGAGATACTGCAACAGCTTGCGCTTCTCGGTCTCTGGCGAAGCAAGTTCTTTGAGCACGCCGCGCTCTACGCTGGAACGGCGCTGCGTGTTCTCCACGGCTTGGATCGCTATTCTGAAGACCTCGACTTTTCCCTGCTGAAGCCGGATCCCCATTTCACACTCGGTGACTATGGCAGTGCTCTGCAGCGCGAGCTGGCCAGCTTTGGATTCGACGTACAATTCGAAGCTCGCAAGAAGCAGGGCGAAACGGCCATCGAATCCGCCTTTCTGAAGGCCAACACGCTGACTCAATTGATCGTCGTCAAGGCGGGTGGCGATGTGCTCGGCGGCCAGCACGCCCGCGCCATTTTGAAGATCAAGTTGGAAGTGGATACCGATCCGCCGGGCGGTTTCTAGGTTGAAACTCGCCCAATGCTCGTTCCTATTCCGTTTGCTGTCAATGCGTACACACTCCCCAATCTGTTTGCGGGAAAGATGCATGCGATTCTGTGTCGGAAATGGAAAAGCAGGGTCAAGGGCCGCGACTGGTATGACCTTGTCTGGTATCTCGGACGGCATCCGCAGTTGAGGTTGAGTCATCTCGAACAGCGAATGCGGCAATCGGGCGATTGGTCCGGCGCGGCCCCGTTGACTCGAGAGGTATTGCTGCAAAGGCTGCAATCGAGCATCCAAGCGCTGAACGTGAATGAAGCTCGCCATGAAGTGGCGCGCTTTGTTCGCGACAAAGCATCTCTGGATCTCTGGTCCATTGACTTCTTCTCTCGAATCGTTGAGCGGATCGCTCTCGTCTGATGCTGTAAAGATCGAAAGAGCGACGCTGCGCAAAACGCCATCCAGATCGCGGAAACGCTGATCGCCTCCGAGAACGCCAAGGGCTGAGCCGGCGCGCTACTTTTCGTACGGCGGCGGGCCCACTTCGACATCAATCGCTTCGTGCTGTCTCGGCACGGGCGGTGGGCCGTTTCGGAAGATGGAGAGCGGATCCACGAACCCTTCGAAAGGGTTTCGCGGCGGGGGCCGCTCCTGCATTTGGACCACGCGATATTCCGCGGCTGCCGCCTGCCAAACGACGAACGCGATCACGACGAGGAAGAAGTTGTAGAACAGGCCCAGCACGACGAAGAGGGCGGCGAAAAACTTGCCCAGTGTCACAGCGCGTCGCGTCGCCTCCAGTCGTCCGTGCCGCTTGGCCTGCCAAGCCCGGAACACGCGGCCGCCATCCATCGGGAAACACGGCAGCATATTGAAGAGGACGAGTCCCATATTGATGTAGCCGAGGAACTCAATAGTCAGGGCAAGATTGAGCGCAGGTGAATGGAGGAGGGGCGCAGCGACGAGCCAGCAAAGCACCGCGAGCGCGAGACTCACCAGCGGCCCTGCGATTGCGATCACCAACTCATCGTTCGGGCGTCGCGGCGCGCTGGCGAGAAACGCCACGCCGCCGATAGGCGTCAGGACGATATCGCGGACCGGATAGCCGCGTCCACGCGCCACGAGCGAGTGCCCGAGTTCATGCAGCGCCACGCTTGCGAAAAGGCCAAAAGCCGCGACCCATCCCCAGAGCGCAGATGAAATGCCCATACCCGCAGCCATACGGAGCGCGATAAACGGGAGAAACACGATCAGCGTCCAGTGCAACCTCAGAGGAATGCCATACGGGCGCGCAATAATAAATCCGCCAAACATGCGACTACTATACAGCACAACACCGCCCCATGCCCAACATTTGGTGCGAGCATGATGCCCGATCGCCGGAGAAGCCGCCCTGCCGAAAGACCATGAGACCAGCGCCTATTGAAACGCCGCCGACGGAGAGCGCAAGACGATCAAACGAGTGCTGCAACTATGTGCGGACCGACCCCTATCCGCGCAAGCAGTCGGCGTGACACGTTGACCCGATAAGCTCAATGGGATTGTTGGACGCAAATGGTTATCGTTCAATTTCAAAATCAACTACAACTGGATAGTGATCTGAGCCGACATTGGGGCCGACCCTCTTTGCCGTGACTCGAATTCCGCCTGTGTGGAGGAAATGATCTATTGGAATTAGCATGAGCGGTGCAAACACTGGCCATGATGGAAAGATACCGCGACCTTCAGAACTATTCTTGAGCCGGCTGACTTCTATGAAATGGCGATAGTGTGTGGACCAAGGGGTGATGTTGAGATCGCCCATGAGGACCAGTTCCCCTTTAATGGAACGAGCGACGTGAGCAATCTTTTCGAGTTGCTCGTTGCGATATGCGCTGTATGCGGGACCACCTGGCGGCAACGGATGCGTCGCGATAATAGTCATGTTGGACGTCGTTGCAATTATCGAGGGAACTTCTGCGGTGCCCCAATAGACCACTTGGGTGGTTGTCATCGCGATACGACTTAGAATACCGATGCCAAAATTGTCTGGTCGTGTTTCGATAATTCTGACCGGATATTGATCTACAATTGGTGAAAGCTCATTCAGCCATTGGTCATTGATTTCCTCGAGCATGACAATGTCCGGCGACTCATGTTGAATAGCCGCAATGACTTTTTCGGGATTCCCGTGTTGAGTGTTCACGTTGACTTGCATCGTGCGGATCGTGTTGGGGCCGCCTTCAACGGACCCGGTGAGGGGCAATAGGAAGGTGCAAACGGGAACTGCGTTAAGCACGGCCATGAGAAAACAACAGCTAGCCCGCACGAGCCTGCGGCCCACAAAATAGCAAGTACCGAGAAGCGTGAATAGGATTACGTATTGGACCCGGAAATGGGCACCCAAGTCCATCCACCACGCATATTGCCCGAGGAATCCAGCGAATGATCCAACGACTCCGCAGAATCCAGCGGCCGTTAGCAGCCCCCACACCTGTATTCGCAATCGAAAAAAATCATTCATTTATTCTCATGAGCGTCCAACGTCACGCCTGACCGGGCGGCGAACCCGCCGCGGGTGAGCCGTACGGTCCAGGCGATGGTTCGGCCTTCCGGTTCCTTTGCATGAATATCCTGATGAGAAGCGCATTAATCAGAAATCCGAAGACGCGCGGCTGAAGGATTATCTTGTCCGATGTATTCACACAGGTCATGCAAGTCAAATTTGGCCGTGAGTGACCAAATCAGCTTGAAAGCCATTGCGAGAATTCCTCTTTAACGCGTTCGTGGGGAATTCCCTTACCAGCATCCAGTTCTTGAATGGATTTGCGGACCCCAGCAACGAAGTTGATTCGTTCCTGTATGTCTTCCCATGTCGCTTCTTCGGGAAGTTCCGCAATAGCGTGCATGGCAAAATCTTTGGTGGTCATGGGGATACTGTAGCACAAACATTCTTCGCTGCAAGGTTGGGGGAAGTCATCAGCGAGCGACAAGGCCCCCTGCACAACAGCGTATGTGGAGTCCGTGCTGAGGGCGAAATATTTGGGTTTGGCTGGAGTCATTGACGGCGGTTTGAGCCAAACCGCCCTACCTATTGGATAGAGAGCCCGCCTGATTGAGGTGGTGGTGGGAGAAGGATTCGAACCTTCGAAGGCGTGAGCCGTCAGATTTACAGTCTGATGCGTTTGTCCACTTCGCTATCCCACCCCAGCGTTGAGTCTGTTTGAGGGTCAGACTCGCTTCGCCAGTGGCTGGCAAGGGAGGCGGTGATAGCGGATCGCCGGGGGTTTTGCAAGTCTGGTTTGATTGGCGAGGTTGGTTTGTGTGGGGAGTGGGGGATATTGTTCGCGGTTGTGCGGGTTAGTCCAGTTCGCGGTCGGCGAGGTCGTCTTCGTCGAGGCCGAGGTAGTGGCCGAGTTCGTGGAGGAGGGTGCGCCGTACTTCTTCGCGGTAGAAGTGGGGGTCTTGGTTGGCGTAGTCCCAGATATTGTCCAAGTAGAGAATTATTTGGGCGGGGAGGTGGTGTGCGCCGGCGTAGGCATCGGGGTAGGTTTCGCCGATGAAGAGGCCGAGGGTGTCGGCTTCGATTTGTTCGGCTTGTATGGCGGGGGATGGGATGCGTTCGTAGAGGATGGGGATGCGGTTGGCTTTGGCGCGGAGGGGTGTGGGCAGGGCGCGGAGGGTGTGCTGGACTTCCTGCTCGGCGGTGGCGAGGAGGTGATGGAAGTGTGGGTCGGGCTGGGGCATGTCGGGTTGGAGGATGGCAAAGGATGGGGGGTGTTCAATCAGATTTTATGGCGCGATGCGGACTTTGGGGGTTGATGAATGGCGGGGGTTCTTCCTACTATTGCCTCAGGCAGGGTGGAGGTTCATGACGAAACCGGTTTTGACAGTGGCGGTTGAAGAAGAGGGTTCTGTTTCCGTTGCGGTGCTTTGCGGGCCTGTGGATTCGGCGACGATCGAGCAATTGCGCGAGACGCTGGATCCGATTTGCCTGCCGCCGGGGCGGCGGGTGCTGTTGGATTGTCGGCGGTTGACGTATTTGAACAGCCGGGCGATTGGGCTCATTATGAAGTATCATCGCGGGTTGATGCTGACGCGCGGGCGCTTGGTTTTGTCGGGTTTGAATGAGCGCTTGGTGCGCACGTTGGATTTGTTGCAGTTGGGGAAGTCGCTGGTTGTATTTCCGACTCGGGAAGAGGCGATGAATGCGCTGCAGTAGCGCGCGTTCATACGGCGAGAGCGCATGAGATTCGCGCACAAGATTTTGCTGCATAGCTTTACGCTGATTCTCGCCGCGGGTCTGGGGATCACGCTGGTGACCGCGCATCAGTTTCAGACGCATTTGTATGCGCGCGAGTTCGATAGCGCGTTCACGGCGTATCTCGCGGGGGTGAACTATCTGGCGGCGCACTATAAGACGAAGGATTCGCGCTTTGTCCGGTCCACGCTCAATTTTGTGCTGCATGAAAAGTTTCTGCGTATGGAGGGGCCGGATTATCCGGTGGTTTCGCATCAGCCCAAGGCGCTGTGGGTGTATGACCCGGATGGGCATCTGCTTTATGAGTATTCGACCGATCCTGCGCTGACGGCGATGGCGCGGCTGGCGCCGGCCGATTTTCCGGTGCGCTTTCAGCAGGGTTATCGCAAGGAGTCTCGGATGATCCGGATGGCGGGGCCGCTTTCAACGGATGGGAGCATTCCGGGTTTTGTGGTGATGTATTTCCCGAGCGAGATTGAGGCGGAGTCGCGCGCGCTTTATCGGCAGTCGTTCACGGTCATGGGGTTGATTTGCTTGATTGCGATTGTGTTGTCCTTTCTGTTTGCGCGGCGGGCGCTCCGGCCGATTGAGGCGTTGACCCGCGCGGCGCGGAAGGTGCACGACGGGGATTTGGAACAGCAGGTTCCGGTGACGACGAATGACGAGATCGGGCTGTTGGGCGAGACGTTTAACGAGATGATTTCGTCGCTGGTGCGCCGCATTGCGTTGATGCATCGGCTGCAGGAATGGACGGTTCGGATCAGCAAGCAGTTTGAGTCGGAGGATTTGTTCGAGGACTTGGTCGAGATGTTTAGTCGCATGACGCAGGCGTCGTTTGTGCGGCTCTATATTTCGCAGCCGGCGGGCACTCCGGTGCGGTTGGCGGGCGAGCGTGGGATCCGCGCGGGTGGGGAGCGGACGGGGATGGCTCGGCGCGCGTATGAGACGGGGCGGAGTCAGTATCGGGTGGCGGATGGCGTGATCTCGGAAGAGGGGGCGCACGCGCAGGAGATGGCGGTTGCATTGGCGGTTGGCTCCAAGCGGTGGGGGGCGATTCACCTCGGGCCGCGCGCCAAGGGCGAGCTTTATACGGAAGAGACCATCGGCATGGTCGAGACGTTGGCTCGGCACACGGCGATGGCGATTGAGAATACTCAGCTTTATGAGGCGGAGGCGGAGCGCGATCGCGTGCAGCAGGAAATGAAGTGGGCGCGCGACATTCAGCAGTCGCTGTTGCCGCGCATCATGCCTGAGGTGTCGGGCTATCAGATTTTTGGTGTGAGCGTGTCCGCGCTGGAGGTGGGCGGCGACTATTTTGACATTGTTCAGGTTGGCGATCAGTGGAGCTGCATCATTGGCGATGTGTCGGGCAAGGGGGTTCCGGCCGCGATGATTATGAGCATTGTTCGCTCGCTGATTCACACCTATGCGGAGGTGGCCTCGGACCCGCGCGAGGTGATTTGCCGCGTGAATCGGAAGCTGACGCCGGATTTGGAAGCGGAGATGTTTGTGACGCTTTCCGCCCTGACGTTTGATCCGGTCAGCCATCGCGCGACGGTGGTTCGGGCGGGTCACGAGCCTTTTTTCCTTGTTCGCGCGAATGGCGAGTTGGAGCGCTTGCAGCCGCCGGGCACGGCGATGGGTTTGACCGATGTTCCGCTGTTTGAGGAGTTGCTGGAAACGACATCCATTGCGTTTGATCCGGGGGATGTCTTGGTGTTGTTCACCGATGGCATTACGGAGGCGCAGAATCGGGAGGGTGTCGAGTTGGGCTATGATCGGTTTGCGGCGATGGCGCAGGCGCATGCGAAGTTGCCGGTGCCGGAGATGGTCGCGGCGCTGGTGAAGGATGTTCAGGATTTTATTGGCGGTGCGGCGCAGTCCGACGACATCACGCTGTTGGTGGTTCGGCGAGAGTAGCGAATTGGGTGGGGCGCTGTTGCGGGGGGAGCGCGACTATTTTGCCGCGCGCGGATGCGGGCTTGAGGCGGTGGGGGGCAGATTGAGTTTGCGCATTTCGGCGGCGAAGCATTCCGGGCAATAGCTGTGCGAAATGGTGTTGATGTGGCCCGGTTTGACGTCCATCCATTTGCCGCAGCGCGAGCATTTCACGTACATCAATTCGGCGGGGTCTCCGCCTGTTTGAGACGCGCTCTGCGAACTATTCTTGGACGTTGAATCTGACACACTGCCCCCGAAGCCGGTATTCAGCTAGATATCTCCTAAATTATCCAGCTTAATTATGCATGGCGGATGGGGCGGAAGTGGACGCGGGTGGGGCGGTCGGCGGCGGGGCCGAGCAGGCGGCGACGCTGTTCCTGGTAGGCGTCGTAGTTGCCTTCGAACCAGGTCACTTTGCTATCGCCTTCGAAGGCGAGGATGTGGGTGGCGATGCGATCGAGAAACCAGCGGTCGTGGCTGATGACCACGGCGCAGCCGCCGAAGTTGAGGAGGCCCTCTTCCAGCGAGCGGAGGGTGTCCACATCGAGATCGTTGGTTGGTTCGTCGAGGAGGAGGAGATTTCCGCCGCCGCGCAGCAGTTTGGCGAGGTGGAGGCGATTGCGTTCGCCGCCGGAGAGTTGGGTGACTTTCTTTTGTTGATCGCCGCCGCGGAAGTTGAAGCGCGCGCAATAGGCGCGGCTGTTCATGGACTTTCCGCCGAGGTCGAGGAACTCCATGCCGCCGGAGATTTCTTCATACACCGTGTGGTTGGGGTTTAGCGAATCGCGGAATTGGTCCACGTAGGAAACGCGAACGGTTGGGCCGACGGTGAGCGTGCCGCTGGTGGGGGTGTCTTGGCCGACGATCATGCGGAACAGGGTGGTTTTGCCTGCGCCGTTGCCGCCGATGACGCCGACGATGCCGCCACGGGGCAGATCGAAGTTCACATTTTCCATCAGCAGGTGATCGCCAAAGGCCTTGCTCACGCCTGCGGCGCGCACGACGAGGTCGCCGAGTCGTTCCCCGGAGGGGATCTGGATTTGGAGGTTGTCCTCGCGGGTGTCCACTTGCTGGCTGGCGAGTTCTTCGTAGCGTTGGAGTCGGGCTTTGTTGCGTGCGCGGCGGGCGCCGGGGTTCATGCGCACCCAGGCCAACTCTTGTTCGAGCAGTTTGCTGCGGGCCTGTGCGGCTTTGGACTCGCGTTCCTGGAGGGCTTGTTTCTGTTCGAGCCAGGCGGCGTAGTTGCCTTTGTAGGGATAGGCGTGGCCGCCATCGAGTTCCAAAATCCATTCGGTGACGTTGGAGAGGAAGTAGCGGTCGTGGGTGACGACGACGATGGTGCCGGTGAATTTCTTGAGGAACTCTTCGAGCCATGCGACGGAGTCGGCGTCGAGGTGGTTGGTTGGCTCGTCGAGAAGGAGGACGTCGGGGTTGGAGAGGAGGAGTCGGCAAAGCGCGACGCGGCGGCGTTCGCCGCCGGATATTTCGGTGACCTTGGCGGTTGGTGGCGGGAGGCGGAGGGCCTCCATTGCCATTTCCACTTGGTGGTCGAGTTCCCAGAGATCGTGCGTGTCAATGATGGTTTGGAGGCGATCCATTTCGTCGCTGAGCTTGTCGCGTTCGGCATCGGTGAGGTCATTGCCGAGTTGGTCGCAAATTTCGTCGTAGCGCTCGAGGACTTTGCGCGCCTCGGCGACGCCGTCTTGGACGTTGCCCATCACATCTTTTTCCGGGTCGAGTTGCGGTTCCTGCGCGAGGTAGCCGATTTTGGTGTTTTTGGCGACCTGCGCTTCGCCCATGAAATCTTTGTCTATGCCCGCCATGATGCGGAGCAGGGTGGATTTGCCTGCGCCGTTGCCGCCGATCACGCCGATTTTGGCGCCGAAGAAGAACGCGAGTGTGACGTCTTCGAGGACATTCGTCTTGTTGAATTGCTTGGTCAGTTGCTGCAGATTAAAAACGTATTCACCGGCCATGATTGCATCTCCATTGAGGCGGCAACCTTACGCAAGTGTGCGGGCGGGGCAAGCCGAAAGCGGTGGGGCTATTGGCGCTGGACGCGGAGGTCGCGGACAGCAATTTGTCGCGCGGGGATGTTGGCGCCGGGGCTGATGAAGCGTATTTCCCGAATTTGCGTCCAATCCAGTGGCCGGTTGGCGTCGGGGTGCGTAACGGCGCCGAGTTCATGGACATCGGGATCGGCATCCAACACCTCGCCGGGCGGGAAGGCGGAGAGGGGCACCTTCACGGTTTGCCAGCCGTCATCGTTCTTGGGGGCGAATGAAGCCAGCGGCACATCGGCGAGGGCTGGCTGGCCGGTCTCCGGTTGGTCGAGGAGGGCGACGGAGAGGAACCGAGCGATGCTGGCGGGTTGAAGGCGGAAGACCAGATTCATGCGGTCTTTGTGCGGGGCGAGGTTGAGCGCTTTGCGCAGAACGACGCCCGTGTAGGCATAGCGCCGCGGTGGAAAGCTCATTTGCCAGTTGAGCCCCTTTTCATTCCAGACCAGCGCTTGCTGAGTGATGGATTGCGGATAGGAGCGCTCCGACTGCAGTTTGCGCGGGGAATCGAGCACTTCGATTCGGAACGGCACGCGGAGGTCGGGCGGCGCGTCCTTCGAGGCCGAAGAGGGAGAGGGCGGGCTGCGCAGCGGGGTGGCGGTGTCAACCCATTTTGCCACGCTGCAACTGGTCAGCGGGATTAATCCGGATAATAGAATAGCGGAATAGACGGCTCGCATGGTCGGTTCCGGGGGGCGAGAATAGGCCGGAAGCGGGGCGGTGGCGACAGAAATCGCGCGGCAAGAAAAAGTGGATTGCAGTGCACCGTGTGGTATCGTACACCTTCGCTTCTTCGTGAGGCGCGGTAGCCAAGTGGTAAGGCGGAGGTCTGCAAAACCTCTATTCGTGGGTTCGATTCCCACCCGCGCCTCCAATTTTTTTAATCCTGTGTTGGGCGAGGGGAATATGGGGCATGTCCTCCCTCGCATCGCGCCCGTTCTTCCGCGCTCTTGCTATTGAAGCGCGGGGCGAAGCAACGCATACTGGCGGCGGATGAAGCTTGTGAGCGGCATAGGGGCGTGGGTGGTTCGGCGGGTGGCTTCGCTATCGCGTTTGATTGCGGTGGCGTGGACGGTGGTGGTGTCGGCTGTGCAGCCGCGCTTTTGGCCGGTGCCGGTGCGCAACGTGTTGGCGCGTCAGATTTTGTTCACGGGTTTCGAGGCGAGCCGCTTCATTTCTCTCATTTCACTGATGGTGGGGATTGCCGTGGTGGTGCAGGCGCAGGTGGCGTTGGCGAAGGTGGGTCAGAGCGGCTTGTTGGGGCCCATCTTGGTGATGGTGATCATTCGCGAGGTGGGGCCCTTGCTGACGAACTTCATCGTGATTGGCCGGAGTGGAACGGCGATGACGACGGAGTTGGCGAATATGAAGGTGAACGGCGAGGTGGCGCTGCTGGATGCGCAGGGGTTGGATCCGTTTGTGTATCTGGTGATGCCGCGCGTGTTGGGGGCGGCGATTTCGATTTTCTGCCTGACGATCATTTTTATCGCCGTTTCCTTCGTCAGCGGCTTTGTGTTTGGCCTGTTGTTGGGCGCGAATACGGGGAATCCCGGGATGTTCATCCGCAGCATTTTTGGCGCGCTGACGAAGGCGGATGTGTTCAATCTGCTCATCAAGGCGTTTGTGCCGGGGCTGCTGATGGGTTCGATTTGCTGTGTGGAGGGGTTGAGCGTTGGCGGGGCGGTGACGGAGGTGCCACAAGCTGCCACGCGCGCGGTGATGAGGTCCACTGCGGCGCTGTTCATCACCTCGGCTCTGGTTTCACTGGTGACCTATCTATGAGCGCGATTTTGGAAATGCGCGACGTTTCGTTTGCGATTGAGCAGCCGTATGAATGCGAGCTGAGCGGACTCTCGTTGCGTTTGGAGCCGGGGGAGCTGTGCTTGATTGCGCCGCCACCGGGCCGATTCGCGACGCCGATTGCGGATTTGGCGTGCGGGATTGTGGAGCCGGAGCAGGGCGTTGTTGTGTTTGATGGAGTCGAGTGGACCGCGCGCTCGCCGCTGGAGGCATCGGCGGCGCGGGGTCGAGTGGGCCGGGTGTTTGAGCGCTCGGGGTGGTTGAGCAATCTCGACATGGACGAGAACATCACGCTCGCGCAGCGGTATCACCAGTCGCGCGAGCTGCACGAGGCGCTGCAGGAGGCGCGGTCCTTGGCGAGTGAGCTGGGGCTGGGCGAGCTGCCTCAGGGCCGCCCGGCGCATGTGGGCCGCGAAGAGTTGCTGAAAGCGCAGTGGGTGCGCGCGCTGCTGGGCAAGCCCGCGCTCTTGTTGCTGGAGCGGCCTCTGCGCGATCTGGCGTCCGCCGAGGGCGCGCCGTTTGTGCAAGCGGTCAATCGCTTGCGCGAGCGGGAGGGCTCGGCCGTGATTTGGATTACGGGGACGTTTGATCGAATGGAGGATTCCGCGTTGCGACCGACTCGAAAATGTGCGATGGAAGGGGGCGCGTTGCGCGATCTCGTGGAGTTATGAAAAAACCGTTCAAGTTTCGCCATGTGAATGAAATCGTCGGACTCTTCGTCCTCGCCGTTGTTGCGGTGCTGATCGCGGGCATCATTTTGGCGGGGCGCGCGCAGGATTGGTTTGAGCCGGTGTATCGCGTGCGCCTTGATTTTCCGCCCGAAGGCTCGTTGGGTCTTCAGAAAGGCGCGGAAGTCCAGATTCTCGGCACGCGCGTGGGGCGAGTGGAGGGCATCCGGGTGTGGACGAACGGCACGATGCATGCGCGGCTGAGCATCAAGGGCGATTTTATTCGGTTTGTCCGCGAGGATTCGAAGGCGATCGTCAAAAAGAAGTTCGGCGTTGCGGGGGACTCGTATGTGGAGATCACCGAGGGGCGCGGCGAAGATCTGGGGGAGCGCCCCGCGCTGCCGGCGTTGAAGGACACAGAGATCACGGAAGTTGCGCAGACCATTCTCAAGCAGATTCAGGAAGCGATTCTCCCGCTGCTCGAGAGCTACACGAAGTTGGCGCAGAGCCTGCAGGACGAAAACGGCCCGCTGATGAAATTGCTTGCCAATCTCGAGACCGTTTCGCGCGGTTTGGCGGAAGGCGAGGGGAGCGCGGGCCAGTTGCTGCGCGACCCGAAGGCGGCGGAGGAGATTGAGCACATCTTGGAGCAGGTGAAGGCCATTCTCGCCGACTTGAAAGAGACCAGCGCTCGGTTGCCGCCGATGGCGGCGACGGTGGGGCGCGAGGTGGACGCATTGCCGGGCACGGTTGTTCAATCGCAAGAAACGCTGCGGGAGACGGAGCGCCTGATTGAGGGCATTCAGCAGCATTGGTTGATCCGCAACTATATTCCCAGCACAAAACTGCCGGACATGATTCCGGCCCTTGAGGCAGGTGGCCCATGAACGCGCGCGGTGCAACGATTGGAGTGTGGATCGGGTCGGTGATCGTCGCGCTGGCGCTCGCCGTCGGCTGCGCCTCGCCGACGCGCGTGGAGCCGCGGCCCGATGCGGAGTTGGCGCAATATATTGCCTCGGCGCAGAACGCCTTTCGCCTCAATAGCTTTGAGCGCGCTGCGCGATTTTATGAACTGGCGCTGCAGCGGGCGCGCGCGATTGACGATTCGCAGGAAGTGGGCAAGCAGGCATACAATCTTGCTGCCGCCCTTTTGTTGGCGGAGCGCCCGGCGGATGCGTTGCCCTATTTGACGGAGGCGGAGGCGTCCTTTCAGCAGGTGCGCCGCGATCGGGGGCCGGTGCTCCTGCTTCGCGCGAGAGCGCTGCGGGCGTCAGGCCAAGTGGATGCGGCGCGCGCGGAGGTGCAGAAGGTTGTCGAGCTGAAAACGGCAGATGAAATCCACTGCCAGGGATGGCTGCTCTTTGGGCAGATGGCCTATGAGGCGAAAGACGAGGCGGAAGCGGCGAAGGCCTTGTCGCGCGCCCGCTCGTTTGTGACGCCGGATCCTGCGCTGCGCGCGGGGGTCGCCGCGTTGGCGGGGCGTGTTGCTTTGTTGAACGATCGGGCCGACGATGCGGGGCTGGAGTTCGACAAGGAGGCCGAGTTGTTTCGGCAGGCCGGGCGTTTTCGCGACATGGCCGAGTCGCTGCAGCGCGCTGCGGAGGCGTATGTGAAAGCGGGCGATGCCGCCTCGGCGGGGCAGCGATATTATCGCGCCGCGCGGAGCTGGTTGGGCTTGGGCGAACCGGTGCGCGCGTTGAAGACCATGGAGTCCGCCCTCGGCGCCATCGGCTCCGAGGATGACGCGGTGTGGGGTCCGGAGATGGCGGCGCTGTTTGAGGAAATACGAAATACGCCGGTTGCGGGAACGCGCACTGAAAAGCTTGAATAAATCCCGAAAACCAGCGTCTCATTGTGCGGTGGATAGTCGAGAGGAGAGAGTGCTATGAAACAGTTGCTTTGGAGTGTGTTGTTCGTGAGCCTGTTCGCCGTTCCGGCGATGGCTCGCGAGACGCCCATGAACGTCCAGATCCGTTCCGCCCCCTTGCGGTCGGGCTCGTCCTTTTTGAGTCCTCTGGTGACGACGCTGGACTATGGCGCGCGCGTGATGACGGTGGATGCGAAGAACGGTTGGTACTACGTTCGGACTGCGGATGGCAAACTCGGGTGGCTGCACCAGAGCGCATTGACGACCAAGAAAGTGGTGATGCAGTCCGGCGCGAGCGATGTCTCGGCGACAGCGTCTGGCCAGGAATTGGCGTTGGCGGGCAAGGGCTTCAACTCGACGGTGGAGGCCGATTTCAAGAAGAAGAACGCGGACATTGACTTCACGTGGATTGATCGCATGGAGAAAATCAAGGTGAGCGCTGCGGACATGGTTGCCTTCCTTCGCGAAGGCCAGGTTCAACCATCGCGCTAAGGGAGGATATTCGATATGAAGTTTCCCTTTTCAGGAGTTCAGGTGTTGTGCGCGGCCACGCTTTTGGGCGCGGGCGCGTTGCTATCGGGCTGCGCCTCGATTGCGAATGGGGTGGCGGTCGTGGGTGAGACGGCGGGGGTTATTACGCCGCAGCAAGGGGATTCGCTTCGGAAGGTGGGCGATGCGGTGGAGAAGACCTTTGCCGACATCACGCCGGAGCAAGAGTACTACCTTGGCCGCGCGGTGGGAGCCACGATTGTTCACAAGTTCAAGGTCTACGACAACGAGGTCGCGACGCGGTATATCAACGTGTTGGGCCAGACGCTTGCGGCAGCCTCAGAGCGGCCTGAGACTTTTGGCGGCTGGCACTTCTTGATCCTCGATTCGGACGAGATCAATGCGTTTGCCGCGCCGGGCGGCTTTGTCTTTGTCTCGCGCGGCATGCTGCGTTTGTGCAAGACGGAAGACGATCTGGCGGCGGTGCTCGCGCATGAAGTGGGCCACGTCGAGCTGCAGCACGCGCTGCGCGCCATCAAGGGAAGCCGCTTAACCTCCGCGCTCACCACGCTTGCGCTCGAGAGCGCAAAGAGCTTGGGCGGCGAAGCGCTGGCGCAGGTGACAGAGGCGTTCGAAGGCAGTATCACCGACATCAGCGGGACGCTGATGAATAGCGGGTATGCGCGCAAGCAGGAACGTCAGTCCGACGAGGTGGCGATTCGCGTCTTGAAATCGGTTGGCTATGATCCGTATGCGTTGACGCGCGTTCTGACGGAAATGCAGAAGCATCTGGAACCGGGCGGACACGATTTTGCGGCTACGCATCCGCCGCCGCAGGATCGCGTGAAGGATTTGAAGACCATGCTCGGAAAGACCCCGGCGGTGGAGATTCCGGCAGTGCGGACTGCGCGGTTCCAGAAGGCGCTCGCTGGAATCTAATTGAGCGCGGCCATGCGAATGGAATGGAGCGTCACTCTGAGCGTGAGGCGCGATGAGCGCCATGGCGTTGGCGGCCATGCGCAATAAGGCTCTTCAGATTGTGGCGTTGGCCTTGGCGGCCACGGCTGTGGCGTGGGTCGCGTGGCAGCGCAACGAGTGGCTGGGCGAATCGGAGAACTATGCGTGGGCGTGGCGCGCGCGCACGTTTGCGGCGAAGTCGCCCTCCACGGACAAGATCAAGATCATCTTGCTGGACCAGGCGAGCCTGGACTGGGGCGCCGAGGCTGAGCGGGGCTGGTCGTGGCCGTGGCCGCGTCAGATTTATGCGGCGCTGCTCGATTTCGTGATGCGCGGCCAGCCGAAGGCGGTGGCCTTCGACGTGCTCTTCACCGAACCCTCGCAGTATGGCGTGGAGGATGACGAGAGCTTTGGCGAAGCCATCCGTCGCGCGCCGGGATTTATCGCGGCGGTCTTCACGGGCGACGAGGTGAAGCAGACGCTGGCGTGGCCGGACTGGCTTCCGCGCCCCGTGCAGAAAATTGAGGGCGTGGAGGAGTGGCTCACCCCGGCGCGCGAGCAGCGCGTGGCCATGAAGGGAGCTGCCTTTGCCGTGCCGGAGATCGCGGGCGCAGCGCCCTATTTGGGGAATGTGAGCGACCAGTTGGATGCGGATGGCGTGTATCGGCGCGCGGGATTGTTCGCGATTTTTGATGGCAGCGTGCTGCCCACGCTGGGATTCGCCGCGTACTTGGCGGGGCATCCAGAGCAGGAGGCGCGGATGGGCGAGCGCGCGCTGAAGCTGGGCGATGCGACGGTTCCGCTGGATGCGCAGGGCCGGGTGTTGCTTCGCTTTCGCGGGCGCTCGGGCACGCATCCGGTCGTGTCGGCGGCGGCAGTGATTCAGTCGGAGATGCGGCTGCAGGAAGGGGCAGAGGCGCCGCTCGATCCGGAGATGTTTCGCGATTCGTATGTGCTCTTTGGTTTCAGTGCGCCGGGGCTCAAAGATTTGCGGCCGACGCCGGTGGAGGGCAATTATCCCGGAGTTGAGATTCACGCGACGCTGTTGGACAATTTGTTAGAGCGCGATGCGCTGGCGGATGCGCCCGCTGTGTGGGTGGTGGTTTTCACGCTGCTCCTGGCCTTGGCAGGCGCGGCGGGAACGATTGCGAGTCGCCGCGCGTGGCAGAGTGTGGCGGCGTTCGTCGTTCTGATTCCGATTCCATGGGGCATTGGCGCATGGGCGTATCAGGCGGGATGGTGGTGGCCGATCCTGGTGGGCGAGGTGGGCGTTGCGCTCGCGTTGGTGGGTGGCGTGATCGTGAACTATGCGACGGAGGGGCGCCAGAAGCGCTTCATCAAGTCGGCGTTCAAGCAGTATCTCGGCGAGGCTGTTATTGACGAAATGATCGCCGATCCATCGAAGTTGTCGCTCGGCGGCGAGCGCAAAGAGCTGACGATGTTCTTTTCGGATTTGGAGAAATTCTCCTCGTTTTCGGAAAAGCTCGAACCGACACAGTTGATTGATTTGCTCAATGTCTATCTCTCCAAGATGGGCCGCGTGCTGATGG
>WBZO01003989.1_pt1 | contig 16406 bp, 9 predicted proteins | sample 5204261 | NCBI WGS metagenome assembly WBZO01 (sample SAMN12412400, study PRJNA552823) | activated sludge metagenome | isolation source: activated sludge from anammox sidestream of wastewater treatment plant... | place: USA: North Carolina | collected 2017-09 | reverse complement strand
TGAATCCCTCGCGGCGAACGACGCTTTGTTGCAACCTATCGCGCAAGCGGCAACCGAAACGGCGCAGGTTGAAACTCCGCGTGTGATGGTTTCTACTTTGGCAACAAATAGTGTGTGGACGTTCGGCACATTTCGCCGCGCGTATTTCGGATTTTCCGTAGCGATGGCGCAAGAGCTGGGGCGGCTGCTGCAAGGCGGAACGGAACGCGCGGCGCGGGCGCGCGCAATCCTTTTGCACGAGTTGGCGCATTGGAAACACAACGACGTGTGGCTCGCGTCGCTCGCGCGCAGCGTTCTTGTCGTCACGATTGTGTTCATGGCGCTGAACTTGTGCGTGTATTGGCTCACGCCGCTGCTCTATTACGGCTTTATTCGCTTTTACGATTTCACGCAGCCGCCGTGGTCCGAACTCTTGCCGCTGCTGGAACGCGACGTGCCAAACATTCGGGACATGCTTAACCCGAACAATCCGATTGTCGCGGCGCGTTGGGTGGATTATCGCGTCGCCATTTTTGCTTCGTTCATGCCGTTGATTGTGGGGAGCGCGCTGCTGCTGCTTTTTTTCTGGCGCGCGTTGTTACGCACGCGCGAATTGTACGCCGACGCGCGCGCGGTGGAATGGCAGAATGGAAATGCGGAAGCGTTGTGGGAAGGATTGAGCGTGGCGGATACGGTGCAAGCGCTTCAACCGCCGCGCAAGGAATGGCGGCAAAGAATTTGGGGCTGGAGCAGTGGATTGCGTTTTACAGAAGAACGCGGCGGACGTTGGCGCGCCTGGTTCGCCGCGCATCCCACTTCCGCGCAGCGCCGCGCGACGCTGGATGCGCCGCACAAAATTTATGGGGATGAACTCTCCATCGCGCTCGTCGCGGGCGCGGCGGTGGTGTTGTTGAATTTCAATTTGTTGTCGTTGTTTTATTCCGCAACCTTGCGCGGGCCCAACAGTGTGCCTGCGTTCGCGTTGGGCTTTGCAGTGATTTCCCTTTCGCTGCTGCCGTTCGTGTGTCAGTATGAGGGCGCCGCGCGCGGTTTGTTTGGCAAAATAATAAGAATCGTTTTGATTTTTACGGGCATCAAACTACTGCCGCAAATTCTCGGCGCGCTCATGTTGACCTACGTCGCGCTCGTCGAGCCATCTTTTTTACAACGCGCGTTGGAAGCCACTGTGCGCGGCGATTTGCCTGCGGGGTTGGCGAACGAATTGACTGGACTCTTTATGGAAAATTTTGTGATTCGTCCATTGATTCTATTTCTCGTTTTCATGCCCGCGTTTCTGATTGCGTACTTGTTTTGCGATGTGTGGCTAAAACGCCAAATGCTGCAATGGTTCGGCTGGAAATTTCTCGCGCGTCATTCCGCGTTCGTATTCGCGTATAGCACAGGAATTTTCGCGCTCGTTCTCATCTTTGTAATCTTGCCGATTGTGGATTGGATAACGCTGCCCACCGCGCACAATCCGCTCGAGCCGCTTGTCCTCGCACCCCTTTTATTTTTTCTTGTCGTCGCGTTCATTCATTTGTTCGCGTTCGCGCTTTTGAATCGGCGTTACTCGCGCATTTGCCCGCAATGTCACAACCGCGTTACGACTCTATACAAATTGGGAATGGCTTGTGAACATTGCGGCGCGCGCTTGAACACATGGCTCGTCGCCAATTACGTTTTCCCCGCCAATTCTAAATAAATCAAGCGCGCAAAATGCGCGCCAAACGCGATGATGCCCGCGACGGCGAGGAAACTGAGAAAACACATCGTCGTCAACAGCACACTCGAATCGCGCAGCGGCAGTGAATCCATCTGGGCAATGCTGCCATAACGCGTCATGCTCGCCAACAATCCGAGCGGACAAGCGAGCCATACGACTGCCAACGCGATAAGACTCGCATCGCGGCGAATCAACAGCAGCGTACTCACCGCCAAAATTGTCCAAAACGAATCCCACGCGGCGAGCGCGGCGAGCGCGTTCACATTTTGCAGCGGCGTATCCCACAATTGCCACTGTCCTTGCAGCCACGCTTGCGCGAGCAAATGCGCGAGTAACGCGAGCCCGAGCGCGCGCCAAGTTGCAAATTGGGATGCGCGCATTGCGATAAAAACGCACACCGCCAATGCCGAAACGAGCGCGACGAAAAAATCCGTCCATGTTATTTCAGAGGCAGGGCGCAGCGCGAAATAAAGCAACGTGACGCCCCACACGCCGCCTATGCCCCACGCGAAAAATTTGTTTCGCAATCGTTATCATCCATTGTTGCGCGCTGATTTGGTTTCACGTGCGCCAAACTCCCCCGGTGCCATCACCGCCAGCTGCGTCAGCACGCGCTCGCGACATTCTCGCGCCAAGTTCACACACTGTTCAATTTCTTGATCCAAAAGCGTTTCATGCGTTCGCTGCGGATACATGAGTTTCAAAAGCCCCGATGCAATTTTACGCACCGCGTCTTGATTGCGTCCAGTCATGCCGCTTAGCTCTACGCGGGCGCTCACATGGGTTTGGTAATTGCGACGGCGCAGGCGCGTAAAAATTTCAGCGAGATAATCGGTGATGAAACCGTATCCTTGCGCGTAATTTTCGGGGCGAATTTTCGCCAGTTCCCATCCGGGCAGGAACGCGTGAATGCGGTCCAAGAACGCCGTATCTTGTAATTCAAGCGGCAACACCTCAAACAGATGACGATAGCGGTCGGCGGGCGCGCGGCGCGCAAGATCGGTGTCAATGTTGCCGCCCAAGACGATGCTTGCTTCGGCAGAAAATTCCAACGGACCGCGGCTGAAACGTCCCGTCTGCATATAATCTTTCAAAACGCTGATGGTGGCTTCGGGGTCGGTAAAACGAGTGTTGGCAATTTCATCAAAGAACACGACGTCGCGATAACCGAGGATGCCGATTTTTTTCGACGCGACATTGTAGAAAAGGGTCGCGGGAGTCGCTTTGCCTCCACTTACCACAAAGGAACGACTTGAGGTATTGCGATAGGTGTACGTCTTGCCCGTTTCGCGCGGACCGAGTTCGATGAGATTCGTGTTGGCTTCGACGAACGGAACGAGCCGCAAGAGCATCAGCATTTTTTCGCGGAGCGTAAAACGCGCGGGGTTGAAACCGATGCTTTGAATGAGCAGATCAATCCATTCGTCGGTGGTGAACAATGCGCGCTTGGCAATGTAATCATCCAAGTCGAGCCGCGTAATTTGAAACGGTTTGAATTCGCGAATGAGAAAGGGGTAAATGCGGCTCTTGATTTCATAGCGCGCGTCGTACTCGATGTTCATGGTGCCCCACGCGCCACCCGTCAGCAAAATGTCGCCGAAATCGTGCAAGACCTTTTGACTCACGCGCACGAAATTTTCGCCGAGCGCGGGAACCTCTGCCCAATAATGGTCGCGCGCCGCGTCGAGACGCACTTGGAGCGAACCAAGCAAAACATATTCGCCCTTTTCTTTGATGCGGCTCTTGATGAGTTCTTTGGCATCGCTTTCGACGTAATGCTCGTTCAACAATTCATCCACGCGCTGTTGCCCGGGGATGGGATTGTTTGGGTCCACATACCGCGCGCACAGATATTCCATCACATAGCGCGGAAATTCTTTGTACGCTTCATTCCAACGTGTCAGTGGTTTCAACACCACACGGTCGCCCATCAATTGAACAATCTTGTCGTCAAGCGAGGCATACGCTGGTTGTGTTTCGGCAGATTGGGCGTCATCCTCAAGTGTGTCGAGCCAAGTGGGAGAAGGTTCCAAAAGCATACTCCTATACTCTGCGAGAGTGAACGATTGAAATCGTTACTACGGTCACTATAGAATCTATTTGTCGAGGTCGTCCAGACCGCCGAAACTGATTTCGACGACGTCGGCGCGCATTTTTACGCGCACGGGGATTTCACGCGCGATTTTTTTGGTGACGCCTTTTGTGTCTTGATATTCCAGCTCAAGCTGTAGAAAACGCGTCGTGTCGTTTTTGCCGCGCACAATGGGACTCAAGGTGAATGAATGTGCCGCGTCTTGGTTCGGCTCAAGTGTCCCGCGCTGCGTTTGTGACGTAGCATCGGTATCGGCGCGCGCAGTGAGTTGATAGTTTCCACTTTGATTGCCGCTGTTGCGGATTTGAAACACAACGCGCTGTGCCTTTTTTTCTTCGGCTTGGATTTCGGTTGGCAATTCTACAAACCCAATTTCGATGCGCGGCGCAGAAATCAATTGCATCATTGCCCCGGGCACCACCATCTCGGCGAACGAAATGCCGCCGTGCGCGTACCGGTCAGCGTTGCTCGAACCCGCGCGTTTGAACCATTTTTTGCCAATCGGCACGGTGAACTTGCCGTCGCGCAAATTGCGGTACTCGAATGTAAAAACATCGTCTGGCGGAAGGTTTGGCGGCACGTCCGCGCTGCGAATGTAGCGAAACGTAACCGGATTGCGTTGCCCGCTTATTTCGCGCTCCCAACCTTTTTCGTCAGGAATTGGAATTCCATCTTCCGCATCCATTTCGATAAAGCCGTGGTCGCTCGAGACCAGTACCAAATCCTGCGGCTGGATCAAACCATCCAAAAAATTCAACACATTTTTCAATTGCAGCTGCACGCTTTCATTCAAGGCGGCGACGTTATCGCGCTGTTGATGCAAATTGTCGTCGCTGAGATTAAAGACCAAGAGATTGTACGGAACGCGCATCGTGCGGTCCAACTGCGCCATCGTGCGGTCACTTTCCATGCCGCTGTAAAAGCGCATTTTTTTCTCTCGATCATTTTCAGCCAAGTCCAACAGTTTGGCGGCGAGCTGCGCTTGCTCGGCGGTAAAACGATTTTGATAACTCTGCCAATGGTCGGGATTGCGACCCGCCATCAACGACGTGCGCGCAATGTACGTCCACGAAGGCAAGATGGAAAAATACGCGTTCTCTTTTTTGATTTCAAAGCGTTCGGTCAACTGCGGACGCACCACGCGCATCCACGTATCGTACCTCATTCCATCCAAGACGATGAACCACAGACACGCCTCACGCGTCGGTTTCACGTTGGGCGTCTTGCAAAAATCCCACAGCACATTCAGCGCAAGCTGCTTGGAACCTAAAAAGCCGTTCCAATCTGCCGCAATCGCTTTGCCAAGCACGTGGTCGGCGTGGTCGAGAAATGCGCGAATGTTGACGCGTAGTTTTTTCAGCAATCCTTGAAATGCTTCGCGTTCTGCATCGGGCAGCCGATTCACCGCGCGCTGTGCTTGCGCGTGCGCGTATTCCATCTCGAAAAATTTTCCATTCACATACCACGTCAACAATTCATCCCATTGCGACGCGGCAACCTGCGCTTGGGTCACGCGCGCGAGAATTACACTCAACGCGTCAAGAACAATGACCAGCGCGCTCGCCGCGCGGACGTGCGGGGTGTCGCTTTCTTGGAATTCATCCAACACGCGCGGATGTTTTTCTTGCCAGCCGCGCATGAGGGTGGGCAATTTTTTGTAGGTCGGGTCGAAATGCGCCAACCGCAAACCGATTTCGTACAAGAACGCGGGCGTTTCGACGCGCGCGAGGACATCCGCCGCGCGCGTCGGAGAATCGAACGGAATCAAATCTGCGGCGCGCCGTATGTCTCCGATGCTCAAACTATTTTCCGCTTGGCGAATGATGCGCGTCCGCCATTCACGCTGCTTGTCCCACAAGCCGAGCAGCGTTTGCATCCCGCGTTCGAGCGGCTGTGGGTCAAAACCAAGCGCGCCCAGCCCGCGAATTTGATTCATTACATTTTGAACTTGGGCGCGGCTCAAAAAGCGATAGAGATACACCAAACGCGCAATGCCATCCGGCGGCGTTTCAAACCACGCGCGCACGTCGTCCAGCGGAACCTGACTGGCGCGCGCCGCTTGAGTTTGCAATAACGTCTGTCCTTGCGGCGTCCAATCCGCGTTCCACGCCAACGTTGCGTATTGCTGCAAAACTTGGGACGCGGTATCCGCGCGAAACATAAAGGCGCGCGGCTCTATTTGCGGCGCAAGCGCATACAGAACCAACGCGCGCATCGAATTTGCGTCCAATGCCGCGCGCGGCGCGAGATGCGGGCGCAGTTCTTTTACGCCAAACGCGATGCGTCCTAAATGATTTGTAATGACGGAGGCATGTTCGAGCAGCGGTTCAAGTGGAAAGGTTTCGTTTGGCGCGAGGACCGACAACGCGCCGCTCAAACTGCAATCCAGAATTTCGTCCGCCTGGCGAAAAATATCGGTGAGCGAACTCGCTTTGATGATGGATTTTTCATTGCTTCCAAATTTTCCCGTTAGCCAAACCAAAACGCGCCCGTCGCGTGAAAATGCTTTGCGGAACGCGAGGTCATTTTCATCATAGCGCACCACGCGCCACGTCTGCCCGCGCCGCGTCACAGTTTCGCCCAGCGCGAGGCGTCCGCCCGGGTCGAGGACGAGGACGAGCGTTGCCGCGTCCGCAACTTGGAGCAGCCGCTGTTCAAAAAATTCTTGCAGCGTCGCGGGTAAAGTTTCTGGCAAAAAGAGTTGATGCAGCATGGTCAAGACCTGACAGGTTTCTAATCTATACGACTTGCATATCGCGAATGGGTGGTTTAGCGCTGGTGTTGTGCGTGAGACAGACGCGGCAAAAACCTGTCAGGTCTGTCCTAACGTTGCGCGCGCAATTCACAAATTTTCGCCAACTTGCGCGTGCGTTCGTAATACCATTCATTCACATTCTCACGCGTCACCAAACGGAATAATTCTGCGCCTTCGGGATACATCTCGAATGAATAACAAAAATTTACCCAATCACATAATTGCTCGTCAGTTGGTCGAGAAACTGTTCTTCCTTCCAGAAATTGATTGATTTCGCTGATTCTGCCAAGTAAGAGTTCTTGTTGTCTTTGAGAATCGGCAATGGCGCGTCTGCGAGTGGGGCGCGGCTCTGACGGCTGTAAAGTAGTATGTTGTTCTCGAATTTTTACTGGAACGGACACGCTTTCGGTCGGTGGTTTTGCTGAAAACCGATATACTCGATTGGGTTCGACAATTTGGATATAGACAGGGTCGCCAACCTTTAAATGATGGCGACGATAAAATTCTCGGAACAAAGCAGAACCCGTACGAATCCTTCGCTGTCTGTCAATGCACGTTCTCAATTCGGCGCCGATATCAAATTGAATCGTAAAGTAAAGGTTCTCTGCCGGAAAAATATCGCGGATCCCGCCGACCCCAAACAAATCATATTTGATATCGTATTCTAAAAGGTGACGTTTGATGATGCGGCTCATTGGCGATCACCTCCGCGCATCCGACTCACCGCCACAATTTTTTTGTATTCTTTGCGAAAACTCGCGTCCACTTGCGTTTCGTCAATCTGTTTCGCCAGCCCGACGACCTGGGGAAATGCTTCGCGTTTGTACGCAAAGCGCAGCCATTCCACCAACTGCCATTGGCTTGGGCGATGGTCGCTTGCGCCGGCGAGATACTTGTCAATCACGCGCAAGTGTGCTTGGTCGGCAATGTCTTGGACGTGCATCAATTTTGCGCGTTCGTCGTCGGTGGGCAAACGCCAGCGCCCCGTCTTTTTGTCTTGCCAAAAATTTTGTTCGAGCAGTTTTTCTAAACGGCCCGCGTCCATTTCGCTTTGCGCGGCGGCGATTTGAAATTTCGGAATGAGGTCGCCGAGCGTGTGGGGTTCGTTCAACACGGCGGTCAGCCACGCCAACGCGCCCGCATCCGTTTTTAGATTAAACACATCGCCGCCCAACACCGCTTCGCCGCGCAGATACCATTTGCCGTCCGCTTGTTTGAAATAGTACGGCAGGAGCGCGCCAACCTGCTCCATCGAAACATCCACCACGCCTTGCTGGAGCATGTCGCGCAAGACGACGTTCCAAAAATGCTGCAAGGTGCGCTCGTTCGGATTGGGATTCGTGGCGAGAAATTCCGCGAGTTGCTGGACGATGCGCGCTTCCGCGTCCCCGTTCTTGGCAGCGCTGGGAGCATTCGCGTTGTTTTGAGAACGCGCGGCAGGTTTGCGGAGATTCAGCACAATGTCTTGATTTGTTACACGCTCTAAACCCTTTGCACCTTTTCGTCCTTTGAATGTTAATTGTTCTTTATTGAAGCTATTGATCTCAGCAAGTTCAAATCCTGAAGCTTGAGTAGCATCAAGAATAACTTGCCAAATCTTGTCGTCGGAATTGTGGAACACGATGGAAGCCCAACGTCCAGGTTTTAGAGCTCGATTCATCTCACAAAACGACTCTGTCATCAAACGAGCATAATCGGGCAAAATATTTTTGGCTTTATGCTTTAGGTGGACAACAGCTTCATGTGATTGGTCGGTCAAATTCCCAAGCCACACTTCCCAAAGAAAATTCAAGTCTGCATAAAATAGATTGGAGCCAAAGGGAGGGTCAGTAAAAATATAATCAATACTATCTGAAATGATAGAATCGATCTTATCAGCGGAGCCAATACTTATAGCCACGTCAGCTCTGCGAAATTTTGAAGATACTTCCTTTGCATAATTCATCATATCAGAGGCTTTGTCTTCAAAAAGTAACCACACATTTCGTTCTGCAGCTAATGACGGGATATAAAGAGTACCAGGTAATTGACCCGCGAGATTTATTTTGTTAGGGCCCCGAAAACTGACGTTTGACATTCTGGATGCAAGTTTTACAGACATCGAGGTGAATACGAATTGTAATTTGCTGCGGATAGTCTCATCACTTATCTGTACAATTTGATTCCATAAGAGTGACAAACCCCAAAGGTTCCTGTGTGTATAAAATTTGCTTGAATCAGTAATGAGGCGTGTCTTGTGGACACCGCGCCACATTTCAAATGATTGGTCGAAGGGGACGGTTGGGAACCAATATGGGATTATGCTTGCATCAATTTCAGCAATTTTCTCCTTTTCGCCAAGAGTAGTGGGATGATCGCTCCGATTTGGCTTACAACGATTACATTCGTAACTTGTTAGAACAGGTACGCTTTTCAGCCAGTTTAGATTTTTTCCATCATGATGCTTTTTGCATTGCGGACAGTCAAAGCTATCATTAACTTCGCCTTTTTCCTTATTCATCGTCAACTCCCACAATGGCAAGTCATAACCACAACGATCACATTCTAAAACATCACACCAAAGCATATAACGAATCGTCGCGTCGCCGCCGCAGCGGTCGCACGTTGTTCCGTAGAGCCAATCGAATTCATCCTTGACGGCGGCTTTAATGCGCGCAAATTCGCGCTTTAACGCGTCCACGTCAACGGGCGTGCAATAGTTGTAGGCAATGTGCGCGGCGGCGGGCGACAAATCATTGAGAATGACGCGGCGGCCCAGTTTCAGCGCGGCGACGCCCGTCATGCCCGAACCGCAAAACGGGTCCAGCACAAGGTCGCCCGCGTTCGTGTAATGTTGAATGTACGGCTCGATGCCTTGCGGCGGAACTTTGGTGTGGTACGAGTGCGCGTTGTAAATCGCCGTCGCCTTGCCCGCTTTCACTGGCGCGGCGTAGGGCGGACGACGATACGAGTCAGTTTCGGGATTGTAGGGCGCGGCGTATTGGGCGATAAAGGCGGCGAGGTCGGAAGAGGACATGTCGAATAAGAGATAAATAAATTTTCTTTATGGCGTTTTGAAAACAACTTGGGGGTTCGCCCCATTTGAATCGGTCAAAATAATCTGGGCGTTCCCATTCGCATCGGCGCTGACAAAAACCAAGTTCTGTGAATCGAGCCATAGCGGACTGTACGTAGTGCGTGCATCATTCGTGATAAATATGACCTCTTCTTTATCTGTCGCTACAACCAACATTTGGGCAAATAGCGCATCTGCCGACTGTATGGTAAGCGCAATATGTTTTGCATCGGGCGCCCACGCAATCCAAGTTTGTTCGTTCAACGCCAATGAATTTGGAAGTTGTCGCGGCGTAAGCGCACGCACTCCGTTCGGCGCGCCAATGAATAGACGCATCACGCCATCGCGTTTAGAAAGAAATGCTGTACTGGTCCCATCGGGCGACCACACCGGGCCGCTCAAACTATACGGCGCGCTTGCGGACATTGTAGCCAAGGTGGGTTGAAGCGCGATAGGCAAATCTATCGCGGTGAGATTCGAGTTGCTGTTGACCAATAGTCTGCCGTTGACCAAGCCAAGAATTTGCGCAGGTCCTGTCGGCGCTGCCTTGGCTGGAACATTCACCGCAACAGGCAAGCCAACAGGTATCGGCAGTTCAAGCGTTAGCGGTCTCTGTTTTTGATTAAAGATTGCCAAACCGATACAAGCAAAAAAAACGAGGGCGACAAATGCGGTCAAAAGGTTCGCTTCGATGTTTGACCATAGATTCAAGAGTCCTACCCACAAGAGATGTGGCTTTGGGGACGGAGACGATGGCGCTTTTCGCGTGCGCCTTTGGGGCGAAGAGGGCGCCTGAGTGCTCACGGCTTGGTCTTTTCGATGATGTACAAATAATTGTCATTGATGGCATCTTTGATTTTGGATGCGTCGCGCGGCTCGAGTCTATCTGCCCGCGGCATATATTGGCGGGCTAGAGCAATTGTATCGCGCGCGTCCGGATATCGTTCGAGTTGAAACTGGCAACAAGCGATATTATTATGCAAAACGACGCTAGATTCGCAATACGCGTTCCTCGCCAACTGATTCCAACACCGGACGGCTTTAGAGTACTCGTGTGGAATGATACTCCATATATGCATCCATCCTTCGTTGAATTTTTCTTCAAACGGTTTCCATTTCAGCGCATCCAAGTCCCCGCGCATTTCATTGCGGAACGCGGCGTACGGGATAAAGGTCAAGCGGTCAATTTTGGGAAAGGTGATTCCGGCCAATTGAAAAAAGTTTATTCCAGCAAAGGGCAAGCCGCTTGCCACAAACATCAAGGCAGTAAACCGTTGCTTGGTGGTAAAACTTTTCATATATTCTCCAACCTAATGCAAAAGAACCTATCAAGTACTAGCCTCCCCCTTGTCAGGAGCGCTATCTTCTTTTGGTAAAGGATACTTGAAAATCTTTTTCCATGTTTCCAGACGGTCTGGTTCAACAAGCAATTGCCCAAGAAACCGCCATTGTGCCGTTTCCTCCTCAAAACTGGAAGGTTCCTGCATGCCCAACGTTTCGCGTAAAGCTTTGCGATGCAAGTCAAAGGCGACGCGTACCGAAACGCCAAAGTTCTGTGCGGCCATGATGGCAAAACGATATGCCAACCAGCCGCAAAGAACGGCTATCATTGGAACCCACATATTCAGCCGAGCCGTGAAATAAAGATTTGAGGCGCTATAAGATAGGGCGAACAAAAAGGAAAGAAATGAGATATTCAAGAAAAAATCAAAGCCCATCTTTTCCCGTTCGATCAGTTCGCCATATTTGGATTGAATCAGCGCTGGCACCATACGGGGCCACAACAGTACGGAATCCATACTGTATAGCTGTCTCGGATAATCTTCGAAATTGGCAAAGACGTTTCCTAACCGCGTTGGCAGAATCCGCTTTTCATCCGCAGGGTAAAAGCGCAGCAATTCATCATTTACCCTGTCGCGTTTGCTCGATGCGTTTTGATATGCTCCATAAGCGCGCCACAACGCCCGCGTCACGAGGCCGCGTCGAGTCACATCATCTTGCAAGACTTGAAATTTGCCCTCCCACAAATTGGCTTGGCTATTGAGCTCCTGCGCTTTTTCTTCAAGCAATTCTTTGCGATGGAAATGTAACATTGTCATTCTACGTCCCAGCCACGTATCTCGATATGCGTATCCCTCGTACAACTGCGTCAAAGGGATATTTAGCACAGAGAGGGCATAGGCAACTCCCAACGCAAGTGTGATTAAAGTGGAAACGAGCAATAGTTCCGAACTGGTGACGGCTTTATAAAACGAAGACTGATTGAGATATGGCTCAAGCGTGAACGCATTGAGTACGACAAAAACAAGCGCGGGGAAATACACAGACAGACGAAATGACTGACTGAGAGCGCCTAGCAAGTCGCCAAGGGTTGAGGTAAAACTTGCCACGTCTGCACCTGCTTGAAAAGAAATCCTGGAGCTCTATTTTAACGCAAGTCGAATTGTTTTACCATCCTCATTTTCGCGTTTCGCCTCGGCAAAGGCGGCGCGCACGAGTTTTTCAAACAGTTTCACCGCGTCGGGAATATCGCGCTCTTCCAGCGAGCCATACTGTCGTAAAAACTGCGCCCACACCTCCCCTTCGGCGGCGACGATGTTGCCTTCGGCGTACAACTGCCGAATTAGCTGCGCGATATTTTCGTCCAACACATCCACCAACGCGGACACATTCGCCGCCTGTGTCGCCTGAAGAAATTGCGACAACGCATCGCCCTTGCCGTGCGTCAGAACTTGCTGCACCGCTTCGCGCTGTAAATCGCGCTGGCGCTCACGCAGCGTATTGTCCAAATCCTTGTTGAACTGCTCTACCGCTTGGGTTGGCGCAGCATAAAACAAATCGCGCTGACATTTTTCGCAGAATGGCTGGGCATCCACCGTCACCGTTTGATAATCCGTCACCTCGCACGGCGTCAACTGCGCGGACAGCGCATCATAACGCGCGCGTAAATCACTCCCACGCGCCGCGCCCAATTGCGGAATCGTGTTCAACAATTGCAGCGCGCGCAAACGACGCGGCGCGTCTTGCACTGTTTCGCGCAAACGCATCAACTCTTTGTTTGTGTCGCGATGATGCTTTTGATAATCACTGCGAAAGCGCTGCTGGAATTGTTCAAAGTCGGCACGGATGGAACGCCACGTATGCGGCTGCTTTGCCAGCGCGGGGAGAGAGATACGGCTGTCGAGCGCGTTTTTTTGCATCGTCAACGTCGTGTCGCTCGCGCGCAAATGCACCGCGTCGAGATACCGTTTCACTTCGGAAATTTCTGCCGCCGCGTCCGCGAGTTGGCGCAAATTTTCCAATTCCTGCAATTCATCGCGCAGCGTTTCGGGCGTCTTGAAAATTTCTTGCGCTTGCTCAAAAAAAGAGGCATAGCCATCCTGCAATTGCGTCAACGTTTCCAACTGCTGAAACGTTTGATTCATCTCCTCGGGCAGAGTCGTGCCGAGCGTGCGTTCCAACACCGCGAGTTGATTGCGCCGCGTGGGGACTTGGGTTTTCAATTCAGCCAGTTTCGCGTTCAAGCGCGCCGTTTCATTTTCAATTTCATGTTGGTCGGTGGTCGTACGCAAATCATTCACGAGCAGCCGCGCAAAGGGCAGCGCATCATTCCACGTGGGACCCGCCGCAGGCAGCAAGGCATCGAGCGCTTTGTACAAATCCGCGCGCCACTGCAATTGATTTACATTGGCGGACGTAAGCCGCGGGGGCGTAAAATTTTTGCCGTCGCGCGTTTTGAGTTTGTGGTCGCGTTTCAGCGTTATTTCGACGCGCGGATTGTTTTGGCGCACGAACGCGACGAGTTCCAATTGAAGCGCCACATACGGCAAGCCATACGGCATGCCCGAAAGCGTTTGAAACAATTTCCACACAGGCAGCTCGCCAGCTTGGCGTTCTTCCGACATTTGCTTGATTTGCAAAAACACCCGATTATTTTCTTGCGGCGCGAACCGCGCCGGATTTTCATTCGACGACAAGCCCAAACCGACGCCGTAATTGCGCGTCGCGGTCGCTTGCGCCGCCGCGGGGGTGCGCGAAAAATATCCTTCAAACACTTTGCCCGCTTCGGTCGGCGTCAAAACATTTCGCAGCAAAGTCGTCTCGACGGGAATTTGCGGATACGCCGCCGCCAATAATTTTTCGACAATGAATTTGAAACGCTGCTCATTGCTCGCCGCGCCGAACGCTTCTTTGGCGGAAATGCCCAAATTGTCGCGCGTGATAATTTTGCCTGCGCGAAATTGGCTCACTTGGGTATTGACCAGATTCGTCATGTAGGTGGCGGCTTGATTCAACAACCAATCGCGCACCGTCTCGGCATCTTTGCTCGTTTGATTCTTGTATTCATCGGTCATCTGCGCCCAAGCGAGATATTCTGCCGTCGCGCGCAATGTTTCATCGGCAAGCGCGCTGGGCAATAACACTGCCATGCGCGGGTCTTGCAAATGTTCGGGGGCGATTGGCGTCGTCGTTTCCGTCGTCATGACAATGACGCGAAAGTGTTGGTCTTCGCCCAACGGCGCGATGCCCCAATCATCATTCCAACGCGTCGCAATGATAATTTCACCCGCATATTGCAAGTTGCGATAGTCAAAGGCGCGCGCAATGGGCGTGTCGGGCGGCGTAAAATCGGCGAACAGCGTTTTGTTGCCGCGCGCCTTGGTCGCGTCAAAAAACAACGCGTCCGTCCACATTCGCGCAACTTCGTATTTTTGACCCTGCGCGCGCTTGACTGCATCTCGGAACAGCGAAATCGGTTTGATGCCTTCGTCGCCCGCGGGAATAAATTTCGCCGCGTCGTTCTCGAATTGAATTTGTGGCAACGGCTGCAAGAGACTCAACACATAGCGCACGCTGTCTTCGGCGCGCATGACGTCGTTCACCGTCAACGTCGCTTGCGCCAAATCTTTGAGCGACATGGCGCGCGGATTTTCCAAATACGCGGCGTGCCACAGGAACAGCGTGGAGAGGATGGCTTCGGCAAGCGCGCGGTCTTCGGCATCCATTTCGATAGCGGGCAATTCCTCCACTGCGCGTTGATACGCCTGATAATGTTGCTTGTAAACTTGTTGACTGAAACAATCGTGGCTGAGATGCGCGCTGCTGACCAAATCGGCGGCGCGAATCAGCGTATTCCGTTTCAATAATTCAGCTTGCTGAAGCGTTTCGTACAAAACCAAAATACCCGAACGCGCCGTCGGCAAATCACGCGCGGTGATGTGACGCACGATTTCAAAACAGCGCGGTTGAAATGGAAATGTATCGTCGAACTCGGCCTCGCTCAGGTTGTGCGCGAAATCAAAGGTCTCGCGATAGTAGCGATAGTAATCGGAAATTTCGGGCAACCGTTCTGAATTCAACCCGCGCACACGCCGCGCGGCGATAATGTCATACTCGCGGTCGCCTGCCCCTGCCAACAATCCCAAGCGAATATAACGGTCGCCCGCCTGGCCTCCCTGCAATTTTGCGGGAATCGCGCTCTGGGATGCCACAATCGTATGCACCGCAAGTCCCAAATCTTTGGGCAAGATATAACCGAGCGTTTCGAGCAAATCTTCGTCTTGGGCGCGCGCTTCGGGAACGACGTTGCGTATCGTTGACCATCCCTCGTACTCGTCAATGATGACGAGGATGCCCGTGTAGCCATGTTCAAGCAGTTGGCGATAAATCGAAGCGAGACGGTCTTTGACGCTGACGGCAATATCGGGTTTGACGCGGCTCGTTTCAAAATACGCGAGCAGCCATTCCGCGACCGCGTCCGCGCCCTCGCGCTCGCGCAAAACTTTAATGGATATTCCCGTTTTGCTTTGCACAAAGGCATCCACTTCGGTCTTGATCGCAGGCGATGCATGATTGTCAAACCAATCTATCAACGCGTGCGTCGGCGTGAGGTGAATTTTTCCATCCAAGCCCACGCGTTCTAGCGCGGATGCGAATCCTTTTTCCAACAGCACATCCATCAATGAACGCGCGGTGCGCGGGTCGGCGCTCCCCTCGCCGCGCAAAGAAAAGACAACGGGCAGCAAGCGCGTATTTTGCAAACGCGGACGGAATTGGCGAATTGCGGGACTGTCCGCCTTTTCCCAAAGTGGGTCGGTGGTGTTCGCAAGCAGCGCGGCAAGGGTGGCGAGGAAATGGGTTTTGCCCGCGCCATATTCCGCCTGAACCCAGAACCCTTGTCCGCTGCCGCGCGCGACAGAGTCGAAAATTTGCTCAAAGTGATTGCGGAGATTGTCGGTGAAAATGTAGGTCTCGACGGTTTCACGCGGATTGTTTTGAAACGCCGAGACGAGTTCGAGCGTGAGCAAGGGTTTTGGTTTTTGAATCAACAGTTCGCCGAGAGGCGCGAGAGCCATAGCCATCATCCTCCAACAATAGCATCCTCAAAGGATTTGAAATACAAGAATGTCGTGTGCGGTTGAATCTGAATAAAAGGCGGAATGGAACGCGGTTGATAATGCGTGTCTTGGCTTGGCGCGACAAACACAATCAACTTGGATTCATTCGCGCGCTGTGAAAAAACGCCGAGCGAAACATCATAGCGCGCCAAAACATCACATCCTGTTACCGCCAAAACAGCTTGAGTACCATCTTGCGGAAATTCGCGCCCAAGCCAATCCGCCATCGCGCGCTCCAACTTTTGCCGCGCGAGAGTTGGGCTGCTCGGCGTCGTGTCCAATGTCTTGCACAGCGCGTGCAGGTCAAGCAAATGCAGTTGCGCCTGCGGTACGTGTGCGCGCAAAGGTTCTATTTCATTTTGCCAAACGTACAGATGGCGCGCGCTTTTGGTCGCGGCGGGAAT
>WBZO01003987.1_pt1 | contig 16410 bp, 15 predicted proteins | sample 5204261 | NCBI WGS metagenome assembly WBZO01 (sample SAMN12412400, study PRJNA552823) | activated sludge metagenome | isolation source: activated sludge from anammox sidestream of wastewater treatment plant... | place: USA: North Carolina | collected 2017-09 | reverse complement strand
GTCTGAGGTTGCAAGCGTCCGCACCATACCCTCAGATCAGCACGATGTCGTACTGCTCCTGCGTGTACACCGTCTCCACCTGGAGCGAGATCGGCTTGCCGATGAAATCCCCGAGCTGGGCCAGGCTCTGCGATTCCTCGTCGAGGAACATGTCGATGACCGACTGTGACGCGAGGATCCGGAACTCGCGGGCGTTGAACTGCTTCGCCTCGCGCACGATCTCGCGCAGGATCTCGTAGCAGATCGTCTGCGCGGTCTTGAGCGCACCGCGGCCCTGGCACGTGGGGCAGGGCTCGCACAGCACGTGCGCGAGCGACTCGCGCGTGCGCTTGCGCGTCATCTCGACGAGGCCCAGCTGGGTGAAGCCGTTCACGGTGAGGCGCGTGCGATCCTTCTCGAGCGCGCGATTGAGCTCCGCGAGGACCGCGTGCCGGTGATCGGCATTCTCCATGTCGATGAAGTCGAGGATGATGATTCCGCCGAGGTTACGCATGCGCAACTGGCGGGCGATCACCTGCGCGGCCTCGAGGTTCGTCTTGAAGATGGTGTCGTCGAAATTGCGTCCGCCGACGAAGCCGCCGGTATTGACGTCGACGGTGGTCATCGCCTCGGTCTGGTCGAAGATGAGATAGCCGCCCGACTTGAGGTCGACGCGACGGGCGAGCGCCTTCTCGATCTCGTCCTCGACCGCGTGGAGGTCGTACAGCGGCCGCTCCCCGGCGTAGTGATGGATGCGCTCGACCAGCGCCGGCGTGTACTGGCGCGCGAAGTCGATCATGCGCAGGCAGGTCTCGCGGGAGTCGACCAGGATGCGCGCGGTCTCGTCGGTCGACATGTCGCGCAGGACGCGCTGCGCGAGGTTGAGGTCCTGGTAGAGCAGCGACGCCGGCGCCGCCTCGTGCGAGCGCCCGTCGAGGTCGGACCACAGCTTGGTCAGATACTCGATGTCCGCCTGCATCTCGCGTTCGGATGCGGTTTCGGCCATCGTGCGGATGATGAAGCCGCCGGTCATGCCCTCGGGGAGCAGGTGCTGCAGGCGCTCGCGCAGTGATTCGCGCTCGGCTTCGTCGTCGATGCGCTGCGAGATGCCGATGTGCGAGTCCTGCGGCAGGTAGACCAAGAGCCGCCCGGCGAGGCTGATTTGCGTCGACAGGCGCGCCCCCTTGGTGCCGATCGGGTCCTTGATCACCTGGACGAGGAGCGACTGGCCCTCGTGCAGGATGCGCTCGATCGGCCGCTCGCCGCCGTGGCCGTTTTGCCGGTGCTCCCAGATGTCGGCGATGTGGAGGAACGCCGCGCGTTCCAATCCGATCTCGATGAACGCGCTCTGCATGCCGGGCAGCACGCGGGCGACACGGCCGAGATAGACGTTGCCCACGAGGCCGCGCGCACTCGCGCGCTCCATGTGCAGTTCCTGCACCACGCCCTGCTCGAGCATGGCGACGCGCGTTTCCTGCGGCGTGACGTTGATCAGGATCTCGTGCGTCATGGCGGCGACCCCACCGCGACGGTACCGGGGTCGTGCGACGGCACGCGGTGGGCAGGCGGTTGCCGCCTTATAGCACGGGCCGGCCGATCCGCGCGAGCAGGTCGGCGGTCTCGGCGAGAGGCAGGCCCATCACCCCGGAATAGCTGCCCTCGATGCGGGTGACGAAGGCCGCGGCGCGACCCTGGATCGCGTACCCGCCCGCCTTGTCGAACGGCTCGCCCGTGTGCAGGTAGCGCTCGATCTCGCGCGAGTCGAGCCGGCGCAGCGTCACCTGTGAGACGCTGACCGCGACCTCGGTGTCACCGTCGTTGCGCAGCGCCACCGCGGTGGCCACCTCGTGCGTGCGTCCGGCGAGGCGCGCGAGCATCGTCCGGGCGCTGTCGATGTCGACGGGCTTGCCGAAGGCGATGCCGTCGAGGATGACCTCGGTATCGGCGCCCAGCACGGGGCGCGGCGGAAGGTTGCGCTCGAGCATCCGCTTCCACCCGGTCGCTGCCTTGGCGCGGGCGATGCGTTCGACGTAGTGCAGCGCCGGTTCGCCGTCGAGCGCCTCTTCGACGACGTCGCGGTGGCGCCCGGGCGCGCTGCGCAGGCGCAACTCCGTGAACTCGACGCCCAACTGCCGGAGCAACTCCTGGCGGCGCGGACTGCGCGAGGCGAGGTAGATGGCGCGATCGGGCGCGGGGCGCGCGGCCGCACGATCGGTCGGTTCAGGTGGGGTCATGGCATGGGGCAGGCGGCGCATCGCGCTTGCGGTTCGCTGTGGCGTGCGTGGCTCATTCGCGATGGTACGGGTGCCCGGTCTGGATCGCCACGGCGCGATAGATCTGCTCGGCGACGATGATACGCACGAGTCCGTGCGGCAAGGTCAGCGCCGACAGCGCAAGACGCTCGTCGGCGTCGCGCTTGAACGCGGCGTCGAGGCCATCGGCGCTGCCGATGACGAAGGCGGGCTCGACGGCGGCGTCCCGCCAGCGGGCGATCCGCCGCGCGAGGTCGCGGGTCGTCCACGCCGCACCGCGCTCGTCGAGCGCGACGATCCGACACCCCGCGCACGCGGCACGCAGGCGCACCGCTTCGGCGGCAAGAACCTGCTCGATCGTCTTGCCGCCGCGGCGTGGCTCGGGTCGGATCTGGACCGTGGCGAGGGCATATTCGCGCGGCAATCGCTGCACGTAGGCGGCGAACCCGGCGTCGACCCACGCGGCCATGCGCTGGCCCAGCGCAACGATGCGCAGCTTCAACGCTGCGGCCCGCCAAGACGCCGCAGCGGGCGCGCGTGGCGTGGGGTCGCTACGCCGCCTTGGCGCGGCGACGGCTGGCGCTCGTATCCCACAGTTCCTCGAGGTTGTAGTGCGCGCGCACGGCGGGCTGCATCACGTGGACCACGATGTTGTCGCAGTCGACGAGCACCCATTCGCCGGTCTCTTCACCCTCGAGGCCGAGCACGTGCGCGCCGGCTTCCTTCATGCGGTCGCGCACGTGATGCGCGAGCGCCTTGACCTGCCGGTTGGAATCGGCGGTGGCGATGACCAGGAAATCGTAGAACGTGGTGAGCTTGCGGACGTCGAGGACCTTGATGTCGCGGGCCTTGATGTCCTCGAGGGCGGTGACGGCGGTTTGCGTGAGCTTGTTAAGGCGCATCCTGGGGCGGTGGGCTCGTGGGAAGGTAGAGGTGGTGCTGGTCAATATAGGCCAAAACGGACGGCGGCAGCAATCCGCGGACGCTGTCGCGGCCCGCCTTGCCGCGGGCGAGTTGCGCGCGAATCCACGTCGCCGAGATGGGGTGCGGCGCGATGGACTGCTGGTAGATGGCGCCGGCAGGTGTCGAACGCAAGGCGGCCGGTTCGGTGACGTGACGGGCGCGCCATTGCGCGGCGAGCGCGTCGGGCATGTCGCGCGCAAGGTCGACGCCGGGGCGCGCTGCCACCACGACGTGCGCCAGCTCGAAGATCTCGCGCCAGCGATGCCAGGCGGGCAGGCCGTGGAAGGCGTCGGCACCGACGATGAGGAGGAGCGCACGGCGGGCACTTGCGTGGCGCAATGCCTCGAGCGTGAGCACCGTATAGCTCTTGCCGCCGCGGTCGATCTCGCACGCGTCGACGACGAGGCCCGGCCAGTCGTGCACGGCAAGGCGCAACATCGCCAGTCGATCCGCCGCCGATGCCGCGGGTCCGCCCCGGTGCGGAGGGTCGGCGGCGGGGACGAGCCGCACTTCCGGCAGCGCGAGGCCCGTGCGGACATCCTGCGCGAGGTGCAGATGCCCGTCGTGGACGGGATCGAACGTCCCGCCGAGGAGCGCCACCGGGGCGATCAAGTCGAGCGCGCCACGCGCGGTCGGGCGTCGATCAAAAACGCGAACCCGGCTGCGCCAGGAACGCGACCTCCTCCGGCGTCGACGTCCGGCCGAGGATCTCGTTGCGATGCGGATAGCGGCCGAAACGAGCGATGATCTCCGCGTGCTTGCGCGCCCACTCGAGCGGTTCGGCATCGCCGGTATCGCGGGCGAGCGCGGTGAAGAGCTCGAGCGAGCGCTGCTGCATGGCTTCGCTCTCCGCATGCTCGAACGGCAGGTACAGGAACGATCGCTCGTGCCCGTCGAGCTCGCGGTCGAGGCCTCGGGCCACGGCATCCTGCGCGAGCGCGAGCGCGCGATCGTCGCCGGCAAACGCGCGCGGCGTGTCGCGAAAGATGTTGCGCGTGAACTGGTCGAGGACGATCACGCACGCCAGCGTTCCCCGCGCGTCGTCGCACCATTCGACGAGCCCGCCGGCGAGCGCGCTTGCCACCGTGGCGCCGAAGCGACGACGGATCTCATCGTCGAAGCGCGGGTCCTTGGTGAACCACGCCGCGCGCGCGGTTCCGTGCTCCGGCGAGCCGGGAGCACCGAACCAGAAATGGAGCACGTCCAGGGGGTCTTGGGCCATCCGGCTATCATACGCAACAGCGCGGCTCCCGGCGCCATTCGGCAGGGGTGCGGCGCCGCGACCCGATGAGCGCATCCCAGCGTAACGTCTTCCTCCTCGCCTGCTGTCAGGCGCTGCTCCTCACCAACGCCTCGGGTCTCGTCTCGATGAACGGGCTCGTGGGTTATGCGCTGGCGAGCAACAAGGCGCTTGCCACGCTCGGGGCCACCACGTACGTCCTGGGCTCCGCCGCGGCAACGATGCCGATGTCGTTGTGGATGGCGAAGGTCGGGCGTCGCCGCGGCTTCATGACGGGCGCCCTCGTCAACGTCGCCGGCTGCGCCATCGCCGTGCTCGCGCTCGTCGCGAACAGCTTCGCCCTTTTCTGCGCCGCGACCGCGGTGATCGGCGTGTACAACGCGATCGGCCTGCAGTATCGCTTCGCGGCGGCGGAGGTCTCCTCGCTCGCGACCAAGGCGCGTGCGATCTCGCTCGTGCTCGCCGGCGGCATCGGTGGAGGCTTCTTGGGGCCCCCGATCACCCGCTTCGGCAAGGACCTGTTCGCCACACCGTTCCTGGGTTCCTTCGTGTTGCTCGCCGCGGTGGCAATCGTCGCCCTCGCCGTGCAGTCGCGTGTCGACGTGCCGAAGCCGACGACCGCCGAGCGCGCCGGCGGCGGCCGGCCGCTGCGCGACATCGTGCGCCAGCCGATCTTCATCGTCGCGGCGGTGTCGGGCACGCTGGGGTACGGCCTCATGAACCTCCTCATGCAGGGCACGCCGCTTGCGATGGATTTCTGCGGCTTGCCGTACGCGGCAACGGCGACGGTGATCTCGTGGCACGTGGTGGGGATGTACGCGCCGGGCTTCGTGACCGGGTCGCTCATCACGCGCTTCGGCGTGCTCAAGGTCATCCTCGCCGGCGTCGCGGTGATGGCGGGCGGCGCGCTGGTGGCGCTCACCGGCAACGCGCTCGGCCACTTCCTCGGGGCGCTCGTGCTCGTTGGCGTCGGCTGGAATTTCATGTACACGGGAGGCACCGCGCTCCTCACCGAGTCGTACACCGCGGCCGAGAAGGCACGCACGCAGGGGATCAACGACTTCATCATGTTCGTGACGATGGCGCTGACCTCGTTTGCGTCGGGCGCGCTCGTGTCGTCGACGGGGTGGCAGATCATGAACTGGATCGCGCTGCCGTTCCTCGCCCTTGCCGCGGCCGTCGTCGTCTGGTACGCCCGCACGGCCAAGGCGGCGCGGATCCTGCCGGTGTGACCTGGATCGCGGAGAAGCGTCTTGCCGTCCCCGACCACGATTCGCGAGCTGCGCTGCTTTCGCGCCCGATCGACGCTGTCGCAGCCGATTGCCGACGCGACGCACGTCATTCCCGCGATCGAGTTCGTGGTCGGGGAGGTCGAGCTCGCCAACGGCGTCGTCGGGCAGTCCTACCTCCTTGCCTTCCATTACTCGCCGGAGGCGCTGCGCGGCGTGCTGCGCGACCTCGCGGCATTCGCGCGGGGGCGCGACGCGACGGCGACGCAGGCCTTCATCCGCGACTGGAACCGCGAGACCGAGTACTTCGGGCAGGAGGGGTTGCAGCGCTGGGCACTGGGGCTTGCCAACGTCGCCCTGTGGGACGCGCATGCCCGCGCGCTCGATGTTCCCGTATGGCGACTCCTGGGCGGTGACGCCCGCGCCATTCCCGTGTACGGCAGCGGCGGCTGGTTGTCGTACTCGGACGCCGAACTCCTCGACGAGGTTCGCGGCTACGTGAAGCGGGGGTTCACCGCGGTCAAGCTCAAGGTCGGTGCGCCCGAGCCCGGCCGCGATCTTGCGCGGATGCGACGCGTGCGGGAGGCGGTGGGACCGCAGGTGCGCATCATGATCGACGCCAACCAGGGCCTGCGCGTGCCCGACGCCCTCGCCCTTGCCCGCGCCGGACGCGATCTTGGCATCGATTGGTTCGAGGAGCCGATCGACCATCGCGATTTCGACGGCTACGCAACGCTGCGGGCAGGCGCCGGAGTGGCGCTCGCCATGGGGGAGCGCGAATACGACCTCGTGCCGTTGCGCGAGCTCGTCGCGCGCAATGCGCTCGACCTGTGGCAACCCGACCTCCTGCGGCTGGGCAGCGTGGAGGCGTGGCGCGAGTCGGCCGCGTACGCCGCAGCGCACTCGATTCCCGTCCTGCCGCACTACTATCGCGACTACGACGTCCCGCTCCTGTGCACCGTGAGCCATCCCCACGGCGCGGAATCCTTCGACTGGATCGACGCGCTCATCGATACCCCGCTGCGCATCGAAGGCGGCCACGCCTGGCCCCGTGAGGGTCCCGGCTGGGGCTTTCGCTTCGTGGCGTCGGCACTGACGCCGCTGTAGCGATGCGCGCGGTCACGGTCGTTACCGGGAGTTCACGCGGCATGGGAGCTGCGATCGCGTCGCTGCTCGTCGAACGCGGTCACCACGTCATCGGCATCGCGCGGAGCACGAACGCCGCCCTCGACACGACCGCGTCGCACGGTCGCTGCGAGCAGTGGCGCGCCGACCTCACCGATCCGGGGCCGGTGGCGGCACGGCTTGGGCGTTGGCTCGAGGCGCAGGACGCCGACGCCTTCGACGCGGTCACGCTCGTCAACAACGCCGCGATGCTCGCGCGCATCGGTCCGCTCGAAACTGCCGTCCCCGACGATCTCGCGCGCACGCTTCGCGTCGGCCTCGAGGCGCCGCTGGTTCTCACCGCCGCGTTCCTGCGCGCGACGGCGCACTGGTCGGCGCGCGCCGCGGGGCGCTGTCGCGTCCTCAACGTGTCGTCGGGTCTCGGTCGCCGCCCGATGGCGAGCCAGGCCGCGTACTGCGCGGTGAAGGCAGGGCTCGATCACTTCACGCGTTGCGTCGCGCTCGAACAGGAGCACGCCGCGCATCCGGCGCGGCTCGTCTCGCTTGCCCCCGGGGTCATCGACACCGACATGCAGGTCGCACTGCGCGCGGCAGGACCCGAGCACTTTCCCGATCACGCCCGTTTCGTCGCGCTGCAGACGGACGGGAATCTGGATTCGCCGCTCGCTGCGGCGCGGAAGATCGTCGCCTTCCTCGAGCGCGAGGACTTCGGCAGCCAACCCGTCGCCGACGTGCGCGAGCGCTGATTCGACGCCTGCGCCGCCGCGGCGCAGTCCCGATGCTACCGGCTACGTGCGGACCTGCCCGGTCCCCAGCACCACCCATTTCTGGCTGGTGAGGCCGTCGAGCCCGACCGGACCGCGCGCGTGCAGCTTGTTGGTCGAGATGCCGATCTCGGCGCCCAGGCCGTACTCGAAGCCGTCGGCAAAGCGCGTCGAGGCATTGACCATCACCGAGCTCGAATCGACCTCGCGCAGGAAGCGCAGCGCATTGCCGTGGTGCTCGGTGACGATCGAATCGGTGTGCTGCGAGCCGTACTTCGCGATGTGGTCGATCGCCTCGTCGAGCGAGCCGACCACGCGCACCGCGAGGATCGGCGCCAGGTACTCCGCGTACCAGTCGTCCTCGACCGCGGCGTCCATCGCCGGAACGAACTCGCGTGCGCGCGCGTCACCCCGCAGCTCGACACCCTTGTCGAGGTAGATCGCCGCGAGCGGCGGCAGTACGCGCGGCGCGATGTCGGCGTGCACGAGGAGCGTCTCCATCGTGTTGCACGGGGCATAACGCTGCGTCTTGGCGTTGTCCGCGATGCGGATCGCCATCGTGAGATCGGCGGTCGCGTCGATGAAGACGTGGCACACGCCATCGAGATGCTTGATGACGGGCACCTTCGCCTCGCGCGCGATGCGCTCGATGAGGCTCTTGCCGCCACGCGGCACGATGACGTCGACGTGCGCCTCGTCGGCGATGAGGTGGCCCACCGCGGCGCGGTCGGCGGTGGCGATCACCTGCACCGCGGTTTCCGGGAGCCCCGCTTCGCGCAGTCCCTGGTGGACGCAGGCGGCGATCGCCGCGTTGCTGCGCAGCGCCTCCGAGCCGCCGCGCAGGATCGTCGCGTTGCCCGACTTGAGGCACAGGCCGGCGGCGTCGGCGGTCACGTTCGGGCGCGATTCGTAGACGATGCCGACCACGCCGAGGGGTACGCGCATCTTCCCGACCTGGATGCCGCTCGGCCGATAGCGCAGGTCGCTGATCTCACCGACGGGATCGGCGAGCATCGCGACCTGCTCCAATCCCTCCGCCATCGCCTGCACGCCCTTGCTCGTGAGCGTCAGGCGGTCGATGAATGCGCTGTCGTGTCCGGCGGCCGTGGCTCGGGCGAGGTCGTCGGCGTTGGCGGCGAGGAGCGCCGGCGCGTTCGCCCGGAGCGCCGCGGCCATGGCGCGCAGGGCACGATCCTTGGCGCCGGTGTCGGCGCGGGCCACCGCTCGCGCCGCACGGCGCGCGGCTTCGCCGACGTCGCGCATGTAGGCGGCGACATCGGCGATGTCGTGCAGGCCGGGAACGGCGAGGTTCGTCATGGCCCGATTCTAGCGTGCGGGCGTGAGCGTCTCCACGCCACCTTGCGAGCCGACCAGGATCACATCGGCGCCGCGGTGCGCGAAGAGGCCCACCGTGACCACACCCGGAATCTGGTTGATCCGGGTCTCGAGCGCCGCCGGATCGGTGATGGTGAGCCCATCGACGTCGAGCACGACGTTGCCGTTGTCGGTGGTAAAGCCCATGCGCCACGCCGGGCGGCCGCCGAGCTGGACGAGTTCGCGCGCGACGTAGCTGCGCGCCATGGGAATCACTTCGACCGGCAGGCCGAAGGCGCCGAGGACGGGGACGACCTTGCTCTGGTCGACGATGCACACGAACTTGCGGCTGGCCGCGGCGACGATCTTCTCGCGCGTGAGCGCGCCGCCGCCACCCTTGATCATGGCACCCCACCGCGTGACCTCGTCGGCGCCGTCGACGTACACCGGGATGTCGTCGACGTTGTTGAGCTCCTCGACCTCGATGCCGTGCGCCTCGAGGCGGGCGGTCGACTTCGCCGAGCTCGAGACAGCACCCTTGATGTTGTGCCTGATCCGGGCGAGCTCGTCGATGAAGAAGTTGGCGGTGCTGCCCGAGCCCACGCCGACCCACGAATCGGCGATCACATGCTTGATCGCCGCGCGCGCGACGGCCTGTTTTTGCTCGTCCTGCGTCATGCGCGTTTCCTCGCGGCGATGACAGGTGCTCGCGGGCGAGCGCTAGACGAGCGCGCGCCGCAGATCGGCGAGGAGCCCCGAGTAGTACGTGATGAAGCGCGCGGCTGACGCGCCGTCGATGACGCGGTGGTCGTAAGACAGCGACAGCGGCAGCACGAGCCGTGGCGCGAAGGCCTTCCCGTCCCACACCGGCTTCATCGTGCTCCTCGACACCCCGAGGATCGCGACCTCGGGGGCGTTGATGATCGGCGTGAAGGCGGTGCCGCCGATGCCGCCCAGCGAGCTGATCGAGAAGCAGCCGCCTTGCATGTCGGCAGCGCCGAGCTTGCCCTCGCGCGCCTTCATCGACAGCTCGGTCATCTCCTTGGCGATCGCGAGCACCCCCTTCTTGTCGGCGTCCTTCAACACCGGCACGACGAGGCCGTTCGGCGTGTCCGCGGCGAAGCCGATGTTGAAGTACTGCTTGCGCACGAGGTTGTCGCCGTCGAGCGAGGCGTTGAAGTCCGGGAACTTGCGCAGCGCCGCGACCGCCGCCTTGATGAGGAAGGCGAGCATCGTCACCTTGACGCCCGCCCTCTCGTTCTCCTTGTTGAGCGTGACGCGCAGCGCCTCGAGGTCGGTGATGTCGGCGTCGTCGAACTGCGTGACGTGCGGGATCATCACCCAGTTGCGGGCGAGGTTGGCGCCGGAGATCTTCTTGATTCGCGACAGCGGTACCGACTCGACCGGGCCGAACTTGGCGAAATCGACCGTCGGCCACGCGAGGAGATTGAGCCCGCCGCCGGCGGGACCCGCCCCCGCGCCGGCAGCGAGCGCGCCCTTCACGAAGGCCTGCACGTCCTCGTGCAGGATCCGTGCGCTGGGGCCGCTCCCCTTGACCCGAGCGAGATCGACGCCGAGCTCGCGCGCGAACTTGCGCACCGACGGCGACGCGTGCGCAGCGACGAAGGCGACGTCGTCGATCGGCGCGGCGGTGCTTGCGGCGGGAGCCGGCGGAACCGGGGCGGCGGATGCGGCCGGCGCCGGTGCGGGCACGGGTGCGGCCACGGGCGCCGGCGCGGCGCTCGCTGCGGGCGGGGGAGGCGGTGCGGCCGCCGGCGCGGCGGCAGGTGCACCCTCTGCGGCCTCGAGCAACAGTACGAGCGAGCCCTCGCTCACCCGGTCCCCCGTCTTGAGCTTGACGTCCTTGACCACGCCTGCGGCCGGTGCCGGCACGTCCATCGTCGCCTTGTCCGACTCGAGGGTGACGAGCGGGTCCTCGACATTGACGGTGTCGCCGGGCTTCACCAGCACTTCGATGACGGGAATGTCCTTGAAGTCGCCGATGTCAGGTACCTTGACTTCGATCATGGGGATCTCGCTCGTGTTCTTGGGGGCGTTGGCCGAATCTGGGCGTCACACGGTCCAGGGCGCCGGCTTCTCGGGATCGAGGCCGTACTTGCGGATCGCGTCGGCGACCTTCGCCGGTGCGATCGTGCCCTCGTCGGCGAGCGCCTTCAGCGCGGCCACCGTCACGTACTCGGCATTGACCTCGAAGAAGCCACGCAGCTTGTCGCGCGTGTCGGAGCGGCCGAAGCCATCGGTTCCGAGCACCGTGTAGCGCCGCCCGACGAGCGGTCGGATCTGCTCGGCGTAAAGGCGCATGTAGTCGGTCGCGGCGATCACCGGACCCTTCGTGTTCGCGAGGCAGGCTTCGACGTGCGACTGGCGCGGCTTGTCGGTGGGGTGCAGCATGTTCCATCGCGTCACCGCGTTGCCGTCGCGGGCGAGTTCGGTGAACGACGGGCAGCTCCACACGTCCGCCTGCACACCCCAGTCGTCGGCGAGGAGCCGGGTGGCAGCGATCACCTGCCGCAGGATCGACCCGGAGCCCAACAGCTGCACCCGCGGCGCCTTGGCGCCGCCCGTGGCCTTTCCTTCCGGTGGCGCACCCTCTCGGATCGAAGCCGCATGCGCGGCGAGCGACGCGGTATCGCCGATCCTGTGCATCCCCTTCAGGATGCCCGGAGCCGCACCCTCCGGCATGTCCGGGTGCATGTAGTTCTCGTTCAGCAACGTGATGTAGTAGTACACGTCCTCCTGCTCGACGTACATCCGCCGCAGGCCATCGTGGAGGATGACCGCGACCTCGTAGGCGAACGTCGGGTCGTACGAGATGCAGTTCGGCACGACGGAGGAGAGGATCTGCGAGTGCCCATCCTCGTGTTGCAGCCCCTCGCCGTTGAGCGTCGTGCGCCCGGCGGTGCCGCCCAGGAGGAAGCCGCGGGCCCGGATGTCGCCGGCGGCCCACGTGAGGTCGCCCACGCGCTGGAATCCGAACATCGAGTAGAAGATGTAGAAGGGAATCATCGGCACGTCGTGCGTCGAGTACGACGTCGCCGCCGCGATCCAGTCGCTCATCCCGCCGGCCTCGTTGATGCCCTCCTGCAGGATCTGGCCGCTCTTGTCCTCCTTGTAGAACATGAGCTGGTCGTGGTCTTCCGGCGTGTAGAGCTGACCCTGCTGGTTCCAGATGCCGAGCTGGCGGAACATTCCCTCCATGCCGAAGGTGCGCGACTCGTCGGGGACGATCGGCACCACGTGGCGTCCGATGTTCTTGTCGCGCACGAGGATGCCCAGCACCTGCACGAACGCCATCGTGGTCGAGATCTCGCGCTCTCCGGTGCTCTTGAGGAGGCGCTCGAACGCCGACAGCTCCGGTATCGGCAGCGTCGTCGACTTCTGCCGGCGTGCCGGGAGCGGGCCACCCAGTTTCGCACGCGCCTGGCGCAGGTACTCGAGCTCGGGGGAACCCTCGGGGAACGTGATGTACGGGATCTTTTCGAGCTCCTCGTCGGTCACCGGGATCCGGTAGCGATCGCGGAAGATCCGCAGCGAGTCGCTCGACATCTTCTTTTGCTGGTGCGTGATGTTCTGCGCCTCGCCCGAGGTACCCATGCCGTAACCCTTGATGGTCTTGGCGAGGATCACCGTCGGCTGCCCCTTGTGATTCACGGCAGCCTGGTACGCGGCGAAGATCTTGTGCGGGTCGTGGCCGCCGCGATTGAGGCGCCAGATGTCGTCGTCGGACCAGTCGGCCACCATCTCCCGCAGCTCGGGGGTGTTGAAGAAGTACTTGCGCACGTAGGCGCCGTCCTTGCTCTTGAACGTCTGGTACTCGCCGTCGACGCACTCCATCATGCGCTGGCGCAGCAGCCCCTTCTTATCGCGGGCGAACAGCGCTTCCCACAGCGTGCCCCAGATCACCTTGATGACGTTCCATCCCGCGCCGCGGAACTCGCTCTCGAGTTCCTGGATGATCTTGCCGTTGCCGCGCACGGGGCCGTCGAGCCGCTGCAGATTGCAGTTGATGACGAAGATGAGGTTGTCGAGATTCTCGCGCGACGCCATGCTGATCGCGCCCATCGACTCGGGCTCGTCCATTTCGCCGTCGCCCATGAACGCCCAGACCTTGCGCCCTTCGGTCTGCGCAAGGCCACGGCTTTGCAGGTAGCGCATGAAGCGTGCCTGGTAGATCGCCATCAGCGGTCCGAGGCCCATCGATACGGTGGGGAACTGCCAGAAATCCGGCATCAGCCACGGATGCGGATACGACGGGATCCCCTTGCCGTCGACCTCCTGCCGGAAATTGTCGAGCTGTTCGGCGCTGAGCCGGCCGAGCAGGAAGGCGTAGGCATACATTCCTGGCGAGGAATGCCCTTGCAGGTAGATGAGGTCGCCGCCGTGCTGCGCCGACGGTGCGTGCCAGAAATGGTTGAAGCCGACGTCATAGAGCGTTGCCGCGGAAGCGAAACTCGCGATATGGCCGCCGACATTGCTGTGCTTGTTGGCGCGAAGCACCATCGCCATCGCGTTCCAGCGCGCGTACGAGCGGATGCGGTGCTCCATCTCCTGGCTTCCCGGAATGCGCGCCTGCGCATCGACCGGGATCGTGTTGATGTAGTCGGTGTTGGCGGAGAACGGCAGCCACGCGCCCTGGCGACGCGCTGCGGTGATCAACTGCTCGATGAGGTAGTGGGCGCGATCGGGGCCCTCGGCAGCGAGCACGCCAGCGAGGGCGTCGAGCCACTCCCGTGTCTCCAGCGGATCGGGATCTTGACGTTGCGCATCCATGACAGCCTCCTTGGCGGGGTACCGGGTGCAGTGTGTTCGATCGTGCCTGCGTTCGGCAACATCGATTCTAACGGTGCGTGCGGTGTGCGCTCACCCGCCGTCACGAACGAGGGCGACCCGATGCGAACGATCTTACCATCGGTCGGAATCAGTTTCCGTCTGGTGGAGGGCCGGCGTGGCCGTCGCGCAGGTGGCGCAGGAGCAGGGTGGCCGCCAGTGCGCTCATTGCGGTGCAAAAGACGAAGCTCCATTGGAAGCTCCCGAAGAGCGCGGCGAGGCCACCGAACACCATCGGGCCGAGCATCACGCCGCTGAACGTGATGAACGACGCGCCGCCGGTGGCGTGCGCCGCGGCGCCGGCCGGTGCGCGTCGCGCGACCTCGGAGATCTGCACGCCGTTCCAGCCGATTGCGGTGAAGCCGTAGAGCGAGGCTAAAGGCAGGACCACGAGCGCCGGCCACGACGCCTGCGCGAAGGTGAAAGCGAGTCCGCACAGCGCCGAAAGCGCGCCGAGGAGGATCAGCACGAGCATCGCCCGGTGCGTGCGATCGGCGACCATCCCCCAGAAGATGCGGCCGGGAACGGCAGCGACCGTCACGCAGGTGAGCGCGAGGCCGGCGGCAACGAGCGACCAGCCAAGGGCCTGCGTGAGATAGACGACGAGAAACGTCGTGATGCTGACCTGGACCGCGGAATAGCAAAGCCCGGTCAGGGCGAGGACGCGCAACTCGCGATTGCGCGTGACGAGCGCGAGCGGCGCGACGACCGAGCGCAGCGTGAGCGGCTTGCGCAGCGGCACGCGCAGATCGAGAGATGCGCGCACGGGCTCGGCCATCGCGGCGACGAGCACACCGACGACTGTAACGACGATGAATGCGCCGCGCCAGCCCAGTGCGAGGGCGAGGCCCGGCAGGAGCGCGCCGGCGATCGCCGCACCGGCCGGGACGCCGGTCTGCTTGATCGAGAAGGTGAGCGCCATGCGCTCGGGTGGCGTCGTGCGGGCGAGGATCTCGGAGGAGGCGACGGTGATCGGACCGTAGCCCAACCCCATCACCAGCGCGGTCACGACGAAGAGCGCGATGGCGCCGGCCGGCAGCGCGGTCATCGTGAGCATCCCGGCGGCGCACAGGGCCACACAGGCCTGCGAGACACGGATGCCCCCGTAGCGCCCGACCAGTTCGCCGCTGATGAGGCTCGCCGCCATCGCGCCGACGTACAACAAGCCAATGAAGACGCCGATCCAGCTCGGCGCGACGCCGAAGTCGCTGGCGAGGATGGGCGCGAGCACCGCCGTCGCCGTCGCCGTGAGCGACGTGTAGATCTGGATGCCCAGCGTTGCGGCGAGCGCGACGAGTCCGCTCGCCCTGGCCCGCTTCGTCACGCGCGATCCACCACGAGGATTCGGCTCGGCGTCACGATCGTGTCGACGGTGAGGTCGTGCGGCGCCGACGGGACCCGAGGGACGATCTGGACGTCGAGCGCTCCGGCCACGCGCGGCACCGACGGCGCGATGAGAGCGAGGAGGCGATCGTAGTAGCCGCCGCCATAGCCCAGGCGATGTCCCTGCACGTCGAACGCGACGCCGGGAACGAGCACCCAGTCGATCGCGCCGACGTCGATGCGGGGCAGGTCCGCGAACGGCTCGGGGATGCCCCGGTAACCGGCCGCGATCTCGGTGGCCGGCGTCCGCACACGGTGCAGCACGAGCATGCGCGCGGCGACGTCCACGCGCGGCAGCGCCACCGTGGCGCCGCGCGCGAGCGCCGCGTCGACGAGCGGTCGCGAATCCCATTCGCTGCGGAAGGGTTGCGTCAGCAGCACGCACGAGGCGCGGGTAAACGAGGCGAGCCCGCGGATGCCCTCGACGATCGCCTGCGATGCGCGATCGTGCGTGGCCGCGTCGAGCGCGTCGCGACGTGCCAGCGTGCTCTCGCGCAGGTCCCGCTTGGCGGCACGCAGGGCGGCGCCGGTGAGCGGCGCCGCGGCGGAAACGGCAGACATCTCGCCATGTTACGGGAACGCTCGCGCCCGCCCGCGCGCCGTGTGCACCGGGCGGGCACTTATATAATGCGGGCCTCGCCATTCGGGTCAGGCCATGAAGAACACGCGGCAGTTTCATCGCGACCGTCGCAGCGCGCTCGCGCTGGCAATGCGCGGCCACACCGAGGGCGGACTTGCGATCGTGCCGACGGCGCCCGAGGTCGCCCGCAATCGGGATACGCTCTATCCGTTCCGCCCGGACAGCTACTTCCACTACCTGTCCGGGTTTCCCGAGCCCGAAGCGGCCGTCGTGGTGATCGCCGATGGCGACGGCGAGCGGCATCTCCTCTTCTGCCGCGACAAGGACGCCGAGCGCGAGACCTGGGATGGCTTCCGCTACGGTCCGGATGCGGCGCGCGAGATCTTCGGTTTCGACGAGGCGTACGCGTACCCGGAGCTCGATGCGAAGTTGCGCGAACTCGCGGTCGATCGGCCGGCGCTGTACACGCCGCTCGGTCTTTTCGAGGCGTGGGATCACAGGATCGTGCAGCTCCTGAACGCCGTGCGCGCGCAGGTGCGCACCGGTGTCGCCGCACCCGATGCCGTCGTCGACGTCCGCGGCATCCTCGACGACATGCGTCTGGTCAAGGACGCGCACGAGATCGAGCTCATGCGCCGCGCCAACGCGATCAGCAGCGCGGCGCACCGTCGCGCCATGGCGCGCACGCGGCCCGGCTGGCGCGAGTACCAGGTCGAGGCCGAGCTCGTGCACG
>WBZO01001393.1_pt1 | contig 16413 bp, 13 predicted proteins | sample 5204261 | NCBI WGS metagenome assembly WBZO01 (sample SAMN12412400, study PRJNA552823) | activated sludge metagenome | isolation source: activated sludge from anammox sidestream of wastewater treatment plant... | place: USA: North Carolina | collected 2017-09 | reverse complement strand
CGGCCGTGTTTGGCGTTTCGATCAGCCAGATCAGCCTGCTGATCAATGTCGTGTTTGCGTCGTTCCTCGTCACCGGCAGCGTGAGCTGGCTGTATTATTCCGACCGTCTGATGGAGTTTCCGCTCGGCGTGTTCGGCATCGCGCTCGCGACCGTCCTATTGCCGCGCCTGTCGGGTCAGCACGCCGCGGAGGCGGCCGACGAGTACGCGCGCACGCTGGACTGGGCCCTGCGCCTGGTGATCGTGATCGGGACGCCGGCGGCGGCCGGTCTGTTCATGCTCGCCGGCCCGCTGCTCGCCGTTATGTTTCAGTACGGGGAATTCGGGCCCCGTGACGTCGATATGGCCGCCCTGAGCCTGCGCGCCTATGCCCTTGGCCTGCTGGGTTTCATCCTGGTCAAGGTGCTGGCGCCGGCCTTCTTCGCGCGGCAGGACGCGGCGACGCCGGTACGGATCGGGGTCGTCGCGATGCTGGCGAACATCGTCATGAACGTTGCCTTCGTGGTGCCGATGGTGGTCTGGGAGATTCCCGCGCCCCACGCGGGGCTGGCGCTGGCGACCACGCTGGCGGCGTTTCTCAACGCGGGCCTGCTCTTCGCGCGGTTGTATCGGCGAGGGTGGTACCGCCCCGCGCCCGGCTGGCGCCGGCTGTTCCTGCAGGTGGGGGTCGCGGCGGCGGCGATGACGCTCGTGCTCGCGCTGATTGGCGGGGATTCCGCGGCCTGGGCGGGGCCGGACTGGCAGGCGCGCGTGCTGCGACTGGCCCTGTGCGTCTCGGCCGGGGCGGGCATGTACTTCCTCGTCCTGCGGGCGCTGGGTCTATGCTGGCGCCATGTCGCGCGGCCGCCGGGCGCAGCGTAAGGCCGCCGTGTGAAACCGCATCGCCTTGTTTATAATGGACCCTTTCCGAGGATCGGGTCACGGTTCGAGCGACGCCTACAGTCATGCGATTGATGCGGGGTTTCCGGCAACGTCATTTCCGCCACGGCGGATGCGTCGCCACGATCGGTAATTTCGACGGCATCCATCTCGGCCATCAGGCGGTGCTGGGGCAGGTGGCGGAGAAGGCGTCGGAGCTCGGTCTGCCTTCGGTGGTGATCACCTTCGAGCCGCACCCCCAGGAGTTCTTTCGGCCGGACGACGCCCCGATGCGTCTGACCGGATTCCGCGAGAAGATGCAGACGCTGCGCCGTTACGCGGTCGATCACGTGCTGTGCCTGCGTTTCGACCGGGCGCTCGCGGACATGACGGCGCAGGAGTTCATCCGCACGGTGCTGATCGAATCGCTCGGCGTGCGTTGCCTGGTCATCGGAGCCGACTTCCGCTTCGGCCGGGACCGGCGCGGCGACGTGGCCATGTTGCAGCAGGCCGGTTTTCAGGTGCTGGTGATGCGCGCCTTCGAGATCGGCGACGAGCGGGTGAGCAGCACGCGCATCCGCGCGGCCCTGCGGCAGGGCGATCTCGCGGCGGCGGAGAAATTGCTCGGGCGGAACTACCGGCTCTCCGGCCGGGTGGTGGCGGGCGACCGGCGCGGGCGCCAGCTCGGGTATCCGACGGCGAACATCCATCTGAGCCGACGCGTGCGCGCCCAGTGCGGCTCGCGCCGCGCCCCGGTGGCCGGGGTGTTCGCGGTGCAGGTGTTCGGGCTCGAACGCGAGCCACTGCCCGGAATCGCCAACGTCGGGATGCGTCCCACTGTCAGCGGGAGTCAGTGCCGCCTCGAGGTCCACCTGCTGGATTTCACGGGCGACCTCTACGGGCGTCACCTGCAGGTGGAGTTTCTGACCCGGCTGCGCGACGAGGCGCGCTTCGAGTCGCTGGAGGCGCTCAAGCAGCAGATCCGGCGCGATGAAGACCGCGCGCGCGAATTTTTCGAGCGGCGCATGATCGAACAGCGCCGCCTCGCCGGTCCGATATGAAGAAATGAACAAAAAAATGGGGACAAAAAAATGGGGACAGATTTATTTATTTAAAAAATGGCGGGAAATGGGGACAGATTTATGTTCTGGCAAGTTTTCTCTTTGAAAGACCGGGTATTTTTTCCAGAAAACAAATCTGTCCCCATTTCCCTCGCCAGAAAATAAATCTGTCCCCATTTTTTGTTTCCCAACTTGAAACATTGAGATAACGGCGGTTACCGCATGTCGGATTATAAGGACACGCTCAATCTTCCCCAGACCGGATTCGCGATGAAGGCGAATCTCGCCGCGCGCGAGCCGGAGTTTCTCGCCGGGTGGGAAGGCATGGATCTCTACGCCCGCCTGCGCGAGGCGCGCAAGGGGCGGCAACGGTTCGTCCTGCACGACGGGCCACCCTACGCCAACGGCGAGATCCACATCGGTCACGCCGTCAACAAGGTGCTGAAGGACATCATCGTCAAGTCGAAGACGCTGGAGGGTTTCGACGCCCCCTACGTGCCCGGCTGGGATTGCCATGGCCTGCCGATCGAGCTCAACGTAGAAAAGAAGGTCGGCAAGGCGGGGCAGAAGGTGGACGCGCGCGCCTTTCGTCAGGCCTGCCGCGATTACGCCGGCAAACAGGTGGAGCAGCAACGCACCGATTTCCGCCGGCTGGGCGTGCTGGGCGATTGGGAGCACCCCTATCTGACGATGGCGTATGGCTTCGAGGCCGGCATCGTCCGCGCGCTGGGGCGCATTATCGAGCGGGGGCACGTACATCAGGGCTTCAAGCCGGTGCACTGGTGCAGCGATTGTGGCTCGGCGCTGGCTGAGGCCGAGGTGGAATATGAGGAGCGCACCTCGCCGGCGATCGATGTCCGCTTCGGGGTACTCGACGAGGAGTCGCTGCTGGGGCGCTGCCGTCACGTGCCGGAGCACGAAGGGCACGGCCCGGTCTCGATCCTGATCTGGACCACCACGCCGTGGACGCTGCCCGCCAACCAGGCCGTCGCACTGAACCCCGACTTCGACTATGTGCTGGTCCAGTGCGAGACGGCGCGCGGCAGCGAGCGGCTATTGCTGGCGGACCGGCTGCTCAAGGACGCCATGGTCCGCTACGGTATCCAGGATTATCGCGTCATCGCCTATTGCAAGGGCGCGGATCTCGAAGGCATAAAACTGAAGCACCCGTTCTACGAACGCGAGGTGCCCGTGATCCTGGGCGATCACGTCACCGCCGAGACCGGCACCGGCGCGGTGCACACCGCGCCCGGCCACGGCCAGGAGGACTATGTGGTCGGGCAGCGCTACGGCCTGCGCGTCGACAACCCGGTGGACGGCCGCGGCCGCTTTCTGCCGGACACACCGATCTTCGCCGGTCTGCACGTGTTCGAGGCCAACGACCGCGTCATCGATGAGCTCAAGGCGCGCGGCGCGCTCATGCACGCCGAGGCCATCCGCCACAGCTACCCGCACTGCTGGCGCCACAAAACCCCGATCATCTTCCGCGCCACGCCGCAGTGGTTCATCAGTATGGATCAGCGCGACCTGCGCGCGCAGGCGCTGCGGGCGATCCGCGACGGCGTCGAATGGATCCCCGGCTGGGGGCAGGCGCGCATCGAGGGCATGATCGAGAACCGCCCCGACTGGTGCATCTCGCGCCAGCGCACCTGGGGTGTGCCCATCGCGGTGTTCGCGCACCGGCAGAGCGGCGAGCCGCACCCGCGCACGGTGGAGCTGATCGAACAGGTCGCGCGGCGCGTCGAGCAGGGCGGCATCGACGCCTGGTTCGACCTCGACCCCGCGGAACTGCTCGGCGCCGAGGCGCGCGACTACGACAAGGTTTCCGATATCCTCGACGTCTGGTTCGACTCCGGCGTGACGCACTTCTGCGTGCTGGGCGGCGAGCTGCCGTTCCCGGCCGATCTCTATCTCGAAGGCTCGGACCAGCACCGCGGATGGTTCCAGTCCTCGTTGCTGACCTCGGTCGCGATGCACGGGCATGCCCCATACAGGTCGGTGCTGACCCACGGCTTCACGGTCGACGCGCAGGGACGCAAGATGTCGAAATCGCTCGGCAACGTGGTCGCGCCGCAGAAGGTGGTGAACAGTCTCGGCGCCGACATCCTGCGCCTGTGGGTCGCGGCGACGGACTACCGCGGCGAGATGAACGTCTCCGACGAGATCCTCAAGCGCACGGCCGACGCCTACCGGCGCATCCGCAACACCGCGCGCTTCCTGCTCGCCAATCTCAATGGTTTCGATCCGGTGGCGCACGGTCTGCCGCGGGAGCGGCTGCTGAGCCTCGATCGCTGGATCCTGCAGCGCGCCGGCCGTCTGCAGGAGGAGGTCCGCCAGGCCTACCGGGACTACGAGTTCCACCATATCTATCAGAAGGTGCACAATTTCTGTTCGGTCGATCTCGGCGCCTTCTATCTCGACGTCATCAAGGACCGCCAGTACACCACGCGCGCCGACAGTCACGCGCGCCGTTCGGCGCAGACCGCGCTGTATCACCTGGTCGAGGCGCTGACGCGCTGGATCGCGCCGATCCTGAGTTTCACCGCGGAGGACATCTGGCGCCATATCCCGGGCGCGCGCGGTGAATCGGTGTTCCTGGAGGAATGGTACGGCGCCCTGCCGGAAGGCGGCGCGGCCGGGGACGATGAACTCGCCACGCTGTGGGATCCCGTCATCGAGGTACGCATGGCGGTCAGCAAGGAACTGGAGAAGCTGCGCGTCGGCGGCGCGATCGGTTCCTCGCTCGATGCCGAGGTGGATCTGTATTGCGGGGAGAAGCTCCGGCGCCGGCTCGCCGGCCTGGGCGACGAGCTGCGCTTCGTGCTGATCACCTCTTATGCGCGGGTGCACGCCGAGGGGGATCGCCCCGCCGACGCCGTCGCGGCGGAGATCGCGGGCGATCGGTTCTGGATCCAGGCGCGGGCATCGACCCACCCCAAATGCGTGCGCTGCTGGCACCACCGCGCGGACGTCGGGAATGACGCGGCACACCCCGAGCTGTGCGGCCGCTGCGTCGAGAACGTGGCCGGGCCGGGCGAGGAGCGCCGCTACGCATGAGCGGATCCGGGGGCAAAGGGGTCGGTACCCTTTTCGGGGCCGGTCTGTCTGATGGAACGTCCCGATGAAAAAGGGTACTGACCCCTTTGCTCAGGCGGGCGGTCTCCGCTGGCTCTGGCTGACGGGCGCCGTGCTGGTGCTCGATCAGGCCACCAAGGCCTGGATCGCCGCGAGCCTGAGTCTCTACGAGCGCATTCCCCTGTTACCCTCCCTGGACATCATCCGGGTGCATAACCGCGGCGCCGCCTTCAGCTTTCTCAGTTCGGCGGCGGGCTGGCAGCGCTGGTTCTTCACCGCGCTCGCGCTGGCCGTCAGTGTGGCGATTCTGCTCTGGCTGCGACGGATGCCGGGGGGGCAGCGGCGTCTGGCCGCCGGGCTCGCCCTGGTGCTGGGCGGGGCGCTGGGCAATCTGTGGGATCGCCTTCGGTTCGGCTATGTCGTGGATTTCATCGATGTTTATTACGGAAGCTGGCACTGGCCGGCATTCAACGTGGCCGATTCCGCCATCAGCGTCGGCGCCGCTCTGCTGATCCTCGACGCGCTGGCGACGAGGAAAAGGGGCGGGTTATGATAACGGGGTCTGACCCCTTTTCTTACTTTTGAGGTCATTGTCTTCATGCAGGTCATTCTGGCCAATCCGCGCGGTTTCTGCGCCGGCGTCGAGCGCGCCATCGAGATCGTCGAGCGTGCGCTGGAGATCTTCGCCGCGCCGATCTACGTGCGCCACGAGGTGGTGCATAACCGCTTTGTCGTACAGGACCTGCGTGACAAGGGCGCGGTCTTCGTCGAGGAGCTGCACGAAGTGCCCGATGGCGCCACTGTGATCTTCTCGGCCCACGGCGTCTCGCGCGCGGTGCGCGACGAGGCCGAACGGCGCGGTCTCAAGGTGTTCGACGCCACCTGCCCGCTGGTGACGAAGGTGCATCTCGAGGTGGTGCGTCACGCACAGGCGGGGCGCGAGTGCATCCTGATCGGCCATGCCGGCCACCCGGAGGTCGAGGGTACGCTCGGGCAATACGCCGGCAGTCAGCAGGCCCGTATGTATCTGGTCGAATCGGCGCAGGACGCCCGGCGCCTGCAGGTATCGAATCCGGAAGATCTCGCCTTCGTGACCCAGACGACGCTGTCCATGGACGACACGGCCGAAATCATCTCCATCCTGCGCGCGCGTTTCCCCGCCATTCATGGCCCGCGCAAGGACGATATCTGCTACGCCACCCAGAACCGCCAGGACGCGGTCAAGCTGCTCGCCGGACAGTGCGATCTGGTGCTGGTGGTCGGTTCGCGCAACAGCTCGAACTCGAACCGGCTGCGCGAGATCGCCGAGAAGAGCGGCGTCCCCGCCTATCTGATCGACGCCGCCGGGGAGATCCGGCGCGAATGGCTGACGGGACGGAAGGCGATCGGCGTGACCGCCGGCGCTTCCGTGCCGGAAGTGCTGGTCAGCGAAGTGATCGCGCAACTGCGCGAATGGGGCGCCACCTCGGTCGAGAACATCGACGGCAGCCCCGAGCACGTCATCTTCGCGCTGCCGCGGGAGTTGCAAATAATAAAGACAGGGCTGAGGACTTAGGACTAAGGACTGAGTGAAAACAAATTAAAATGGGGGCAGACCTGAAACTTGTCTCTGATTTTTTAAGCGTGGGATAGGGATGTTTTTCGTACCCGCTCTACGTGACTATCATGCCTAGTTTTTACCCAGCATGTGACCCGGATAATGGGTGTTTTGACTTTTACTCAGCCCTTAGCCCTAAGTCCTCACTCCAGTGTTTTGATTCACCACTTATCCGCCGGCAGTTTCTGTCCGCGCGAATTCAGCGTCAGATCGCCGTCTCCGGCCTGGGCCGTTCCGGGCGCCGCGGTCAGGATCACGCAACTGTTGATGGTCGAGCTGGCGCAGGCGGCCGCCGTGATCGTGTAATAGCCTTCGGGTGAGGTGGTCGCCGCCGGCAGGTCGGACAGATCCGTGGTGTAGGTGTTGTTCTCCGTGAAGAACCGCTCCTGCCGCACCATCGTATCCATCAATGCCGTCTGGCCATCGGCACGGCGCGCCTTCGTGGTGCTGCTGTTGTAGGCCGGGATCGCGATCGCCACCAGGATGCCGACGATGGTGATGACAAGGACGAGCTCGATCAATGTGAAGCCTGAAGATGTGGATCTGTTCATGTCTTTCTCCCCCGTGATGCTTCCCGTTGATTTATTCAGGCTTGTAACCAGCCGGTAATACCCAGACGTCAGAGACGGTTCGCCTCGACGCACCTTCCCTGAGCGTGATGCCGACTTTCATGCCCGGGCGCAGGGAACGCAGGGTTCCGAACTGGGTCGCCGGCGTATGGACTTTGAGGTCGGACGCAAGCAGGGTGCTGACGTCGTCCACGACGATGAAATTGTCCTGGGTATTGACCCCAACCAGGTTGCCCACTTGCGCGAAGTCCTCGGGGTAATACTCCGGTAACCCTGGGGCGGCCACGGCATATCCGGTTCCAAGCACCAACGCCAGGATCGTTGTCAGGAAGAATCTGTTCATGCGTCTACCCCTTGTCGTTGAAGGCCTAAGGAAACAGGGCCGTCATTGCTAACGTATTTCCCGCCATGAGAGTCTGCCACTCGATCCGGTGCCCGGATCGACAGCCTCGCCGGAGAGTTCGGCGTCATTGTTTTGAGTGAAGGCCATGGTCCCGTCTTCGGTTTCGACGAAGGATATGGCGGACAGCTCTCCTTCCTTGCGCTTGCCGCTGGGGGAATAGGTGCCATCGATCAGGTCCGCGCTATTCACCTCGCCATTGTTGTCTTTATCGAACACGGGTTTGTTCGGGCCACCGCCGTTGGCGAGCTTGAGCGCCATAATCCAGCCCTCGCCCTTGGCGTCGCAGACGCCCGTATCCGGGATCAGGGTTGTGAAGAAAACATACTCACCGCGTACCTTGGGATCGGTTACCACTCGTTCCCGGGACGTCGGGAGATCGAAGCGCCAGCCGTACTGGGTACCGAAATTGACGGGATTGTCGCTGGTGACGCGCAGGTCGCTGGTCGAGTTGTCCGTATCGAGGGTCTGCGCGACAAGGTTTGCCCTCGTGCGCGGTAGCGCGCTTGCCGATCCGCCGTTGTCCCATATCCCGTAGAAGCTCTGCGTAGCGGAACTGCTCTTGTCGCCACTGACCATGTACTGACCGGTACCGAAGAACACCAGGATGTTGGGTTTATTGCCGGGAGAGGTAGTAACCTGAGGGTTGCGGGCCACCACCGGTTTGGCAGTGATCGGCTGGGCGACGCCGCTGATACTGGCGTTGAACAGCGCCTTCGGCGTAGCACCATCCTTATAGGCCACGCCCCAGCCGCTCTGATTGTCGCTCGATACATCGAAGGCCCACAGATTTCCCATCAGGTCGCCGGCGTAGACTCGATCGACCTTGCCATTGCCGTTGCTGTCGACCAGAACGGGCGTGGACAGGCCGTTGCGGTTGCTGGTCGTACCGACGCCGGTCGAGATCTTCAGGTAATCGCTGCCCAGGCTCCATGTGCCATCCATACCCTGGTCCAGGAACAGGATGTACAGCTTGGCCGCGCCGGAACCCAGGTCGTTATAGCCATTGCCGAAGATGGCTGCCCATTTGCCATTCTCCATCAGTGCCATGGTCGGTTTGCTGAAGGTATGACCGAGGTCTGTGTCATCGTCGCTGCTGAATTCCCAGAGCACGATATCGTCGGCGTTTTCCTCGGAGAACGCCGACGGATTGGTGACGTCCAGGGCAAACAGGCCGCGGCCGCCGGCACGATAGCCGCCGATCAGGACGGTACGCCAACCCGAACTGATATAAGCGTCGGAGACCGTGGGCGCCAGATCGACATAATAACGATGCGCGTAGGTCGGGTCGGTCAGGTAATGCATGCCCTCGTTGGCCTGATTCGAGAACAGCTTATTGGGCATGTAGGCAAAGACTTCCTGGCCGGTATTCGCCAGGAATCCGTGCAGCATGCCGTCATTCGATCCCACGTAGACTACGGGCTGGCGACTCACGTTGCCGGAGCGGAAGGACGAGTATTCTCCGTCACCGAATGAGGGGTCATCGATGTATCCCAGCTCGGGTTTCCCCACGTAGACTGGCGTTGAATAGGTGATGTCGCCCAGCAGGGCGCTGCGCTCCCGGAATTCACGGCCGTTTTCCGGCCCTTCATTGCTGCGGTCGCCGCGCAGGTAATTGATCCGATCCTGACCGAAACCATCCGCCGTCCCAGATGGACCCATGTTGAGGTCGTTTTTCTGGCGGGTGGAGAGATCGTCCAGTGTCTTGAACGGTAGGCCAGTCTTGCCGTCGTCGTTGTAGGTCAGGATCAGGCGATCATCCGGATCGATCTGATTGAGCAGGGACGAGGCGTTCCATACTTCGGATTGGATCTCGCCTTTCGAGGTCAGGTGAAGCGCCGTCAGTTCGCCCGCCCAGTTATCGGAGGGATTGAAGGTGGCCTGGTAGAGTATCCCATTGGTGGTGATACGGCTGGTGTTGAACGCCACGGAGGAGGAGGCGCTTCTCCCTCGGGTAACGCTCTCGAAGGCCGCTTTCAGGCCCTCCGCGAGGGCGGCCGGGTCCTGGGCGTTGAAGAATTCGCCGCGGCCGTTGTAGGCGGCGTGCCACAGGTCGTCGATCTTCCGAGGGTCATTGTCGCCTGAGATTGGGTTGGGCCAACTGAATCCTGATGACGCCGGGTCGTCGACCGAGGGGTCCAGCGTGCCGGCCACGCCGAAAGCGACGGTATAGGTCGTCATGTGCTGGTGCGGAGCATTGTCCTTGGCTCCAGTAGGGGATTTTATCTCATTGGTGAGGCTGGTCGACAGATCGCGCTCGTAGTAGTGCATCGCGACGTCGGCCAACGTATAAGAGTAAGTATCTCCATAGGGCGGGCCATCCCAGTCGGTATTGTTATTGCCATCAGCGTTGGCGGAGCTGATGCCTGGGTTGCTGGCGTCATTCCAGAAGCCGTCCGTCATCAGGATGGTGTAGTTCTTCTGACACATGCCACCCTGCGCGGCCGACAGGATAGGGCAGTTTGAGCCGCTGGCATTCATGATGTTGCCCGATTTGCACTCGTAATAGAGGCCAGTCTGGTGCAGGGCGGTGCGCAGCGGGGTGCCAACGCCGGCCCCGGGCAGGGCGCCGAAGATCTTGCTGAACAGCGTGCGCTTGTTACCACTGGCGGGGTCGAGGTTCATCGAGGCAACCCGGGAACGCGCGGTGGTATTGTCATTGATCGTGGCGTAGCCGACGCGTATGCCAGTGATGCCTTCGATCGCGGCGGTGGCTCCGTTCTTCGCCGTCAGGTCGCGGTTGCGGTAATAGCTGAACCAGTTGGCGAAGTTCTGGATCTCTTCTGCGTAGGTGCAGGTCGGTGCCGTGGCACAGTCAGTACGCTTAGTGCTGCCGGTATAAGTCTGACCAGACTTGATTTCGATGCGAGCCTTGCCGTCGTCCGGATCCACCTGACCATCGCCGTCGGTGTCCGTCCAGACGTAGTAGTGGGCCGGATAGAAGGGCGCATAGTTGGTGCCGCTGGTCACTATTTTCCAGTTATTGTGCGCATCCTTGGCGCAGTCCGACGTCGATTTTCCGCTGCTTCTGTTTCTCGGGTAACGGGTCGTGTATTCCCGGTTTGCCGTCAAATTCTCCGTGCCTACGTCTGGGTTGTACGGGTTAACCAGGGCGGCGCTTGGCGTGGCGTTTCCGTAGGGGGCGCCATTCTTATTGACGCCGACCCAAGGTGTATAAGTGATCTCGGGGTTGTAGTACAGCTTGTTGTAGTTATGATTCCAGGCGCGCCATGCACCTTTCTCCTGTGTGGTCAAGGTGTTGAAACAGTATTCTATGGCTTGCAGCGGAGGCAGCACGCGGGCCTGTCCACTGAAGGTCGATAGGCTGCCGCTGCCGCCGTAACTGTAGCTCTGTCCGCGCCAATCGGCATTGCTGGTGGAGCCTTCGATCCGCACCGGATGCGTGTACAGATATTCCTCCTCGTCGCCGTTGGGTCCCAGCCACATGTAGCCGCCGTCTTCCGGCGTCATGACGGAGAACTCCATGCTGCCCGAGTCGTCGTTCAGAAAGACTACGTTCGGCTCGACGTTGGGACCGACGTACAGCGGCACATTCGATAATGTCCCGGGGGCGGCCAGGGTTTCGGATATCCCCGGAAGGAAGGCCAGCATGACTAGGCCGGTCGCCGAAAACTTGCGGAGAAAGGGGTGGAAGGTGTTTTTCATGATGGGACTCCCGAGAAACCTTGTGCGTGGCCCTGAATCCTGGGTAATTTAATCCAGACGCTTTGAGTAATATGACTGCAGAATCACTTGGGTATTGGTGGTGCCGCCCGTGGCCTGAGCGGTAATGCGCGCGGCGGTCGGCCGGCCTACGCCTTCGCCGTAACTTTTGATTTCAAGGCCTTCATTGGATTCTCCGATAGTCACGGGCCCGACCCGTTCGATGATGTAGCGCGGCTGGCTGGCGACATCGGAAATCGTTCCGGAATACGTCATGGCATCCGACCAGGTCGCACTCGAGAACGGGTCATGATCCGCGTCCTTGTACAGGCCGTCGGCATCGTTGAACGCGGTTTCGGTGTCGATGACATCCCGGTAATAGGCCTCGCCATCGCGCAATGCGGCCTCGGCGGCCTGAAAGGCGAGGGCCTGATCGCGCGTGTTGCCGGCCATCTTTTCCTCCATGGTGGAGGAGGTAATTCCGGTGAGCCCGATCAGCGTCATCACGATCAGGATCATCAGGCTGATGACCAGCGTGGATCCGCGTTGTCTGGGAAATTTTCCGTTCATAGGGGGGTATTCCATGCCCTGAATTCAGAGCAGGCCTCTGTTGCGGATCTTGATCGTAGTGTTAAATATGCGGCGAATCCGGCGATCTTCCGCCGTGGTGTCCGTGTCGTCATAGGCGTAGGTCTGATGATCGGAGGCGATATTGTCCATGGAACGCAGCAGTAGGCTGATGCGTACGCTGACGACATCGCCCATGTTCCCAACGTCGTCGGCCCCGACGTAACGGTTAGCGATCCCGTCGCTATCGAGATCCTCACCGTAATACACCTGCATGTTTTCCACGTCGTCGATCAGTTCCTGGTCCTGCATCGACCCGCCCGTGGCAAGGGATTGACGGAACAGGGCGGGGGACCCACTGGCACCGGTACCGATGTAGTAAACAACGGTCTGGAAGCGCGCGATTTCGGAGCCGGATCCGAAGATATTGGTGAAATCCGATGTGCTGTTCCCTGGGCTGGATCCACCCGCGGAATGAATCAGATCGAAACCGGAACCGCTGTTCGTGGCCGTCGTGATCTGGCCGATCGAGACTTGATTGCAATTGCTGACTACCACGATATCGCCAGAGAGGAGATTGCCTCCATCCGCCCCGACGGAGATCTGAGTGGCATCGGTAAACGGGGAGACGAGACTGACTCCATCCCCGGCCAGGCCACGCGTGACGATGACGTCGGTTCCATTGCGTACCTGGCCCGTGATCGATGCTGGCAATGCCTGATCCCAGCCGGCCCCAGTCCATTCATAACCTTGAATGGCCGTGGTGTAGTCCCACTCGAAGTCGGTCGGGTCATTGAGTATCGTCTCGATGCTCGCGACATCTCCGCGGTAGCACCCCATGAACCCCGCCATGCGGATATCCTTGCTCAGGAAATCGATGGCAAAGCGGCCGTTCTCCTGCACGCGCGAGGTGGCCTCGAGCAGGCGATAGGAGGTCTTGCTGCTGAGGAAGATCTGCAGCACGCCGGCGAGCAGGATCAGGCTGATGGCGATCGCCACCATCAGTTCGACGAGACTCAGGCCATGCTGGCGGCGGGACGATGGGTGATCGAGTCGTATCGGGTTCATAGCGCCGTCTCCACCGCCAGGGATTTGGGTTCCTCTTCGCCGCGGGTGTCGTCCCACTGGATCGTGATGACGAAGAGACCGCCATTCCGTCCCACGGAGCCGTCTCCCGTGGGGAGGACAGCGGCGAGCGCCTGTTTCCATTCGTACAGGTCGGCATCGGCCATCGAGCTCGCGGAGCAGTTCTTGCCAGCGCCGGTGCAATTCACGTTACTGGGGTCATCGCCGATGTCGATGTCGTAGGCGCCCGCCTCCGCGACGGTGCGGTTGGCGCGCATGCGATCGACGATGTCGTTCGCCATGATCGTGGCCTGGGAGCGCTGGTAGGCGCTGAAGCTGTAGCGCAGGCCGCCGAGTTGGAGCCCGGCGAGGCCCAGCAGGCCGATCGCCAGGATGATCACGGTGACCAGGACCTCGATCAGCGTGAAGCCGCGCTCCGTGCCGGCGGCGGGTTTTTGATGTCGTAGTGAGAGCATCCTCGGGTTCCTCCTCAACACTCGGGATACGGCGTCACGTTGTTCGGCCGTCCGGTGGCGGTGATGTTGATCTGTCGACCCTCGTCGCTGCCCTCCATGCAGATCCCGATGGATACGGCGGCGCCGCCGCTCAGAAAACCGGCCGCCGTGTACTGCACGCTGTCCGCCGTGCTGTCGATGGTCGGGCTGCCCTTCATCGCGGAGAAGACCTGGATGACCTCGTTCGCGCCGTCGTCCAGTACGATCCAGCCGTCGTCCCAGCTATCCCCGTTGCAACTCTCCTGGTCCGTGCTGGGGCAGACGGTGATCGTGCCGCGGCGCTTGACGGCCTCGGAGCGCGCGATATTGAACGCGGTCACCAGGTTGTTGGCCTCGGCGGTCAGGCGGTTGTTCCGTATCGTCGCCGTGAACGACGGCACTGCCATGCCCAGCAACAGTCCGGCGATGACCAGGGTGATCATCAGCTCGATCAGGGTGAAGCCTGTATGCGCTTTTCTCATGGCTACAGTGATACCACCCGCGCCGCGGTGGGTCATTTGAATTCGGACGGGCGGTCGCGGCCGCCGGATGAACGGTTTTATTGCTTGAATAATCAATGAAATCTTCTCCGGCCGGGATCTTTCGTCCCTTTCATATCGGCCGCTTTTGTGAAATATTTCATGTTCCGGCGCGGCGCCCGCGCCGGGGGAGCGGGGGCGGAGATCTCGATGGAATGCATCATTGTGGGGGGCGGCGTCATCGGCCTGTTGAGCGCGCGCGAACTGGCGCGGGCGGGTTGCCGGGTGCACCTCGTCGAGCGCGGCGCCCTCGGCGGTGAAGCCTCCTGGGCGGGGGGCGGCATCCTCTCGCCGCTCTACCCCTGGCGCCTGCCCGAACCGGTCACGGCCCTGGCCGCCTGGGGGCAGCGCCATTACCCGGAGTTGGCGCGGGAGCTGGCCGCGGAGACCGGCATCGATCCGGAATGGGAGCGCAGCGGCCTGCTCGTGCTGGATACCGACGAGTCCGGTCCGGCGATGGAATGGGCGGCGCGGCATCGCATCGCGCTCGAATCGATCGGAGACCCGGTCCGGATCGCCGCGCTCGAGCCCGCCTGCCGGCCCGCCGGGCGCGCGTTGTGGCTCCCCGAGGTGGCGCAGATCCGCAATCCGCGCCTGATCCGCGCGCTGCGCGCCGATCTCGAGCGCCGCGGCGTGCGGCTGTATGAACAGACCGCGGTGACTTCCCTGCTGCGACACGGGGATCGCATCGAAGGGGTGCACGCGGGACGGGAGATCCTGCGCGCCGACGTCGTCATCGTCGCTGCCGGCGCCTGGAGCGGCCGCGTGCTGGAAGAACTCGATATCCGCATCGACGTGGGGCCGGTGCGCGGACAGATGCTGCTCTACCGCGCCGTACCCGGCGCGATCCGCCGCATCCTGCTCGCCGCGGGGCGTTACGCGATCCCGCGCCGCGATGGCCTCGTCCTCTTCGGCAGCACGGTCGAGGAGGCGGGCTTCGAGAAGGAGACCACGCCGGAGGCGCGCGAGGAGTTGCGGCGGGCGGCCGAATCCCTGGCCCCGGTCCTTGCCGAGTGCGGGATCGAGCGGCACTGGTCCGGCCTGCGTCCCGGCTCCGCGGACGAGATACCTTATATAGGCCCCGTTCCCGGGGTGCAGGGTCTGTTCCTCAACTCCGGACACTTCCGCAACGGCCTGCTGCTCGCACCGGCGAGCGCGCGGCTCATGGCGGATATGGTGCTGGGGCGCGACAGCGAGCTGGACCCGAGGGATTATTCCGTCATTCGTTGATATCCACAGTTCCCTGCCACCGGGGTTGGTTTCCCGGTGCCCCGCGTGATCGTGGAAGGTGTCGGACCGTCTTCCGGCACGATCAGGATTTTCCCGTCAAAAGTCACCGGATCCCCGCCTGCGCGGGGATGACGCCTGTTTCTTTATTCGTGACTGATATTGAGATGGGCTCTTGTCACTTGTTTCGAACAGACCAGGCTGCTTTTCGTACAGGAACATCAACCCGTCATCCCCGCGCAGGTGGGGATCCAGGGTTTCTGCCTTTCAATGAGTTAATGTCGCCGCCCCCATCCCCGTTTTCTCGATGGCGGGCGCTAGACTTACAGGGTCGGCTCTAGACCATCAGGCTTAGAACTCATGGGTAATGGATCCGCGCCCGGAGTTGCGTCATAAATGAGCCCATGGGTCCGGCCGCGCCGGCCAGGGCCCCGCCCTCCAGGAAGGAGGACAAGTACGACAGGGAGTGTCGTCCGATGGTTCACTTCGGCTTCTGGAGTTCTTCGACTCCTGTTCGCATGGGTCCGGTCAATGGGCCGGGCCCGCGTCGCGCGCGCTGAAATGAAGGGTATCCGACGGATGCCCGAGATCGCCGCCCTCTGTCCGACATTTCCCCTTCGCTTCATGCAGGCCTGATGAGGCGGGAGGGGGGCCAGGCAATCGCCAGGGAATCTGATCGGAGGGAGAGGGGATGAAAGCGTATGGTCGTATTTCCGTCGTGGGCTTGGGGATTGCCCTGTGCCTGGGGGCTCCGGTTTCGAATGTGCACGCGCACACGGCGGTTTCATTGGCCGGAATGCAGCCGGCGCGCGACGTCGTCGTGGATTCCAGAAAGACCGATTTCAATCCGTTCAATAATTATGAGACGTATGTGGTGACTTTCTCCAACACGGGGAGAAAGCCGATCCGGGGACCTCTTTATCTCGCCGTGGAGAATATCTCTCCTGCTTCTGCCTCGGTGATCTGGCCGGGTACGTCCAGCTCGGAGGGGATTCCGTTCCATCCTATCCTCGATGCCGTGCTCTCCCCAGGAGAGAGGCATGCCCGTGTCGTCATTTTCAGAAAACCGCAGCGTAATGCCGCATTGAGGTTTTTTTCCAGGGTCTATCGCCCGGTCTCCGGTCCAGGCAATACGCCCCCCGTGGCCGAGGCGGGGCCGGATATCACGGCCTATATCGGCGATACCGTCACGCTGGACGGTTCCGGGTCGACGGATCTGGATGGGGATATCCTGAGCTATCGCTGGAGCCTCGATTCCGCTCCCTCGGGGAGTTCCGCCGTGGTCTCGGGGAACAATGG
>WBZO01002154.1_pt3 | contig 16429 bp, 12 predicted proteins | sample 5204261 | NCBI WGS metagenome assembly WBZO01 (sample SAMN12412400, study PRJNA552823) | activated sludge metagenome | isolation source: activated sludge from anammox sidestream of wastewater treatment plant... | place: USA: North Carolina | collected 2017-09 | reverse complement strand
GGGGGCCTCGTCTCGTACATCTCCGGCCGCGGCGTCATGCGGTACGTTGTGACGGCGCTCGGCTGCCTGGCCGTCTCGGGCGTCACGCGACTGCTCGAGTTCTGGATCAACCAGGGCGGCGGTGGCGTTTCCTGATCGCCTATGGACCTTGGCCGGGAGCGTGAGAGTGATCCCCGCTCCCGGCATCCGTAAAGGGACATCCCATGCCAACTCTTCTCTACGACGTGATGCGAGTGCTTTTGCTGCTGACGGGACCTGCGGCGTTCATCTGCCTGCTAAACGCCGGCATCGCATTGCGCAAGGAGGGCGGCACGGTGTTCTGGATTGGAGGCGGATTCTCGAAATGGATGCTGTGGGCGGTGATCTTTCTTGGCCTGGAACCGACACTGACGTGGTTTCAGTTCCTCGGCATCCCGGTCTTTTTCCCTCCGGGGTTCGCCATTGGCACACCGTGGCTGGCAAACATCCAGCAGGGGATTTCGACCTTCGTGAACTCCTTCGTCGTAGCGAGAATCGCACCTGTCGCCGCGGCGTACTTCGTCGTCAGGGCGGTGCTCGATACGGCATCCGGCGCCGGGCCGCTGCCCTCGCTACTCAGCGCCATGTTCCTGCTTGCCATCTCCAGCACCCATGCGCTGATCGATGCGTGGACCCCGGTTGGCAACCGCTTCTCCATCGCCCTGGGCCTGGAGACGATGTGGACCTATCTCGCGAGCCGCATCATGCCGATCGCGGCGGGACTCGCCATTTGTGGAGCGATCGTCCAGTTTGCGTTCAACCGCCCCGGCTATCTGCGGCTTATTGCTTGCGCCGCCGGCTTCCTGACGGCCAGCGCGCTTTGGATTCTCATCAACCGGATGATGTGACGCACGAGAGGCCTCATGGATTTCCTGACCGGGCTCACCAACCTGACGAACTGGTTCGGCAACGTGATCATGCCGACGCTCGCGGGCCTGTTCTTCGTTGTCTCGGTCCTTCGGTTTTCACGGGGAGGTTCCCACCAGTACTCGATGTATGCAGGCTTCGCGGCACTGATGGTGTCCGGCCTCCTGAGAGCGATCGAGCGGTTCGCACTTCAACGCGCTTGGAACGACCCTGACGCAATCTGGATCACGCTGCTGGGCTTGGTGAACTGGTCCGCCAATGTCTTTCTTCCCCTCTACGGCGTGCTTCAGGTCGTCATCGGGGTCATGCATTTCGGCGGCATGGGCTTTCGGATCTATCCTGGCGCGCCGTGGGCGAGGCACATCCTCTCAGCCATGATCTGCTTCGGGCTGTCTGGGGTTCTACGGTTGGCTGAGTTCTTCATTGCACAAGGAACGGGAGGCGTGAGTTGAGGCTATGGCGATCGAAGTGACGCCTGTTCATCGGAACCTCCACCAAAGGGTGACGTTCTTCTACCTCGAGTTCGAGGATCTGTTCCTCGTGATCGGGCTGGCCGCCGTCATGAACATCTTCGCCCGGTTTTTGAATCGTGAACTCTACGGGATCCCACTGGGGATCGTTCTGCAGTACGTGGTGCCACTAATTGCGGTACCCGTGCTGATGCTCTTCAAGTACGGCAAGCCCCGCGGCTATTTGCGCGATCTCCTGGTGTGGCACGCAAAGCCGCACATCTACTGTGGCCTCGAACCCGACCGGGAGTTCACTTCCGAGTTCTTGCGCTAGGAGGGTTGAATGCCGATCACTGCGGCGAAATACGAAGAAGCACTCCGGCGACCGGCGCTCTGTGAGCTATTGCCGGTCCGGGAATACCTGGATGGGGTGATGGTGCAAGTGGACGGGAGTTTGGTCGCCGGCTACGAGTTGACCGGGATCAACGGCTTCTACCACGACGACGGGATGCGGAACCGATCGAAGCACGCGCTCGAAGCGCTGATCCGGTCACTGCCTGAACGGTCGATGCGCCTTCAGATGCGATTCGAGATCTGTGAAGGGATCGGGGATGCGCGATCCGCCTACTCGCAACTGAACAGGAATGAGAACGCTGTGCTCCAAACGATCGATCGCGAGCGGATGGAGCGCTGGGACTCGAACGAACGTCGCGGGCACTATCTCCGCCACCTCCTCCATGCCTACTTCGTCTGGAATCCTCGAGTCCATCACGAATTGGCCGAGCGCCTGCAAGGCAAGAAGCGGGGCTTGTTCAGCCTGTCCGTCGAGAAGTGTGTCGAACGTGCGCGCCGCGAGCACGAGGACCTCCTGTCGGAGTTCGGCAGCATTTTGGCTGGCGTCGAGCAGACGCTCGTATCCACCGGCATGGGCGTTCGCAGGATGTCCGATGACGAGATGTTCCTGGAAGCCAAGCGCGCCCTCAACCCCGCGGCCGAGGACCGGAGTCCCATGCGTCGAGCCGACTATGCACTCCACTATCGAAGCGCCCGGAGCCAGGTCACCAACACCAGCATTGAGGACGAGCAGGAGAACTTCATCCAGGTGGGCGGCCTCCTCAACACCCTGGTGAGCCTGAAGGATCTTCCGGATGGTACGTTTCCCGGGATCCTGCGCGAGTTGATGGTGCTCGACTTCCCAATCATCGTCAGCGCTGAGGTGACAATCCCCGACCAGACGAAGATCCTGGAACACTTCAAAGGCCGTCTCCGGCGCATGCAGGCCGCGCAGCGCGACTCGAACGGCGGGTTCAAGATCAACGTCGAGGCGCAAGTGGCGCAGAACCAGCTTCAAGAGGTTCTGCAGGCTGTCATCTCTTCCTCGCTCAAGGTCTGCAATTACTCGCTCGTGATCGCCGTTCGGACGTCCCGGCCCATCGTGAGCAGAACGGATGTGGACGAGGCCCAGCGCACGCTCAACGATCGCCGGCAGCGAGTCATCCATGCTGTGACCCGGATGAATGGAGCGCGGGCCATCCCGGAGTCACTCGCCCAGCGGCGGTTGCTCATCGGGACGTTGCCGGGCATGGCGCAGGAGAACAAGCGGGATCTCAGTTGCCTTACGCTCCATGCGGCAGACCTGCTTCCCATTGAGACCCCGTGGCAGGGTACGCCGCAGTCGCCGCTGATGCTGCTCGAAACTCCATACCGGCAACTGATTCCGTTCTCACCCTACGACCCCTCGGTCGGCGACGCCAACATGCTGTTCATGGCGAAGTCCGGCGGTGGAAAGACCTTCATGGCGCAGATGTTTCTGCTGATGATGGCGCGTGCGAATCCGCTGATCTCGATCGTGGAGAGAGGCGATTCGTATCGGCCGTTGGTGGAAGTGATGGGTGGCCGGGTGATCGAAGTCGACCTTGAAGGCACGGAGACCCTGAACCCATGGGACCTTCCGCACGGCGAACTTCAGCCGACGAAGGACAAGATCGCTTTTCTGAAGAACCTGACCCGGCACATGATCGGAGACCTGGGACAATCCGACACGTCCATCCTCGACAACATCCTCTCGGAGGCGATCGCCAGGGTCTACAAGCGGGCAGCGGTCCGGGTCGATAACAAGACGCCCACCTATACGGATCTTCGAAATGAGCTCTCCACATGGACCGATGAGGAACGGATCGAGCACATCCGCGAACTGGCACTGCTCGCTTCCGTGGCGCTCCGTCAGTGGACGGGCGAGAAGGGTGTCTACTCGAAGCTCTTTGACCGGCACACGACAATCCGGACTGATGCCAACTGGCTGTTCTTCAACATCGAGGGCCTGAGTTCCGACCCGCGGCTTGAAACCGCGATGAGCATGCTCATCGCCCAGGCCATGTCGGAACGCGCCTCTGGAAGATCAGGCCAGCCGTCCATCACGGTTCTGGACGAGTGCTGGTCCTTGCTCGAATCGCCGGTTTTGGCCGACTGCGTGGTCCAACTATTCCGAACGGCGAGGAAGCGAGGCGCGAGCGTCTGGGGGATCTCGCAGACGCTGGAAGACTTCGTTGGCACCAAACAGCGGCCGAAGGAACACGGCGCTGGAATCCTGCGGAACACGTCGGTCAAGGTCATCGGCCAACAACCAGGCGACGTGAGCCCTTTGGTTGAGCATCTCGCGCTGAACGAGGTTGCGCTGGGCGAGATTAAGCGATTCGCGGCACCGCGCAAAGGGCGTAGCGCTGAAGTCCTGCTGGTGCTCGGAGAGAAGTCGGAAACCACGCAGACGATTCGGCTGGTGCCGACTCCCATCGATTACTGGATCGCCACAACCTATCCGAGAGAGCGGGCCTATCGTGCCTACGTGCTCGGTCTTGACCGGAATCGGGACCGCAGCCTGATCGAGATCTATCGCGAGTTGGGCGAGCGCTTTCCCAACGGCCTGGCCGATGTCGAGGCCCTGCCAGAGGAGCTTTCAGGCAGCGTTCAGATGGCCGCCGCTCCCAAACGACGGCTTACGGGCCTTCCGGCGACAGGAGGGGACCATGCTTGACTGGCAACATCTCACGAAATTCCTTGCCGTGAGCTTGGCCCTGATCCTGGCGCTGGCGATTGTTGCGCCTCAACCGGCTCATGCGCAATTTAGTCTAGGCGGGATCACCGGGGCGTTCAACCTGGTGAATCAGGTTGCGAATAACATTCTCAGCTTCATCAACAATACGATGCGGCCGTTGCTGGAGGGTGTTCAGTCCGCCGCCCAGGCCCTCCAAGGCTTCCTCAATCAGCTACGCAATCTCTGGGAACAGGTCGTCTGGCCGCTTTCGGAGATCAACCGAGCCCGCAATCTGGCCGCGAACCTGATCGCGACTTTCCGCGGCCTCCTCAACAACCTGTACTCGATCGGAGTGAACAGCGCACAGTTGCCGAACCCAAGCCGCCTGGAGGCAGTGATGCGGAATCGCCAGGTTGGGGATCACGCTCAACTTGTTGCGGAGTTCCAGCGGACATTTGGCACGCTGCCTGCGCCTGCGGAAGTTCATCCCGAGGAACGCAACCTGATCGACGTTGATGACGCCCTGGCGATAAACCAACTCATGACCTTGAAGATGGGCGATGCGTCGGCGGACAACACACTGCGAGCGGCGGAGGCGATTGAAGAGGAGGCTACGCAGATGGCTCCCGGCAGCGCTGCCATGTCGGCGGCTGCCGCTTACATCGCCGCGGTCCAGAGCCAGGCGCACATCCAGAAGATGCTCGCCGGGCAACTCCGGCAGGAGGCGGCGCGACTCGCCCACGACACGATGACGCTGAAGCGAGGCGCCAACTTCACGCGGGAGTCGCGGACGAAGGTTTCGGAGCTGAACAAATAGGAGGAACGATGCCAGCACTATCCCAACTCTGGAGCATCCTCGTTCGCAACCGGACGCGGCTGATCGCACTTCTACTGATCGTCTCGTTTTTCGCGCCTCAGCCGGCCAACGCGCAGTTCGGCTTTCTGCTCGGCTTGATCAACATCGTTACCAGCGGTATGAACACCCTGAACAACGTCATGACGAGCGTCAACAACGCCCTCCGCAATGTGATCGGGCCAATCCTGCAGCAGATCAACTCGATCATGACCGCGGCCCAACAGATCATGGGCGCAATCTTCGATTTCCAGCGGAATGTGATCTACCCGCAGCAGGCAATTGACCGGGCGCGCGCACTGGTCGGACAGGTTCATGGCATCTACGCGGCCATACGCGGGATCTGGAATGTCATCGTTCGGAGCGCCACACTGCCGAACCCGCGGCAACTAGAAGTCGTGCTTCTCTCTAGGGACGCGGGGCAGATCGGCGCCGTCGGCGGGAACTTCGCCGCGGTCTACACGCCGCTTCCCGCTGCGGCCGAGGCCCATCCCGCCCAGCGCGACCTGATCGACAGTTCGGATGCTGCAGCGCAGGCCGCCATGAAGCGGGCCATCGCTATCGACGCCATCGCCGATCAGGAACTTACCGCTGCCGAGCAGATGATGACCGCCCTGCAATCCACGGCTCCCGGAACGGCCGAGATGATCGGCGCGCAAGCGGGAGCCTGGCTTGTTCGTTCACACGCTTACACCCAACAGGCGCTGGCGGAACTGATGCGGATTCGGACGATTGAACTGGCCGCCCAAAGCGCCCGGATGAAGGAGTCGGCACGATTCACGCGCGAAACCCGGAACAAGCTCACCGAGCTGAACAAGTAGGAGGTCAAGGCAGTGTTTCTGTTTGAGCAGATGTTCAATACGGCCCTGAACGGGATCAACTCAGCTGGCCTGATGAGCACCATCCTCACCGTCGCCTACGGGATTCTCCTCGCCTCGCTCCTCTTCTCGGCCTACGAGGCGTGGGTTCGTGGGGGTGATGTCCGTGCACTCGGAGTGTCGGCCGTCAAGTACCTGGCGCTGGGGCTGCTCTTCCTGAACGGAGGCGCGGTCTACGACTCTGTCGTCCGGGCAGTTCTGGGCGCCTTCAATCAGATTGCACACACCATGGCCGGTGCCGGTCCAAATGATGTGTTCACCAATTGGAAGACTGAACTGGTGGCTGCGGCGTCCTCGGGAACCTTCCTGAACGTGATCACGGGCAGTATCGCTGGGCTGTTGAGTGCGTTACTGCTGCTCATCGCAATGATCCTCTACCCGGTCTCCTACGCCATATTCACAATCCTATACGCGCTCTACGGCACGATCCTCTATACGACCGGCCCACTTGTTCTGGCGCTTCTACCGACGATGGGACTCGGTTCGCTTGCCCGTCGGTACGCGATCAACTTCATGATCTTCGGCGCCTGGGGAATGATCTACGGAGTTTTCTGCCGGCTCGCTATTGCTCTGAATATCAACAGCATGGCCGCGATTACAGGTGCGGGGAACTTAGGCGGCCTGCTGACCGGTGCTACCGCAGAGGTGCTGCTTGCGGCAGCGAGCATCCTGTTCTCCGTCTGCATCCTGCTGATTCCCTTCTTGGCGAAGCGGATTGTTGAGGGCGACCTGGGCTCGACCATGTTGACGGTCCTCGGAACCGCCGCGGCGATGGCGCAGGCGGCCGTGGCGACCGCATCCGGTGCGACGGAAGGGTTCGGCCGCACCGCGTCTTCCGGTAGTGGAGCTGAGAGCGCAGGAACGGGTAGTGCTGTGCCCAGCGGCGCGCCGCCGGCACCGCCGCCTCCCGCTGGCGCGGGACAAACCGTGGGCAGCACAACGCCTCAAACTGGCGCTCCATCGGGTCCACAGCAATCAACGGGATCGATCGGCCAACATCGTCCGGTCAACATCCCCCATGCGGTTGGATGGATTGCCGGCGCCGCGGCAGCGCTTGGCGTTCAAGGTGGCCAGCGAGTGGTTCAGGCAGGGCGGGGCCTCGCGTCGAGAGTGGCGGCTCCCTCTCGGAATTCGGATTCAGCCTAAAGGAGGCGACAGGCGATGTTTAGCCTTCAACGCAAGGATCGATCAACGCTGCCGGAGAAGCAGCAGGTCTCCAAGTACTACGAGATGGACGGCGCCCTACGCGCCTACGCCAATCGCATGGCCGTGCTCGGCCTCACCTGCGGATTGTTGGCGCTACTAGCACTCGGGCTCTTCGCTTACGTGCGTCTACAACCGCCGGTGGTGATCCGCGTGGATGGAGCCGGAGAGGCAACGGTTGTCGGGGGAACCGCCCTGCATGTCCGGACGCCACTCGTGCCATCTGTCCAGGCCCAGAGCACATCGTCCTCCGACACGGGGAATGCCCCGACGGACGTGGAGGGCCGCGCCATCGTGAGGAGGTTCCTCAACGCCTACCTGACCTACACTCCAGCGAACGTCGAACGCCAGTACGCCGACGCGCTGAACCTGATGACCGTCAACCTCCGCACGTTCACAATGAACAGGTTCCGGGAGGACGACACCCTGGGCAAGATCAAGGCCGAGTCCATCACCTCCAGCATCAAGATCCGGTCCATCGAACCCGTCGCCGGAATGCCATGGGCCTATCAGGTCTTCGCGGCGAAGGAGATCCACCGTGTGACGACCCAGCGGATCGAGCAAACCGAGAAGATGGTCTGCCGATATCAGGTTCGCCTGGTTTACGCCGGCCGCTCCCAGCAGCATCCGTCTGGCCTACTCGTCGGCGAGTTCTGGGAGCAGCAGATGGTGGGAGACCGAGACATCGGGCTCAATCAAACAAGTGGATTGCTGCGGTAGTTCAATCTCGACATCTGAGAATCACTGTCAGATGTGCTTGAGCTGCCTTCACCATGGTCACTTCAGGAATCGCTCGGACGTTTACTTGCCAGGCGGTCGGCGACGAGACTCAACTCAGGTGCCACATCGAAGTCGGCCGAATCGCGGAGCTGGTGCCCACCGACTGATGCGCAAGTCAATTGATACCATCGGACGGCTTAGTTCTCGTCCAGACCCCAGATGACCTCGCAGGCAAGATACTCACCGACAACAATCCTTACCATAACGGCGCTTTCGGCGACTGCGAAGTAGCGATATTGGCTCTCCTGCACGTCGATCCAATCAGGGTCGAGGACCGCGGGATTCTCGGCGCCCCAGACAACAACGCGCTGGAGTGCGCGCGTTCCGACCTCTGGCCATATCGTTGATTTCGGAGGAGTTTCAAAGTGCTTACGCTGTTCCGATGTCAACAAATGCAAAGGGGTAATCATGACGTGCGAGGGCTCTTCCCGCCTCTGCTCGTCCAGTTCGTAAACAGCGTGTCCTCTTGCCAGCTTCAGAACGATATTTCTGACACGCTCATTCTCCGGCGCGAATATGGTTTGCCCCGATTCAGTCACTGTACTAGCTTTCATCAGACGCGCCGCGAGAGCCGGTGAGTCCTGGAGGATTCGAAGGATCTTCGGGCGCTTCACCGCATCGACCGAGCCGGTTCGGGCACACTCCACCAAGCAGGCGAAATATTCCTCATCAAGCGAAAATCCTCGATTGCAGTCGACGCATGCCGGCAGGACGGGGAGGTTTTCCGGATATGGTTCGTCCAGGAGGATTCGCGACGGCACGTGTTCCCGCGTGTCGGTATCGCGGCAGCAATAGACACAACCAACGACCAGCCGTTCATCCGCGTAGGATTTGAACTGCTCCACGAGCTATCCTCCTCATGCCTAACTGTTGGTTATTATCGCGTACAATCGACTTCGGTCCGGGCTCACGCTGGCAAAGCGAAGCACCTTCGGATGGCGCTCATCAGCGGTTCTTGGCAACCCGTAGCACATTCACCCGGACCGATCCCTGTTTCTTGTGCTGGAACCGGAGTTCCCCCTTCGCCTCGTAGGAGTCAGCGCTTGGATCCTGCCGCAGTGCCGAAGCAGACGGTTCTCCCTCCAACCGCCATCCATGCTCAGAGCTGCAGCATTGTTCACAAAGCGTGCAGGTTTCTGGCAGTCGCCGCAATTTGTATCGCAGACCAACGGTTCGAGCGGAACTGAGGTCATGCTGGCCTTGGCCTCTTCTGGCCGAGGTAGCGCTCAAACAGGTAGTCGACTCGGCAGCCTGGTTGGGATTGTCGCAACAACCGCAGCCTTTCGGCGTCCTGAACTCCGGATGTCCATCCTCGAATACCAAACAGCTCTTCATCGACGTCGTCAATTGTTCTTCCGGTCCGCTTCAGGTTCTTAGCCGAGTAGTGCTGTTCCGCGTCAATTACGGGACCAAATGCGGCGTAACATTCGAAGACGAGTTTCACCAGCCGGCGCATGTAGTCGGTTGCAGCGGCGATGGCATCCACCTGGTCGGCTGAGGATCGGCCATCCGGAAGGGTTAAGAACAGCGTGACCTTGCCTCGATTGAACGAACCTCCCGTCACCGGAAGGTCGCCGGTCTTCAAGCATTCGTTTCGGAGATTCTTGAATCTAAGTGCCGTTTCGCTGGTCCTGAGCACTTCTTGTTGCTGCTCGTACCAATCGGCAAAACCATCGACTTCAGTCATCACCGCCTGAAGTGCAAATGTCACACTGCGAGCGGCAGACAAGAACGCGCTGAAGTGGAAGTTGCACTCGAAGAGTTCCAACGAGCTGGACTGAATCTTCTGAAGGAAGAAGTCGGCCTCCGCCAACTTGAAATCCACATTATCAAAAGATCGAGACACCGACATGCACCCTTCGCCAATCTCCTGCCCGCTGGGTCAGCACAAAAGAAGCGATTTGCTCCAAGTCATGCACGGCCGATCACCCCGACATCGATGAGCGCTTCAAGGTGGTCCCGCAAGGTCCGGGGCACAGGCCCGCCGTGAATCGCGACACCGGCTTCCATGTTCTTTTCCAGTGCATGACCCGTGAGGTTCGCACTTGTGATGAAGGCGCGCGCGCCGTCGACCACTGCAACTTTCGCGTGGACCTTGCCATCAACAAAAGGCTCGGGCTTATCTTTCCAAGTGTAGATCTCCGCTGATGGGACGCACCCTCGCATCGTTGCGGCAGGGTCAACGCTCAAACTTCCTCCGTGGCTCGTTGAAGCCTCAAGCAGGGCCCGAATTCGAACGCCGCGCCCGCTCGCCTCGTTCATCGCCTTCACGACGCTCGCCACATCGTACGCGACGAAACTGACAAGAAAAAGGTCCTGTTCCGCACCACGAATAAGGTCGAGCAGAACCTGCTCCGTACGTCGTGTGGCCACGTATCGAGTTGTAGGGCCGGTCCAGACCAGTTCGACGTTGAGCTCGCTTTCCACTCGACGCCGGGCCTCGGATGCGCCAAGTAGCATGCCGGCAACCTCATCTCCGCTGGCGTCCGTGCTCCTCCATGCCTCAAGAAGACGTGCCATCGAAGCGCGCGCGGCCGCTGTTCCCACCAGCGAATTGCTGCTCGGCGCTCCGGCCGGACTTGACAGCCCCCGTAACGCCGCAGCGACCACCTTAACCCGAATTGGCGACACCAAAGCGACCAGATCCACGATGGCGTCGAGAAGGCCCTCCATCAGACCTCCTCAAAGAAAGCCGCATCAGCTACTTCAAGGGTCGCGACGACGAGTGCTCGATCCAAGTAGCGGTTCCCGCGCTCACAGGATGTCTCGGAGACGAACGAGCAGGCATGACAAGCAGCGCCGTGAAGAGACTGATCCTTCGTGGGGTCGTGTTCCGCACAGAGCGGGTCGGATGCGCATACCCTGGCTCTGTCCAGCGACTGCCGAAGCAGACGGCCGAGGTTTTCGGGCTTTCCAAGCTCGACAAGCCCCCCAAGAGTTCCGTCCGAATCGGCGGCTGCTGTGTATATGAGGATACCGGCTTGATCTTTGCCGCCCTCGACCTCAGCGTACACCCGCTCCCGTATACTTGCAGCGTTGTAACCGCACTCGAGTGCGAGCTCGCGGATCAACATATGAGCGAGGGTGTGCAGCATGACAGAGCGCATTCCGGGAAATCCTTCGTCAGGATCCAACTGTCGCTTCGTGCGCCAGCCCAGATGTCCTCCACGCAACTTCGTCTCCAGCCTCCTCACAGCGGCTCTACCAGCCCACGTGATCAGGGCACTTTCATTGAACTGCATGAAAATCCCCTCACCATGGACTTGCGTTGCCGGTACCCACGTCGGTGCGCCTCTCCCAATTGGTGCGCGGGGCGCTCGGTCATCACCGTTCTCTGTTGGTGATTCAACCCGAGTGAAGCCGAGCAGGGCGTTCACCTCCCGCAGTCGCTCCAAGAGTAAGACCTTTGTGACATACGGCTCGAATCCGGTTGGCACATCTACCTTCTTGCTCATGAAGAATGGATAGTCCATCGGCGGCGTCGATGCCGTGAGTACTTCCCACTCAGGGCCTTTCAGGTCAAACTCCTCGTCGTCCTTGGAGCCCTGGCGATGCGCCTCAATCGCTGCCCAGACTCGATCTCCGTCGTACGCCTCGATACCAGGAAGCTGTGCGGACTTCTTTAGCGTCTTAACTACAGCTGCCGCCTCTAGTGCGCTTTCAACGTCTTCAAAGAAAGTCCAGCCGTCGGCGACAAGCTGGGCGAGTGGACTCCCGGTTTGTGGAATCGCCAGTACAGAGAGGGTCAGGGGGAACCAACCATTCGTGGCGCCTAGCAGAATCGCTCTGGGCACTTCTGTGCAACCGTCCTCGAATCGATCGAGGTGCGGGTGGCGTCCGCGGCACCCCGGTAGGTTATCTCTGCCGACCTGACCGAATGCCTGCGCCATGCTCTTGGCAGAAGCGCAAGAATCACATCGTACCCACAGGTTTTCTGTCTGCAATGACGCACCGCTCTCGAAGAACCGGAGCGAGCCTCTGCATCCGCTCGGGCCACTATGGACGAACCAGTGCCATGGAAAGTCGTCGAGGTGACCAGCGCGGCATGCCAGCAAGAAGCGCGAAGGAACGGCATCAGCATCGCGTGGCGACAGGTCTCCACGTGAACCGCGACATCCCTTGTGAACGAACCTCGTGAACTCCGGGCGGAACCGGTCCGCCTTGAGTTCAAAGAGCCCGGAATCGAAAGGCGAAAGCAGGCCGCACTTGACGCACCTCATCCAACGCGGGAAGGGCTTTACGGGAACGCCGACATAGGCCTCTGCAGAGAACGGATCAACGTTCTCCTCATCCGTCATAGGGGGCATGCGCAACGATTCCACCTGGCTGCCGAGCGCTCGTCTGACGTTGGCAAGCAACCGGGACTCCTGGATAGGCTGGCAGCGATTGTGCTCCCAACGATCGATGCCCATCGTCACGACAGAAAGATTTGGAAGGTCCACCAATGACCCGGGACCATAGGTCCACAGGAGTTGGCTGGGCCGGACATTGCCTACCGGGGTCTTACTCATGGTGCCTCCTCGTCGCTGGTTGTGCGGGACTGCCAGGCAGGGTCCGTGAGGGAGCGGTCATCTTCCATAACGAGCCGGACAGCTGGCTCAACTTCGCGCATCGAAGTCGGAACCGTCCAGGTTGACCAAGGCCGGATTCCTGGTGCCTCGAGGAGTGGATAGGCTGTCGGGCCGGCTCCGTATTTCTGATAGACGAGGATGCGTCCAGCCACACCCGCTTCCTGGGCCCATTCATCCGCACGACTCTTCATCTCTGCTTCCGCCAGCAACTTTCTGACCGAATCCTCCGTCACTTCCCACCCACGTGCAGCGAGCGTCTGCACAGTCGAAGTCATTTCGGACCGGCTTGCGCTGGTCATCGCTCCAGCGCCCGTATTCGGAGAGAACGGCTCAAAGAGATTCCGCATCAGTGAGAGCATGGTGCCTGTAAGCCCACGATCCATCGCGCGAGGGGAGAACGGCGTCACTGACTGCGCCTCCACGTGTTGGTAGAAGGTCGCATGGTAGTGCTCGTAAGTCTCGTAATGAGAGAGGTCGCGCGGCCGAGCCCAGGTCAGAACCGACACAACCACGCCTGGGAAAGCACGGCCTACGCGACTTGTCGCCTGAATGTACTCCGCGGTCCCTTTGGGTTGGCCGTTCACGACCATGACGCCGAGCCGGTTCACATCGACGCCTACAGACAACATGTTCGTCGCGAGAACTACATCTATTGGCCGTGGGTCATCTTGTCCCCGGCGAGTCACCCACTTCCGTTCGCCGCTGTCGTAGGTGCCGTCGAAACCGACCTCGAGCTGATCCAGATACTTCGGGATGTCAGAGTTCGAAACACGCGAGGTCAGCTCTACAATGCTGCCTACGCGCCTCTGAGCGAGCCCTGGCCGTTCGACTAGACTCATCCTCACTCGGAAAGAACGGGTCTGTACGTCGTCTTCGGCCAGGCGCTTCATTCCTCCCAACTCCCGCAGCGAGTTGAAATATCCAACGAGAGTCATGTACGGGTCGGCGACTGGACCAAAGCTGTCGAACAAAGCCTGGGCGGCCGTAAGGATCGCCGTGTACGTCCGAATCAGCACGGCAGGTCGTGAACTGCCTGGAGCGCAGACTCCCAGATAGCATCGTCCTGGCTTAGTCGCGAAGGCCCTTTGAACCGAAAAGAAGTCGTCTTCGACATCGAGTGCTTTTGGTGGGAACAGCGCCAGCCGACGCATGAAGACGTTTCGTACCTGATCCGCCGCCCGTCTGGCGGTTGCGGTGGAAGCTACCACCTTGGGGCGAATCTTCGTATCTCCGAAGTCCCAGCTGCAGAGGTCGTCGACAGCGCTTTCGTATAGTCCGACCATCGTGCCCAAGGGGCCGCTGATGAGGTGGAACTCGTCTTGGATTACAAGATCGGGCGGACGAACAGCCCGCACGGGTGATACCTTCGCAGCGGGGTGCGGCTTACGTGCGCGGTGGCCCGTTCCACACTCGTGCCCCGGCCAGAGCAGCCCATGTCGGCTGCACTCTTCCCGAACCCGACCGAAAAGTGTGCGGACTTCAGGCCTCCACGCCATCATCGCGAACTTGTCCACCGTCGCGATCATCATAGTAGGAGGACGGTGGTAGATCTCCTCATCCACAACTTGGACAGGAATGCCGGGATGCCGACGGTCAACCGAACGAGCCTTGGAGAATTGACAGCGACTCAATTTGTCTCCGCAGTAAATCGCTGTTCTGCAGACCGTCTTGTCTACCTCGATGTCGCGCCCAGGAGTGATCTCGGCACCACACCAAGGGCAACTTGTGAGCTGAGCAGGCGATGCGATCCCGGAGCGATTACGATCCTTGTCGCGAATCGCCTCGATTGACTGATGAGCCTGCTCGGTGGTGCCCGGCGTGACACGGTTACCGACCCAAAGGCCGAGCGTGAAAGGTTCCTGGCCCCAAATGCTTTCCTCTTCCCAGCGGATCGTCTCCATGGCACAGAGCAACGTAGCTGCCCGCTGAAACTGCTGCAAGGTTAGAAGTCTTAGCGTGTAGCGCATGATGACTGCTAGCCCGCGCCTGCCATCGAGCTCGGCCACAACACCTTGAAGGCGTCGAATACCCATAGCGAAACTGGCCACGCCGAGATACGCCTCAGTCTTGCCGCCGCCGGTCGGGAACCAAAGAAGATCCGCGAAGGCTTCGGCGGGACTAGTACGGTCGACATGCCTCGGGTCGGTCAGGGAGGGAATCGACAACAAGAGAAACGCCAGCTGGAATGGCCGCCACGAGCGATTCTTAGGAACGTCCAGATCTTCGAGTTCGACCTCCTCCTTGCGTCGCCTCTTGAGGGCGAAGATGGAATGCACGCGCTGGAGCGCCATCGCGCGGTTAGCGAACCGGAAGGCGGCGAGCGCGTTCAAATCGGTGAGAACTACATCGACGCCAGCGCGAAGACGCTTCAGAATGGTCTCGCATCGATCCAGGGCGGCATTGGCCGGAACATCGTATCCGACAATCTCGGTGCCCACGCGGGCCCGCTGTTCTCTGATCCAGGATTCGTAATCGTCGACGAGAGTCGTTAGGGCTCGCTGGAGCTCCGCCGGTTCAATTCGTGCGAGGGTAGACATGTCGAGCCAGCCGCGCTCGACCATCTCGCGCATCGCTGGGCGATCGGCAGGATCGAGTCCTGGAGTCTCCGTGACTGGAATCTCCAGTCGCGGAATAACCTGGGTTCTGATTTCGACCGCACGGGTCGGATCGTTCGGTGCAGTGTCGGCATGAACGGCGACTCCGTGTCCGACGGCAAACTCGACGCGCCGCCGGTAGATGAGACCGAGGTGTTCTCTCTCAGAATCGTCGACCACAACGTCGTTGCTCGGGCGACGCCGGAAAACTGCCGGCTCTTCGTGGCGTCGACTCCGCACGATGATTTCAGGCTGGAAGAGCCAAGCCCGATCCTTGTTCTTATCGGGCTCGGTCTGTCCATTGACCACAAATAGCGTGACGAGACGTTCACCATTTGCGTTAGTCCGAACAGTGCCCTGGACCCGCACGTCGAGTTCACGAGGGTCGGGAACGAAAGGTCGCACTTGACCGTCACTCATGGGTACGATCGAAGTGCCGCCGCATGGTACACGGCGCCAGACCTTTACCTTCACTTCTTCCTGATCGCCCGTTTTTCGGTTTTTCCGGAGCTTCGTGAATTCGTGCTCTTCGCTGGGAACTCGCTCGTATCGCCCCCACCGCGCGGTCACCGAGACTTCCTCAACGCCAGGCCCCACGCAGAACGTCAACCCCATGCTCGACGGCACCAGCGATTGGTTGTTCGTAGTGTCGATCTCGTCTAGTGCGTCGTCTTCGGGCGCGACCCGTCCACTGGCCCGATTAAACTCCGCCCCGGGCTCGTGGAGTGGGGCTTCATTTTCCTCCAGTGACTCCTCGACTTCATCCGACGCCGTTGCCGGCTCAACTTCGACGGCTGCATTCGCCTCACCAGGCTTGCGCGGTGCCAACTTGCCGACGAGGTAGCGGTCACGGACGCTCATGTCAATCACGAACTCTTCCGGGCCGTTTGCCGGACCGAGCAAATCATCGCGCATCGCTAGCTCAAGTAGCTCGAGCACATAAGTTGCGTCCTGAATCAGAGCAATATCCGAAGTCGAAGAAATACCTTCTCGAGCGAGGACGCGATCCAAGTCCTCGGGCCGCAATCGAGCCAGCGGACGCTCGGGTAAAGTAAGGCCGAAGTCGGCGATTCGGACCGCGTTCTTCGCGATGTGGAGTCGGTCGAAGTAGAGGTAAGTAGACTTGAGGTCCGTGCGAACTCGCAGAATTCGCCCGACTCGATCAACTCTTCCCGTCGCATCGGC
>WBZO01003985.1_pt1 | contig 16434 bp, 12 predicted proteins | sample 5204261 | NCBI WGS metagenome assembly WBZO01 (sample SAMN12412400, study PRJNA552823) | activated sludge metagenome | isolation source: activated sludge from anammox sidestream of wastewater treatment plant... | place: USA: North Carolina | collected 2017-09 | reverse complement strand
GGTTCCTGCCGGTTATACATCTGTAAATTATGCCAATACAAGTATTTCAGGTAATGGAGACCGTATGATTCAAGTGTTTAGTGGTTCGTGCCCCGGAACATCCATTGGTTGTTACGATCCGGAAAGTGGAACTATAACCGGACTTACCGGAGGCTCAACATATTTGTTGCGTACATATACTTACGGTTCAGGAGTTACCTCTAACTTTTCAATATGCTTGAGTGTGCCGCCACCTCCACCGGCAAACGATAATTGTGCAGGAGCTAAATTGCTAACCAATTGTTCTTTGCCAGATACTACTAAGAATTTAGGTGGAGCAACCTCCTCTTTGGCTGCGGGTTCTTGTGCCGGTACTGCAGACGATGATGTGTGGTATAAATTTGTAGCTACAGCATCTTCCATGTATGTTACTTGTTTTTCATCTTACGATGCAGTTTTAGAGTTGCGTTCTGGAGCTTGTAATGGCACAGAGGTGACTTGTGTAGATGATTATACAACAAATACCTTTGAAGATATTGTTGCTACCGGGCTTACAGTAGGCAATACTTACTATGTACGTGTATATAGTTATGGAAGTTCTAAACCTTCCGCAACTGATTTTGTATGGGTAACTGCTGCCGAAGCAGGTTGTTGGCAAGGTGCTACCAGTACAAATTGGGCTACAGCCGGAAACTGGTCAGATTTGGTAGTGCCAAACAGTTGTTCTAAAAACGTAACTATACCAGCCGGTACGCCTTATGCTCCGGAGATTTCATCTGCAAGTTACTCAGTGGGTAATATAAATATTAGCAATGGAGTTACATTAACCATCAACGCTACTCGTGCATTAAATGTATGTGGTAACTGGAATGGAGGCGTAAGTTCTTTGGCTGCTGCAATTGGAGCCGGAAGGGTAGAGTTTAATGGCACGGGTGCGCAAACAATAAGTGGTAAAACTACTTTTAGCACATTGCAAGTGAATAAATCTTCAGGAACAACAGCATTAGCAGCGGGTGCGGTAGTGAACTCTACAGTAGCGTTAGAGTTAAAAGCAGGAAATATAGATGTAAGTGCAGGTACATTTACGCTTAAATCGGCCGATGCTAGCAATGCTGCCATGTTAGATAATTTCAGTTCAGGTTTTACAGGTTCTATTATCGGTAACATTTCTGCAGAGAGAGGCTATAATAATGCTACCGACCCTTCTTTACATAAGCAGCATTTCTTCTCAAGCCCAATTAATAATGTTGCAATAGCTCAAATTGCACCAACTTATGGCGTAAATGGCGGGTGGGTTACTCCAAAGCCCGATTGCGATGAAATGAATTTGGCTAATGGCAGTAACTACGGCAGTGTATTTGAATACGATGAAAGCCATGTAACTGCTTGTCATTTAGAAGCATGGAAGGTTAGAAGCAGCGGTACTGCAGATAATGCACGCGGCTATTCTGTGGTAAAAAGTTCTGCCGGAGTATTAACATTGAGCGGTGCTCCAAACTTAGGAGCTACTTATACTGTACCTAACTTAACCAGAACCGGTTGGATATCTATGATGACACCTCAAGGCAACCAATACGAAAGTGGTTGGAGTTTGTTGGGTAATCCGTATTCAGCATCTTTAGATTTGGACTACTCAGTAAATGGCGATTTTGAAAATGCCATTCAGGTATTGCATACGAGTGGTTTGTTTGCAGGAACTTACCAACCTGTTACCATGAGCGGAAGCGATGTGTTGGCTCCGTTTCAAGGATTTATGGCTCGTAAAGCCATACAAGGTGGATCGGCAACATTTACAATAAATGCAGCTAATCGTTCAAGAACAACAACTACTTTCCAAAAGAACGGGGAGCACCAAATGAGTTTATCGGTGATAGGAAATGGATTTGCCGATATTACTTATTTTAATTTCGATGCAAACTCCACTACCGGTTTTGATGTAGATGCAGATGGTGGTAAACTTTCCAGCTACCACGGCCAGCCAACATTATACTCAATTATTGGCGCTACTTGGGCTTCTATTAACACCAACCCCGATGTGCCAAGTACTCCGAATATTCCACTTGGATTTAATCCTGGAAGCAACGGTGCATTCCAGTTTGTAGGAACAGGTTTTGATGAAATTCCTAATACAACTGTTTATTTGGAAGATAAGAAAGCAGGTGTAATGCAGAATTTAACTGCACAGCCGGAATATATTTTCTCTGCCGTAAAAGGTGAAGCAAACGAGCGTTTTGTACTGCACTTTAATTACGAAGCACCAAGTTCTGTAAGTACAGTTGAAAACAACAGTATGAAAGTGTTTAGCTTCAACAATAATGTGGTAGTTGATTTTAGCAATGCGGCAGCGCAAGAAGCCCACACCATCGTAATCTACGATATAATGGGTAAAGTTATCAGCCACGAAAACTTTAATGGAAAAGTTTATTCTAAATCGTTAGAAATAAACGAACCAATGTATGTTGTGGTAAAAACAAACGATGGTAACTCTATTGTGAGCAAAAAGTTATTTGTTACTAAGTAAGTTTTGGCTCTTTGTTTGTGTAAGCGGCTGCTCAATTGAGCAGCCGCTTTTTTGTTATAGATGCTTATTTTTTAAGATTAAAATGAATGGTTTTTAAAAAGCTGTTTATTTAATTTGTTCTCTACTTGTTTTGAAACTCAAAAATCTTCTTCTTTACACCATACAATTGTACAGATGATTTCCGATAGGGTTCGATTTTTAGTCCCATTCTTAGGGCTGTTATTATTATTGAGTAATGTTTTTGCACAAGATATTGCAACGGTTGATGAACTTAATGCTTCAGCCAAAGCCATACTGCAAAGCCAAGGGCAGGGAGGCGAAGAAGAAGCCAAGAGTTTATTATACAAAGCCACTTCTTTAGCCATACAACTGAACTACAAAAAAGGAGAAGCCGATGCCTACTTAGTATATGCCGATATTTTTGAGATGAATGGTGATGTGAAATCGGCACTAAAACTTAGGAAAAAGGCAAGTAAAAAAATGGTTGAAAGCGAGGATAAAAAAACAATCATCATAGCCCCAGCTACACCAAAAACTATCGAAGATTTTGCAGTTTCAACCATATCGGCAAGTAAAAAAGCAAAGGCAAAGCAAGAAGATATAGAAGCAGCCCCATTACCTGAGCAACCCAAAGCAGTTGAAAATAGAAAAACCGTGGTGCAGCATACCGTGCCTACACCAGTTGCCAAACCTACAGGCAATGCCGATAACGACATAAAGAACAAAATGACGGAGTTAGAGGCGTATAAAAAACGTATTGAAGAACTTCAACTGCAAAATTCAGTGGGCAGCGACTCCCTTTCTGAAGCAAGAGAGGCAGAAATAGAAAGATTAAAAGCCATTTCGGTTGCCACCCAAAGCCAAATTCAAGCATTAGAAAAAGAAAAGGAAAACAATGATTTGCGCATTAAGCAGCAGCGTGTTATAGGAATTATTTTAATTGCAGCAGTAGTTGTAATGCTGCTATTCGTGTTTGTAGTTATTAGGCAAATACGTGCCAAAAACAGAGCCAATACCGAATTGGCAAAAGCGCTAGAAGAGTTGAAGGCAACACAAACACAATTAGTTCAGCAGGAAAAATTAGCCTCACTTGGGCAGCTTACAGCAGGTATTGCACACGAAATTCAAAACCCGCTAAACTTTGTAAATAACTTTGCCGACCTTTCACTCGAGTTATTAGAAGAAATGAAAGAGTCGAGCGATATGGAAGATATAAAAGCCATTGCTGGCGACCTCACCCAAAACCTCACCAAAATACATCATCACGGAAAGCGCGCAGACAGCATCGTTAAGAATATGCTACAACACAGCCGTGAACAAAAGGGCGAAAAAGAGCCAACCGACTTAAACGAATTGCTGAAAGAATTTGTGAATTTGGCTTATCATGGTATGCGCGCTACCAACAAAGATTTCAACTGCCGTATTGAACAAGTATTTGATAGTGAGCTTCCTAAAGTGAAATTGGTAAAGCAAGATTTAGGTAGGGTATTGCTGAATATGTTTAACAATAGCTTTTACTCCATTGGTAAAAAGATACCATTACAAGTTAAAGATTATCTACCCACTTTGCGAATATCTACCAAAACCGAAGGCGATAAAGTACTTATTGCCATTTACGACAACGGTTTGGGTATGAGCGAAGAAGTGAAACAAAAATTGTTCAATCCGTTTTTCACCACCAAACCAACCGGAGAAGGAACCGGACTCGGACTTTCTATAAGCCACGATATCATTGTTAAGCTGCACAACGGCAGTATGAAAGTAGAGGCTCAAGAAGGCGAATTTGCACTGTTTGAAATTACATTACCAATTACATAAAAACACAAAACTATGGCTCTGAGAATTTTAGTTGTGGACGATGAAGAAGACGTAGAACTACTCTTCCGTCAGCGGTTTAGAAAAGAAAGCAATGAAGGCAGAGTAAGTTTGCATTTTGCCAATTCCGGAGTAGCAGCATTAAAGGAATTAGAAGATGTTTCAAACCAAGACATCATTATTATACTCTCCGACATCAATATGCCGGGAATGACAGGATTAGAACTGTTGGAGAAGATAAAATCGCAATATCCCAATAAGAAAGTAATGATGATTTCTGCCTACGGAAATGAACAATATATGAGTGAAGCCGAGCGCAAAGGAGCAGACGATTTTTTTACTAAACCGGTAGATTTTAAGTTGTTAAAAGAGAAAATTTTGTCAGACGTTTAAATCAATAGCATGAGTGAATTACAAGGAGTTATTAAGCCAATAAAAATTTTAGTTGTGGACGATGAGCCGGATGTTCAACCACTCATTACTCAACGGCTTCGCAACTTAGTTAAAGAAGGCGTTTGTGAGCTCGATTTTGCACAAAACGGAGTAGAAGCAATTGAGAAAATTAAAAGAGATACAGATATAGAACTCGTAATGACCGACATAAACATGCCGGAAATGGACGGGCTTACACTGCTCTCAAAAATAAATGAAGAGGTAAACCGCTTAGTAAAAAGCGTGGTAATTACGGCATACAGCGATATGCAACGCATACGAACCGCTATGAATAATGGCGCTTTCGATTTTCTTACCAAACCATTAGATGCCAACGATTTAAAAGCCACACTCGAAAAATCCATAAAGGAAATTCGCTTTGAACACCAAGCCCGCGAAGCCCGCACACAGTATGAAGTAGAGCGCCAAAGACGTGAACAAGCCGAACAAGTAGCAAGTTTAAAGCAAGAATTTTTGGCAAACATGAGCCACGAAATTCGCACGCCCATGAACGCAATCTTAGGAATGACACGCCTTTGCTTACAGCTAGAAGATTTAAAAGATACACATTTACGTTACTTAAACGGCATCAATAAATCAGCAGAAAACTTATTGGTTATTATCAACGATATTTTAGATTTTTCAAAAATTGAAGCCGGAAAATTAGAGTTAGAAACCATTCCTTTTTCGCTTAAAGAAACCCTACAAACTGTACAAGATACATTGCGTTTTAAGGCAGAGGAAAAAGGTTTGCAAATGAAACTTGAAGTGCCTGAAAATGTTGCCGATATTCTAATTGGCGACTCCGTTAGGTTAAATCAAGTACTTTTAAATTTAGCCGGAAACGCCATAAAGTTTACCGAAAAAGGAGCCGTAACCATAAAAGTATCCGAAACTTCAAAAGATACTGAAAAAGTAGCGCTGCTATTTGAAGTTACCGATACAGGAATTGGAATTTCTGAAGAGCAAATTTCTAAGCTTTTCAACAGTTTCTCGCAGGCAAGTTCCGATACCACACGCAAATACGGAGGCACCGGCTTGGGGTTGGCCATTTCAAAGAAATTAGTTGAAATGCAAGAAAATGGCACCATAGGTGTTCGCAGTAAAGTAGGCGAAGGCACTACTTTTTTCTTCAATATAACATACCCAATCGGCACCCTTATCTCATTAGAAACTAAAGGAAAAGATGAGCAAATAAAACTTTCAAACCTTAAAATTCTATTGGTAGAAGATAATGCCTTTAACCAAATGGTAGCAGTAGATACATTAGAGTCTGCCATAGAAGGCGTAGTGATAGAAGTTGCAGAAAATGGATTAGAGGCAGTAGAAAAAGTAAAGGCATACGAGAATCAAACATGGGAAGCGGAGCGGAAATTTCCTTACGATGTAGTATTGATGGATATGATGATGCCGGTAATGGACGGCTTGGAAGCTACGCGACAAATACGGCAATTAAGCAGCCCTCTTAAAAATATTCCAATTATTGCACTTACCGCCAATGCAATTAAAGAAGAAGTAGCAAAGTGCTACGATGCGGGTATGTATGATTTTGTAACCAAACCTTTTGATACAGAGGTATTGTTGAAAAAAATTGCAGCCTTTACAAATTAAGTTTGCAAAGTTCTTTTTTAATTTAGTTTAGCATATCATTTTAAAATGGCATTAACCGATTTATCTTTCCTATTAAATTTCACCAAAGGCGATAACGCCAAAATGAAAAAGTACATTTCCATGTTTTTAGATATTGCTCCCAAGAGCATTGCAGATATGGAAGTAATGAATACCGAAAAACGCTACGAAGAATTAAAAGTAGTAGCGCATTCACTAAAACCGCAAGTGAGCTATATGGGTATTAAGCATTTAGAAACAACCATTAAGGAAATAGAGCTATTTGCAGGAAGCAAAACCAATACAGACCAATTACCCTCTAAAATAGACTATTTTAAAGTAGAATGCACCAAAGCCTGCGAAGAGTTAGCACAGGCTGTTTCTAAAATGTAATCAATAAAACAAACCAATAAAAAACAAAAGCAATGGCAAATCCTTTAAAAGTTTACGTAGTAGAAGACGATACCATGCAAGGCGAAATGGTAAAAGACCATCTTACAGGTAAAGGTTATTCAGTAAAATTATACAATACAGGCGAAGGCTTATTAAAAGAGTTAGAAACCGATGCTCCAGATATATTAGTACTCGATTACAACTTAAATTCTGTTGATAAATCTGCCATGGAAGGTATTGATATATTAAAACGAGTGAAGGATAAGAATACAGATGTAGAGGTAATTATGTACAGCGGGCAAGATAGCATTGATGTGGCAGTAGATACTATGCGCTATGGTGCTTTCGATTATATCGTAAAGGGCGAAGCAGCGTTTGCAAGGTTAGATTTTATTATCGGCAAAATACGCAAACAATGGGAATCTTCGGCAAATGAACAGCGCTACCGCAAGTTAAGCACTTGGCTTATTGCATTAGTGGCAGCAATGGTGGGAGCAATGGTTGTAGGAATAATTACCGGCAATATTACATTAGGAGCATAGTTTGTTCCTTTTAAAACAATAAAAGAAGAGGCTGCCAATTGGCAGCCTCTTCTTTTATATAGGTTAGTGAACACACAAAGTTAGTGGGTACCTACTTTTTCTGTTTCCGGAATGCCAATAAGTTCTACTGTAACGTTTTTCAATACTGCCGAATGGTTTTTAAAATCATGCAGTGCTTCAACAACATCGTAGTCAATATAAGCTGAACGCGATCCATCCACAATTACCTTGCTGCCATTGGGTAGGTTGTGCAACATTCCCCAGATACTCCCTTTGTTTAAAAACGAAACCTCTTCAGAAAGTGTTAAACGGATAGAATCCTTACCTGCCTCTGCTACTTTTTCGTATCTATAGGAGTGGTTATGGTTTTTCCGTATAATGTAAAAAATTGCCACACATAAACCTACTGCAATGCCTCGTAATAAGTCGGTAGAGATGATAGCAATAATGGTAACAGCAAATGGGATAAATTGTTCCCATCCTAAACGATACATACCTTTAATGAGCGAAAACTGAGTGAGTTTGTAGCCCACCAAAAGTAGTATAGCCGCCAGCGAAGCCATAGGTATGTAGTTAAGATACTTAGGAATAAAGATTGCAGATAGCAGCAGGATGATGCCGTGAATAATGGTTGCTAATTTGGTTTTTCCTCCGGCATTTATATTGGCAGAACTGCGCACAATAACTTGTGTAACTGGCAAGCCGCCCAACATGCCCGATACCATATTCCCAAGCCCTTGTGCCTTTAATTCTTTGTTGGTAGAGGTATTTCGCTTAAAAGGGTCTAACTTGTCGGTGGCCTCTACACTTAGCAAGGATTCTAAACTAGCAACCAATGCCAATGTAAATGCAAACTGATATACTTTCCAATTGGTAAGTTGCGAAAAATCGGGCAAGGTGAAGAATCCCACAAAATCGGCAATACTGTCGGCTACGGGCAATTGTACCAAATGGTCGCCACTGAGTGCCAGCGATGGATTCCAAACTTGGAAAGCGATATTGGTGAATATGCCAATAGAAACCACAATTAAAGACCCCGGCAGAAACTTAAACAGGCCAAACTTTTTCATAAAAGGCTTATCGAAAAGTACCAGTAAAAGCAGCGAGGCAATAGCAATTACGATAGCTCCCATGCTGCTAAACTTTATGGCATAATACAATTCTGTAAAGGTATTGTGGTGATCTTGTGTAGCAAAGTCCATATTACCCATTAAATCCTTATCGTACCCCAATGCATGTGGCAATTGCTTGAGTATTAGTGTGATACCGATAGCTGCCAGCATTCCTTTAATTACCGATGAGGGAAAATAATAGCCTATAACTCCGGCTTTTAGCACACCTGCAATAAATTGAATAGCTCCGGCTAATACCACTGCCAGTAAAAAGGCTTCAAAGCTCCCGATGGTTGAAATTCCGGTTAGTACAATTGTTACTAAACCTGCGGCAGGTCCAGAAACGCCTAGTTGCGAATCGCTAAAAGAACCAACAACAATTCCTCCAACAATGCCCGCAATAACACCCGAAAAGAGTAAATCTGGACGCCCCGTAGCTGCTGCAGCTATACCAAGGCAGAGTGGCAGTGCCACCAAATACACTACTAATCCAGAAGGCAAATCCGATTTCCATTCTGCAAAAAAGCTACGATTTTTCATGATTAGGCTAATTCAAATTTGTAAACAGTATCTATTTCCTGAGTATCGTCAACAGTTACGTTGAGGTCTTTTAGTAGGCCATTGTTGATGTCGTACACTAGTCCGTGTACTTGCAAAAACTGCCCGCGCGCCCATGCGTTTTGCACGATAGAAGTTTTGGCAAGATCGAGCACTTGCTCTTCTACATTTAATTCTACCATTCTGCGGTGTTGTGCTTCAGAATCTTCAATGGCATCAAGTTCAGCTTTGTGTAAACGGTACACATCCTTTATATGGCGCAGCCAGTTATCAATTAAGCCTACTTGTTTATTACTGAGAGCTGCAGTTATGCCTCCACAACCATAATGCCCACAAACTATAATATGGCTTACTTTTAGTATGTTGATAGAATAATCTAATACACTTAGCATGCTCATATCGGTATGTATTACCATATTGGCAATATTGCGGTGTACAAAAATTTCGCCCGGCTGGGTTCCGGTAATATCGTTAGCAGGTACGCGGCTATCGGAGCAGCCAATCCATAAAATAGGAGGCTTTTGTCCTTTAGAAAGTGTGGTAAAATAGGCAGGGTCTTGCGCAAGTTTTTCTTTAACCCATTTCTTATTATTGATGAAAATATCTTGATATATCTTAGGCATTTGTTTGAATTTTAGTAAGAACAGCAACCTCAAAAACAGTATTGTTTTTGAGGTGCTATTCAATTAGAAAATTTGAAAAGGCACAGCAAAAACTATAGCATACTATAGTTGCTGTAAACAGAATTACTTAAGATATAAAGTTGGGAGGGGGCGAAGTTTGCTCCGAAATAAATTGATGTACCACCCTTTCGTTGCGGGTTACAAATTGGTAAATAAAACCACCCTCATCGCAATAGTGCTGTGCAATGCCATTTTTATGTTCATATTCTGAACTGCTAGATTGGCTGTTATCGGTTTCTTTGTGCGTTTCTTCTTCTGCCATATTCAACATAACAATAAAGGCATCTTTATCAATTGAATAGGCGGCAGCCAATTGGGTTACTCCCAAGCAATGGAAAGTAAGCAGTAAAGACACTAACCAATAAAAAGGGCTGCTTGTTATTTTCACTAAGGCAAAAGTAATACAGAGATTTTATAGTTGCCTTAAAAAAACTAAAGAAGCCTGATTGCGAAAGTTAATCTTTCAATTGCCTATATTATTTGAGCTTGCGCGAAGCTATCTAATGCGTTGGGAAGTGTTGATGATAAGGTTATGATTATGTTGCTCAAAATATTTTACCGTAAAGTGCTATCAACACATAAAAAGTAATAAACTCGCAGCATAATATTTTAGAAGAATATGAAATTAGAACGCACCATTTACAACGAAGAACAATTACTTTTTGCACAAAGCGTAAGAGATTTTGCAGCCAAAGAAATTACACCACACAATCCCACTTGGGAAAAGAATAAAATGGTGAGCCGCGAAAGCTGGCAAAAGTTGGGCGAAGCAGGATTTTTATGTATGCAGGTGGATGAGCAGTACGGAGGATTGGGAATAAAAGATTTTAGATACAATGCTATATTTATAGAAGAGTTAGGGCATACAGGTTGTGGAGGTCCGGCAGTAGGCTATCCTTTACATTCAGATATTGTGTGTCCCTACATTGAACACTACGGAAGCGAGGCAATAAAGAAAAAATGGTTGCCTAAAATGGTTACTGGCGAAGCTATTGCAGCCATTGCCATGACAGAGCCCGGTGCCGGCAGCGACCTACAAGGAATGCGCACAACAGCCATCAACAAAGGCGATTATTACTTACTCAACGGCTCAAAAACTTTTATTACCAACGGATATTTGAGCGATATTGCCATAGTAGCTGCAAAAACCGACCCAACACAAGGTGCAAAAGGAATAAGTTTATTCTTGGTAGAAACCGGCATGAAAGGCTACAGTAAAGGAAAGCCTTTTGAAAAGGTGGGCTTGCATGCTCAAGATACTTGCGAATTATTTCTTGAAAATGTAGAAGTACCCAAAGAAAATTTAATAGGAAAAGAAGGAGAGGGCTTTAAGTATTTAATGACTGAACTTTCGCAAGAGCGTTTAGTAGTTGGTTTGGGTGCCATTGCATTATCTGAAGCTGTATTGGCAGCTACGGTGCAATACACGCAAGACCGTGTGGCATTTGGCAAACCAATTTCGGCATTGCAAAATACACGCTTTAAATTGGCAGAAATGGCTACAGAGGTTGCCGTGGGTAGAACCTTTGCCGATCGCTGCCTAGAATTACATTGCGAGAAAAAACTATCGCAAGAAGCTGCCAGCGCCTGCAAGTTGTGGCTTACTGAAATGCAATGCAAAGTAGCCGATGAGTGTGTGCAATTACACGGAGGTTATGGCTATATGTGGGAATATCTTGTAGGACGAGCATGGGCCGATGCACGCGTACAACGTATCTATGCAGGCACTAATGAAATTATGAAAGAACTTATTGCCAGAAGTGTAGTAGGCAGATAAAGTAATAATATATAAGCGTTATGAAAATTGCATTGGTAGCAGCCATCGGAAGCAATAATGAAATTGGCGCTCACGGTAATTTGCTATGGCACTTGCCGGCAGATTTAAAACGCTTTAAAGAAATTACGCTTGGGCATCATGTACTCATGGGGCGTAAAACGTATGAGAGTATTCCTGCAAAATTTCGCCCGCTGCCCGGCAGAGAAAATATTGTACTCACCAGCAATAAGCATTATACAGCACAAGGTTGCAAAGTGGTGCATTCAATAGAAGAAGGAATACAAATAGCAGCAACCGCAGGCGATACAGCACTAATGATTATTGGCGGTGGCGAAATTTATGCTTTGGCAATGCCACTTGCTACCACACTCTATATCACAAAAGTAGAAGGAACATTTCCCGATGCAGATGCGTTTTTTCCAGCATGGAGCAATACCGATTTTGTGCTAACGGAACAAGAACACTTTTCTAAAGACGATAAACACGCATTTAATTTTAGTTTCCTACAATTAGAGAAAAGAAGTAGTATATAATTTAGAGGCGACATAACTGTTTACTCGCTTAAGAATTGTATATTTCTGGTAAGCCCGGCAAACTTTGTTCGTTTTACAGGAGAGTTTTTAAATAATACTTTAAAAGAATCCTCTGTAAGCGATTGCCATTCTGCTTTTGTTTTCTGCAACAATTCATTTTTTGGTGTAAACAATAGTTCGCTATGCGGTTGCGCTTGTGTATTTATAGGGCAAACTTGTTGGCATATATCGCAGCCAAACATCCAGTTTTCAAACTTACCTTTCATTTCCGCAGGTAAGGTTTCTTCTCTGTATTCAATTGTGAAATACGATATGCATTTAGAAGCATCGAGGCGGTAGGGACTTTCAATAGCTTGCGTGGGGCAGGCATCTATACATTTGGTGCAATTGCCGCAAAAATCTTTTACCGGACTATCGTATTCCAGTTCAAGGTCGCAGATAATTTCACTCAAAAAATAGTAGGAGCCGGAGCGTTTGGTGAGTAAGAGCGAATTCTTGCCTACCCAACCAATACCTGCTCGTTGTGCCCATGTTTTTTCTAGCACCGGAGCCGAATCTACAAAGCACCGTGCCGCAATTTTTCCTGTTTTAGATTCAATAAATTGAAGGAGCTGAAATAGTTTGTCTTTTACCACATGGTGATAATCTTCGCCTAGTGCATACATAGATATTTTAGGCGCACCTTCAACCTGCTTTAGTGGCGTGTAGTAGTTAGTTGCCAACACAATTATACTTTTTGCTCCTTCAACCAATTGGCGCGGATCAATACGTTTATCGAAATGGTTGGCCATATAGTGCATGGTGCCATGCTTTTGCTGGTTCAACCAATTTTCTAAATACCTTGCTTCGTTGGTTAGCTCCTCTGCCTTGGCAATGCCGCATGAAACAAAACCCAAGGCCTTGGCTTGCGCTTTAATTTCACTTGTAAGCAGAAACTTGTTCATAGCATCTTTAAATTAAAAAAACATAACACATACTATTTTGTTGCAGGTTTCGCTTTATTTGATTTCAATGGTAAAAAAGCCGGGCGCTTTTTTGGTGCTTCTACTTGCTGTTTTCTGTGTTACAAAGGCGCAAGTTACAATTTCGGGAAGAATAACCGATGCCGACAGCAAACGCGGTTTGGGCAGTGTGAGTATTATCTACCCTAAAATTGGTGTTACGTACGTTTCTGCCACCGATGGTACCTTTAGTTTTCAGGGCGAAAAAAGCGATACTTTTTTCTTGTTTCTACCGGGCTACCAAACCATTAAATTTTCGCTGGCAGATTCGCTGCCACAAGAGCGCTATGCGTTGTATTTTCAAATGCAGATGATGTATGCCGAATCTAAACCGGTAATTATTAGACCCAAAAAAGATTTGAATAAAATTGAAGAAGAAAGAAAAAAACTGGGTGAAACTCCACGCGAACTCGACCCTCCAAAAATTGAACCATTTACCAGCCCAATTAGTGCCATTTACGATTTGCTGAGCGATGAAACAAGGCAGAAAAAGAAACTTAGAACCCAAATTATAGAAGATAACAGGAGGAAATTATTCTATGCACTCTTCGATTTTTATCGCGATAACAAAGTGGTAAATATTCCTGAAGATTATTACGATAACTTTATAGACTTCTTAAACCTTCCAATTGAGTTTTTAAAGTACAATTCCGATTATGAAATTACCAAAACCGTAGTGGAGCAATACAAACGCTACGCCCGTTTTTCGGGTATAGAAAAGTAAGTACTCGGCATAGTGAATAATGCCTTGCTTAAAGCCCACTCTTTATATTACTTTCGCACCGCTTTATGTCTAAAAACACTGGAAATACTACGTCTAATAAAAAAGTACAATCGGTTGAAACTCCCGCTAAATCTACGCATGCCAAACTACCACTATTAGAACCCGAAACTATTGAAGTATTTGGAGCCAGGGTTCACAACCTGAAGAATATAGATGTTTCTATTCCGCGCAATAGGTTTGTGGTAATTACAGGTATTAGCGGAAGCGGCAAAAGTTCACTTACATTCGATACTATTTATGCTGAAGGACAACGTAGATACTTAGATAGTTTTTCTGCTTATGCACGCCAGTTTATTGGCAGCATGGAGCGCCCCGATGTAGATAAAATAACCGGACTATCGCCAGTTATTTCAATTGAGCAAAAAAGTACTAACCGCAATCCACGCTCTACGGTAGGCACCATTACCGAAATTTACGATTTTATACGTTTGCTGTATGCGCGTACTGCTGATGCTTATTCCTATAATACAGGCAAGCGGATGGTAAAATTTACCGAAGAGCAAATAATTGAAAACTTATTGGAGCAACACCAAGGCAAGCGCGCTATGCTTTTGGCACCTATAATACGCGGCAGGAAAGGCCACTACCGCGAATTGTTTGAAAATGTACGCAAACAGGGCTACCTAAAAGTACGTGTAGATGGCGAAGTAGTTGATGTAAAACCTAAAATGCAGCTCGATCGTTTTAAAGTACACGATATTGAAATTATTATAGACCGCTTGGTGATTGAGCAAGATGCAATAGACCGTATTCGCCAGAGTGTGCAGTTATGTATGAAACAAGGCAAAGGTCTTATGCAAATGCTCGATGCCGATACCAACGAGTTATTTGGATTTAGCAAACATTTGATGTGTGTAGATTCCGGTATTTCGTATGAAGAGCCTTCGCCCAATACATTTTCTTTTAACTCACCTTATGGTGCTTGCCCCACTTGTAATGGTTTGGGTGCAATTTACGAAGTACAAGAAGCTACCATTGTGCCCGATAAAAATAAAAGTATAAACGAAGGAGGCATTTTACCAATTGGCGAAAAACGTGAAGCAGGCTTATATCGCGAGTTGGAGGCAATGGCAAAAAAGCACCAGTTTAGTTTGAGTACGCCCATTAAAAAGATACCTAAAGAGTTTTTAGATCTTATACTATTTGGCGATGGCGAAAGCGATTTTTCGGAAGAAGAATTGCAAGACATCAGCGGGTTTGACGACCGCTGGTACACACTCCAAAAAGGAGGCGTGGTGGGATTGCTCAAGCGCTGTTTCCGTTTTACTTCCAGCGAAAGCATTCGCAATTGGGCAGAGGGGTTTATGGATAGAGTAAACTGCCCATCGTGTAGCGGCTACAGGCTTAAAAAGGAATCGCTTTGGTTTAAGTTGAACGATAAGCACATTGGCGAATTAGCGGCAATGGACATCAGTGAATTGGCAAACTGGTTTGCACAGGTAGAGGATAATTTAAGCGAGCGCCAGCAAACCATAGCCCGTGAGTTGCTAAAAGAAATTAGAGCAAGAATCGGTTTTATTTTAGATGTAGGTTTAGATTATTTGGCGCTCGACCGCCCTGCAAAAAGCCTTAGTGGTGGCGAGGCTCAGCGTATTCGCCTTGCTACGCAAATAGGAGCAGAGTTGAGCGGTATTACGTATATTTTAGATGAGCCAAGCATTGGCTTGCACCAGCGCGATAATAGGCAACTGATTCAAGCATTGCGCAAACTTGCTGGTAATAACAATAGTGTGTTGGTAGTGGAGCACGATAAAGAAATTATGCTCGAAAGCGATTATATTATTGATATTGGACCGGCAGCAGGCGAACACGGAGGTAAAATTGTGGCACAAGGTACTCCGGCAAACTTCGTGAAATTAAACACCACTACCGCCCAGTATTTGAGTAATAGAAAAGCCATTGAAATTCCGGCAATACGCAGAAAAGGAAACGGCAAATTTTTGGAGCTTATACAGGCAAAAGGCAATAACCTCAAAAATATTTCGGTAAAGTTTCCGTTGGGTACTTTTATTGGCGTAACGGGCGTTAGCGGCAGCGGAAAATCTACACTTATCAACGAAACGCTGTATCCAATTCTTTCTTCGCATTTTTATAGAAGCAATTTAAAACCACTGGCATACAAAGAAATTCGAGGAATTGAACTTATAGATAAAGTAATAGAAATAGACCAAAGCCCCATTGGCAGAACTCCACGCAGCAATCCGGTTACTTATATTAAAGTGTTTGATGAAATACGCAAACTCTATGCACAGTTGCCCGAAGCAAAAATTAGAGGTTACCAACCGGGGCGTTTTTCATTCAACGTAAAGGGTGGACGCTGCGAAGAATGCCACGGTGGAGGCATGAAAGTAATTGAAATGAATTTTTTACCCAATGTAGAAGTAACCTGCGAGAAGTGTAACGGTAAGCGCTACAATCGCGAAACACTTGAAGTACGCTATAAAGGGAAAAGCATCAGCGATGTGCTGAATATGACGGTAGAAGATTCGCTGGAATTTTTTGAGGCTGTACCTGCAATTTTTCCCAAGTTGAAAACCTTGGCAGATGTGGGTTTAGGTTATTTGCGTTTAGGGCAAAGCAGTACTACGCTCAGCGGTGGTGAGGCGCAGCGTGTAAAACTTTCTGCAGAACTTAGCAAGCGCGATACAGGGAAAACATTTTACATCTTAGACGAGCCTACCACAGGACTTCATTTT